>VFSW01000075.1_pt1 | contig 115487 bp, 103 predicted proteins | sample 5358111 | NCBI WGS metagenome assembly VFSW01 (sample SAMN11554181, study PRJNA540505) | mine drainage metagenome | isolation source: sediment from site ElyBrook_90M | place: USA: Ely Copper Mine, Vershire, VT | collected 2017 | reverse complement strand
TATCGAATCTGCGCATCCCGGGCTGCGTGCAGCCCTGGGAAGTGGACCACGGGAAGCCCGGTCGAATCGCCTCGGCGCTGGACATCATGCTCGAAGGGCCGATCGGCGCCGCGGCGTTCAACAACGAATTCGGCCGCCCCAACCTCGCCGGCTATTTTCGCAGCTTCGAGATCGAGGCCGGCGGCGAATTGCGCGGCTATCACAAGCCGATCATGATCGCGGGCGGCGTCGGCAATATCGCCGCGCGCGACGCATTCAAACTCGGACTGCCGCCCGGTTCCCTGCTGATCCAGCTCGGCGGGCCGGGCATGCTGATCGGCATGGGCGGCGGCGCCGCATCGAGCATGGCCACCGGCGCCAACACCGAGGACCTCGACTTCGATTCGGTGCAGCGCGGCAACGCCGAAATCCAGCGCCGCGCGCAGGAAGTCATCGACCGCTGCTGGCAACTCGCCGACGCCAATCCCATCCTGTCGATCCACGACGTCGGCGCGGGCGGACTGTCGAACGCGCTGCCCGAACTGGCGCATGGCGCCGGCCGCGGCGCAAGCCTCGCCCTGCGCGCGGTGCCGAGCGAAGAGCCGGGCATGTCGCCGCGCGAAATCTGGTGCAACGAGGCGCAGGAGCGCTACGTGCTCGCCATCGAGCCCGCGCGCATCGAGGAATTTCGCGCCATCTGCGCACGCGAGCGCTGCCCTTTTGCGGTGCTGGGCGTGGCGACCGAGGAGCAGCAGCTCACGCTCGCCGATGCGCGCTTTGGCAATAAGCCGGTGGACATGGACCTCGGCGTGCTGCTGGGCAAGCCGCCGCGCATGCTGCGCGAGGTCGCACGCCGCGCGCGCGCGCTGCCGCCGTTTTCTGCCGCGGGCATTGATCTCGCCGAAGCCTGCTATCGCGTGCTGCGTCACCCCACGGTCGCAGACAAGACCTTTCTCATCAGCATCGGCGACCGCACCGTGGGCGGGCTATGCGCGCGCGATCCGTTTGTCGGTCCGTGGCAGACGCCGGTGTCCGATTGCGCGGTGACGCTGCTGAGTTTTGGCGACAACGCGGGCGAAGCCTATTGCATGGGCGAGCGCGCGCCGCTGGCCGTGATCGACGCGCCGGCCTCGGGGCGCATGGCGGTGGGCGAGGCGCTCACCAATCTGGCCGCGGCGCCGGTGGATTTGGCGCGCGTCAAGCTCTCCGCCAACTGGATGGCGGCGGCGGGGCACGCGGGCGAGGACGCGGCGCTGTTCGATACGGTGCGCGCGGTGGCGCTGGAACTGTGCCCGGCGCTGGGCATCAGCATTCCGGTGGGAAAAGATTCGCTGTCGATGAAAACCACCTGGGAACAGGCCGGCCGAAAAAAGGAAGTGGTCGCGCCGCTCTCGCTCATTGTCTCCGCCTTCGCGCCATGCGTCGACGCGCGCCGCGTGCTCACGCCGCAACTGCGCCTCGATGTGGGCGCCAGCGTGCTGATCCTGGTCGATCTGGGTCGCGGTATAAACCGCCTCGGCGGCTCCATCCTCGCGCAGGTGTACGGGCAGATGGGCAACACGGTGCCGGACCTGGACGAAGCGCGGGATCTGAAGTGCTATTTCGAAACCGTGCAGGCGCTCAATCGCGACGGCCTGCTGCTTGCCTATCATGACCGCTCCGATGGCGGCCTGTTCGCGACGCTGTGTGAAATGGCTTTCGCCGCGCATTGCGGCCTGACGCTCGATCTCGATGCGATCTGCGTGGGCGGCAAACTGGAGCGCGTGCTGGCGGCGCTGTTCGCCGAGGAACTGGGCGCGGTGCTGCAGGTGCGCTTGCAGGATCGCGACGCGGTGCTTGCGCGCTTGCACGCCGGGAATCTGCAGGCGCAGGCCATCGGCAGTCCGAACCAGAGCGACGAAATCCGCCTGGTGCGCGGCGTGACGCCGGTATTCGCGCACACGCGCATCGACTTGCAGCGCGCCTGGTCCGAGACCACCTGGCGCATGCAGGCGCTGCGCGACCATCCCGAGTGCGCGCGCGAGGAATACGAGCGCATCCTCGATGCCGGCGATCCGGGCTTGCACGCCGAACTCAGCTTCGATCCGGCCGAGGACGTGGCCGCGCCTTACATCGCCAAAGGCGCAAGGCCGAAGATCGCCGTCCTGCGCGAGCAGGGCGTCAACGGGCACGTCGAAATGGCGGCGGCGTTCGACCGCGCCGGTTTCGACGCGGCCGACGTGCACATGAGCGACATCATTGCCGGACGCGTGTCGCTGTCGAACTACAAGGGCGTCACCGCCTGCGGCGGCTTCTCCTACGGCGACGTGCTCGGCGCGGGCGAGGGCTGGGCCAAGTCGATCCTGCTCAATGCGCGCGCGCGCGGAGAGTTCGAAGCCTTCTTCGGCCGCGGCGACGTGTTTGCGCTGGGCGTGTGCAACGGCTGCCAGATGATGAGCAATTTGCGCGAGATTATTCCCGGCACGGCGCACTGGCCGAAGTTCCTGAAGAATCGGTCGGAGCAGTTCGAGGCGCGCTTCGTCATGGTCGAGGTGGCAAAGAGCCCATCGCTGTTTTTCGCCGGCATGGCCGGCAGCCGCATGGCGGTGGCCACGGCCCACGGCGAGGGCCGGGCGGTATTCGCCGACAGCGGCGCGCAGGCCAATGCGCTGGTGGCGCTCAGGTTCGTCGACAATCGCGGCGCCGCGACCGAACGCTACCCGGCCAATCCCAACGGCTCGCCCGCGGGGATCACCGGCCTCACTACCGCCGACGGCCGTTTCACCATAGTCATGCCGCATCCGGAGCGCGGGTTCCGCAGCGTGCAGCAGTCCTGGCACCCGCAGGCTTGGGCCGAGGACAGTCCGTGGATACGCATGTTCCGCAATGCGCGCGCGTGGGTGGGCTAGTTGCAACTTCCGGCCATCCTGGGCAATCGCGTCGAGCTGCAGCTGCTCACCACGCTGCGCTGCAACCTCAAATGCAGCTATTGCTCGCTCGGCGTGGGCGAGGTGCTGGGTTCGCAGCGCAAGGTCAGCTATTCGCTCGACGCGCTCGATGCCTTCATCGCGACGCATCTGTCCGGGCACGAGATCTACGTCACGTTCTACGGCGGCGAGCCGACGCTGAATCTCGATCTGATGATGGCGGTGATGCAGCGCCATCCCGGCTTTCGTTTCCAGCTGCAGACCAACGGCACCCTGCTCGATCGGCTGCCCGACTGGGTTCTCGCGCGGCTGTCGAACATCCTGGTGTCCATTGACGGCGGCGAGAAAGTCACCGACGGTTACCGCGGGCGCGGCATCTACCGGCGCGTGCTGAAAAACCTGGACGCGGTGCGCGCGCGCGTCGGCGGTACGCTGACCGCGCGCGTGACCTGGAGCGACGCCGATACCAGCTTCGACGAGCTGGACCGGCTGACGCAGCATTTCGACTACGTTTATTTTCAATTTGTGGCGCAGGACGGCGCCTATGCGCCGGAGGCGGTCGCGAAAAAGCGTGAGGTAATGGCGCAGATGGTGCAAAAATTCTTCGCCGGCGAAATGCTCTATCCTTTCATTCCGATCATGGGCACGGTGCGCAACAAGGTGCTGCCCTCGCGCGCGCAGGAACTGTACTCCGGAATGACGCAGTGCCGCGCGTCCACGCATATATTGAACGTCATGCCCGACGGCAAGATCTACCCCTGCCCGGATTTGATGTACCTGCCGGAGATGTTGCAGGGAGACGTGGTCGGCAACTGGCTCAAGCGCAGCCCGCTGCAGCCGCATCCGGACATGCCTTGCGAGCGCTGCGCGGCTTTCGCCTATTGCCGCGGCAACTGCATGAAGAACCTGCATCTGGCCTACGTCAAGGGCGACGCCGCATATCGCGCGAATGTGGTCGAACCGATCTGCGAGCTGGTCAAATTCCTCGGCGAGGAAGTCGACCGGCACGACCCGCATGCCTGGTATGCGCGCATGCCCTTGTCCGTGCGCGACCGGGTCGCCAACTGCGCGGTCTATGAATACGTCGAGGTCATGCCCTGAGTGGAGCAGGGCATCCGTCAGGCGCAGGCGCGCCGCCGTTATTCCGGGGTTCCGACGTTGCGCGGACGAAGAACTGTCCGCGCGGATCGCCGATCAATGGCCACCTGAGACGCCGTACGCAGTCAGCGCAACGCGTGATTCGTGAGCAGCGCCATTGTGAGCAGCAATACCGCGCCGGCCTGATGCGCCGCGGCCAGCGGAACCGGGACGACCAGCAGCAGGGTGCTGATGCCCAGCGTGATTTGAAGCGCTAGCATGCCGGCGAGCAGATTGAGCGTGAGGCGCGCGCGCGGCGTGAGCGTCTCGCGCCGCGCCTTCAGCCAGAACCAGGGTACGAGCAGGGCGAGCAGCCAGGCGCCCAGACGGTGATCGAACTGCACCGTCGCCAGGTTGTTGAAGAAATTGAGCGGCCACGGGTCGAGCATGAAAATCTCCGGCGGCACCAGATGGCCGTTCATGAGCGGAAAAGTGTTGTAGGCAAAGCCGGCGTGCGTGCCGGCGACGAAGCCGCCGGTCACCACCATGTAGGCGACCATCGCGGTGATGATCCAGGACAACCGGCGCAGCTGCGGCTGGCGCGCGCCCGTCGCCCCCGCGCCGGGATAAAGCAGCTCAAGTGCGGTCCACAGCATCGCGGCATAGATCGCAAGGGCGAGCGCCAGGTGCGCTGTGAGACGGTACTGCGACACGCGCGGATCGTCCACCAGACCCGATTTCACCATGTACCAGCCCATCGCGCCTTGCAGGCCGCCGAGCACGAAAATGCCGGCGAGTTTCAGCGCCAGCGGTCGGTCGATGCGCGCGCGCCGCCAGAACCAGAGCAGCGGCAGAAGGAACACGAAGCCGATGGTGCGGCCGAGCAGCCGATGGAAGTATTCCCACCAGAAAATGGACTTGAACGCAGCCAGGCTCATTCCCTGGTTCACTTTCCGGTACTCGGGCGTGAGCTGGTATTCGCCGAAGGTCTTCATCCATTGCGCTTCGCTGAGCGGCGGCACGGCGCCGACGATCGGCTGCCACTCGACGATCGACAGCCCGGAGTGGGTGAGCCGCGTCACCCCGCCCACCACGACCATCGCGTACACCAGCGCGCAGCAGGCGAGCAGCCAAGCCGCTACCTGAAGCCGGGTGCGCGATTCCGGCTCGCCGTGGGCGGCCAGGGCCGCGGCGCCTGCTGGTACGGCATTCATTGGTGTGGTCCGGGGCGGTTCAGGTGCGGGCGCATGGCGGTCCAATCGTAATCGAAACCGGCTCCAGCAGCCAGCGCCACGACGGCGACGCGCCGCTGCCGCGGCCCGCGCGGCCCGCGCGGCAGTAGCGGGGCCGGGCCGGCTTCTGCTATAATCCGCGCCTCGCGCCTGTAGCTCAGTTGGATAGAGTACTTGGCTACGAACCAAGGGGTCGTGGGTTCGAATCCTGCCAGGCGCGCCAATAAATAGTTGTAAATTAAGCGGTTAGGTCAACTCGGCCTAGCCGCTTTTTCTTTGGTTGTACTATTCAACCGCGTTTGTACTATTCAACCGATGCCACCAAGCGGTTTGACGACCTCCGGTTTGCGCCGGTAGATCGCATCGGTAGTCCTGGCATCTGCGTGCGAAAGCAGTGCTCTTGCATGCTCTAGGGAGGTTGCATCGCTCGCGCACTTGGCGCGCAGGTCGTGTTCCGTAAAGCGGTTCTCGACCTTGGTCTCCTCAATCACGCGGTCCATGAACCTTTGCCACATGCTGTCCCACCCGTGCGATTCACCCGTAGCCTCATCAATGTAACCTTGACCATTGCGCTTGCAGAAGAGAAATGGGGAGATAACCGGACGCATCGCCTTGACTAACTCAACTGTGGCACGTAGTTCCGGGGTCCACGAATAGACAGTACGTTTGCCGGTGCTGGCTGCGGTTTTGTGCCGCTGGATGTGCAGTCCGTCGTCTTTGATGTTCGATACGGTCAGACGTAGCATGTCCGAGCGAGCCATCCCGGTCATCAGTTTCAGGCGAATGTATGCCTGGATCGCCGGCACGCTACCTTTCTTGCGAGGTGATTTGAGCGCTAGCATTTCGATGACTTCCCAATCCTCGACGTAACGGTCTCGTGGCTTTTCACCTTTGAGTCGCACTTCACCCTTAAACGGGTGCCGTTCGATGTAGCCCCACTCGGCAGCTTTGGTAAATGCGTGGCTCAACACCTCAATCTCACGGTGCGCCGTAGTGGGCCCACCAGTTACTCGTCCGGTGTTGCTGGTTTTCTTCTGGCTGCGTTTGTCGACATAACGATAGACATATTGAGGTTTAATTGCATCTAGCGGCATGGCACCAAACACGGACCTTAGCTGCTTAATCCAAATCGCATTCAGTGTCTGGTTCTTCGGTGCCTTGGTTGGTACTACTTCCAATAGGTACCGGTCTAGGAGTTCGCCGATGTTTCGAGCGTTATCCACTGCTCCCAGACGTGCGGACCAAACGCGATAGGATTCCGGCAATGTCCTGCCGAGGCGAAATAGCTTCTTGCCTTCCCATAGGTATTCGAGGCCGGGTGGCACTTGGAAGTAGTAAGCGCCATGCGCCAGTCTCCAGCGGGCGGGAAGTCCTTTATTCTCTACACTGCGCTTGCGCGGCACTAAATTGCACTCCAATTCGGTTCATGTTCCTTACTGCCGATTTTGGCATATACCTGGCCGGAAAGGACTCGCTCGGCGTGGGCGCGCAATACGGCAACGCTGCCATCTGGCCGGACACGGTGCTCGATTCCCATAGAACGCAGTGTGCGGACCTGCGTTGACCTTCGCACGCGTCCGGTCAGCTCGCGAACTTCGGCGCGAGTTAGGAGGAAGCCTGACACTTCATCCTCAAATCGATACGCGCAGGTTGACCGCGATTGCCTTCAATCCAGCTATTCAATCCCGCCAACCCAACTACGATACCCCTTTTTACGGCAGATCTGGGTGCGTTGCAGGCGAACTTGCGAAACTTTTGCATGCAGACGCATCGGGCTATGGTGCTATTTCCGAATATCTCGCCGCCGAAAGGCGAGTCGACACTCCGTGGAAAGCCGTTTAGCGCCCTCAACCCTTCGGCTACCAAGCCGCCTACAGCCTCAAGCAGTTCAACCAGATTCGCTCTGTGGTTCATTTGCATCCTGGTTCCCCTTTCGCGTTTGTGTGGGGAAGCCCGGGTGCAAACCTGCACGGAGCGGAACGAACCCACTCCAAGTGAAGAGACCGTTTTTATACGTTAGTCAGAGCGACCAATCAGGAGCGATCCGGCACGTGGCCGGTCAATGCGATCCAGAGGCTATGCGCGTCGCTGGCGCCGGGCAGCTGCCCGTATGACTTCTTATGCCAAAAAGGACTAATGCGATGACACTGCAGCCGTGGGGCCGAACCGATTCGCAGCCGGGATGTCTGGGGTCAAAAAATGGCGGAGATTCGGGCCGGTTCTGACACGGTGAGTTAAGGAACGGCTGCCACCGGGTACCGGCCCTGCGGTGGCGTTCAGCCTCGCGCGTTAGCCGCGACCACTGAAGGCATACGTGCCATCGGAAGCGCAGATGCTGAGGATTTGAAATCAAGAATCGACAGGCTGAAAGCGGATCTGTCGGCGGCCAAGCTATTCTCCGACACGGTCATTGATGCGATCGGTCATCTAACTGTCGACTAGGGCTTGCAGATACTGCTCAGGATATTCGGATTTTCAGCGCAGAACGTATGTGAAACGGTGGCTGGGTATCTAAAAAGGAAGTCAACCGTACCCGTTCCAAGCACACAGTTGCAACTCCCCCCCGCCCGGAATACCCCCTCTGAATAAGGAAAAGGAAGTGGGGGTGCTGTGGCTTCCACGACCATACCGAAATGTTTTCCGGGGTCTTCTTTCGGTGGGGCGCCGGCCTGTGCCAAATCACTTCAAGCAGGCGGCGCAGTGCCCGCTCCAGTGTGCGTCAGACCCCCCGCCTGGTCGAGCAGGTGCGGTGACGGTAATATATCGACTGGTGATGCCGATACAAAATCGGCGTAATATCCTTTTGAATGAATCCACAGGCAACCGTACTGCATCGGAGGCTAGAACCGACCCTGACAGCTGAAGTCTGGATTTTGCCTTTGAATCACACTGCTGTAATGCGGGGCATTATCGGGTAGAGCGTATCGTGCGCTTCTGGGAATGCGAACTGCTGAACGATCTTGAGAAATGCGTCGAGTGGAGCCTATGTCCGCTCGGGGTTCACAGGGAAGAGAGGAAAATCAGATGCCGGCTGTACTCTCGACAATCTTTCCCGACCCAAAAGATTTCTTTGCACTGGAGCCGGAGGAGCTTGCTGGCATCCTCGTTGAGTTGATACCTAGCGTGTCGCAACAAGCAGGTTTCATGATTGAGAATTTTATGACGCCGATGTTTCCAGTGCAGGGCGGCGGCTATCCTCCTGCCGCTCAAGGGCAAGTTGCAGTGGCTATTGCAGAATCATTTTCGTGGCTACAAACTCAAGGAATAATTGTCCGAAATCCCAACCAGCCAGCCGCATGGTACGTTCTCACACGGCGGGGCCAGGCACTCAAGACGCGGACTGATGTCGAAACGTTCCGCAAGGGCCGCACTCTCCCGCTTGACCTATTGCAGCAGTCTCTAGCCAACAAGGTCCACAGCTTGTTTCTCCGCGGCGATCATGACACGGCCGTCTTCCAGGCATTCAAAGAGGTTGAAGTCGCGGTGCGTAAGGCTGGGAAATACCCAGACGATTTATTGGGAACAAAGTTGATGCAAGCCGCGTTTCATCCCGAAAACGGTCCACTCACTGATAAGGCGCTCGTCCAGGCTGAACGCTTGTCTGAAATGTATCTCTTTACTGGAGCAATCGGTCATGCGAAAAATCCCGCTAGCCATCGGGATGTGAACCTCACTAGACAGGAAGCGGCGCGGCTGATTGTTTTCGCCAGTCATCTTCTCGATATTGTCGAGGAGCGAACGCCTAAGTAAAGCGATGAAACTTCACCGTACATACCAACTTGAACTGCTCAGAACGCTTGCCGAGAGCTATCCGCAGTGTCATGACATTAGCCAGCAGCTTAAGGGCATGAATGAGGAAGCCGAAGCCCGTTACCAAGCCAATATAGTGTATTTGGATGAACAGGGGCTTGTCGAAAGCGGCATCCAATTCGGAGCAGATGGGCACGCCAGTTACGGCCTGCCGCGCATTAACCACAAGGGTATGGACTTTCTTGCTGATGACGGCGGCCTGAGCGCGATTCTTGGCGTGGTTACGATCAAGTTTCACGATGAAACCCTTAAGGCTCTCGTTGCCCAGAAAATCGAGAAATCAGAACTTACCCCTGCTGATAAAGGTCTATGGCTTGAGGCGCTTCGCAAACTCCCTGCCGAGACCACAAAACACCTTGCAGTGAAACTAATGGACTTGGGATTGGCACATACGCCGGACGTGTTGCGGCAAGTAGGTGCGTTGATAGGGTTCCCGCAATAAGATTGGGCGCATAAGCTGCGCGGCAGCACGCCCGAAGGTCACGCGGCGCACGTGTTAGAACCTCAGAACGCGCGGGAGAGCCGCGCCAGGTGTAATAAAGCCACGATAACAAGCTCCACTTTCGCCGCCTCTGGACGTGACTTCTTGTTTCCCTCCCTCTTTTGTGGTATAAAAACCGGAAGTTAATTCGGCCAAAGGCCGCGAAGGGACTTCTGATGGACACTGTTGTTCGCGTTGAATCTTGGGATGTTCACACCCGCCTAGCTGAATTAGGGCTTGAAGAGGAACCGCTCCGCGATGTTGTCAGGCGCGGTTATCTGGCCTATATCACTTGCACGGCGAACCACCCCCGTCTGATCCCCAGCATTTGGGCATGGGGTGAAACCGTCCGCGCATTGCGGGAGTACGTTCTCCCGATCGGGTGGCGCCGCTCGGATGAAAACAACTATTCGCTTGTGATTGACCCCACCGAGCGGGTAGCGGTTGCTGTAGCGACAGGCGACGAAGGCACGGGCGCTCCCGCTGCCTTCCCTTCTACCAAAGCTCCAAAGGGCCAGAGTACGCTTGATGCCATTACCGCAAATCGATTGCAGCTTAGCTTGTTCATGGAGATCGAGCCGCTCGCGCCGGCCGAAAAACAAGATGACCCTGGCGCGGAACGGGTGACTTGGCTCCTCCTGATCTACCGCTCCGCGAACGAGGTTCGCTGCGAGCTGTCGTTACCATCCTCCATGGGTGTGGACGGACGCATTGACGGCTGGCGCGAACGGATTCTGCTTGGGGTCGTTCCCCTTGATGGCGACTTGGTTGAAGTTGTTCCCCCAACGTCGCCGGATATCACGATTGACGTGAAGCGCCGCGCATGATGCAGGTACAGGCATTCAATCCGTCCAGACTAACTCTTGCGCGCAAGCGCCGTGGCTTTACCATGACCCGCCTTGCTGCCATGATCGGCGTCGAACCGCGGTCAGTCTCGGCTTATGAGAAGGGCGAATTCAATCCAGACGCGGACAAATTAGATGTCCTCGCAAAGGTGTTGCGCTTTCCTGTGAATTTTTTCTACGGCGATGATCTGGACGAACTATCTCCTGACATCGCTAGTTTTCGCGCCATGTCCAAAATGACAGCAGGGCAGCGAGACACAGCTCTCGGAGCGGGTGCTATTGCGCTCCTCCTCAATCAATGGATCGAAACACGCTTCGAGCTTCCCGCGGCAAATATCCCTAATCTCAGCCAAGAGGGAAACCCTGAAGCTGCAGCTGACTCGCTGCGGCGGCACTGGGGTCTGGGCGAGTTGTCGATCAAGAACACAGTGCACCTTCTTGAGTCGAAGGGCGTGCGCGTGTTTTCCTTATCAGTCGATGCGGCTGAGGTTGATGCTTTCTCAATGTGGCGCGAAAACACTCCCTTTGTTTTTCTCAACACAAAGAAGTCCGCCGAACACAGTCGGTTCGATGCTGCACACGAATTGGGGCACTTGGTCATGCATCGCCATGGCGCACCCCACGGGCAAGATGCCGAGCGCGAGGCTAACGCGTTCGCGTCCGCGTTTTTGATGCCGCGCGCTAGTGTGCTTGCGAATGCACCACGGCTTACAACGGTTGATCATTTGGTGAAGCTGAAAAAATACTGGACCGTCTCCGTCGGCGCGCTTAACTACCGCTTCCACACAATCGGAGTTCTTTCCGACTGGCATTACCGAACACTCTGCATCGAGATCGCGTCGCGCGGATACAGGAAGCGCGAACCGGAAGAATCGCAACGCGAAACATCGCAGATATTAGCGAAAGTATTCGCGGCCCTGCGCGATGAGAAAGTGTCGAAAGGGGATATTGCCGATGAGCTTCGTATCCCCGCAGAAGAGATCGAGCAGCTCGTCTTTGGCCTTACTCTCACGGGATTGACCGGCGCGCCTGCATCGGGCGGCTCTCTAAGCCGCAAGCGCCCGCAGCTCCATGTTGTGAGTTCTAACAGCTGAAAGGAAACAATTATGAGCAAAAAACCAGGTCAGAACACCGGCAAAGACGGAGGAATTTTTCAGGAAGTTGGGCCGAGGGGAGGCAAGGAGCCCAATTTCGTAACGGTGCCGGATCACAGGCCGCTTCCTCCAACGACCAAGCCAGGTCATGCTTGGGAGCCTGTGAGGAGAACACCGGATAGCAAGCGGTGATTGTGGTGCGAGAGGACGATTGCGGCCGTCCTCTCTTTTCTTGAGTCTCATGAATGAGAAAGGACGTTATCATTCGCTAAGCAAGCGGCGAAACGATTAGGTATCGCTCGATTAAGTCGAGCGTATTTCGATCGGATGCCCGTTTTGGGGCTTTTCATTTGTCGAGTGTTTGTTCAATACAAACTTCGGGCGTGGGCTGTGGCGCAAATTCTGGCGGGAGGATTGAGAGGTTTGAAATTATTTCGCGTGTGGGTTTCATGTTATTGCTGTTTTTTACAAAGAGAATGGAGGTTGCGCCATGACTGAACATGAAAAGAAGAAATATCACTTCTTCGTCGATGCGAAGCGATACGAGACCAATGATGAGTCCCTGACGGGGGCCGCAATCAAAAGCAAAGCGGGGGTAGATGCGACATATCAGCTTTTTGAGGAAGAGGAAGGGGATACGCCCGACAAACCCATATCTGACGCAGAGAGTGTGAATCTCGGCGGAAAGATCAAGCACTTCTATGCGGTGCCCCCAGCCACGTTCGGAATGCAATGACCCCGATCGAGCAACACCTCCAGCTGCTTCAGAGCATACACGCGGGTGCTGCACTCAAAAAGCTGCCTAGCGGCGCTCACCTCGTCACAGTTCCTGACGTCAAGATGCCTCCGGGCTGGAATCGGGAAGCTGTAACGATCCTTTTCGTCGCCCCGCCCGGTTATCCTGGTGCACAGCCAGACTGCTTCTGGGTGGAACCTAAGGGCGTCCGGCTCGCCAATGGCGCCACGCCGCAAGGCACGAACGACTCAAACCCGATCCCCGAGGAGGGTCCGCGCGGGACATGGTTTTCGTGGCACCTTCAACATTGGAACCCGAATAACAACTCTCTGGTGACGTACTTCAACGTCATTATGCGGCGACTTAGGTCGGTTCAATGATTGAACTCGTACTTGCCGCGGATGATGCAGCTGCCATTCGAGCCGATTTGATCGGCGGTGACACCGAAAAATGCGCCATACTCTACGCGAGCCAGACCGTCCGGAAGGATGGCCTAATAAGGCTCCTCGTGAGGAATGTTCAGTTCCCGAAGCCAACCGACTACACGCGAAGAGGGCGGCTCGAATCCGAATTGGCTCCAGAATTTGTCGCGCGGGCGACGAAACGCGCACGCCGTGAGGCAAACGCACTTGTTTTTGTGCATAGTCACCCCGGACCCGAACCACCAGTTTTCTCGTCAGTTGACGATCAAGGGGAGGCTCATCTCGCACGCTTCCTTGCACACCGCCATCCCGCACTTGCGCATGCCGCGCTTGTTATAGCTGCCGGAGGCATGTGTGCTCGCCGTCTAGGGACCCATGAAGATATTCGTGTGGTTTCCCTCGGTATGAACCGCGAGGTCCTTTTTGATCCGCAAGCTGCCCGGTCACCTCGTCTAGAAGTATTCGATCGCCAAATTCGAGCTTTCGGCGCCGCAGGACAGGAATCGTTGCAGGCGTTGCGAGTAGCAATCGTCGGGCTGGGCGGTACCGGGTCACTGATCGCGCAGCAGCTTGTGCATCTGGGCGTACGAAATTTCATTCTCATGGACCCGGATGTTATCGACGCCACCAACCTGAATCGCGTGGCTAACGCTGGAGCGAATGATGTTGGTCGTGCAAAAGTCGATGTCGCCGCGCAATACATCGAAGCCATGGCGAACGACGCCAGTGTGGCGCGCGTTATTGGCGATGTCATTCAAAGCAAGACCGCCAGAGAGTTGCTGAACGCCGACCTAATTTTCGGCTGCACCGATTCTCATGGGAGCCGGGCAGTGCTGCAGCAAATCTCCTACCAGTACATGATCCCTTTCATCGACATGGGCGTAACAATCGCTGTCGCCGACGGACGCATCTCGCATATTTATGGCCGCGTCCAGCTACTGGCCCCTGGCTTTGCATGCTTCACATGCGATGGTTTGCTCGACGCGAATGAGGTCAGGCGAGATATGATGACCCCGTTCGAGCGCCAGGCCGATCCATACATTCAAGGCGTACGCGAGCCCGCACCTGCGGTTATGTCCCTGAATAGTACTGTCGCCTCGCTTTCAATAACGATGATGCTCTCCGTGGTGACCGGAATTCCCGTTAAGGCGCGCCATGTGCTCTACAACGCTATAGCTTCGACGATGCGACATGCGCGCGCGCACCCAAAGGCAGAATGTTATGTCTGCTCGCGTTCGGGTGCGTTCGCGCGGGGTGACTCATGGCCACTCTTCGCACGAGAGGCATAAGATGCCGATCGAGTTATTCCGACTCCACAGCAGAAAGCAAGTCGCTTGGCTCCGGGAAACACCTCCGCCTGGTGGGAAGCAAGCGTTTGAGGACCGGGAATATGCGGTTACCTCTTGTACTGACCAGGAGCTTCAAGACCCGGCGTATTTGTCGGGACTTTCAGCGGTCGTATTCACGCAAAGTGAATCCAAGCCCTTGCAGATCACAAGAGATTTGGAGGGTCACGGGCGGCGGCTGCTTGACTATGATTGCCGAATTATCCTGCGTCCGACACCAAATGGCATGTCCAGCCTCACGAACAAGATCGATGAACTCATGCTGCCCGTAGCGGGATTGCCCGCTGCAGAAGCTGAAAGGCTGCGCAAGTGGCAGAAGCCTGAAGACGGAGATCCCACGCTTCCTTACGCGCGATGCTTCGACGTGAGCGTGCCGTGGAACCGCGTGGCAAATTTCATCTCGGAGTGTCCAACGGGCGCTTCTCCAAATCGCGCGCTGAGCATATCTATTGACGACCGAGTGGACAGCAAGGGTAAGAAACACAAGGTGGAATTATCGGAGCAGTCAAAGGTCCTGCTCCGGCGCGCGTTCGCTGACTGCAGTGATCTCCACCTTGTGCCATTGCAAGGGGGTCGCTCCGGGGTGGGAGTTTTCCGTGCCTGCGCCGAGCTTACAGGCGGATTGTTTGGGCAATGGCCACAGCCCCATTTTGTGAAAATCGGGACGCGTAGGAAAATCTTTATCGAGTATAAGACCTATGAAGAAAATGTCGATCCATATGTCCCTTTCCACCTCGGTCCCCATCTTATTCGTGATCGGTGTTGCCTTGGCGCCACTGAAGGAGTGATCGTCGGCGATTACGTTGAGGAATCTGAAAGCCTCAGTTATTGCGCCTATGACGGCCGATCGGCGTCGGCGATAGCGTGCTTATTTGATCGAACGCTGCTTGGGTGGCATCGACAGGCGCGTGAAGTCCCGGTGTCGATATCCGCTGGCTTATTCCGCCACTTTCCGCGACGTATCGATCCGAAACGCATCAAGACGGCAAAGAGGCTGGGGGCGAAGCTTGAGCTACATGAACTGCGCGCGCTATTCATGCTTTGCACTTCGACGCCGGTGCTGGTAGGGCCGATCCACGGCGACCTGCACGCCGCCAATGTCCGCGTCCGGGCGACGGACGCGATAGTGATTGACTTCTTTGCGCACCGCAATAACGAACCGCTACTTTACGATGCTGCCAGTCTTGAGGCTAGCCTACTAGTTGAAGGTTTTAGCAGTTATAAAGGAACCGCAAAAAAATGGTTGCAATCTTTGAAGCCTCTCTATGATCACCCTCCTTTCGATGGCGCGGTTACGCAAGCCAATCCGAAAAATCGATCATTCTGGTTCCACGCGTGCGTTCAGCAAATTCGTCGCTACGCACGGCAATGGGAATGCGGGCCAAATCAATATGCGGCTACGTTGGGTCTCGCGCTGCTTGTTAAAGCAAGTAAGGATGGCGATGCTACTGGGCCTGAAGCCTCGCGGCGCGCGGCTGCTTATGTGTTGGCCGAACGGATACTCGTAAAAGCATTTAGATCTACCGGGACGGCTCGAACCTCGGTTGGAGCCAAGGCGGTAACTAATAAGCGAGGGGGAACTGGAAAAACGACCCTAGAGCGGGCAGTAGCATCATGACCGGCGCGGGGCGAGTACGGTTCCAAGGAACGGTTTCAACGCGAAGCGAGGCTTCAGGTCACCTGAAACTGCCGGGTGATGCGGTTCTTATCACGCGTGGAAGACCACGTTGGCTTTTGCTCTCCTGCCCCTGTGGTTGCGGTGAGGAGTTTCCTATCAATCTTGATCCTCGCACCGGGCCCGCTTGGCGACTCTATAAACATCTCCGAACCGGCCTGAGTCTCTTTCCGTCTGTCTGGCGGGAGAGTGGTTGTAGAAGTCACTACATAATTTGGCGCGATAAAATCTATCTCTTTGGTAGGTATGAAGAAGATTTTGAAAACGCAGAGCAACCCGATGAAACCGGATCTCTGACCGATGCGGTACGAGAACGCCTGCCGGAAAAAACATTGGTACCATTTGCGGAAATTGCCGATGCCTTGAATGCTGTACCGTGGGACGTATTGATGGTGTGTCGTCGTCTCGTGCGCATGGGGATCGCTCGGGAGGGAGGGGAAAAGCAGCGAGGTTGCTTCGGTCGCTCGTTAAGCAATGGTCGAGTGGGCGCGTCGGAAACGGCAGCAAAATCGAAGTAGCGCGGCGGGTGTAAAGGGCCGAAAGCGCGGAAAGCGCTGGCTGGTATCCGTTGAAGTGCTTAAAGGAATCCGATGCAAACGGATGATACTCCGAGCACTGCCGACGTTTCCGAAGCGTTCCGTTGGGTCCCATTGCCGGTCAAAATGTCGAGCCGCTAAGTGAGCCCAATAGTCCAGACGAAGCAGCTACTCAAGGCGTGTCACGGGGTAGGACCCGCGGCTTCCGTCGAATAATTGCCGGGCATATTGCGCGAACTCTTATCCCTTTGCAGCACTCCGGCATCACACTTTGCATCCCGCGTCAGCGGTGTAGAAAACTCGCTTAGCGCTTTAACAACGGATGCATCGCCCGCGGGCGAGGTTCACCTGATGGCACCTCCTGCCTTGCCTGAACTGCTTCCAGTACGTCCTGCCTTGCTGATCCAATCGCCTACACATTGTAGGAGCAGCCCGCATTCACGGCGGCGTTCCCGCCGACTTTGACAGCGCATTTTGGTGGCAGTATGGGTCACCCGGCTGCGCCGAAAGCGCGGCCGATGTTCCCTTGGAAGTAGTGCTGAGAAGCCACACATTGCAGCGAGGCCTGCGCGGGTTTGCTGCCGCAAACCCCCGCTGCGCCGCGTTCTAGCACAGGCATTGATGGACTTTTTGGCTCCGTCTTCGATGGACTGCTCGGGACCGGGAGTACGGTGCGGTTGAGGAAACGCGTTGGGCTGCGTTAGCAGCGGGGGTTTGCGGCAGAAAAGCCGCCGATGATGCCACTCATTTAGTGGGACGGCCTCGCCGAAAACTTAGGGGTGGCGAGCCGCGCGAGCCACGGCTGACGCGGTCGATGGACGCATTGTCTTTACCGTGTCAGTCGGTCCCCGCTCCGATCGGCCGAACCGAGTACTGCTACGCCCTGCATCGCAATGTCCTGTTGCAAGACTCTTTCGCGCCGATTGATTACCTATACATATGGAGCGGCAACGGATCTTCGTTGTCGCAGATGGAGCAACCGGATGAACGATTCACGCACCAACATACGTATCAACGACGCTGGGACTGCTGATGTGCTCAGCGCACCAATTGCCGCGATTCCGCCAACACGCATTTTCGGCAATCCTGCTGCGCTCGATAAAGCTCAGTTCGAGAGCCGTGATACGCGCGCCGTGGGCTTGCGGGCGAGCCTCGACGCGTTGTTGTTGATGGACCGCTTGCGGTTCGTGAGGACGCTTGACCTTGCGTTCCATCTTTACGCTAGCCGGACTTTCTCAGCGGCACTCGCAGCGGCAAACAATTTGATGAAGCGGCTGATGCGCAATGGCTTCGTATCTGCGCACAATACCCGCGTCGGCGGCATGCGCATCTACGGCATTGCTCAACGAGGTGTGAACTTTCTGCGCGACCACACTGGGCATGAAGCGAAAGCGCACCGCTCGCTGAAGGACATCAAGAATCCGGAGCATCGGCTATGGGCGAATTTGATTGTAATCACGGCCAAGGCGCGCGGCCTCACGGCCCTGACCGAGAGCGAGGTGCTCGCCTATGAGCACAAAGCCGGTAAAACCGTATGCGACGAAAATGGCAAGGAGCGCATCATTCCAGAGAAGCTTTTGACAGTGACCAACGCACGCGATCCGGGCACCAAGAAAGGGCTTACCCCGGACTTTTTGCTACGGCATGGAAACGAACGAATATGGGGAGAGATCGATACCAGTAAACGATCGTCACAGCGCGTATCCGATCTTCTTCAGCTCGTGTCGAAAGTGGGATCAACCCTTTCCGACCAGACGCACTTGGAACGAGTGGTGGTATTCACCAAAGAGCGGCGCTTCTACACGCACATTACCGGGGTATTCGCGAGGAAAGCCGAGGAGCGCATCGAGCGCGCATCGAGCTATCTGAAGCCAAGCACGGAAGAGGGCGTCTTTGACGTTTGGTTTCACCCGTCCATGGCAGACGACAGACCGGGCCGGCCGGCCCAGGATTTCCGCTGCGGCCGCGTACAGGTGCAGATGGTGCCGGATATCCGCGACAGCGGGGAAGGGTGGTATGACCAGGACTGGCTTCCTTACGCCCGGCGCGATGAACAAGCGTGGCCACCGATGCCAATTCGCAAGACAAAATAATTGTGCTTCGCAAATGTGATTTTTACGACCTGGTGCCTATACATGTAAGCAGATCATCGATCTGCTGCAGGCCCAGACCCCATAATCTATAAGGAATACCGCTATGCAAGCATTTGGCAATGTCGCGACAGAGCCTATTCGCAAAGTTTCGAAAACCACCCAGAAGGGGTATTACGAGTTTCGCCTCTGTGAGAACCAACGGGGTGATGTGAAGGACCCGACTTGGTATACGGTGCGTGTAATGAAGGATGCCGACCCCGGACTAGGCAAGGGTGATTTCATTAAGGCAACCGGCAAGTTGAAGGTGGATAGTTATCTCAACCGTGAGGGCAAGCCTACCTCGACACTGCTCATCATTTCGTTCGAAGCCGTCAAGATAAAAGCAGCCGAGGAACTGAAGGCAGCGAAAGAGGCCAAGCAGGAAGCTGTTGCGGCCTGATTGCCGGTTGCCTGATTATTGATTCCACACGCCCTCGCACCACGCGGGGGCGTTTCTTCGGGCTTCAGGGTTACCGAGTCATTGGTGAGATATGCTGCAGTGCGCGAGATCCGCGGAGAAGTTACGCCGTCGCGATCCCTCTGCGGCTGGCCGGAGCCGACCCTAAAGAGCCGTTCGACCTTCGGCATCATGTAGGGCAGCTATCTGAGGTGGAGATATCGCTCGCTAAGAAGTTGTGAGCTTCAGGTCATCGGCCTAAGCGACCACCAGCTGCGAACTTTCCCGCTACCTCAAGGGTCGCGGCGACAATGTCCAAACTCGCATTGTCGCAGCCAGGCAGGTGTGAGATGCCCACTGCGTCTGCAGGTTTTTCAAGGATGAACCGGATGTCCCGCAACGGCGCCTGATACGTGTTCATGCATGGCTCATGTTTGATTGTGACGACGGCGGGCTACCTGCGCTCAATTCGAACAGTCATCGCTTAAGTTATGCCCTCGCGTTTCCACGAAATATTGTAATAATGGCTCGGGCGACTTCCCTTGGCGTCTTGTGCCCTGTCCGGTACCACACTCGCGTCCAGTTGACCGCGCCAAGCAGCGCCAAACGGAAAAGCGACGGATCTTTCGTGCGTGGGAGTCTCAGATCGCTAACCAGCTGGCGGAAGATTTGGTCGAAGCGTTCTCGATCGTCCTTCAGCCGGCTCTGCAGTCCTTGCTCGTGAATCGCGAACAGCCCAGTGCCGGTGATCTTCTGAACGGAATTGTTGCCGACTACCGCTTCAATGTGCGCCGCGCAAGCTAATTCGATCCTACGCCAGGGATCCTTTTGGTGCTTAATGACTTCCTCTACGCGCGTAATAAGCTGACGAAATCCTTCGCGATGCACTGCTATGAACAGATCCTCCTTTGCAGGGTAATAGTGATAAACCGATCCCGGCAGCAGGCCGGCCCGGTGCGCAATATCGCGGATAGAGGTGCCACTGTAGCCGTGCTTGACGAACAGCTCCGCCGCGCCCAGGAGGATATGGCTGCGGCGCTCGTCTGGCGGCAGGCTATCGGCCCTGGGCGCGCGCAGGCGCGCCGCGCGCGCGAGCTTGCGCGTCACGTCACCCCGCTGCAGCAGCAACTTTTGACTCGCGGTCAGTTTGCGGCCGCTTGCGCCAACCTCTTTTTCCAGCTTCTTCAGCCGCTTGTAGGTCGTTTCCAGGCCGTGTTTGCGCCAGATGTAGCGCACCCCGGAGGCCGAGATCGTGTAGCCGAGCCGATTCAGCTCCTCTGCCGTCGTTGCCTGTCCGCGCTGCGGATGCTCGCGCGCCTGGAGCAGCACAGCGGTTTCGACCGAAGAGCGGTTGCGCACGGCGTTAATGAGGAAGCGCCGATTTGGCGAGACGCTCAAGCCAGGCGCCGGTCGTTCACGCGTAGCACTAAGGCCATGGCCGAATCGCCCGCAGCGCAGCCGGTGAACAGACCGGTGCCGCCGCCGCGTAGCACCAGCTCTTCGATCAGTTCGATCACACTGCGCATCCCCGTAGGACCCTGCGGGTGCCCCCAGATGAGCGAACAGCCGTACGCGTTCATCTTCTCTAGCGGAAAGCCGGTTTCGCGATTGAACACGATGTCGTTGACCGCGAACGGATTATGCGTGGTGACGGCGTCCACATCCCTGAACTCAAAGCTGGCCGCTTTCAAAGCCGCGTGCGCCGCGGGCACCGGCGCCATCGGCATAAAACCTTTTTCCACCCGCGCCATGCCGAAGCCCAGCAACTCTACTTCGATATTGCGATCGACCGCGAGTTCCTGCGCTCGCTCGCGTGTGGTCACGATCGCGCCGGCGTTGCCGTCGGCTGGATGCGTTTGGCCGCCGAAAGTGACCGTGCCCTCCGGTTTTACCGGCTTCAGCTTGGCCAGCGCTTCGGCCGTGGTGTTGAATATGCCCTCGTCCGCGGCGAGCGTGCCGATTTGCTTGCGAAAACCGGCATCGGTGATGCCCACATCCACCATGTAACGGCGCTGGAAGGCGCGATCATCGGCGAGCGACCGCTGATACTGCGCGTAGCGCTGCAGCACCACCTCGTGCTGCTGCAGCGTGCTGATGCCGAAGCGGCGAGCGACGTTTTCGCCGGTCTCGATCATCGCGTTCTTCGCGTGGGGATCCTTGTTGAAGTTGTCCAGGGTCCAGGATTCGGTGATTCCCTGGCCTCCGGGCGCGGTGTTATCCGGATAGTAGACCACTGGTCCGTTGGACATGCGGTCGGCAGTGACGACCAGCGCGCAGGTGGCCGAGCCGCCGGCGATTTCCTGGGCGGCCATCTGCAGCGCGCGTGCGCTGGTGGCGCAAGCCTGATGTACGGTCGGGCCGGTCACGCCCTCGAATCCCATCATGCCCGTCACCCAGGGCAGGCCGTAGAAACTGCTCGGCTGCGGATTGGTAAGCCCGAGCACGCCCAGGTCGATTTTCTCCATGGGAAAGTTCTTCGACGTCAGGAATTTCTTTCCCACGTTTGCCGCCAGCTTCAGGCTGTGCAAATGCGCGAGTGAGCCCTGCCACTTGGCGAAGGGCGTGGACCAGTAAATGCCATAGGGGATAAATGCGCTAGCCATGGTGAGTCCTCGCTTTCAAAAGTCGGTTGGGTTCAATCGCCGCGGCCAGCCGACCATGCGGCGAAGCTCGAACCGGCCAGGGCCAGTTTCTCAAGCAGGGGCGCGGGCTCCCAGTAGCGCGCATCCAGCGTGCGCCGGAATTCGAGTATGCGCTCGCAGATCGTTTTCAGGCCGACGGTGTCGGCGTAGAACATGGGGCCGCCGCGATATCTGGGGAAGCCATAGCCCGAGGTGTACACCACGTCGATGTCGCTCGCGCGCAGCGCGATGCCCTCGTCGAGTAGGCGCGCGCCTTCGTTGATCATCGCGTACAGGCAGCGCTCCTGGATTTCCTTTTCGCCCGGCTGCCGGCGCTCGACGCCGAGCCGCTTGCCTTCCTTCCACAGCATTTCGACTACCTCGGGGTCGGGAATGCGCTTGCGCGCACTGTCGTAGCGGTAAAAACCGCGGCCGGTCTTCTGGCCGAGCCAGCCGCGCTCGTTGAGCATGGTGTCTGGGCGGTAGAACGTCGGATCATCCGGCAGCAGATGTTTGCGTTCCAGACGCGTGAGGTAACCGATGTCCACGCCCGCCAAGTCGAATACTGCGAGGATGCCCATCGCCATGCCGAATCGCTCCAGCGCGCCGTCGACCTGCTCCGGTGTGGCGCCTTCAAGCAGGCAATGTTCGGCCTCGCGGGCGTAGGGGTCCATCATGCGGTTGCCGATGAAGCCGTAGCAGACTTTCGCCACGACACCGATCTTCTTGATCTGCTTCGCGGTTTCCAGGGCGGTGACCAATACATCGGGCGCGGTGCGCTTGGCCTGGACGATTTCGAGCAATTGCATCACATTGGCCGGGCTGAAAAAATGCAGGCCGACCACGTCTTCTGGTCGCGTGGTGACCGCGGCGATCTCGTCGATGTCGAGGGTCGAGGTATTGGTGCCGATCACCGCTCCCTTGCGCAGGACGGCATCGAGCTTGGCGAATATGTCCTTCTTCAGAGCCATGTTCTCGAATACAGCCTCGATGACCAGATCTGCATTGCCGAGCGCCGCGTAGTCCAGCGTCGGGGTGACCAGCTGCATGCGATGTTCGAGTTGCTCCTGCTTGAGGCTGCCACGCGCAACCGAGCGTTCGTAGTTCTTGCGTATCGTCGCCATGCCGCGATCCAGCGCGGCCTGGGTGGCATCGACTATGGTGACTGGAACACCTGCATTGGCATAACACATGGAAATGCCGCCGCCCATGGTGCCCGCGCCGATGATACCCACGCGGGTCACGGGCCGGGGTTTGACGTCCGCGGACAGACCGGGAATCTTGCGCACTTCTCGCTCGGCAAAAAAGAGGTGGCGCAGGGCGCGCGCTTCCGTCGCCGGGACCAGCTTTTCCGATATCGCGGACTCCGCCTTGAGTCCCTGGGCAAAAGGCAGTGTCACCGCGGCCTGCAGTGCGTCTAGCAGTCCCAATGGGGATTGGCGATTGCGCATGGTTTTGGCGACCTGCACGCGTTTCGCGGCGAGCAACACCGCAGCGTTCTCGGCGCCGCGCACGGCCAGATCGCGCGTACGCCGCGGCCCGGCTCCGCGGGCGACGAGTTCGCGCGCAAATGCGATTCCGCCTTCGATGATGTCGCCGGTGACCATAGCGTCGACCAAGCCCAGTTCCCGCGCCTTGGCGGCAGGCATCGGCTTGGAGGACAGCATCAGCTCGACCGCCGCCTCCAGCGGGATCAGGCGCGGCAGGCGCTGCGTGCCGCCCGCGCCGGGAATGATGCCCAGCGTCAACTCGGGCAGGCCGAAGCGCGCCGCTTCGTGGGCGACGCGGTAGTGCGAAGCGAGCGCGATCTCCATGCCGCCGCCGAGCGCGGTGCCGTGCACAGCCGCGACCACGGGGCAGGCGCTATCCTCGATCAGTCCCAGCACTTCGTGGTACCCCGGGGGGGCGATGCCGCTGTCGAATTCCTTGATGTCGGCGCCGGCGACGAAGGTCCGGCCTTTGCCGCCGATCACGATGGCCTTTATGTCGTTCCGCGTCCGCAGTTCGACAAATGCACGCTTCAGTCCTGCGCGCACGTCCTGGGCCATGGCATTGACCGGCGGGTTGTCGATTGTGACTACCGCAATTTCGTTGGACATCGAAATACTTACAACTTCGACCATTTACACAACTCCTGAATTTAGAGTAATCGCATTCGGGGCGACTGAGCCAATCTCCGATTGCTGTCGATCGATCGGACGGTGGCAGCGGCCGCTCCGCCCCAGTCTTCGGACCAGCTAGGACAAAAGATTAAACACCTTGGAGTAACTTGTCAAACGACTGGCCAATCCGATACTATCTACGGATCCCATGCGCTGCCAACTGTCCAGTACCCGGTCGGTTGTGACGATCGGGTTGAACAACAATCCATACGGGCAACGGTCACAATGGCGCGCTGCTGATTTATCTGCTCTCAAAGCTCTGCGAACGCACCAGCGTGATCATCACGACCAGTCTGTCGTTTACCGAGTAAGGAAGCGTCTTCGGCGATGCCAAGATAAGCACGGCATTGCTAGACTACCTGACGCCTCACCGCCACTTCGCCGAAACCGGCAGCGAATCCTGGCGCTTCGAAACTATTTCGGCCAGACTGGCGTCCGGCCATCCTTTATGCCGTCTCGGATGGACCCACGCGGGCCGCGCACCAGCCAACGGCGAGCTGTCTGCGTCACGTAACCGCAAGAAAAACGTCGTCGCTGACTTAGTCGGACCGGTCGACAGAAACAGAGCCTCAATTAAACACAGCGCCGTAGGTATTGCCGCAAATGCAGCGACCACCAGAGGGAGAATAGCTAAACCATGAGGCGTTTTTTATGACGCCACGTTTAGCAATGGGGTCAAACTCTAATGCCCCGTTACGAATAGATCTGCTGACGTGCCAGCATTATGCTTACACAAATTCGCGCTGCTTCCTCAGCTCCGGCATGCAATGCGGAATCCACTGCGCCGTCAGTTTTTCTTGCAGTGAGTTCTGATTGAGCCGTTCGGACAGGCCGTGAAAATCAACACAGTCCAGCGGCTGGTCCTGGTTGAAGCAGGAAAACACGTAGCTCAGCTTGCCGGTTTGCGGATCACGCTGCGGCTGCAGACATTGTGCGCAGATTTCCTTCATCATGCACTGCATCGGCGAGTTGATCGAGCCGAAGGCGAAGTGGTTTGTCTTCAAGTAGGGTGCGAGCACGGCATGTCGAGCCCGACCGACCGCGGCCATCATGCGGTCGGAGCCGATCGCGATGATGCGGTCGACATCGGATAAGGGAATCGTCGGCGCGCCGAGCCGGCCCGAGGCATAGGCGTCCATCGCCTGGACGATGTTGCCGACGAAGCTGCGATCCTGCGGCTGCGCGCTTTCCAGCTGGAACCCCGGGGCCTCGTCGCAGCACCAGACGATGAGGTCAGCCGCCGCCTCGATCTCGGCAACCTTGTAGCGGTCGATGATTTTCTTGTAGCCGGCAAAGTAGAGCACCTTGGAGCCGCGCGCACGGAACGCCTGGCCGATCGAAAACAAAACGGCATTTCCCAGACCTCCGCCCGCGAGCAGCACGGTTTCGGCCGATTCGATGTGCGTCGGGCTGCCCGCCGGACCCATCAGCACCACCGGCTCGCCTGGAGCGAGCATCGCGCACAGATTCGAGGACCCGCCCATCTCCAGCACGATCGTCGACACCAGCCCTTCATTGCGATCGACCCAGGCGCCAGTCAGCGCCAGGCCTTCCATCTGCATGCGCGTATCGGCGACCAGCGGAGCGAGGGTCTCGAAGTTCTGCAGCCGGTAGAACTGGCCCGGTTGGAAGCAGCGTGCCGCGGCAGGCGCCTTGATGATCACTTCGACGATGGTCGGCGTGAGGCGCTTGATCTCATGCACGGTGGCGCGCAGATCGCAGTTCAGGGTCTTGAAGAACTCCTCGCGGCTCACGCTGCTCGCCGGCGCGCGCTTTGCGAGCACCCGCGAGACCACCTGATAGCCTTGCTTGGTCGAGCCGAGCGCTTTCACCACGTTGCCAAAATACGACGGGTGAAGGTCGCCGAAGAACGACACGAACCGGCCGTCGGGAAGTCGCGACATCAGCACGTCCGCACGCGGGGTCTTGGACAGGGCATACTCGGGCTTGACCGGGTGACCGTTTTCGTCGCACGCGCGGAAGTACTTGCCGTCGAGCGCGAAGTGCTGCGCGTCCTCGCGCGCGAGCACGGTGTTCGGCTGTGTTCCGGCGGCGACGAACACGGCACTCGCCGCCAGGCGCACTTCGCCGGTATTGCGCCGAATTCTCGGCGCCAGCTCACGCTTTCCGGACCCGAACGTTCCTGCCAACTGCCCTGACTACCTTGTGGACAGATCGTCAAGTCCGCTACGGCCGATCGGCAGCCAAAGCGCATCCGTTCGTGAACGTCGGCTGTCGAGTATTGACCGTTCGCTACGAACAGCGATCTCCTTGCCATGTGAGCGTCTCTTGCCGCCGATCTGCGACGCTCGCGAAACCACAGCTCAACGGTCCGCAGTCGTTGCTGCATTTCGGCATGATGAAGTAATCATGGAAATGAGGGTACTCACCTTACAAAGCGGTTGTGTTCAGGTACAAGGCGGGTCTCGACCGATGGCAAAAGCAAATGCGGTCAGTTCCTGAGTACGCGTCATTGTTGGACAAAGGATTGGATGGCGCGGCGCCAAACTACGAAAGCAATACAAAAGCGCTACATCTGTGATATAATGCTAATTGCTGCGTTCATCGAAAGTGAATGATAGCTTTTGCGACTTCACGTCACGACAAGAAAGGAAACACCACGAAAGCACAGACCAGCAATTCGAAACTAGACCTTGGGCTCTGGAACAGAATCTGGGCTGTAACGCTGCTCTACGGCGGGCTTAGCACTCTTGCGATCGTGGAACTCGACCATGCTACCGGCGTTTTCCCGTTCCTGAGCCTATTCGACGATCAGGGGATGGTCGTCGTCATATTGGCATTCGGTACGCTGGAAGTGCGTCACATGCTCTCCAGATTGTACCCCACGTCAATGGGTGAGCAAACCTTCGGCGTTGCGGTTTGCCGCAACGCGTAGGAGTCGTAACTGGTGAGCATTCAGTCTCGAAATCGGCGGTCTCCATTCTATTAGCTGACAATGAATCGACAGCATTGCTGTCTAGGAATGGCGGTTCTATGGAGTAGTCCTGACAATGCTGGAAAAAGTGGCAATGGCACAAGATCCAAACCGCACTGGAAGAGAATCCCTTCAGTGGCCACGTCTTCGTCTTTCGTGGCCGGCGCGGCGACATCGTCAAACTGCTCTGGTGGACCGGCGATGGCCGCCTAGTAGCATCACCTCCCGCGGCACGGGCGCCACGCCATACAAAATCGAACGTTGCTGCTCTTTCTCTACGCCACGGATGCGCGCGTTTAGGAAGCAGCCGACATTCGCGTCGAACATCTCGACCTTGAACCCCCAGCCAAAGTGCATCTGCATGGCAAAGGGGCCGAATGGCGCATATGCCCTCTGTGGAACGAGACGGTCAAACACCTTGGGCAGTTGCTTGCCGAACGCAGACCTACCGTGGCGCCGAGTGAGCCCGTCATCTGCGCACGCCGCAACGTAGCGCTCACGCGCTATGGGTTCTACAAGCTCGTCCGGCGCCACGGCGCATCATGGGACACTACTGGCGCTGAACCGCGGTATGTGACCCCGCACCTCTTTCGGCATACTGCAGCCGTACATCTGCTGGAATCGGGGGTCGAGGTCAACGTGTTTCGTGGATGGCTCGGTCACGTCAGTCTGGATACGACCAATCGACATGCGGAGTTGACGCTGCGCGCGAAAGCGGCGGCCTTGCGCGCATGTGAGCCAGCTTGCGCAGTTTCAGCGGGCGGCCGCAGCAGTGCGGTCTGGAAGGGCGACAAGCCGCGGCTCGATTGGCTGAATGCACTGTAGCCGATTATGTTGCCGCACCCTCGCGATCCGCTGGAGACTACCTTCGGCATGACCCGTCGTCGGCCACATAACCGTGGTGGGAACATAAATGGAATAACCGTTATGTTGACATGGGATTATCGATGCCGTATGCTACCAATGGGTACCGACCGGCCGGTCGGCATCAATACGAGAGCACGCAATGCGCCAAATAGAGCGACTCGCGCTCTTGGCGCTAGATCAAAACTATCACTGGAGGAGGATTCACATGCAATTTTCATCGATACCGACGCGTATCGTACTCATCGGCGCCCTCTGCGCGTGCACCGGCATTACGGGCTTCAGCGCGAGCGCCTTAGCGCAGAGCGCCGACGTGCAAAAAATCGGCTTTCTCATGCCGCTAACCGGCGGCTCGGGCAAGCTCGGCCAGATGATGATGGAGGGCAGTTCCGTCGCCGTCGAGGAAATTAACGGCGCCGGAGGTGCTGGCGGAAAGCGCATCGCGCTCGATCCCGAGGACAGCCAGGCGCTCGCACAGCAGGGCATCGACGGCTTCCGCAAGCTCACCGACATCGACAAGGTCAATTTCATCATCACCGGCTGGACTTCAGTGGTGATGGCTGTAGCGCCGCTCGCCGAGCGGACGAAGACCTACCTGCTTTCTGCAAGCACGGCTTCGCCCGCGGTGCGCGGCGTGTCCCCGTATTTTCAATCGACCTGGATGTTCGACGACGAGACCGTCAAGCTCATCCTTCCCTATGCGAAGTCCAAGCTAAAGGTGAAGAGGCTCGCGGTGATGACGGTGATGACTGACCTCGGGACCACCCTCAGGGACGCGGTGAAGCAGGATTGGGAGCGCCTCGGCGGAACCCTGGTGAGCGACGAGTCGCACCAGCAGGAGGAAACCAACTTCCGGCCGACCATGATCAAGATGCTCGCGGCCAACCCCGACGCGATCTACCTAACCACGTCGAACGGCAAACAGACCGCGCAGATCGTGCGCCAGGCGCGTGAACTCGGTTACAAGGGCATTTTCCTCTCGTACGGCGCCATGGAGGATCCCGAACTACTTGCCATCGGCGACAAGGCCGAGGGCTGCTACTATTCCTCGCCCGCCTATGACCCGGCGGGCACGAACCCCGCGACCCGACACTTCGTCGATTTGTTCAAGAAGAAGTATGGTCGAGTGCCCAACGTCCACCAGGCGAACCATTACGACCTCATCCAAATGTACAAGGTCGCGGCGGATGCGCTCGCCAAGCAGAACAAACCGATCACAGGGGCCGCCCTGCGCGAGTATTTCGTCGGCAACATGCCGACGTACCACGGCGCCTCCGGCGACTACCGATTCAACTACAAGGATGGAAGCGTGCTGCGTTCCTCCATCGTCAAGACCATCAAGAACGGGAAATTCATCAGGCTTGACAACCTTGACTAATCTGAGCCGTTCTAGGCGCGACTCGCCGACAGGTTGCTGAATGGGCAGCGGCACGCTGCTCCTCAACCTGTTCCTCGACGGCGTGACCACCGGGGCGGTCTACGCACTCATCGCGGTCGGGTTTTCCCTGCTCTGGTGGCTGGCCGATATCGTGCACCTCGCCCACGGCGGGATCATGCTGGCGGCGGGCTACGCCATCTTCTTCACCGTCTCGGGCTTGGGCCTGCCCTTGCCGCTGGGCATCGTCGCTGGCTTGGCGGCAGCCGTGCTGCTCGGCCTGGCGATGGACAATCTGGTGTACCAGCCGATGCGCGCGCGCGGATCGTCGGAGATGACGCTGCTGACCGCGTCGCTGGGTGCGCTCATAGTCCTCGAGTACGGCCTGACGCTGGCATTCGGTCCCGAAGGCGTTGCCATCGACGCGGGCGCGCTGCGCGCGCCGGTCCTGCCAGGGATCCTGCCCGCCGTCGACTACTATGCGGTCGTTACCGTCGCGGTCACCTTGGCGGTCTTCCTCGGGCTGGCCGCGTTCATCCGCCACACCGCCATTGGCAAGGCCATGCGCGCAGTCGCCGAGAACAGTACGCTCGCCGAAGTGATCGGGCTGCGCGCGCTACACGTCCAGCGCATGGCCACCATCGTCGCCGCCGCCCTGGTAACGCCCGCTGCCGCGCTGCTCCTGTACAGCAACGGCGTGGCCCCCAGTGACGCCCTGCGCGTCGTCTTGATCGCCGCTACCATTGCAATCATAGGCGGGCGCGGCAGTATCGCCGGAGCCCTGCTCGGGGGCCTGCTGGTCGGCGTCGCAGAAGCCGTCATGCAATGGAAGTTCTCGGCCGGATGGCGGCAGATGGTCACTTTCGGCTTCCTCTATCTTATTCTACTGTGGCGGCCGCAGGGCCTGTTCGGACACAACACATGAGCTACGCCATCCACGTCCTTATCGTAGTGAACATCTTCGTCCTGCTCGCGCTCTCACTCGACCTGTTGGTCGGCTACGCGGGACTGATATCGCTCGCGCACGGCGCCTTCTTCGGCATAGGCGCCTACAGCACCGCGTTGCTGACCAAGGCGGGATGGCCTGCGCTCGCGGCGCAGGGCTTCGGCATGCTGCTAGCCGCGCTGCTGAGCGGCCTGATCGCCATCCCTTCGATGCGGGTGCGCGGCATCTACCTGCTCATCATCACTATATCCGTGCAGATGGTGTTCACGGTCGCGGCGGAGAATTGGGCCGGCCTGACCGGTGGCGAAGCCGGCATTGCCGATGTTCCGCCCTATTCGGTTTTCGGCCATGCCTTGCGCGGCACCGAGTTCCTGGCCGTCTGCACCGTTTGTTCGGTGTTCTGGTTCACGCTATGCTGGCGGCTCGCGGCATCGCCCTTCGGGTATCTGCTGCGCGCGCTGCGTGACGACGAGATTGGTTGCGCGGCGTTAGGTAAGAATGTGGCTGGCGCGAAAATGGCGGTATTCGCGTTTTCCGCGGCGATGGCCGCGTTCGCGGGCAGCCTGTTCGCGCATTACACTTCCTATGTCGACCCGCGCAGTTTCGACATTAGCGTCTCAATCTTGGTGCTGCTGATGGTCATGCTGGGCGGGGCGGGCTCCCTGATCGGGCCCATCCTCGGGGCGATCGTCTTGAGCTTGCTGCCGGAGGTACTCAAGTTCGTCCCCCTACCTCCGGGCGTAGCCGCGGCGTCGCGGCAGCTGCTCTACGGACTAATGTTGGTGCTGGTGGTGTACTTCATGCCGCAGGGGCTATTCGGCCGCCGCAGGGCGCGGAGACCTGCGCATGGGTCGTGATATGAGGGAGGTCCTAAAGATTGCCGACCTTTACAAGCGCTTCCAGGGTATTGTGGTGCTTAGGGGTGTGTCGCTGTCGCTGCGGCGCGGCGGTATTACTGCGCTGATTGGCTCGAATGGCGCCGGCAAATCCACCTTGCTGAACCTCGTGTCCGGCGCGCTGGAGGCAGACCGCGGCGCGATCTACCTGAACGGGCACGACGTCTCCGCCTTGCCCGGATTCGCACGGGCGCGCTTGGGCTTGGCGCGTACCTTCCAGCATCCGCGCGTGTTCGCCTCGCTGACCGTGCTCGAATCCGTGCGATTTGCCGCCACCGCCCCACGCGAGGATAGGCTGTTGCGCAACCTCGCCTCCGCGCCCGCCGATGCCGAAGAGCGGCTGCACGAGAGCCTGCGCCTTTGCGGGCTCGAGCACAAGAGCGGCGTACCCGCCGGTGAGCTGAGTTATGGCGAGCAGAAATTGCTCATGCTCGCCCAGGTGCTGGCCAACGACGCCCAGTTTCTATGCTTCGATGAGCTCTGCGCCGGCCTGGAGCCCGCCGTGGTCGACCGTGTGAAGGAGATGTTTAGGACGCTGGTCGCGCTGGGCAAGTCCATCTTGTTTATTGAACACAACCTGGAACTGGTGCGCGAGTTGGCCGAATGGGTCGTCTTCCTACACTCCGGCGAAGTGTTCCGCCAAGGCGAAACCAACGCGGTGTTAGAGGATCCGGAAGTTGTGCGCCTGTACCTTGGGCAATAGCGATGTCGGCCACGGACATTCTGTCGATTGAGGGTGCGTGTAGCGGTTACCGTGACAACGTCGTGCTGCGCGATGCGACCTTTGCCGTCGCCGAGGGGCAGGTGTGCGGCGTGATCGGCCCCAACGGGGCAGGCAAGACGACCCTGCTTCGCACGCTTTACGGCCTGCTGCTGCTGCGCGCGGGCGTGATTCGCTTCGCCGGGGAGGACGTAAGCGCTTTCGGAGCGCGCGGTAGGCTATTGCTGGGCCTGGGCTATGTCCCGCAGGAGCGCAACGTCTTTCCAAACCTCTCGGTGGCAGAGAACCTCGAGCTTGCCATGAGCGCGCTGAGCCCAGCCGAACGCAGGGCGCGGTTTCCGGCGCGGCGCGACTACGTGTTTTCAGTTTTTCCAAAGCTCGCGGAGCGCCGCAGCCAGAACGCCGGGGTGATGAGCGGCGGCGAGCAGCGCATGGTCGCGCTCGGCATAGGCCTGATGATGAAGCCGCGCGTGCTGTTACTCGATGAGCCGACCACGGGCTTGGCGCCGATGACAGTGCAACTGCTCATGAACACCATCAGGACGCTAAACCGCGAAGAGGGCATCACCGCCGTGATCGTGGAACAGAACGTGGCCGCGCTGCTCAATATCGCCGACAGTCTGTACTTGGTCAAGAACGGTAACTGCCGGCGATTCGAGGGCAATCCGGCTGACATAGGCAATCAGAAAATATGGGAGTACATGTGATATCGACAACGGCACAAGGCGCACGGCTCGCCGGTCAGGCAGCCTCGTCACCGGCGGGGCGGCGGCTTTCAAGGGCGTGCCCAACCTGCTGTACTATGTTTCGAGCAAGGTAAGCGTCCCCAAATCGCCGTGGTACCGTAGCTGAACGGAATACGTCAGCGTTCGTTCTTTTGACGAGAGAGACGGACGATGAGCGAAACAGAGCAAGCTGGTCAGGGTGCGGCGACGACAAAGCGCGCGTACTGGGAGCAACGCTTCGCGCCTGGTTGAACAGTTCACGCTCATTCCGTGTTGGGATAGCCTTACGCTTGACATGGGATTATCTACCCCGTATGCTGCAATTGGATACCGACCGGTCGGTCGGTATCAAGGCGAGAGTACGGAACGGGCCAAATAGAACGACCCGCGCTCCTGGCGTCGGCTCAAAACAATCAGTAGAGGAGAAAGCATGCTATTCATACAAGCGAGAACTAGCTTTCACAGTGGCTTGGCCGCTGCGGCCGCAAGTTTCCTGTTACTCACTGGCGTGGCGCTCGCGCAAGAGCCGATTAAGATCGGCACCTTTCTCTCAAGTACAGGACCAGCGGCGTTTCTAGGCGATCCCGAACTGAAGACCCTCCAAATGTACGTAGAGAAGCTAAACGCCTCGGGCGGTTTGCTGGGGCGCAAACTGCAATTGATCTCTTACGATGACGGCGGCGATGCAGACAAGGCGCGCACCTTCGCCAAACGACTGATCGAGCAGGACAAGGTCGACGTGATCGTAGGTGGTTCGACTACCGGCACGACGATGGCCGTGGTGCCTCTCGTCGAACAGATGGGTGTGCCGTTCATCTCCTTCGCGGCCGCAGTGGAGATCATTGAACCTGTCAAAAAATGGGTATTCAAGTCGGCGCATACCGACCGCATGCAATGCGAGCGCATCTTCCTTGACATGCGTGACCGCAAGATCGAGCGCATCGGACTCATTTCCAGCGGGAGCGGTTACGACAAGTCCATGCGTGCCCAATGCCTGAAGGTAGCGCCCAACTACAAGGTGTCGATTGTCGCTGATGAGACTTATGGCGACAGGGACACCGACATGACCGCGCAACTTATCAAGATCAAGAACAGTCCAGGCGTGCAGGCCGTGCTTAGCACTGGCTACGGACCAGCCGCTATCGTCGTCATCAAGAATCTCAGGCAGCTGGCGATCGGATTGCCACTCTACCTGTCAGCTGCCGCGGCTTCCAAGGAGTTCATCACGCTTGGCGGCGAGGGGCTCGAAGGCGCGCGCCTGCCCGCACCGGCGCTGCTGATCGCCGAGCAGCTTTCCAATACTGATCCGCAAAAGCAGGTTGTTGTCGCCTACAAGCGAGAATACGTTGCCCGCTATAAGGAGGAAGTCTCTGGTTTCGGTGGCTATGCTTACGACGGCCTAATGCTCGCCGTCCAAGCGATTCGGCGCGCCGGATCGACCAAGAAGGACGCTGTGCGCGATGCGCTGGAGAACATCAAAGACTACATTGGCGTCACTGGTTTGGTGACCATGTCGCCTAAGGACCACTTAGGGCTCGACTCTAGAGCGTTACGCATGCTCGAAGTGAAAAAAGGCGACTGGGCGTTAGTGAAATAGTTCTAACCAACCGGAGCGGATTGCGATGAGCGCGCAGTTCACGCAGTATCTGCTCACCGGCGTTACGGTGGGTGCGATCTACGCGCTGGTCGCGCTCGGCTTTTCCATCATTTTCAACGCCAGCCATGTGATCAACTTCGCCCAGGGCGAATTCGTGATGATCGGCGGTATGGTGACGGTCTCCCTGGTCGCGGCGGGCGTGCCCTACCTGCTGGCAATCATGCTCGCGATCGCGGCGGCGGCGCTGGTCGGTCTGGCGCTGGAGAAGTTTGCGGTCGAGCCGGCGCGCGACGCCTCGGTAGTGACGCTGATCATTATCACCATTGGCGCGTCGATGTTCCTGCGCGGGCTGGCGATGTTGGTCTGGGACAAAAGGCCTCATACGCTCAAGCCATTCACCGGCGACTCGCCGATCGCGATCGCCGGGGCGACCATCTTGCCGCAAAGTTTATGGGTGCTCGGGGTCACGTTGGCGATCGTGCTGGCGCTGTCCTGGTTTTTCGGGCGCACGCTGCTGGGAAAGGCGATGCTCGCCACTTCCCACAACCGCCTCGCGGCACAACTCGTTGGCATCAACGTGCGCATGGTATTGTTCCTGTCGTTCGGCCTGTCGGCGGCGCTCGGCGCAATCGCGGGTATCCTGATCGCACCGATCACGACCACCTCCTATGACGTCGGCGTGATGCTGGGCCTGAAAGGTTTTGCCGCTGCGATTCTCGGTGGCCTAGGCAGCGGCATCGGCGCTGTGGCCGGCGGCCTGGTGCTCGGCATCGCCGAGACCATGAGCGCCGGTTACCTATCCTCGGCCTACAAGGACGCGATCGCTTTCGTGATTATCCTTGTGGTGCTTTTCTTCATGCCGAGCGGACTGTTCGGCAAGCGTGGCGGCGAACGCGTCTGACACTATGCTGGCGCGCCTCGCCTCGCCGCGCACTGGGGGACTGCTCGCGCTCGCGATCGTTATCGGACTGCTGCCGTTCGGACTCAGCAACAACTATTTCTACGATGTCGCAATCCTGGTCGGCCTGAACGCCGTCGTCTGCGTCGGCCTGAATCTGCTCATCGGCTATGCCGGGCAGATCAGCCTGGGCCATGCGGGCTTCTTCGGCCTGGGCGCCTACGGCTCGGCCATCCTCGCCTCGCGTTACGGCTGGCCGCCACTCGCCGCATTGCTCGCCACCACCTTCGCCGTCGCGCTGCTCGCCTTCATCGTCGGCCGGCCGATCCTGCGCTTGAAAGGCCACTATCTCGCCATGGCCACGCTCGGCCTGGGCGTGATCATTTTCATGGTCATCAGCACCGAGGACAAATTTACCGGCGGTCCGGACGGGATCTCGGTGGTGCCTTTCAGCATCGGCGGTTTCGTGCTGCAGGGGGAACGCATCTGGTATTGGGTGGTCGAGGCCCTCCTGCTCCTTGCCGTCTGGCTCGCGCTCAACCTGATCGAATCCCCCGCCGGGCGGGCGCTGCGCGCGCTGCACAGTTCCGAGGTCGGTGCCGAGGTGGTCGGGATCAACGCGGCCGAGCACAAGCTGATGGTGTTCGTGATTTCGGCGGTGTTCGCTTCCGTCGCCGGCAGCCTGGGCGCGCACTATTCCGGCTTCGTCACACCGGCCAAGGTGGCCTTCCTGCACTCGATCGAGCTGGTCACCATGGTGGTGTTCGGCGGCCTGGCCTCGACCTTCGGCGCCGTGGTCGGGGCGGCCGTGCTGACCACTTTGCCGCAGCTGCTGGCGACGTTCGAAGACTATGAAATGATGGTGTTCGGCGCGGTGATGATAGGCACCATGATTTTTCTGCCGCGCGGCGTGGTGCCGAGCCTGGCGCGGCTGCTGGCGACAAGGCGGCGCAAGGCTCTGCCTGGCGCGGCCGCCCGGGGCGCGGCCAAATGAGCCTGCTGCGCGTCGAGGGCCTGGCCAAGAAATTCGGCGGCGTGAATGCGGTCGAGGACCTGAGTTTCGAAATCCAGCCGGGCGCGGTGCACTCGATCATCGGTCCGAACGGCGCCGGCAAAACCACGCTCTTAAATCTGCTCACCGGCGTCTACCGGCCCTCGGCCGGGCAGATTGTGTTCGAAGGACACGATCTGACGGGGCGCGCGCCTTACGTATACGCCAAGCACGGCATCGCCCGCACGTTCCAGAATCTGCAGATTTTCTTCAATATGAGCGCGCTCGAGAACGTGATGGTCGGGCGCTATCTGCACGAGCGCTGCGGCCTACTGTCCACGCTGCTGCGCGCGCCCGGCCTCGTGCGCGCTGAGCGCGCCTGCCGCGAGCAAGCGGCTGAATTGCTGCGCTATGTCGGCTTGCAGGACTATATCTCGGCGGGATCCGACGCCATGCCTTACGGCGCCTTGAAGCGCCTCGAAATCGCGCGTGCGCTCGCGACTGAGCCGAAATTGGTACTGCTCGATGAACCGGCTGCCGGCCTCAATCCGACCGAGGCGCTGGAGCTGGATGAACTGATCGGCAAGGTGATCAAGCGCGGCGTCACCGTAGTCCTGGTCGAGCACAATATGCGCCTAGTGATGGGCGTATCGGATCACATCCTGGTGCTCGACTACGGGCGCAAGCTAGCCGAAGGTCTGGCGCAGGCAGTACGCAATGATCCCAAAGTGATCGAAGCCTATCTCGGGGCAGGGGCGCACTGACGATGCTCCAGATCGAAGGACTCTCCAGCGGCTATGGGCGCATACCTGCGTTGAAGGGCATCGACTTGCACGTGGGTGAGGGTGAACTGGTGGCGCTGGTCGGCGCGAACGGGGCGGGCAAGACGACGTTGCTGCGCGCGCTCTCTGGCGTGCAGCCGGTGAGCGCCGGCAGGGTGCGCTTCGCTGGCAAGGACATCACCTCCGTCGCAGCGGACAAGCGCGTGCGCCTGGGCATGGTGCAGGTGCCGGAGGGGCGGCAGGTGTTCGCGCCGCTCTCGGTAGAAGACAACTTGCGTCTGGGCGCCTATCTGCGCAGCAAGGCGGAGGCAGCCGCTGGATTCGAGCGCGTGTATGCGATGTTCCCGGTGTTGCAGCAAAAGCGGCGCGAGCCGGCAGGCACGCTCTCAGGCGGGCAGCAACAGATGCTCGCCATGGGGCGCGGCCTGATGGCCATGCCAAACCTGCTCTTGCTCGATGAGCCGAGCATGGGCCTTGCGCCAAAGTTGGTGGAAGAGATCTTTGCCTGCGTGCGCGCGCTCAAGGCGGCCACGACCACTATTTTCCTCGTCGATCAGAATGCGCGTGCCGCTCTGGCCGTCGCCGATCGCGGTTACGTGCTCGAGACAGGGCGCGTCGTGCTCTCAGGCAGCGGTACCGATCTGCTCGAGAACGAACAGGTGAAAGAAGCTTATCTCGGCCTATAGGCGGATTAGCCTTTCTTTCTATATTAGGTGCGTCAATGCTCCAGCGATATGGCAAATGCAATTTAGAGGTTCTAGCGCGATCCACCAAATCCTGGCATTGAAAGGTGAAATGTTACCGGGGGCTCTCCGGCGCGGCACACTGGCGCTGGTGTTTGAGGAATGGAAATAAATATCTCGGGGGGTGCTGCTGGTCGATCGATTCGCCGAAACGGTGGCTGGCTTAGGGCGCTCGCCCCCGATGGCGAGTCCGGAGGTTGCCGGACAACGCTATTAGACGAAGAGAGCAAGACTGGTGAAATAGTGAGGATAGCAAGACGCGTTCAATAGAATGATTTGTCTGCCCAGTCAATGAAGGAAGGCTCTCCTGCCTCACTGCACCAGAGCGCCGGCACCATATGCGCCACAACTCGAACTCCAGATAGCTGCCACATTCCCGAAAGAAACGGATCCTGAAAGCGGTGAACCGCGCGGGCGTAAATTACGCGCACCGGCGCACCGCAAACCAAAAGGGATCTTCCAAGACGCCACTCCAGGCGACGCGCGTGCGGGATCGAGGCAATAAACACTCTCCGCCCCGCCTCAGAAGGACGAAAGTCAATCAAGCGGGACGGTCGGTAAGTTGGCGAGATGTAGCCATGTGCAGATGATGGCGGATTTATCCAAATACACGAACCGCGCATGTTCTTATTCCAAGCAGTCATCAGACGTCGTCGCATCCAAAATATAGACGCAGAATAGCCCCTTAGACTTGACATGAGATCATCGACGCCGTATTCTCTGGCGTTGATACCGACCGGCCGGTCGGCTTCAAGGCGATAGCATGTGGCGCGCCAAATAGAGCGACTCGCGCTCTTGGCGCCAGATCAAAACTATCACTGGACGAGGATGCAGATGCAATTTTCATTGATCCCGCCGCGTATCGCAGTCATCGGCGCCCTCTGCGCGTGCACTGCCATTGTCCGACCAGAGAGCTCGGTAAGGTGGTGAGAAGCTCGTGAGGCGACGTGATAATCCTCTCGCTTTGTCGCAACGGGTTCGTCGGCTACGGCTTTGATGGCTACCTGCTGCTCAATCGTGCGATGCCGGTACCGCTGAAGATGGTCATGCCACGCACGCTGAAATCTTGCCCTGCCCTACGCGATGCGCTGGAAAACGCCCGCGACGCTGTTGACACTTATGTCATGTACATGATGTCGTCGTTCGATCGCAACGCGGCATGGACGACTGCGCCCGAGTGCTGTCGCATGTCGTCGAGGTCATATGAACTCTGATCAATTGAATATCAATGCAGATCCCTCCAATGCGACGCTAGGCTGGGTTTTTCGCGAGCGCTGTCAGCTGTCCGGCAACAATCCGTTCATCGAGATCGTCGGTGAGCGCTGCGAGACTTTCTCTGAAACCTACCTGGCCGCGACTGCGCTCGCGTCGGGCTTGGTCGGCCTGGGCGTGGAACACGGCACGCCGGTCGTGATCATGGGTGGTAATTCGTTTGCATCGATCCACGCTTTGCTGGCGGTGAACCTGATCGGCGCTGTCGAGGTTGCGATCAATACCGCGTACCGCGGCGAGTCACTCGTGCATGCAATCGAGGTTGTGCAGGCGCCGGTTATAGTGATCGACGCCCGCTTGGTGCATCTACTCGCAGATATCGAAGACCGCGTTCCTTCACTGCGGTATGCCGTCGTCATCGGCCATGGATCGGTTATTGACTTGCAGCGCATCAAGGTGATTGAGTATGAAGCCGTCGCTCAGACGCCGGACGGATTGCCAGACTTCCGCGTTGCCGCTTCAGATATCGCGTCAGTGATCTATACGTCAGGGACTAGCGGACCGTCCAAAGGTGTGATGGTGACGCACGCGCAGAACCTCGCTGTCGCGCACCAGGTCGTTCGCGCTGTCCGTCTGACTAATGAGGACGTGTTTTTCTGCGCTCACCCGTTGTTCCATGTGACTGGAAAATGCTACGCGCTGTTTGGCCAATTATTGACGGGCGGAAAGATCGTGTACGCGCCGAAGTTCGATGCTGCGACTTGGCTCGACAATATATTGCATTACGACATCACAGTCACCGTAGCGCATGGGCCGATGCTCGAAATGATTTACGGCCAGCCGCCGCGCGGCGACGACTGCAACACCCAACTTCGGCGCGTGCTGGCGTGTCCAATGCCCAAGCGTATTGCGATCGACTTCGAGCGCCGGTTCGGCATTCGCGGCATCGAAGCGTATGGGATGACCGAAGTCGGCCTTCCATGCGTCCGCCCTTACGACGAGCCAATTCGAATCGGCTCATGCGGACGTGTGGACTCAGGCAACTTCGAACTGCGCATCGCTGACCCTTTGACGGACGCCCCCTTGCCTGCCGGGCAAACCGGTGAAATCTTAGTGCGGACTAAGCAGCCCTGGACGCTGATGCAGGGGTACATGGGCATGCCCGAGAAAACGGTCGAGGCGTGGCGTAATCTGTGGTTCCACACCGGCGATGCTGGTTATTTCGACGACCAGGGCTATTTGTACTTCGTCGACCGGCTGGGCGACCGCATCCGGCGCCGCGCCGAGAATATTTCCTCCCATGATGTCGAGGCGGCAGCAATGCTTCATCCTGCCGTCGCCGAATGTGCGGCTGTAGGTGTCGCTTCCGAATACGAGTCCGACGACGATATCAAGCTGTGCGTGGTACTACGTCGGGACGCAAGCCTGGACCCGCGCGAAATACTACTTTTTCTCGGCGCGAAGCTGCCGCACTTCATGGTGCCCAGATACATCGAGTTTCTCGATGCGCTGCCGCGTACGCCGACCAACAAGATCAAAAAGAATGAGTTACGTGGCGCCGGCATCGGCGGCGGCATCTGGGACCGAAAGGCGGCGGGCATCTCCTTGAAGGAACTGCTGGACACGCGATGAAATCGCCCGCTAAGCCGCTCGATGGCGTGTTGGTAATCGACCTCACCCGCTACGCTCCAGGGCCCTATGCGACGATGCTTTTGGCCGATCTGGGCGCAGAGGTTACGGTGATCGGTGGGCTCATCGGTGCGGTGCCAGAACTCTCGAGAGGCAAGCGCTTCATTTCACTCGATCTGAAAGCGGAGGCCGGCCGCCAGGCGCTGCGCACGCTCGTCGCTAGTGCGGACGTGCTAATCGAGGGCTTCCGTCCGGGTGTCGCCGATCGGTTGGACGCCGGCTACGAGACTCTTTCGTCGCTAAACCCGAGGCTAGTCTATTGCTCGCTAACTGGCTACGGACAAGTCGGACCACGAGCTCAGGAGGCAGGACACGACATCAACTACCTCGCGATCTCGGGTGTGCTTGGGGCTACCGGGCCTGAGAATGGCCCGCCGGCCTTTCCGCTCAATCTATTAGCCGACCTCGGCGCAGGCGGCATGCTCGCAGCGTTCGGTATCGTCACAGCGCTGTTCGAACGCGAACGTACAGGACGCGGGCGTTATCTGGACGCTGCTATGGTCGACGGTTGTTACTCCATGCTGGCAATGCACGTTCCGTTCTGGAGCACTGACGTGATGCCACGTCGCGGCGCCGGAATGATCGGTGGGGCGGCACCCTTCTATCGGTGCTACGCATGTGCCGATGGTCGATTCGTTGCAGTCGGTGCTCTCGAGCCGAAGTTCTTCGCCAATCTGTGGAATGCCCTGGAACTTGGCGAGCTGCCCGACCAGCACGACGCGCGCCTGTGGCCAGCGATAGCTGAACGCGTCGGCGAGCGCTTTGCGACTCGGACTCGGGACGAATGGACAGCGTTCCTTGCGGGGATCGATTGCTGCGTGTCCCCAGTGCTCGACCCGGTTGAAGCAAGCACCGATTCCCAGCTTCAGGCACGCCACCGTGACGCGTTGCCGCAAGCACCAGTGGTCCCGCGTTTCGCAGGCATGCCAGACGGTGCGCGGCCAACTAACATGCGCGATCAAACGCGCGAGGTACTGCTTGCCGCGGGTTTGGATAAGGATCAGATCGAAGCTGCAATTGCGCGGCAAGATCGCTCAGAGGCCGGCTTCACCTGGCCGCCGAAACTGAAGTAACCCGAACCTCGATGGATTCGCACTTGGCTCTCTGGCAGGCCTAGCAATGCATTGCCAACAGTGCGATCTGTGCTGTGCTGGGGCGCGCGTCGCTGCCCGTGTTCTCGTTGACTCACATTCTATATCAAGGCAGAGCAGTCACCGAAAGTGTGGAAGGAAGAATCGATCATCCTTTACGGCGTGTAATCGAGAACACAATCAGCCCCATTCATCATGACCTCGGACAAAGAGCAGATTGGGAGCAAACGATGAACAAGAAAATAATGGGCGACAATTTTCTTGTCGGCTGCAAATTTTGCTGAAATCGTTTTCGATGCAAGCTCAAGGCGCGCATCTCCCACAGCCTTTAGCAACAGCCAGGCGCTAATAGTGTTTCCCCAAAGGCTCAGGTAGTGTACAGCCACCGCTTCCAGACCGGGGCGATTTGACATTCCCTGCCCGAGCAACCATTTAGTCGCCGTTTCCAAAGAATTCAGCGCGCGTGACAATATCGAGCAATCATAAGAAGATTCGTCTGCATCGGATTTCGTGATCAGATTTTCTGTTTTCCGTATATGATCGAGCAAGGTGAAGGCCGCAAGCCCATCATCTCTAATCACCTTTCTAAACACGAGATCAGCGGCCTGTACCCCGGTAGTACCTTCATATATCGTGTGAACTCGGGCGTCGCGAAAACACTGCGCAGCCGCGCTTTCGTTGACGTACCCGGCTCCTCCTGCGACCTGTATCCCGGTAGAAGTTACCTGAAACGCGATCTCTGTTATCCAGCCCTTTGCAATCGGCGTTAGAAGATCGAGCCGACTTTGGCATTTCACTCGTTCCGCACTGTCTGGTTCCGCTGCTGCACAATCAATGAGCGAAGCGGTGTAATAAGCTATCGCGCGCATCGCGTCGACGCAAGAGCACATATCAAGAACCATACGTCGAACGTCTGGATGCTGAATAATTGCGCATGGCTTGCCATCTGGACCTGCACCTTGAATCCGTTCTTCCGCATATGTCACTGCCGCCTGGTAAGCGCATTCCGCAGAAGCCAGCCCGAAAACGCCTATATTGAGGCGGGCTCGATTTAGAACCAAGAACATATGCTCAAGGCCGCGGTTTTCGACGCCTAATAGCTCAGCTGCGGCACCAGACTTGTCGCCAAATGCCAGGGTGGCCGTTGGGCTTCCGTGAATGCCAATTTTATTTTCCAATGCCACACAGCTCACGTCGTTTCGTTCACCCAGCTTACCGTCGTCATCCACTTCATATTTTGGCACGATGTACAGCGAGAGACCTTTAACTCCTGGCACGCCTGAGGGATCGCGCGCAAGTACGAAGTGGAGGATATTTTCGCTAAGATCGTGCTCGCCGTACGTGATGAAAATCTTTTGCCCGGAAATTCGGTAACCAGTTTCGTCCGGAACCGCCTTAGTACGAATCGCCCCAAGATCTGTTCCAGCTTGCGGTTCCGTGATTGCGAGTGTAGCAGTCCATTTCCCACACACCAACGCCGGAAGGTAGAGGCGTTTTTGTCGTTCCGTACCGAATCTCTCAACAAGCGCTACGACTCCGGTGAATGGCATGAGCGCGAGGCAAAATGCAATATTTGCAGCATTAAACATCTCGGACACGGCAATAGAAACCGGGACAGGCAGCCCCTGTCCGCCTAGCGCGCGCGAAAAATGGACCGTATTCCATTGGGCATCAATGAATTTGCGATAGGCTTCAATCCATCCACGAGGAAGACGCACTTGATTATTCTTAGTGCTGCAACCGTCCCGATCTCCGATATGGTCGATTGGCGCAAGAACTTGAGACGCAAATCGACCCGCTTCGTCAATCACTGCATTAACAATATCAACGAGCCCCTCGTTTGAATTTTGAAGATCCATAAGATGAGGCAAATTCGCCCAAGACTTAAGAGCGAAGCGAATCTCATCGTAACGCGGAATAAACTTATTCAACGTAGCACTCCAGGTCGACCCATACGCGTTGCGTACGGCGGCAATGTGCCGATACGCAGATTGCTATCAAATTGATACATCTAAATCAAGTATCAAGATTGGGAAATACGCAACGTAAGTTGCTGACGGTCGACCTTTCCAACGGCAGTACGGGGGATCGTATCGACGAAATGTAATTTCTTAGGCACCTTATAGCGAACTAGATTCCTCGTGCAGTGCTCCAAGACTTCCTCAGAAGAGACAACGACACCCTCGCGCGCAACGAGAAAAGCGTGGATTACCTCTCCAAGGTAGGCATCAGGCACGCCAATCGCGGCACAGTCGAGCGTAGCTGGAAAACCGAATAACACTTCCTCTATCTCACGAGGATATACATTGAACCCACCCACAATGACCATTTCCTTTTTGCGCCCACGAATAAACAAATAGCCGTCGTCGTCAATCTCGCCCAAGTCCCCGGTATATAACCATCCGTCTCTGATTGCTGCAGAAGTTTCGTTTGGCAAGTTCCGATAGCCGACCATGAGTTGAGGGCCGCGGGCCCTGATTTCACCGATCTCGTTCTTTCCCAGCACTTGAATTCCTTGGTCAGTATCGACAATTTCTATGACCGTACCAGGCGCGGCGACGCCAACGGATCCGCTTTTTCGCACGCCATAGCGAGGGTTGAACGAGAGGATCGGCGATGATTCAGTGAGTCCATATCCTTCGACGATCGGTGCACCAGAAACAGCCTCCCATTTTTGCAAGACTTCTACTGAGAGTGGCGCGGAGCCAGAAAAGCTAGCACGCAACGAGGACAAATTTCTTTGCTCGAACTCGGGGTGTCCAACTAAGGCGTTATAGATTGAGGGTGCCCCTGCAAATAGGGTGATGCGTTCGTTCTCTATTTCGTCAAACACATGTTCGGGTTTGAACCGCGGGTGGATAACCAGGGTCCCGCCGCTCAATAACGCCGGGTATAGCGCCATTGCCGTAGCGTAAGCGTGGTAAAGCGGAGTTACACATAGAATACGTTCGGCACCCGGGTCAGTTGGAATTAGCGTCTCTCGCTGAAGGACGTTCACCGCCAAAGTCTTATGCGAAAGAATTACGCCCTTGGAGCGTCCAGTAGTACCTCCGGTATACTGAAGCATCGCCAAATCCGAGGTGTTTGGCATGCGAAACGCAATTTTTACTTTCTCACCCTGCCTGCTTGAACCAGACATTTCAGCGAGGACGAGCGCGGGTCGTTTTGCTAATCGATCAAATAGCGGTCCCAGTCTCTTATATTGGGCCTCTCCGCAGATCGTGATCAACACGTCTGCGTCGCGAAGTATCTCGTCCAATTCACGCTCGCTGTAGTCCGGATTCAGTGGAACCGCCTGAGCTCCGGCAACATAGATAGCGAAAAGCGCGACAACAATTCCAGGGCCATTGGGCATCACGATTGCGATTCGTTCTCCCTTGGCCCCAAGCTCGGCAAGCCGATTCGACAGTAGTTCTATTTCATACGCTAAATCACAGTAGGTGAGACGTGAAGTTTCATAGACAATTGCTTCATTGTTTGAAAATCGCTCAATCGACTCTTGGAGCATGTGAACAACCGTCAATTGTTTGTGAAGACGTAACTCTGCACTCCTACTTGTGATTGTATCTTTGCCCATTAATCATCCCCTTGATACAAGTAATCCATAACAAGATAAGTGCACTGGCCGTGCGAAAGGAAACACCACCTTTTGCATCCGTGCCCATAGAGTCGACGATACATCTAAGCACGCTTGGACAGCACACCTTGGAAGAAAATGTGATTCATCGTGGCGGCTAGATTCGTGGCCGTTTCGGCTTTGGAATTGTCGTACCAGTTTGCGACCCAACTGCACATCCCGATAGCGGCAAAAGCAGCGAAAGATGGGTCTAACTCCATCGGCATGCGTCCAGCACGTCTTAGTTCAGCTAGGTTGTCACGTAGCAAGTCAAAAACACGGCGCCACGCGCGCTTGACCTCTATTAAGTGGTCGGGGGTAAGCCGTTTGGCTTCTGCGACTAGTAAGCGCGCCGAATCATTACTTGCAAGCATCAGTGTGAATTCCGTGATAAAGATGTTCACCCTAGCTTCGGGGTCGGGACCAGCAGCTGTCTTCGTAAGAATTGGCGCCATCAGACGTTCGATGTAATCGCGATGAATTACGTGGAGCAGTTCTTCCTTGCTTTCAAAATGGTGGTAAATGGTCGCTTTTGTAATACCGAGGCGTCTGGCAATTAGGGATACGGGTGTGTTGTCGTAGCCGCGCTCAATAAATAGCTCTAAGGCGACGCTGCGGATTTTCTCAGAAGAATCCTGCGGGTGGAGTTGGGCCAATCTGGTCTGGGTCATTCGCGATCCTAACTTGAGAAATCGGCGCGACGCGAGACTCTGTGGATCTTAAAGTCGGCGCGCGTAGCGCTGAGAAGCCATCGAGCGTTCGCGAATTTGCGATTCGCAGGGGCAATGAGGGCGAAAATAGATTCGAATAACCAAGATTTGGAAGAATGAAGTGTCTGACTTTTGTCCATATTCTTGTCAATAAAGCTGACCGGTCATTTGACGCAAAGCCGAACTTTTTTATTTAAATCCAAGCAAGCCCGTTGACACTAGAGATGATTGATTATAGCATGTTTTCGTTAACTGACCGACCGGCCGGTTTTCGCATTTTGGCGGCTTGTGGATCACGGTGACTGCTAACGGAGTGGTTTGAGGTAATGGCCAAACATGACGAAGTGGGCACGTAAGACTACCGCTCTAGCAAGTGAATGATCGAAAGGATCCTCTAAAGCCGCCGTCGACCAGTTGATCGAATAAGGGTGATGACAATGCGCGCAGGTCAAACGCTAAACTTCCGAATAAGTGAAGAACTTTCACTTACCAATTACTACCTTGAGCACAATCTAGAAGTTGGTCGTGCCAACAAAGTTGCCGCTATCTATTTGGACCAGAGCTATACATTTCAGGACTTATCCATCCTTACCAACAAGCTTGGTAACGTCCTTAAGCAGCAAGGGGTAGGCCTTGCAGATCGCGTTTTGCTGGTGTTGCAGGATCGCCCTGAATGGATGGCCGGTTGGTTCGCGACAATGAAGGTGGGCGGTGTGACAACCCATGCGTATACTTACCTGACCCCCGCCGATTACGCTTACTTCATCGGTTACGTTCAGCCCCGAGTCGCAATCGTAGATACCACTACGCTGGAGGCAGTTCGCGAGGGTATTAGACAAGCCGGGAGGAATACGATACTGCTCGTGGCCGGCGAAAAGTTGCCCGAGCTGAAAGCCAATGAATTCGGTTTTGACAATCTGGTCGCCGCCGCCTCGGCCTCGCTCGACCCCGTTTCCCCTAACCGCAATAACTTAGCTTTTTGGAATTTTTCAAGCGGTACTACTGGAAAGCCCAAGGGTGTGTTGCATAGTCATGATCACGGAATGATAAGCTGCGAATCGTTTCAGCATGTCGTTCCGTACACCCACGATGACGTGGTTCTGTGGGCGTCCAAGCTATTCTTCCACTATACGCGCGACCTTGGCATGAACGCGACTCTACGGGCCGGCGCAAGTGTCTGCCTCAATCCAGAGCGGACGACAGCGGAGGGTTTGTTTGACTTGATCGTCAAGTATCGGCCGACGATCCTGCTCAATGTGCCGACTATGATGCGAGCGATGCTGAAGAGCCCCGCGGCCGCCACCGCAGATCTCAGCTCGCTCCGACTATGCCTGTCGTCTGGAGAATTGCTTTCGGAGCAATTGTACAAAGAGTTCACCAACACCTTCGGCGTCGAGGTCGCAAACGTTCACGGATCGGCTGAGACTTGTCTTGGTTGCTTCATTAATCTAGCAGGAAAGCTTAAGCCGGGAAGCTCAGGTACGATCACGCCCCTGACTAAGGTCAAGCTCGTTGACGATAAAGGTAGCGAAGTGCCAAATGGCGATACTGGCGTACTTATGGTGCAGTCGGGCGCATCGGGTTATGGGTATCATAGCGAACCGGAGAAGTCGCGCGAGACATTCCCTGGCGACAACTGGGTGAACACTAACGACCTGTTCCGAGAGGACGAAGACGGCTACTTTTGGTATGTGGGCCGAGCTAACGACATGATCAAAGTCAGCGGTGTCTACGTTTCGCCGCTGGAGATTGAACTTTGCCTAGCTGAACATCCGGCCGTCCGCGAGTGCGTGGTGATGGGGGTAGAGGATGCCGACAAACTCCTAAAGACCACAGCCTTCGTTGTATTGCGTAACCATGCCGAACCGTCTGCGGATCTGGCGGCCGAGCTGATAGCATTCTGTCGCCAACGTCTAGCACCGTTTAAGGCGCCGCGGAAAATAGACTTCCAATCAAACCTAGCTCGGACCGGACAAGGCAAAATCGACCGGCGCGCTTTGTTAGCACGCTTGGCAGTGGCTACCTAAAGGAGCGGCAATGCGCTTGCCTCAATTTGAATATTTCGCCCCCAGTACACTCGACGAGGCCTGCAGTCTGCTCGTAAGCCAGGGCAGAGGTGCGCTCGTTCTGGCTGGCGGTACCGACTTGCTGGTTAAGATGAAGCATCGCCGGGTGGTGCCCTCGTGCTTGGTTAACATCAAGAATATTGTTGGTCTCGATCGAATCGCGTACGACGAACACAAAGGGCTTTTGATCGGCTCCCTGGTGACGATCCAGACGCTTAAAGCCTCTGTCATTGTCAAACGCTACGCCAAGTTGCTCTATCAAGCGGCGTCAATTCAGAGTTCGATTCAGATTCGCAACTCCGCCACGATCGGTGGCAATATTGGCAATGCATCACCAGCTGGAGATGGCCCCCTCGCATTAATGATCGCCAACGCCAGCGTGATCCTCCGTGGTAAGGATTGCTTGCGCGAAGTGCCTGTGGCCGAACTGTTTCTGGCTCCGGGAAAAACTGTTCTGCTGGCGGGCGAGCTGATCGAGGCGATAAGGGTGCCGACGGTGCCCCCCAAGACGGGTGTCGCCTATTTTAAGCACGCACTCCGCCGCACCGACATTGCAATCGTCTCGACCGCGGTCGCTTTGACTTCGGTTGACGGCGTCTGCACTAGTGTTCGGATCGGATTGGGCTCGGTTGCGCCCACCATCATGCGGGCGCGCGCTGCCGAAAAGGTATTAACCGGCCAGCAGGTCGACGAGGCACTGGTCGATGAAGCGGCCAACGCGGCGGCCACAGAGGCGACGCCGATTGATGACATCCGCGGTTCTGCACGCTATCGCAAACAAGCAATCCGAGAAACTACCAGGGCGGCGGTTCTTGAGGCCCTGCAAGATGCACGTACAGGAGGCATTTAAGATGGCACAACGGATCAACATCAATGTCAACGGCGAATCCCTCGATTTCGCCGTGGAGCCGTGGGAAACATTGATCGAGGTCCTGCGGGACAAACTCAAGTTCATGAAGACGAAGGAGGGCTGTAGCGTCGGCGAGTGTTGTAGCTGCGCCGTCATCATTGACAAGAAAGCTGTCAATTCCTGCCTGGTGCTGGCGATCGACTGTGATGGCAAGGAAGTGCTGACGTCAGAGGGGCTGGCTGAAGACGCCGAATACCATCCATTTGGCGATTCGCTTATCGGCGCTGGGTCGTTGCGCCTCAGCTTCGACCCTCCGGGTAGCAAGCCGCAGCACGAAGCCTTCACCTTCTGTCACGTCTGTCCCGGTCGTTGCGCGATCAAGGCGACAATTGAGGACGGCAAGGTGGTCGATTTCGTGCCCGACAAAGAAAGTGGGCTTCCAAACGAGCAGTGCCCGGTAAAGAAGGGTCGCCTGTCTGTCCCAGACGTGCTTAATCATGCCGACCGCCTCACCCATCCGTTGAAGCGGGTTGGCGCGCGTGGCGAGGGTAAATGGGAGCGGATTTCGTGGGACGAGGCACTCGACACCATTGCTAGCAAGCTGCTGGCCTACAAAGAACAATTCGGCCCACAGTCGGTAGCGTTTGGTCTGGGCGAGCCTAAGGGGTTGGAGTTCGCCTTTGCCCAGCGATTGGCCAGTGCATTCGGAACGCCAAATGTGGTCACGCCCGGCTGGTGCTGCGGCGTCCCTTCAGGCATGGCTTCGGCGCTGACTTATGGCTGGAATTGCGTCCCTGACGAGGAGACTAGTCCCAAGCTAATCGTCGCTTGGGCGATTAATAACAATCTGACAAGCGGTGGAAATCGTCGTGAGTCTTTCGAGAAAGCGCTCGCTCGGGGCGCTAAAGTCATCGTGGTTGATCCCTATAAAATCGACATGGCGGGGATGGCGGATCTTTGGGTGAAACTGCGGCCGAGTAGCGACGGAGCCTTGGCCATGGGCTTGCTCAAGGTGATCGTCGAGGAGAAGCTTTACGACGAGCAGATTGTCAAGGACTGGTGCATCGGCTTCGATCAGCTCGCAGCGGAGTTGAAAACCTTCACATTGAAGGATGTCGAGGCGCTTACGTGGGTGAAGGAAAAGACGATATTGGAATTTGCCCGCCTCTACGCTACCACCAAGCCAGCCAGCATTCAGTGGGGCAATGCTATCGACACCGCCGCCGTCGCCTTTCCTAGTGGGAAGGCCATCGCCATACTTCGTGCAATCACCGGGAATCTCAACATTCCCGGCGGCGACATTTTCTTGACCCCCGCACCCTATATGCGGCCGGGCCAGTTTTTCCTGCTGAGCAAATTTGCTCGCAACAAAGACAAAGCGCTCGGCAAGAATTTTAAGCTGGCGATCCGTTCCGCATTCATACCACCGCACTCGCTACTCGATTCCGTACTAGACAAGGAGCCATACGAAGTCAAGGCTGCGCTGTTCGTGATGACCAACCCGGTGATCAGCTATCCGGACTCCACGCGCACCTATGATGCGCTGATGAATATCGAGTTCTCGGTCATCTCGGAAATCTTTATGACACCTACCGCCGCGCTATGCGATATCGTACTGCCGGCAGCATGGGGGATGGAGCGCGAGGAACTTGGCTACTGGCCGGGCTGGTACGAGGAAATTCGTGCCTATCCCAAGTTGGTCGAACCACCGGGCGAGGCGTGGGCCGACACAAAGTGGATGAACGAGCTAGCCAAGCGTCTGGGTCTCGGCGAATACTTTTGGAAGGACGACGAAGAGGCGCTGGACGAAATGGTGAAGTCCAGTGGACTCAACTATGATGATATGAAGGGCAAGCGCGTACTGCAAGCCAAGCGTGAGTACAAGAAGAACGATTACCGGACGCCGTCCGGCAAGATCGAGATCTATTCGGACACAGCCAAGAATTTTGGCTATAGCCCGATGCCGTATTGGCACGAGGTTTCCGCCATTCCCGTAGTGACAGACGATTACCCGCTGTTGATGACCAATTCGAAAGAATCGGTCTTCATGTTAACCGGATATAAGCAAGTGGCATCACTCAGAATGATGAAACCTGAGCCCACCGTCGAGATGCACCCTGACACTGCCCGCAATTTGTGTGTGAAGGATGGCGAGATGGTGTCGATCGAGACCGTGAAGGGTAAGATCGTGCAGCGCTTGGTGATCAACGATAACATCGATCCGCGTATCGTTGTTACCTCATTCGGCTGGTGGTTCCCAGAGCGAACCGGAAAGCTGTTCGATTGGGACAAATCGAACATCAATATGCTGACTGGCAGCAGCGCGCCCTTCGACCCCGGCGTCGGCACTTCGGATCTACGTGGAATCCCTTGCCGGGTGGCGCCGATTTCTGGCACCGGATCCGGTGAAAGTGAATCCGCGAAACGTGTCGTGGTGACGTGAGAAGCGCAAGAACGGAAAGTGAGAATGACAATAGATAGAAGACGAAAATAGATAAAAATTCCCCTCGAAGAATGTGTGAGATTTGTAGCCGCGACGCTGACGTCCGGAAATGGGCCGATATCGGCTGATCGATAGGTAGTATCAACGGGCCTACTGGCTGGCCTGATGCGGAATTGACTTAATGTGTTCAGAGCATTTTAATTGGCGCCTTTTCAATTAAGGCAAAGTAACGTCTGACGAAAGAAGTATCGCACAGGTGAGGCTAAGCTCTTGCGAGAGGCAGCGAGGCGAAAGAAGAGCCTTCCTTCAACGTTTTGATTTTTCCTATTCTGGAAATTTTCTAGTGCTAATTTCCCGTCCAAAGTTGGAATGACAATGCCCTCAACTAAGGTTTTACTGCTTGGAACCGGGTCGTCAAGGCCGTGCGCGGATCGTTCCCAACCTGCCCAGCTTATTGAGTTAGGAGGGCAATCGTTCATTATCGACTGCGGTGATGGCGTAGCGACACAGGTCGCACGTGCCGGCCGGGATATAACAGCGGTCCAGAAGATTTTTCTAACTCATCTGCATTGGGATCACATCTCGGGCTATGCGTCCCTCGTCTGGGGCGGTTGGTTGGCAGGACGATCAACCCTCGAAGTGTGGGGCCCACCAGGAACTCAGAAGATGCATGAGCTCTTATTTGGCAATCTTTACAAGAGCGACGTCGACTGGATTGCCGGAGTCGGCTACGCCCGTTCCGGCATCGATAGCATTCGAGTCCACGACGTCGGCGAAGGCCTGGTGTACGACAGGGATGGGGTGACTGTTAACGCGATTCGGGTAAAGCATCCGGTGACGACCTACGCTTATCGTTTTTACTATGCGGGGAGACGCATAGTGTTTTCCGGTGATACGGCGGCTTGCGATGAGCTTGTTCGGTTTTCCGAAGCGGCCGATTTGCTTGTGCAAGACACCTGTGCGGTACACTCACGCCTCTATGGCGACGAGCGATCACGCAAATTTGCTGAAGCGCTTATCGGCTTTCATGCCTCTCCAAGCCAGGCAGGTCAAATGGCACAAGCAGCGGGGGTGAGCCGCCTCGTTTGCACTCATTTGTTGCCGGGCGCAGAAGTCGAACAAGTGATAGTGGAGGCGGAGGCGGAATTCATAGGGGAAACGATCGTTGGGCATGATCTAATGGAAATTCGCATTTAGGAAGCCATCGCACCACTCAAATTGTCCAGTGGAGACGGAGGAAACGGTATGCAGCGTGATTAAAGAGGTCCGAGCCAAATGATTGCACTTGAGCGGGGCATTAATTGTAGTGGTCGCGACTTGATCACCTGCGGCCAGAGTGCTACCTAGTGCATTTGGCGCACAGGGCCGCGATCTTCGATTACATCGAACTGTTCTACAACCGCAAACGGATTCACCAATCCCTCGGTTACCGCACCCCCGAGGACGTTGAGAGAGCATGGCGCGGTGCTTAATGAAACTGTCCACCAAACCCGGGATACCTCAAAGCTAATTTCTTAAGTACTCGCGCGATCAACGATACGAGAGAATTGTATTTTGTGCTTTCCTGCACTCACGGCCATTACTTTGGCTAGTACGTCGGAAATCTCAGCGTCGGTAATTCCTATCTCTTTGCATTTCGTCAAGTAGTGTTCTGCACACGGCTCACTATCGACGGCGATCGCGGTTGCCAAGGCAATCAGAATCATGATTCTTGCATCGAGAACTGATCCTTTGGTCGTGCTCTCATAGAACGATGACCAAGTGGCAGCGTGCGGTGAATTAAGCATGTACAGGGACCTTTCGCGTGAAAGATATTGTGAACGCCAATGTAGAGGCTGACCGGCGGGCCGCTTAGAGTGGGTCCGAGTTCAAGCGAAAGTGAACTCAAGAGAAATACTAGGGCATTGATATCTGGCACTTCCGACTGATCAATGCTCTCAACTTTGGTCCGTCCGGAGTATCCCCTGGAGAAAAATATTGACCATCGTGCTTGCCACTTTGGGACCGGTCTCCGCGCGCGAATGGTCGAACCAGTTGCATATCCAACTGCACATACCAATTGCGGCAAAGGCACTGTAGGTTGGATCAATTTGTGAGCTACAGCGACCTTGCCGCTTCAGTTCGACGATCGCATCCCGGACCAGACGGAATCCGCGCCGCCAAGCGCCGCGGATCTCTTTGGTATGTGCAGGCGATAACCGCTTCGTCTCGTTGATCAATACTCGCAGAGCTGGCTCTTGGGTGAGCAGCAAAGCGTAATCACCGAGAAACGTGCGCAGACGTTTCTCTGGGTCCGTCTCGGTTTCTGCTCGGGCAATCATCGGCAATAGCAAGCGGTCGATGCGGCTCTTATGTACAAAGTAGAGCAGGTCTTCCTTGCTCTCGAAGTGGTGATATACGCCAGCCTTGGTGAATCCGGTGTGCTTTGCGATTAATGACATCGGCGTTGCGTCATACCCGTGCTCAAGAAAAAGGTTGAGTGCCGCCTCTGCGACTCTGCTGGACGGTTGCTCCATAGTCGAGGGAAGTCTGCGTTTGCGAGGAGGGGACTTGATCATGATTGGCACGAAATCGTAGGCATTAGATAAGTAGCTGAAATATTAGGCAATAATAATATCACTAAAGGTGGGGTAGTGGAATCGAAAGGACGGCTTGACAATAGAATCTCCAGCAAATATAGTAACAATACCGACCGACCGGTAGGTTTTCTGCGGTCGCTTTCCTCAATCTGCATGAAACAGGGGGGATTGTGTATGACCCGTACTGATCCGTCCTTGGTAGAGGCACCGCATCGTGACGCGCTTCGGCCCCGTCCGGCGACCATCCATTTGAAAACCAGCTTGCTGGTGCCCGAACTACACAGCGAGGATATCCCGCTGACCGACAACATTGCCACGATGGAAGCATTGATCCTCGAAATCGGACGCCTTACTGAAGTTAATCTGTTCGACAGAAAAGGCGAACTGATCGACTTTATCGACGTCAGGTTGAATGGAAAGAACATCAACTTTTTTCCAGGTGGATTGGCTACGACTTTGCAACCGAATGATCGCGTGCTCGTGCGCCTAGTCCCCATCGGTGGTGGCTAGGTAGTGTTAACAATATTTCAGTCCAGACGAAGACAAATGCAAAATCCGAGAGGAAGGCAACATTGTGGGCAAGTTCTTCATAGCCAGTGATGAATTTGTAATTGTGGCAACTATCTAGTTCGGTAGTCAAATGCCACAGGTAGCCTCTACGCATGTTCCATAGTCCATCTACCCAATGGCAGCCAATTACTTTGCCGCTTACTTATGCATTCGTAGGCTCGCCCATTATCAATGAAACGAGCTTGGTCCAATACGTCCAATACTTATACTTGATGATTTTGCATTCTCTCATCTTATTTGACTCCTCTTATATAAACCGAATGCAAGAGTAATTTCGCGCTAGTTGACCGACGCTAGGAAGCTCGACAAGAAAAGTCTAAAGACTAACTACCGGAGTACCAGATGACTCTGTTCTACAGAAGGATGCCGAAGTTCGACTACGTACGCCCCGAGACCGTGGAGGAAGCGCTGGCTGCGCTCAATCTAGGTGAGCCGGTGCGTAATCAGATCTTTTCCGGAGGCACCGACCTTATTCCCAAACTGAAGTCACGCGCAATCAAGGCTCCAACGCGGGTGATCGACCTCAAGGGCATCTCTGGTCTTGCGTATGTCGACTTCAAAGGTGGTGATGGCCTGCGAGTGGGAGCCAACGCCACGATTAGAGAAGTCGCGCAGTCGAGACCCGTTCTCGCCAATTATACCGCGTTGGCCGTGGCGGCCGGCCTCATTGCCTCGAACCAAATTCAGCACCGAGGCACCATAGTCGGCAATATTTGCAACGCCGTGCCCTCGGCAGATTCGGCGCCACCACTGCTCGCGCATAATGCTAGTGTGGTGTGTATCGGAATCGCCGGCGAACGCACTGTGCCCATCGCTGACTTTTTCTTGGCGCCGAGCGCGACGGCGCTGATCCCAGGTGAGATCGTCAAGGAAATACACTTACCGCCACCGGCGCCGGGCGAACGTAGCATCTACATAAAGCTTGCTTCGCGCGGTCGCATGGATCTCGCAATGGTAGGTGTTGCTGTAGTCGCTGTCGTCAGAAACAGTCACTTCGAGCAAGTTCGCATTGGCTTGGGCTCGGCAGCCCCGGTGCCGATACGCGCCTTGCAGGCTGAGGTTGCGCTGATCGGCAAGCGCGTTACCCGCGAACTCATCGCGCAGGCCGCCTCCATTGCGGCTGCGAACACTACCACTCGTAGCAGCCACCGGGCCTCGGCAAAATACCGACGTGAAATGATTGAGGTGCTTACGCGCCGCGCCTTGACGCAACTCGCCCTGCCGTCGAACGCTTGACCACGAAAGGAAATCCCAATGCGGAATATCGAACTGAAATTGATGGTCAACGGCCGGTGTGAAGAACCGGTCATTCCGTCCAACCGTACGCTCCTGGAAATGCTGCGGGAAGATCTACACCTTACAGGAGCTAAGGAAGGATGTGGCCACGGCGAATGCGGCGCCTGCATGGTGATCCTGAACGGCAGAAATGTTAATTCCTGCCTGGTTCTGGCGGCCGAATGCGACGGCGCGCACCTGATCACCATCGAAGGCCTGAAGCAGGGCGACCAGCTCCATCCCGTCCAGCAGGCTTTCGTCGACAAAAGCGGAATGCAATGTGGATTTTGCACGTCTGGCCAGATTCTGGCAGCCAAGGCATTGCTCGAAGAAAACCCACACCCGACTGCGGACGAAATCCGTGAAGGGATGGCAGGAAGTTTCTGCAGGTGCACGGGTTACACAAAGATCTTCGAGTCCGTTGAAGCTGCAGCACAGCTAATGGAAGGATATCGGGAGGAGCATGCATGAACGCGCCCGAGAAACTCAAGTTGGACGAGAGCAGCACCCTGTTCGGCAAGCGTCTGCCACGGGTGGATGCGCGCGACAAGGTCACAGGGGAAGGCCGCTACGCTGCAGATTTCAGTTTTCCTGGAATGCTTTGGGTCAAGATTCTGCGTAGCCCCCACGCGCACGCGCGTATCCTCAGCATAGACGACAGCGCGGCGCTGGAATTGAAGGGCGTCAAAGGTGTTCTGACCGGCAAGGACTTCAACGGCTGGAGCTGGGGCTGGATGCCCAAGACGCGCGAAGAAGCGCCGCTAGCCGTCGAAAAGGTGCACTTCTACGGTGAAGCCGTGGCCGCAGTGTGCGCCATCGATGAGGCCACGGCCGAAGCGGCTTGCGAGCTAATCCGCGTCGAATACGAGGAGTTGCCCGGCGTATTCAGCATCGCCGAGGCAGTTGCGGAAGGCGCTCCGCTTGTGCATGCCGACCGTCCGGGTAACCGCAGCTGGGAATTCCACATGGACTTCGGCGACGTCGAGGCCGGGTTCCGCGAGGCCGACCTGGTGCGCGAACAGCGTTTCCAGACGGGTCGCGTGCTCACCGGCTTCCTTGAGCCGCCGGCCGCCGTCGCGCAATGGACCGAGGAAGGCATTACCGTCTGGTCGGCCAAGCAGAGTCCGTATTTCCACTATCGGCATCTTGCATCCTGCTTTAACCTGCCGCTGTCCAAGATTCGGGTGATCCAGCCATATGTTGGCGGCGGTTTTGGTGGCACCAAGAACGACTCCGTGGCGGCGGATTTCTGCGCCGTGCTGTTCTCCAAGCGCTTCGGCAGGCCGGTGAAGTTTCAGTACTCGATGGAGGAGGTGTTCACCACTTGCCGCCGTCGCCACAACTTCGAAGTTGTGGCCAAGATGGGTATGAAGAAGGACGGCACTATCACCGCCCTACAGAACATCGCCTACGCCGAGGGCGGCGCTTACACGGTGATCGGGCCTCTCACGCTGTATCTCTCCGGCGCGTACACGACTTTGCCCTACAAGATTCCCAACTTCAAGTACGACGCCTATCGGATCTTCACCAACCACCCTTCCGGTGCGGCCATGCGGGGCCACGGGGTGACCCATACCCGCTTCGCCGCGGAAGTGCTGATGGACATGATGGCCGAGGAGCTTGGCCTCGATTGCCTGGAGGTGAGGCTCAAGAATGCGATCGTGGCGCCATTTACCACGGTGAACGGCGTACATGTGAAAACCTGTGGCATCAAGGAAGCTCTGGAGACCGTGGGTGCCAAACCAGCTTGGCGCGAGCGCAAGGTGCGAAAGAAGGATACTGGATCGGTAGTCCGGGGCGTCGGCATCGGCACTGGCACCATGGGAGGAGGCTCGAAGCAGCGGGGTCATCAAGCCTGCGCAGCCATGCTGCGGCTCTGCGAAGACGGCACCGTCAATTACCTGACGGGCGCCACCGATTGCGGGCAGGGCTCGGACACCGTGCTGGTCCAAATCGTCGCCGAAGAACTAGGTATCCGCATGGAGGATGTTTCCATCCGCAGGGTGGATACCGCCGTAACTCCCTGCGATCCGGGAAGCTACGGCAGTCGCGTGACCATTCTTGCCGGGCAAGCGGCACAAAAGGCGGCTCAGGACATCAAGCAACAGCTGGCCAGCTATGTGGCGGGTGTCTGGGGCGTGCCCGAGACGGGCATCGTGTTCCGCGCCGGTTATGTCAGCTCGCGCGATGATGCAAAATTCTCGATGCCTTTCCGCAAACTGGCGCAGGCAGCCTGTTACTCGGAATCCGGTCGTGTGATCCTGGGTCGCGGCTATTCCCAGACAGAAGCGGAAGACTACAACTTCGAAGAAGGGTCGGGCAATTCGGACGTGAATTACAGCTTCGTCGCCCAACTCTCCGAAGTCGAAGTCGATCTCGAAACCGGCATCGTCAAGGCCACAGATTTCGACCTGGCATTCGACGCCGGTCGACCGCTACATCCGGTTAACGTCGAATCGCAAATAGAGGGTGCGGCCGTCCAGGGTCTGGGACAGGCACTCTACGAGGACTTCAAGATGGATCGCGGCAGGACCCTCAACCCAGATTTTGTGGACTACCGCATGCCTTTGGCGACCGAAGCACCCAATATTCATGTAGACCACATCATCACCAACGATCCCGATGGCGTGTACGGCGTCAAGGAGGCGTCGCAAGCCGCCATCGTATGCGCGCCTCCCTCGATTATTTCCGCGATCCACGACGCCACGGGCATTTGGTTCACGTCGCAGCCCGTGACCCCGGAGAAGGTCATACAGGCCATCAAGGAGGGGAAGAAAATTGCATGAACCACCTGCATGGGGATGTCGTCGAATTTCGCAACCACATCGCGCGATGGGTGGACGAGCGGCTCGTGCCCGTATCGGAACGCCTGGACGCGGACCAGGAATTTTCGTTCGAGTTGTTCAAGGAACTGGGCGAACTCGGCTATCTTGGCACGATGTATCCAGAAGCTATCGGCGGCAGCGGTGCCTCATTTCCATTCACCTCGTTCACCATCCTCTGCGAGGAACTGGCGCGCGGCTCGATGGGCTTCGCCGCCGGCATTTGCATGCATGGCTCCACGGCCACCAACACCATCTACGAATGGGGCGGCGAGGAGCTAAAGGAGACCTACCTCAAGCCCGCTCTGCGCGGTGAAAAGGTAGCCGCGTTCGCGATCACCGAGCCCAACGCCGGTTCCGACGCGGCGTCCCTTAAGACGCGGGCGAGCAAGGTGGACGGGGGATATCTGGTTAACGGCAGCAAGATTTTCACTTCGAACGGCACGGTAGCGGACTTCATCACGGTGGTGGCAACTGTCGATCCGTCACGTGGCACCAAGGGGTTGGAATTGTTTCTGGTGGATGCCCAATGGAAGGGCTTTCAGGTTGGACGCAAGCTGGAGAAGTTCTCGCTGCGTTGCTCCGACACCGCGGAGCTCGTCTTCGAAGATCTGTTTGTGCCGGATAGCCACTGTCTCGGCGACGGCACCGGTGGCGGTTTTCTCAAGGCCTACAAGTCCCTGACAGTCGACCGCATCTTCACGGCGGCGCTGGCAGTGGGCAACGCCCAAGCCGCTTACAACGCCGCTGTGCGTTACGCTGGCGAGCGTAGCCAGTTCGGTCAGGCTATTGGCAAATTCCAGGCTGTGCAGTTCCGCCTGGTCGACATGCTGGCCGAATTGGAGCAGGCAAGAATCTACACCTATTACGCCTCGGCACTTGCCGATCGGGGCGCTTCCATCACCACCGAAGCCGCTTTGGCCAAGATCATTGCTGCCGAACGTTGCAACGACATGTGCCAGAAGGCGCTTTCCATCTTCGGCGGCTACGGTTTGATGAGCGAATTCCCGGCGCAGCGCTATTTGCGCGATTCCTTTTTCCCCATGATCGGAGGCGGTACTGGCGACATTATGCGGTTGGTGGTGGCCAGGCAGATAGGCCTCTAGGGAAACTTCTTTCAACGAATACAATAGGAGACTGATGATGGTGAGGAACGTAATTGCGGTGACTGCCGCCGCAGTGCTGGGCATGACTTCCTTGCCAGCCTCGGCCGACATCACTGTCGGCGTGCTGGTCGGCGCCACCGGCCCGGGGGCCTCGCTGGGCATCCCCTACAAGAACGCTTTCAGCATCCTGCCGACGACCATCGCCGGCGAGAAGGTCAAATACGTCATTCTCGACGATGGCACGGACCCGTCCGCCGCGGTCAAAAAAACGCGCGCAAGCTGATTACGGAGGACAAGGTCGACGTCCTGATCGGATCGACCAGCGTGCCGACCTGCACCGCGATCGTCGACGTGGCAAGGGAGTTGAAAACACCACAAATATCCCTTTCGCCGATCGCGGCTCCGCTCAACAAACTGGAATGGACCTTCCCGGTGCCGCAGCCCGTGCCGGTCATGATGGAAGTCGTGGTCGATCACATGAAGGCCCACAAGGTGAGGAGCGCCGGCTATATCGGCTTCAGCGACTCCTGGGGCGACTTGGTGCTGAAGGGTTTCCAGACACAGGCCGAGCCCGCCGGCATTAGCCTTCTCGCCAACGAGCGCTTCGCCTGCACCGATACCAGCGTGACGGCCCAGACGCTGAAGATCATTGGCGCCCATCCGGATGCTGTGGTCGTGGGCGGCTCGGGTACGCCCGGCGCCATGCCGCACATGGCCCTGGTAGAGCGCGGTTTCAAAGGACCTATCTATCACAATCACGGTGTGATCAACAAAGACTTCCTGCGCGTCGGTGGCAAGGCGGTTGATCCTGCGATGGCACCGACGGGCCCGGTGATGATTGCAGAGCAGCTGCCGGACAGCAATCCGATCAAGAAGGTCGCTTTGGAATTCATCAAGCGCTACGAGGCGGCCTATGGGCCCGGCAGCCGCAACGCATTTGCCGCCTACAGTTATGATGCCTACTTGCGCTTGACTCACGCCGTGCCATTCGCCTTGAAGAAGGCCAAGCCCGGTACGCCGGAATTTCGTGCCGCGCTGCGCGACGCCCTCGAGGATTCCAAGGAGGTGATCGGTACGCACGCTGTGTACAATACGACGCCGGCCGACCACAATGGTGTGGACAAGCGTTCGCGCGTGCTGGTCGAGGCGCTGAACGGCGAGTGGAAGCTGGTCAAATAGCGCGGGGAGCTGCTTCATGACTGCGTTGCCGAGGGTGCACGACACGGTCGTTTCCATGCTGGTGTCGGCAGCCGCGGAATCCCCTCAGAATGAAGCGCTGGTTTGCGGCGGGGAGCGCATCAGTTATGCGCAATACCTGAGGTGCGTGTCCTGGTTCGCCTGCGAGCTGGTCGACTTAGGTGCGCGCGACAAGCGTGTCGGCATCGTGCTTAGCAACTCCGCCGACATCTGCGTGGCGATGTTCGCCGTCCATGCGGCGAGTGCCCATGCCGTGCCTTGCAATCCGCTGTACACCGAACGGGAGTTGCGCGCGATCTTTTCCGACGCCGCGCTGCACGCCGTGATCTATTCAGAAGACAAGCGGTTGCTGGTGGAAGCACTCGCCGACGAATTGAGCATTCCGCATCGCGTTTGCGTCGGCGGCGAACGTCGCTTGACGGCATGGCGGGATGCTCCCGACGTGGCGCTGCCTCAGCCGCTGCCGGCGCCAACGGCGCTGGCGACCCTGCAATACACGGGAGGGACGACAGGCCGGTCGAAGGGCGTCAATCTCACCCACGCAGCCATCGCCATGAACATCAGCCAGCGTGAAGCGCTCGTTCCGGTGCGGCCTAGCGTGGAACGCCTGCTTTGCGTGATGCCGCTGTTTCACGTCTACGCTGTGGCGATGTGCCTGCACAACATGGTGTATGCGCGCGGAGCCCTGGTGATAATTCCCAAGTACACGCCCGAGGCCGTATTGGCGACTCTGGTGCTGGAGCGCATCAGCATCTTCGCCGGCAGTCCCACCTTGTTCATCGGACTCCTGGGCCACGCGGATTTCGGCAAAGCGGATTTCTCTCGGCTCAACGTCTCCTACTCGGGATCGGCGGCACTGCCCGAGGAATTGCTCCGGCGCTGGGAAGCGGCCACCGGCGCGCCGGTAATTGAGGGCTACGGGCAGTCCGAAGCCGGTCCAGTGATCAGCTTCAATCCCTTGCTGGGCAGGCGCAAGGCCGGCTCGGTTGGTGTGCCGGTGCCGGGTACCCAGGTCGAGGTCGTTGACCTGGAAAGTGGCGAGCAGCCACTACCCGTCGGAGAAAAAGGCGAAATCCGTGTGCGTGGACCGCAGACCATGCGCGACTACCGCAACCGTCCGGCCGAAACCGCCGAAGCGCTGCGCGAGGGTTGGCTCCACACAGGCGACATTGGCGAGTTCGACGCGGACGGCTATCTGTACATCAGAGACCGCAAGAAGGAAATGGCCAAGGTCTCTGGCTTCAACGTCTTCCCGCGCGAGATTGAGGAGGTGCTCTATCTCCATCCAGCGGTACAGGAGGCGGCAGTTGTCGCCGTTCCCGATGCCTATCGAGGTGAAGTAGTCAAAGCGTTTGTGGTGGAACGCGCTGGATCTACGGTCACGGCGGATGACCTGCTGGAACATTGCAAGAACAACTTAACGCCATACAAAATACCCGCTACGCTGACGATGGTAGCCTCGCTCCCAAAGACAGGAGTTGGCAAGCTGGACAAGAACCAGCTGCGATTGGACCTTCAAAAAGACGCCAGCCAAGGTCGCTAACGGCGCGGAATGGCTTACGTTATCTTGTTTTGACGCGATGGTCTTCCATGCCGATCAGGCAAAGCCCCTAATTCGCGAAGAACCGCGCCACATCCTTACGCTTGAGTTGCTTGCGCAGGACCGTTTTGCCACGCTCATCCACTCCGTGCGCCTGAAACACTTTCTTTTCCAATTCGATCCACACTGTCGTAATCTCCATCGTTGGAACAGCGCCGATCTGTTGTAGCAACTCGGCCAGTCCAATACCGAGCATTTCCCAACCGCTCGGAACTTTCGCAGTGGTCTATTCCAGAAAGTGAAATCCCACAAGCACCGTCCTCGCAAACCGTAGTATCTGCTTCTATTCAGCCTGCCTCTCTCAATATGATGGACGAGAATCGCAAGTGATGCATAAATTCGCGAAGAAGCAGCAGCGTTGCGGTGAACGCTGCACTGCTTGGTATGGCTTTGCCATGGCGGCCTGTCAAAGCGCCGTGCCTGTGGGCTGATCGGCGTTGCGCGCTCCTGCCTGTCATACCGTTTGCGTCAGCCCGCCAAGGGCGCGCCGGTCCTGGCCGCCATGGGACGGCTGTCCTCGCAGTATCCGCGTTACGGCTACAGACGGATCCGTATCTTCCTGCGCCGCGAAGGTATGCCGATGAGCCGTGGGCGGGCAGAAAGGCTTTGGCGGCAAGCAAAGCTCCAACTGCCGGCCAAACGGCCTCGGCGCCGCGTTGCGGCTTCCCGGCCGCGGCCATTAGCACCGCTGGCTCCCAATCATGTCTGGGCCCACGATTTCGTCATTGATGCTTGTGCCAACGACCAGCAACTCAAATGTTTGACCGTCGCTGATGAATTTACCCATGAAAGCCTCCAGATCGATGTTGCCGGCAGCATTCGTTCCGGGCGCGTCATCGAGTTTCCTGCCCGTTTGATCAGCATCCATGGGGCCCCAGCGTCCCTGCGATCGAACAGCGGACCGGAGTTCGTCAGCCATGCCATCTTGAAATGGCTTACCGACTATCGCATCGATACCGCTATTATCGATCCGGGCAAGCCCTGGCAAAACGGCACTAATGAATTGTTCAACAGGAAATTCCGCGACGAATGTCTGAGCGTCGAATGGTTTCGCAATCGCACCGAAGCCAGAATCATCATCGAGGCTTGGCCCCAACACTACAATGCGGTCAGACCTCACATGAGCCTGAACTACGTGACGCCCTTTGAATTCAAGTCGCAACATTCGCCTTCAACCCATTACCCCAACCGAGCCATCTTCCAGGAATAAATAGCTCGAATTTGCTATGGCAGATCAAGCCGCTGCAGTACTCCAAGTGACCGCATCAAAAGACCGAATGCGTTGGAGGAAGACGCTAAGATAAGACTAGATACTGCAGGCAATGGCAAAGCGCGTCAGGGTAATCCAACATAATTGCCAGACGGCCATCATGCCATGCAGCGGACAGACTCGGTACCGCGAAGCGAAGGCCGTTACCGCGAGACCAAAGCACGCGGGCCCACTCGTTAGTTTTCTGGCTGGTAGAAAGTATAAGGAGGAATCGTGGATCAGAGGAATGAAAGCATGAATACGGACGCACCATCGGAAATTGCGCCGAACATGGAGCGGTTAAGCCGTCGCGCGTTCTTGAGGAACGGCAGTCTGGCGGCGGTCGGGGCGGCAATGATTCCGGCGGTGGGGTTAATGGCGCCGTCCGAATTAGCATATGCCCAAAAGTTCGATACGCTGGGCGAGTCGGTTGGTAAAACCTTGGTGAGGATGGCCCGAGACATCTTTCCGCACGACAAGGTACCGGACCAGATCTATGCTTCGGCGATCGCCACCTATGAGAACGCAGTAGCGACCGATGCCAGCCTTAAGAGCCTCATTGACACGGGGGTGTCGCATCTGAACGCTTTAGCCATAAGCACCTACGGCAAGACTTATTCGGCTGTGCCAGGGGAAGGCGAGCGAGTCGTGCTCTTGTACGCCATAGAACAGTCGCCGTTCTTTCAGAAAGTTCGTGGCGACCTAGTGATGAATCTGTACAACAACAAGGACGTCTGGCCGTACTTCGGGTACCAAGGCTCTTCCTGGGAAAAGGGTGGCTATCTAAATCGGGGCTTTAACGACATCGATTGGCTGCCGAAGGTCTGATTAACGACGAAACGAGGGAACAATATCGTGACAGGAAAATTTGATTTGAACGATGGCGGTGTTGTCGTGATCGTAGGATCCGGCGCCGGTGGTGGCACGCTCGCTAACGAACTCGCCCAGCAGGGCGTCGATAAGATTGTCATTCTTGAGGCAGGGAAGCAGTTTTCTCTCAGCGATATCGAGAACGACGAGTGGAAAATGTTTTCCAAGCTATCGTGGCTCGACAAAAGAGTTACTGCGGGGACTTGGAGCCCCCACCTTACGGCGCCAAATCTGCCGGCGTGGATCTGCAAGACTGTGGGCGGCTCGACCGTACACTGGGCGGGTGTGTCACTGCGCTTTCAGCCACATGAATTCAAGCCACTAACGACCTACGGTCGTATCCAGGATGCCAACTTGATCGATTGGCCGCTCACCTATGAAGAGATCGACCCCTTCTATGACCGTGCGGAAAAGAAGATGGGCGTTTCCGGATCAATTGCGGGTGGCATGCCGGAACTTCCAAAGTCAAATAACACCTTGGTGGCCGAAGCGGGAGCTCGCGCGATTGGCTATAAGCACATCGTCCATCGCATGGCGATCAACTCCCGTCCCAACGATGGAAGGCCGGCATGCGAGCAAATCGGCTTCTGCATGCAAGGATGCAAGATCGGCGCGAAGTGGTCGACGCTGTACACCGAGATTCCACGTGCGCTTGCGACCGGTCGGGTCGAGCTGCGGCCCGAATGCATGGTGCTTCAGCTTCAGCACGACAAATTAGGTAAGGTGAACGGTGTCCTGTACGCGGACAAGGACGGCAAGAAGCAGCTGCAAAAGGTGCGCATGGTGTGCGTCGCGGGCAACTCAATTGAGTCGCCCAGACTGCTGCTCAACTCCGCCTCCAGTATGTTCCCCGACGGTCTTGCCAACTCTTCTGGACAGGTCGGTCGCAACTATATGGCGCATGCAACAGCAGCAGCGTTCTCGATCCATAAGAAGCCTGTGCACATGTTCCGCGGAACATCCGTGGCCGCGATCGTCATGGATGAACAAAAGCATGATCCGTCCCGCGGCTTTGCTGCGGGCTACAACCTGATCGTCCTTTCGCAGGGCCTTCCGTTTGCCTCCGCGTTCCTGAGACCTCCTAATGGATGGGGCCGCGAAATGACCTCTGCACTGGATAAGTACGACAACATGAGCGGCGTGTGGATCTGCGGTGAGCAAATGCCGATGGAGCAAAACGGTGTCACGCTGCACCCCACGGAAAAGGACCAACACGGCCTTCCGATTCCCATCGTATCCAACTCGGATCATGCAAACGATGCACTTATCGTAAAGCATGCCCTTGGGCAGTGGCGCAAAATGAATGATGCGTTGGGCTCCAACCGCACGGTCGTGGTGCCAGTGTGGCCGGCCGCTCACAATATGGGCACGAATCGTATGAGTGCCAAGGCACGTGACGGCGTGGTGAATAAGTGGGGACAGGCCCATGACGTCAAGAACCTGTTCATCTCGGACGGCAGTCAATTTACGTCTTGCGGCGTTCCCAATCCGACGCTGACGATTGTCGCCCTCGCGATCCGTCAGGCCGGACATATTGCAGAGCAGTTGAAGAGGGGTGAGATCTAAGAGTAGGCATCGTTGCTAAGGACTTTTCATTGTTTCGGCCGGGCTCCTTCCTTTGACTGGATGGTGCTCGGCCTTCGTTTTTTCGCGACTGCAGAATCAGGTTCTAACAATGACGCAGTCGCATTATCTTGCCCTGGTCTTCCCCGTTGCTTGGGTGCTGCGGTCTTGACCTGGAAGCCATCCTAACTCCAACAAACGAGCAACTTGCAGCACTGAGGCAGGCAAGCCGATCCGAAGTCTGCACCAGGTCGCGGTAGCTTAGACGCTGGCCGGCGCAGACGAGGGCAGTTTTCGCCGGACTGTGCTCCGCGCTGCGCGCTAGCATCTGCGTAATCGTGACGCCTTCCCACCAGCCGCGGGTGCGGTAACCCGCCGCAAATTCGGCGGGCCAGAACGCACAGCCTTCGAGCATGGTCCTCCTCCTTGGCATCTACACGCGGAGTGCTTCCCAGCTATTCTTGTACAGAGATGCCTACATGGGTAGCGTGTACCGACGCGCTCACTCTAGGCCTGCACTTATTTTGCGTTCAGTAAATAGCTGGAATAGAATATATTCACATTATAAATAGTCAGAACTCCGACCTCAACCTCCTCTTGGTCTTCGATGCGGTGTTCGCCGAGCGTAGCATCAGCCGCGCCGCGGCGAGGCTCGGCCTGTCGGAACCGGCCGTAAGCAACGCCCTTCCCCGCCTGCGCAAGGCTACGGGCGATCGCTTGTTCGTACGCTTCGCCAACGGCATGGCGCCGACACCTTACGCCCAGCGCATCGCCGGCCCAATCCGCCAAAGCTTGGCGACCATTTACTCGTCCTTGGCGGAGCACCAAGGATTCGACGCTGCCGGTTCCGACCGGTCGTTCGCGCTCTACCTGACCGACTTAGACGAAGCCTTTTTCCTGCCACGGTTGCTGGCGCGCGTAGGCCGGAACGCGCCGAGAGTAAAAATCCGCACCCTACCCATGCCGCCGGAGGCCGCGCGCGAGGCGCTCAAGAGTGGGGAGGTGGATCTGGCAGTGGGCAATCTGCCGGATTTTCAGGCCGGCTTCTATCAGCAGCGCCTCTTCCGCGAACATTACGTTTGCGTCGTCGGCCGTGATCATGCGGGAATCGGCGGCCGCATATCGGCGCGCCGATTCGCCGCGGCCCGACATGTCATTGTTGCGCCGGCTGGCACCGGCCATGGCATCATCGAGCGATCCCTGATCGAGCACGGTCTGGAGGACCGCGCCTTGCGCGTTCAGAACTTTCTCGTCCTGCCGAGCTGTCGCTGCGACCGATCTGATCGCTCTTGTACCCCACAGCGTCGGCAGCCAACTCTCGCGGCAGAACGACGTCAAACTTCTGCCAGTGCCAGTTTCCATACCCGCCTTCGACGTGAAGCAGTGCTGGCACGAGCGCTTCCACGACGACGCTGGCAACCGCTGGCTGCGCCAGCAGTTCGCCGAACTCTTCATCTCATAAGCCATCCCCACAACGTTTTGATGCAGGAGATAAACACTAAAAGTGTCGGAACATTTTTGTCATTTCAGTTTGACAACTCTTAGAAATGCAATTCCGCGATCGATGCTGGTAGCTGTAGAATTAGGTACTTAGTTGTCTTTAAGCCATAGTTGTCGTGGAGCCATTTATCGTTTTGACACCTCTATCAAGGCGCGGGCAAGCAGCGATGCAAGACTATCCAGCGATTCGTGTGCCAATTTCGTGCTGGCAGTCGACGCCGGCAGCGTAGCGGTCCATGTGGCTTGATTTCGCTGTTACACACATTCGAGGCTATCTCTCTTCGCAGGGCTAGTTCAAAACGCGAGACGTGCGCTGAAAATGAGCGACAGGTTGCGCCGTGGCGCCGGCTCGAAAAAGCGGCGATTGGCGTCAGCGACGATCACCGAGCCGATATAGCTGCGGTCGGTGAGGTTGTCTATACGCAGCGTTTCATTGATGTGCCAGTCGTTCTTCTTCTGCTCGAAGCCCAGGCACAGGTTGGCGACGGTGTAGGCCGGGGCGGCATCGCTGTTCTGGTCGTCCACGTACACTTTGCCGTTATGCCGTGCCTCGAGCGCAGCCGAGAAGCCGGATGCGGCATGATGCCACTGCACTTCGGCGTAAAGCGAGGTGTGCGGCACGCCAGGCAGTTTGTTGCCGGCGGGCACGACGCTCGAATTGGCGCCGCTGGTGAAGGCTTCGTCGTAGCGCGCATCGAGCAGGGTATAGGCGGCACCTGCATCGAAACCCGCCGGCAGCACCGCCTGCCAGGAGGCTTCCCAGCCGGTTCGGCGCGTGCGGCTGGCATTCTTGTAAATGGTGCGCCCGCCGGTGGCCGTATCGACGACGATCTCGTCATGCGTCGTGGTATCGAAGCGCGCCAGCGTGACGTGCTGATTGTTGCCGACGCTCCCCTTGATCCCGACTTCGCGGTTGGTGCTGAGGCTGGGTTTGAGTCCGAGGTTGAGGCCGGTGCCGCCCCTGCGATAGGCGAGTTCGGTGGTGGAAGGCGTCTCGAAGCCGCGGCCGGCGCTTGCGTACAGGCGCATCCGCGGCGCCAGGCGGAAGGCGATACCCACGACCGGGCTGGTGTTGGAATAATTGACGCCGCCGCTGTCATCGGGATTGGTCGCGGTGATGAAATGGTCGTGCGAGTCGAACCGGACCAGCGTCCGGCGCAATCCCAGCGTGGCGCTGGCGCGCTCGACAATGCGCCAGTCGGCTTGCGCAAACAGGTTGCTGCTGGTGACATCGTCGTCCTCGTCGCGGCGCAGCGCGCCCATGTCGCCGAGGTCGTTGTCGTAGCCGCGCCGTTTTTGACGCATCCTTTCCTGCTCGAGGCCGCCGGTGACAAACAGCGGGCGGCCGAGCAGCGAACCGTCGTGAATCCAGTTGGCCGAGTAGCCGTCGAAAACCGTGCCCAGATCGACGACGCCGCCGGAATAGGTGTTGCGCGAGGGCAGCGCCGGAATCGGAATCGACTGAAACTGCCGCACCCGCCGCTCGCCCGAGTAGATGCTTGCCCGCAGGTGGTCTTCGGCGCCCACGCGCTGGTCGATCGTGACGCCGGCCTGGTCCTGGCGCACGGTCTTGCGCGTATTGAACATGATCGCGGGCGCGGCGACCTGGCGCGGATTGGCCGATACTTGCGCCGCGGTGAGTCCGAGCGGATCCTGGGTATCGGGCTGGTCCAGCGTGTTCATCACGAGCGTCACGCGGGTGCCCTCGCCGACCGGCCATTTCAGCTTGCTGTTGAACTGCTGGCGGTTCGCGCTCGAGTGCTCGCGGTAGCCGTCGGTATGGAACTGCGACAGGTCGGCGATGTAATTGAGCGCGCCCGATTCGCCGCCGGCCTGCATGCCGGCGCGCGTGGTACCGTAAGCGCCGGCGAGAAAGTCCCCAGTGAGGGTCGGGCGCGTGGGCCCGTCCGCGGTGAACAAATTGATTACGCCGCCGGAAGCGTTCCCGTAAAGCGCGGCGAGCGGCCCGCGCAGCACCTCGATGCGCTGGGCGGTGGACAGGTCAAAATTTGCCGCCTGGCCCTGTCCGTCGGGCATGGTCGCGGGGATACCGTCGGCATAGAGCTTGACGCCGCGAATGCCGAAAGCCGAGCGCGCGCCGAAGCCGCGAATTGAAAGCTGCAGGTCCTGCGCGTAGTTCTGCCGGTTCTGCACCGCGAGGCCGGGCACGCCGCCGAGCGACTCCGACAGGTTGACCTTGGGTTGGCCTTCATGCAGCGTCTGGGCATCGACGACATCGATCGAGCCCGGGATGTCCAGGCTTAGGCGCTCGCTGCGCGTGGCCGAGACCACCACGCGTGCATCGGTGTCCTGCGCGGCTGCGGGAGCCGCGGCGACTAGCGCTACGATCGCCGTAGCGATTGAGGGCGCAAGGTAGGAAGTAAAACGGACAGCATAATGCATGTCATTTTCCGCAAATTGGTACAAAGAGCTCCAGCTTCTCCGTTCGCTTGCGCGCAAATTGGCTAGCGCCACCGATACTGCAAACCTACCCATGCGCCACGGGGTACTCCAGGTCCACGGAACTGCTCGCTGATTGGATTACTGCCGTCGAAAGTGCGGCTGGGATCAGCGAAGAAATTCTTACCGAGTATGCCAAAGTTCGAATACCGCCTGTCGAACAGATTGACTACCCGGACAAATAGTTCCAAGTCCTTCGCAAACCCGTATCGACCATCCAGATTCACCACGGCATAGCCTGGTACCCGGCCATTCACGTCTTGGTTGTTCTCATCGCCCCGCGCATACACACTGCTGCGGTAGATCACGTTTACACCGAATGACGCGTCCTTGCCGAGCCGGGACTCGAGTCGCAATTTCAGGGTATGAAGTGGAATTCCCGGAATTTGATCACCGGGCCGCACGTAAATTGCACCATTGCCGTCAGTTGTCGAATTGTTGGGCGAATTGACCGCAAATGGCGATTCGAAGGTAGCGTTCAGATAGCTGTAGCGGACCGATGCATTGAGCGTATTCCATTTCTTGCTCAGGGCCAACTCAAGGCCGTCGTGGCGGGTCTTACCGACATTCTGAAAGTAGCCGGCGTTCACTGCTACTCCGCCGGAACTGACGAACTGAATATCATCGGTAAGCTCCGTCCGGTAAATTGCTGCGCTCCACTGTATGTCGTCGAAGAACTTGCCCCGAAGACCGGTCTCAGCCGTGCGCGAAACGACTTTCTTGAGTGCCGGGTCCGCCAAGAAATTGTTGGGCAACTTGCACGGCGCTGTCGGATCCGCGCAGGCCAGCTCGATCGGCGTCGGTGCCCGCATGCCTTCGTTGTAGGTGACGTACGCAGTCAGGCGCTTGCTTGGGTTGAAATTGATTCCCACGGCCGGATTGAAGCGGGAGAACGTGTGTTCGCTATTCAACAACGGCGCCGCTTGGGTCAAATCCCCGATCTTCACGGTTGCGATATTATGCCGACCGGAAACGGTGAGCGCCCATTCCTCGCTAAGATTGAGCGTGTCGGTGATGAAAAAGCCGAGATACCGATCGCGGGTCTGGGCGTCGGTGACCTGCAGGAAATTTGAGATGGGAGTCGTTCCACGATCGCTTGTGAACGCGGCTTGTTGTGAGTCTTGCGTGAATCGTGCCCTACCGTAATCCCCACTTGCGCCGACTGAGATACGGTTCGCGTGCCGGGCTAGGTCGCCCGACACCGTCAGTTGCAGCCCCGCACCATAGCTATCTTGGGCGATTGCCGAGCGGTCATTGGTGGCTGCTACAGGATCGCTCACCGGGTCGAAATTGTCATTGACGTTGCTGCTGAAGCTGTCGTTCGTATATTTTCGGTAGTAAAGGTTTCCGCCGAGCACGACGTCTGCGCTAAGGAAGCGGCTGCCCTTGACGGTGAGAAAGGTAAGTTTATTGTTGTTCTGGTCCGGATAGGTATAGGCACGACGAATATCGTCGAAAAAGGACAAGGGAACGGTCTGGGTGCCCTGAAGGGCATTGTCTGCAAGCGTGAGGCTTACGTCCAAATCGGTCATCTCATCCTGCCAACCCACCTTTCCGAAAAACTGCCGGACGGTACTTGGATTGTGCTCAGCCCAGCCGTGATCATCCACGTGGTTGGCGGTAAAGAAGTAATCCAGCTTGTCTTTGCTTCCGCCATATTCAAACTCCAGACCCTTGCGGCCGAATGACCCCGTGTAGGTCGAGATTGCGCCGCCGGGATAGTTGCTGCCGCTCTTGGTATAGAGTGCCAGGGCGCCACCAAGTGTATTCAGGCCGAAAGCCGGGTTGGAACCGGGAATAAGTTGCATGCTGGATATGGCCGATTGCGGAATCAAGTCCCAGTTCACCACGTCGCCGAAAGGCTCATTGATGCGCACGCCGTCCTGAAATACTGAAATGCCTTGGGCTGTTCCAAGCACGGGAGAGGCGGAAAAGCCTCGGTAGTTGACATTTGACTGGTATGGATTTCCCTGGGCCGAGTTGATCGTGACACTTGTGGAGTTCGCCTCCAAATGCGCTGCGATATTCGTTTGATGCTGGTTACTGATGTCTCCGCTAGTCAATATTTCCACGTTGGCCGGTACATCTCGAATGGGCGTTCCCAATCCTGGAAGTGGCGTGGTGCCGACAACAACTATAGTTGCTGACTCCAGAACTTCCGCCGGATTGCCTGCGACGGCTAACTTGATCTGCAATATCGCGACTGCAAATCCTGCCGCCAGCAGTACCGCGCGCAGGCAGGTCCAGACCTTATCCAACATCGCCAGAGTCTGGTTGCGCGGTTCGACCGCGTCGCCGATGAAGTAGGCCAAGTACACCTGCAGCAGCCAGTCGTCGAGCGATGGCGACAGCGGCGATCGCCCAGGTGCATAAACGTATATAACTCGTCGCCAAGCCGGTATTGCCCATTAAATACGCCTGAGACGGCTTCTGCCGCGCAAAATTCTAGAGATCTTCATCTCCAAAATGGAGTCCGTGTCGCTATGCGCAGTCTGTACCGCTACATTGCGCTCCCTGCGTAGACAAAGGCACCGTGGGCGCAGGCAGTTCGACAAGGGCCGGTACGGCCGGATACGTGATGGTAGAGTGATGGCGGTCCGTCGTTACAGGTTCGCAGTTAAGCGCACACGTTCGGCGCCACGGGCGCCATGGCCCGCCACCGCCTCATGCGCGGGCTGCGGTGAATGCAATAGCGTGACGCTGCGGCGATACTGACTGGGCGAAATTCCTTGATTCATCTTGAAGAACCGCGTGAAATTGCCTGGCGATTCAAAACCGAGCCGCAGAGAGATTGCGACCAAGGTATCCGACGTCTCGGAAATCTGCTTTATCGCCGTCTCCATACGCATCATGCTGGAGTAGATCATCGGTGTGAGCTGCGTTTCCTGTTTGAACACGTGGAAGAAGTGCGGCCGTGACATGCGTGCGAGCTTCGCCAGATCTCCGACCAAGATGGGCTCGCCGACGGAGTCTTGCATGATCGACAATGCTTTTCGAATCCGCGCGTCGCAGGCGATACCGCCTATCGTCGCGAAACCAGAGAGCCCCCTCGAGCCTGAACAATTTGCGGTGAGAACAGTCGCCAACTCCACCACCAGCATCTCAAGTTGCGTGTTAGAGGGCGCAGCTTCGTGGGCGATCAGATAGACGAGTTTATCAACCAATGCGCGTGCCAAACTCGGCACGACACCGCAGGAAGTGGAAAAGAACTTCGGGTGCATGATGAAGGCGAACCGGTGATCCTGGCGCTTGAGCCAAGCTGGTTCGATGTAAAGGGCCAGCATCGTGACTGGGGGCTGGTCTGGGTTGATCTCGTAGGAGTGCGGCTCCCACGTGTTCAGAAGGATGACGTCGTCGTCGCCCAACCGATATCGCTGGTCGCGAACCGTCATCTCTATTGCGGGACCGTCGATCTTGAATAGCACTTGGCATGTTCTATGCGCGTGAACAGTGACCGGCTGATCAAGTGTCATCAGCATAGCTCTGCCAAATTCTCCGTGCAGAACCCCTACGGCTTTGGACATTAGCACCTCCTCCTTATTTTATCCGGATGTGATCCCCGGCGATTGCCAAGAGTCCTACGCACATTGTGTGCCAGAGTTGTGTTCGTGCTGTTATTCATACAGTTACGAAAAATAGCAACGTGAATTGTTACGTTACAGATGTGACAATGCGCTGTTACAGATGCACCGTGAATAGCCTTTTGGGTTCTACCCACGCGGTGGCAGCACGCACGGAGTGGTCCCAGTCGATGTGCCAGCATGTCACTGCGACGGCCACATGCACGGCGATGGATGCGACGACACAAATAGGCGAGAGTGGCTTTAGCCGCCAATCCCAATTGGGGCCACGCATGCGTACCGCGCCAGCACGTTTCTGCACATAGCTCGCCGATGAATGTCGTCAGGCGGCAGCCAAGTGAAAGATCAGACTTTACGCTAAACCGACATATCTCCTGCCATGGTTTAGCTCGTCGACGCAGCTACACAATCCGAACGTGACATCCCGACCCTTGGACCGGGTGGGAGCCTAATGATCTTACGTGGAGTCTTACGTGGAGGGAACCATGAAACGAGTCAGCGACGAACAGACAATCAGGACAGAGAAGACCGAGGCAGATACTGGGGTGAGCCGGCGCGCCTTCCTCAAGCAAGGGGGGGCGGCTGCCATCGGGATGACGATGATTCCCGCTGCCGGCTTGGTGGCGTCGGCGGTGCCGCTGGACACCTATGCTGCTGCAGGTTTTTCTAATCTAAGCCAGGACGTTGGCAAGACGCTGATGCGGATGGCGCGCGACATCTATCCGCATGACAAGCTTGACGACAAATATTATGCCGCAGTGATCGAACCCTACGACCAGAAGGCGGCGTCGGATTCTGATTTGAAGAAATTGATCACCGGTGGCGTGGATAACCTCAATCGCCGAGCCGTGAAGCTGTTCGGAAAGCCTTACACGGAGATTGCGTCAGAAGGGGACCGCGTGGTGGTGCTCTATGCCATCGAGCAGTCGGCGTTCTTCCAGAAAGTGCGCGGAGACCTGTTGTATGGCATCTACAACAACAAGCAAGTCTGGCCGCTGTTGGGTTACGAAGGCTCTTCGTGGGAAAAGGGGGGCTACATAAACCGCGGGTTCAACGACATCGACTGGGTCTGATTTCTTCTTCGTTGCATTAGGCAAAGGGCAAACATAATGGCTACGTATGATTTGAATGACAACGACGTCGTTGTAATTGTCGGATCCGGCGCTGGTGGCGGCACTCTGGCAAATGAACTGGCCCAGAAGGGTGTAAATAAGATCGTCATCCTTGAAGCGGGCAGACAGTTTTCGTACGACGATATCGAAAACGACGAATTCGCTATGTTCATGAAGCTCAGCTGGCTGGATAAGCGCGTCTCAAGGGGGGCTTGGTCGGTGACCAAGACCGCCCCGAATCTGCCGGCCTGGATCGTAAAGGGTGTGGGTGGGTCGACCAATCATTGGGCCGGGGTATCACTGCGTTTCAAGCCGTACGAATTCAAGACTAAGACCACCTACGGCGATGTTCCGGGTGCCAACGTCCTGGATTGGCCGATTTCGTACGAAGATTTGGCGCCCTACTACGATCGCGCGGTGAAGAAGATGGGCGTCTCAGGGGTAGAAGGCGGCCTGCCGCAACTGCCACCATCCAATCTGTCCAAGGTCGCGGTGGCCGGGGCGCGCAAGATCGGCTACAAGGACTTCACCCATCCTATGGCCATCAACTCCCAGCCGTACGACGGTCGGCCTGCGTGCCAGGTAATTGGCTTTTGCATGCAGAGCTGCAAGATCGGCGCTCTGTGGGGGACGGCCAACACGGAAATACCGCGCGCGCTTAAAACCGGGCTCGTGGAGTTGCGGCCCGAGTGCATGGTGTTGCAGATCCAGCACGACAAGTCCGGCAAGGTCAGTGGCGTGTTGTACGCCGACAAGAACGGCAACAAGCATGTGCAAAAGGCGCGGGTGGTTGCGGTTGCCGGCAACTCTATCGAGTCCCCGCGAATGCTGCTCAATTCGGCCTCTAGCATGTTCCCCAACGGGCTTGCTAACTCTTCGGGTCAGGTGGGCAAGAACTACATGGCGCACACCACGGCGGGCCTGGTTTCCATCCATGAGAAGCCTGTCCACATGTACCGCAGCCAGGCGGTTGCGGCGATCATTGGCGACGAGGCCAAGAACGATCCTTCGCGAGGTTTTCTTGGGGGGTATTATTTTGAGGTCTTACAACTGGGTTTGCCGTTCACCGTCGCGTTCTTGCGGCCCCCTGCGGGCTGGGGACGGGAGTTGACCAGCGCGGCGGAAATGTATGACCACATGACTGGGGTATGGACCTGTGGCGAGCAATTGGCGATGGAGAGCAACCGCATCACTTTGCATTCCACGGAAAAAGATCAACACGGTCTGCCGGTGCCCGTTGTCTCCAACTCGGATCATGACAACGACGCCATGTTGCGCCTCCATGGCGCCGCTCAGTGGCGCAAAATAAACGAGGCCCTGGGCGCCCATCGTACACTGGAAATGCCTACCTGGTCCTCCAGTCACAACATGGGCACCAACCGCATGAGCGAGAAGGCGCGCGATGGCGTGGTGAATAAGTGGGGGCAGGCCCATGATATCAAGAACCTGTTTGTCTCGGACGGTAGCCAGTTCACTTCAAGCGCCGCGGCCAATCCGACGCTTACCATCGTCGCGCTTGCCATCCGGCAAGCCGAGTACATGGCCGATCAGATGAAGCGGGGAGAAATCTAGCGCTGACCGGTGCGCGGTTCCCGACGCTCGTGAAGTCTAAAAAATGGTGACGATCACGAGTGACCTGTGGAACCGCCGTCTCGGCATCCCTACTGTGGCGACCAGGTTTTCGGACATTGATCGTCCAACCTCTGAAAAATTCACCAATGGAGATCTAACAAATGATCAAGCGCATATTTTTGATCTTGCTGTGCATTCCTACGCTGGCCCTCGCTGATAGGTTCACAATCGTAAGTCCGGATATCAGCGCCAATCGACAGGTCGCCAACAAGTATATGTTAAACGGCTTTGGCTGTGACGGCAGTAACGTGTCGCCTGCCCTGAGTTGGAAGAACGCGCCGAAAGGCACCAAGAGCTTTGCTGTGACGGCATACGACCCCGACGCGCCTACTGGTAGCGGCTGGTGGCATTGGGTAGTATTCAATCTGCCCGCCGAAACAACATCGTTGCCTCAAGGCGCTGGCGATCCGGCGGCCGGGAAGATGCCCGAGGGGGCGATACAAAGTCGCACCGACTTCGGCAAGCCAGGCTGGGGAGGCCCATGCCCACCGCCAGGCGACAAACCACACCGTTTCACGTTCACCGTGTTCGCGCTCAAGACGGATAAGCTCAACCTTGACGAAAACACGCCGGCGGCGATGGTGGGTTACATGCTGCACGTTAACGGCTTGGCGAAGGCGAGTTTTGTCGCCAAATCTTCGCGCAAGTGACGCGAGTGCCAATGAGCCAAACCGTTCGACGGCAACCGTCGCACGACTTTGGCCCTAGATCCCGACCGATTCGCTCGGATGGCGCAGCTCGCCAGCCGGGCGATCTTTCTTCTACTGCTGCGGTCTGTCAAACGCCAATGACGTAGGTCCCACTTTGTCATGCTTAAGAGAGAAACTATGGCACCGCTTTCACAGGTCAGGGTTCTGGATATGTCGCGGATCCTGGCGGGCCCATGGGCCACCCAGATGCTCGCCGACCTCGGTGCTGAGGTAATCAAGATCGAGCGCCCAGGCACAGGGGACGACACGCGTAGCTTTGGCCCGCCGTGGGTCAAGGACCCGGATGGAGGCGATACAAGCGAATCGGCCTATTACGCCAGTTGCAACCGGAACAAGAAGTCCGTCGCCATCGATGTCGCGAATATCCAAGGCCAGAAGTTAATTTATGAACTGGCCGCAACGTCGGACGTCTTCATTGAGAACTTCAAGGCTGGAGGACTGAAGCGGTACGGTTTGGATTACGAGAAGCTGTCGAGAATCAATCCGGCGCTCATCTACTGCTCCATCACCGGTTTCGGCCAGGATGGGCCATACGCCAAGCGCGCCGGCTACGATTTCCTGATCCAGGGCATGGGCGGCCTGATGAGCATCACTGGGCGCCCGGACGGTGAGCCGGGAGCGGGTCCGCAGAAGGTCGGCGTGGCGCTCGCCGACATTCTGACCGGACTCTACGCGGCCGTCGCTATTCTAGCCGCACTCGCTGAGCGTGAGCGTTCGCGCGAAGGGCAGTACATTGACCTGGCGCTACTCGACGTGCAGGTCGCTTGCCTTGCTAATCAGGCTATGAACTACTTGGCGAGTGGTAAGGAGCCCACGCGCATGGGCAACGGTCACCCGAACGTCGTGCCCTACCAGGATTTCCAGACCAGGGACGGCTACATGATCCTAACCATCGGCAACGACGGCCAGTTTGGCAAGTTCTGTTTAGCCGTAGGCCGTCCGGAATGGAAGGAGGAGGAAAAGTTTCGCACCAACGCGGCTAGAGTCGCCAATCGGCAGATATTGCTGCCGATGATCCGGGACATCGTACTCACGCGCACGACGGCTGAGTGGATAGCTTTGTTCGAAGAGAGCGGGGTTCCGTGCGGGCCGATCAACGGCCTAACGGAGGTGTTTGCCGATCCGCAGGTGATCCACCGCGGCATGCAGATCCGCATGCACCATTCTTTGGCTGGCGAAGTTTCGCTGGTGGCCAACCCAATACACCTGTCGCGCACTCCCGTGGAATATCGGGATGCGCCACCTACACTCGGCGCGAACACCGCGGAGGTGCTCCGGACTTTGCTGGGCATGAATGCCGAGTGCATCGATGAGCTCAAATGCGCTGGTGTCATTGGCGCTGGGTAGAAATAGCAAACCACCAACACTAAGCGGAAGTAATAAAGATAATAGTATCGGTAAAACTGGTGATCGACGCCAACATCGAGGTTCGCTTGAAGAACGACGGAACTGGCATCGATTTCGCCAACGTCAAAATGTCCATGAATCCTTTCGACGAGATTGCGGTCGAACAAGCCGTTCGCTTAAAAGAGGCTGGCTTGGCTAGCGAAGTCGTGGCGGTTTGGCGGCTGCATCCCGACCCGCATGAATGCCTTTCGGACTCTGTGAAGCAGACGGATTGACAAATACTCTTACTGCTGGCGATGGTTGTTTCGGAGTGCAACAAAGAGAATCACCTATTATCGAGAGACTACACGAGGGATTTCTCTGGAGATCCCTACCCCTGAAATCGCATTGAAAGGAAAGCTTAAATGGCTATCAAACGCGGTGCGGACCTGATTGTTGAGGCCTTGGAAGAATACGGTACGGAGCGGGTATTTGGCTTTATCGGGCATGCGACCCACCATGTAGCGAATGCCCTGAGTAAATCAGACTTGGGCAAGACCATTGTTAATCCGGCTACCGAGCTTGGCGGCGCGTGGATGGTTAACGGCTATAACTATGTCAGGGATCGCGCCAGCGCCGTCGGCCTTTGGCACACCGTGGGCAGCCATCTTCTTCCCGCAGCCATGATGGAAGCGCGTTCTGGGCGTATTCCCTCTGTTCATATCGGCTTCAATGCTGATTCTCGCATGGCTGGGCGGCGTGAGGCTTGCCAGCAGGTGCCTTCGCAAATGTTTGACAAGATTGCGTTGTCCAATCAGCGTGTAGAGCGGGTGGACCATATTGGTGAGGCGATCCATGAGGCGTTCCGCATTGCCGAGGGACATCCCGCAGGACCGGCCTACGTAGATATCCCGTTTGATCTGACAGCGGATCAGATTGAAGAAAAAGGCATGATTCCTCCGGCCTCCAAAAAGGCTGGCCATGGCGTCATGCGTGCCTCCAATGAAGATGTCAAGGCAACTGCAGCGAAGCTACTTGCAGCCAAGAACCCTGTCATCCTTGCTGGTGGTGGCGTCGCACGGAGCAACGGCGGTGCGGCTTTGGTAAAAGTGGCGGAGATGGCTGGCGTGCCGATCGTGACTACCACACCAGGGCAGGGTGTGATTCCCGATGATCACCCGCTCGCCATGGGGTCGGCTGGCTTCTGTGGATGGAAGAGCGCCAATGACATGTTGTCGGCAGCAGATTTTGTCCTCGTGCTTGGGTCACGACTGTCCGATTGGGGCATCGCACAAGGCTATATCTTTAAGATGCCCGAATTCGTCCAGGTGGACACCGATCAGGCGACCCTGGGGAGCTTTTATTTGCCGGTGCTGTCTATCGTCGCTGACGCGAAGGCGTTCTTGGAACAATTGGCCGAAGTGCTTCCCACCACGAGCGGATTTAAGGCTACTCGGTTCCAGGAGCGTGAAAACTGCCGTCAAGCGGCCAAACTTCGGAAATCATGGGATGGCTGGGTCGATGACCAGGCTAAGACAGAAGGCTTGCCTGCCAGCATGTATCGCGTGATGGCCGAAGTACGAAAAGTGCAGCGTCCGGACGACATCATCGTTTCCGATATTGGCAACCATTCGACACCGGTGTACGTTGGCACTCATCTTCACAAGCCCCGCCGGTTGATATCGTCCATGGGTGAAGGTGTTCTCGGCTCCGGCTTTCCTATGGCCCTGGGTGCTCAACTTGCAGAGCCCAACAGCAGGGTTTTCCTGGGTACAGGAGACGGTGCCTTCTTCTACCACTTCAACGAACTCCGCGTCGCTGTCGAGCACAACCTTCCGGTCATCATCCTGCTCTTCACGAACGATTCCTACGGTGCGAACTTCACTCTCATGGGTTACCAATTTAGCCAGGAAAACTGGACGCAATTCCAGAATCCGGATTGGGTCTCCATTGCCAAGGCCTTTGGAGCAGGTGGTGAATTGATCAAGAGTCCCGATAACATCGGCCCAGCTCTTCAGCGTGCGATTGACTCCGGCAAGCCCTACCTGATTCAAATCCCTGTTAACAAGGCGGAAGGTCTGGCGAGCGATCCAGTAGGCGGCGTCGGCCCAAATCTGCTTCTTAAGGGCCGTGAAGTCCCCGTCGATAATTCAGGATCAAGGTATCCCGGCGAGGACTCACGGCACCTGAAGGACTGACAAAGGGAAGTAGCGCGTTTCGTATGTCGCCGCATCAATCCTTGGTTGACCCTGTACTCAACCGAATGGATTTCTACGTGGGCAGAGACAGGGCTCGGAACCATAAGCTTGGCCGCTTCGAGACTGTAAAAATCCAATACTGAGAGTACCTGGGCCAGCCATCGCGTCGCTGGCCCAGGCGATGCTTCCGGTCACAACAACGTCGCCGCTCGAAGCGCGGCTACTTGACCATCGACGAACTTTATAACCGTGACTGTGGTATAGGCCCTCAGGAGTGACGTATCCGCTGACCCTTGGTTTGGCGACTTCCAACCCGCGTGATGGCGCTCGTAAATCGGGCTGTATCCTCCCGACCCTTTAACTATCTGTATCAAAAACGGAGGACGTCGCAAATGCCCGAATCAATCCCCGGTGGATGCCTCTGCGGCAAGATTCGTTACTCGATTAGTCAATCGGTACAGAACATCGTTGCCTGCCACTGCACGCACTGCCAAAAGGCATCTGGATCAGGGATGAGCCACAACACCCTCGTGCCGGCGATGGGCTTTACCATTACGTCCGGGCAACCTAAGGTCTATGCAGATACCGCGGATAGCGGCAATAAGCTCTACCGCGCGTTCTGTCCCGACTGCGGATCTCCAATATACAGCCAACGGGAAAAAACTCCCGAGATGATGGTAGTTAAGGTCGGTACGCTCGATGACTCCAGTGCAATGAAAATAGTTATGAACATTTGGACCAGGAGTGCGCGGCCATGGGCATATATTTCCCCAGATACTGAACAGCATTCTGCGAATCGACCTGCGAAGACATGAGTTGATAAGTTTGCTCTAAGGCACTACTTCAACTATCGGCGATGGCCCAATTTGCGGGAATCTATAAATTTCGCCAGGCCATCGCATCAAACCGCGAGGGACTGCGATGAACTACCCGAACACCCAACTTCTCATCGGAGGCCAATGGCAGGATGCTGCCGATGGCCGTACGCTACCCGTCTACAACCCCGCTTCGGGAGCTGAAATCGGTCGGGTTGCCCATGCCGGTATCGTTGACCTGGATCGTGCGCTCGAAGCGGCTCAGAGGGGCTTCGAGATCTGGCGTTACCGGCCGGCCCTAGAGCGCCAGAAGATCATGCGAGGTGCGGCTGCGCTGATGCGTGAACGCTGTGACCGCATCGCCAACGTATTGACTCTTGAGCAGGGCAAGCCCCTTACCGAGGCGCGCCTCGAAACATTGGCCGCGGCCGATATCATCGACTGGTTTGCCGATGAAGGGATGCGTGTGTATGGTCGTATCGTGCCGTCACGCAATCTTTCGACGCGCCAGATGGTGCTTAAAGATCCGGTTGGACCTGTTGCAGCGTTTACACCATGGAATTTCCCGATCAACCAGGTCGTACGCAAAGTTTCCGCCGCGCTCGCCACCGGCTGCTCGATTCTGGTCAAGGCAGCTGAGGAAACGCCGGCCGCTCCGGCGGAGTTAATCCGTGCCTTCGTTGATGCCGGCGTCCCGGACGGTGTCGTCGGCCTGCTATATGGCAATCCGGCGGAGATCTCGAACTACTTGATTCCGCATCCGGTGATTCGCAAAGTTACGTTCACTGGCTCCACGGTGGTCGGCAAGCAGCTAGCAGCGTTGGCTGGCCAGCACATGAAGCGGGTGACAATGGAACTCGGCGGCCACGCGCCTGTAATCATTTGCGATGACGCCGACTTGGAACTGGCGGTGCGCGCGGCCGGTGGTGCCAAGTTCCGCAATGCTGGGCAGATCTGCATCGCTCCGACGCGTTTCCTGGTGCATGAAAGCATCCACGACAATTTTGTCGCGGATCTGGCCAAATTCGCACAGGCGCTCAAGGTGGGCGACGGGCTCGCCGACGGCACCCAGATGGGGCCGCTCGCCAACCCTCGGCGAGTCGCAGCGATGGCCGATCTAATGCGGGATGCATTGCAACGCGGCGTAATTGTAGCTGCTGGCGGTGAACGACTTCCGGGCGACGGCAACTTCTTCCCTCCGACGGTGCTGGATAACGTGCCGCTCGACGCCAAAGTGTTCAACGAAGAACCATTCGGCCCCATCGCTGCCGTGCGCCGCTTTAACACTCTGGATGAGGCGATCGACGAGGCAAACAGACTGTCTTACGGTTTGGCCGGTTACGCCTTTACCCGCTCTCTGAAAAACGCGCACTTGCTGTCGCAACGCGTCGAGGTTGGTATGCTCTGGCTGAACCAGCCTGCCGTGGCCTCGGCTGAAATGCCGTTTGGCGGCCTGAAGGACTCGGGCTATGGCACTGAAGGCGGGCCCGAAGCGCTCGAAGCATACCTGAACACGCGGGCGGTATCGTTCGCCAACGTATGAGCGCCAGGTTTTCAAACTAACTAACCATTCGCGCCGGCCGAATCAGGCGCAGAGATCTACCGCCACCACCTATAGAGCATCAAGCAAATGAAAACCACCTCCGACGTAGCGCGCGAGCAATTGACTTTCACGGTCAATCAAAACGTGCAACTGCTAACCGGAACGCCTTCGGTTGCCGATCTGGTCGAATAACTCGGCGGTACCGGCAAGCGTATTGCCGTCGAACTCAATGGCGATGTCGTGCCGAAAAGTCTGTGTGCTACGACGCGGCCTAGTGCCAGGGACAGGTTTGAATTCGCCGCCGCCGTCGGTGGCGGCTGACCCAGAGCGGGGCACCCCTGGACAATTTGACCATCGCTGGCAAGGCGTATTTCTCCCAATTGCTAGTCGGCACCGGCAAGTACAAGGATTTCACTGAAACCCGCGCCGCCATCGAAGCCTCCGGCGCCCAAATCGTCACGGTGGCCATCCGCCGTATCGAAGTTGGCAAAGATCCGACCGAGCCCAATCTGCTCGACGCCGTGCCGCCGTGTCAATTCACCATCCTGCACAATACAGCCGGCTGCTACAGCGCCATCGATGCAGTGCGCACCCTACGCCTAGCAAGAGAGGTGCTGGGCGGCCAGATCTTGTGCAAGCTTGAAGTCCTGGGCGATCCCAATAGCCTGTTCCCCAACATGCCGGAAACTCTCAAAGCGGCGGAGACTCTCGTGAAAGATGGTTTTCAGGTCATGGCCTACTGATGCGGCGATCCCATCCAAACTAGCATGATGGAGCATGTCCCAGGAGCAACAAGAGCACACGATCCCTCGGGTTGGGCGCGATCAGATTGGACACCAGAATGCATATCAATAGATAACACTCGCGTCTCCATGATCACCCGCGATACCCTCGGCGATGGTTGTCAGCGATGGTGCTCAACATAATGCTGCTCAAGCGGATGCTCTAGTTTGTTCGGCGAGCCAAATGCGCGAACAAACCGGCGCTGCCAAAACGTGGGACCGACGTGGCCAGTAAGGGGAACGCTAGCAAACCACTCGGTCTTCTTATTCATTTTCTTGAAAACGAACTAAAACTGGAGATTCTCATGAAGAAGTCATTGGTGGCGCTGTTAGTGCTCTTGCCAAGTGCCCAGGTGGTCTACGCGGATCCGCTCACAATGGCTGTGGGGGGCGCTCAAGTTACTCTCTACGGTACAATTGATCTTGGATTTTGGTCGCAAAGCAAAGCTACCTCTGACGTCGGTGCACAAACACCCAGTCCGGTAAGTGCCGGCAGTCTTAACCAGTTCCACTCGGGCGGAATTTCGCCCAGTAAATGGGGACTTACCGGCTCGAAAGATCTGGGTAACGGCATGACGGGGTTGTTTACACTTGAGGAGCACATCAGGTCGAACACAGGAGACACTGAAGCATTTGGCATCTCGGGGTTCGTGCGTCAATCGTACGTCGGGGTTAAGGGGAATTTTGGCACGGTGCTCGCGGGTCGACAATTCACTCCCGCAATCCTGGCTTACGCTGCTACCGATCCGCGCGGTCTGCGTGAGTCTTTGTCTGGGTTGAACCCCTGGTTGGCTAGCGGGGGCCTCGGCAACACTTTCTTGAGCGCTTTTGCGAGCAACTCCATTTCCTACAGCGTCGACCTTGCGAGTACGCACTTGTCGGCTTTGTACGCCGCCGGCGGGAAGGTCGGTAATAACCGTGCGGATAGCACAGTGTCTCTCGGGGCCACTTACGGCGGTCCGCTCACGGTGTCCGGCGGTTATGAGCAGGAAAATCGAGCAGACAACGGCAACAAGGGTGTCGTCAAGTCGAACATCGGTGTCGGGTACCCCACTGGTCCGTTCGTATTCAAGCTTAATCACTTCAACAACAAGATTTACGACGCGGCTGGGGCAACAACGGCCAATTACAAGGTCACGGGACTGGGCTTCGACTGGAAGGCGACAGGCCTGCACACCGTTAATGTGTCCTATTACATGGGCAAAAATGACGTGCTAACGGACGATAAGGCATCAAGTTGGGTGGTGTCAGATGAGTTTGCCTGGAACCCTAGCACGACGCTGTATGTGCAGGGCGCTTTCATTGATGCCAAGTCAAATGCCGATGCAGTGGTATCCGTCTTGGGCAACGGCAGCATAGTACAGGGCGCCAGGACCACCGTAGTCAACGCGGGGATACGCTACAATTTCTAACTTCCGGTATTGCGCAGCCGTCATCAGCGGGGGCCGCTCACGCGGCCCCCGTGTTCGTTTGTCCGTGGCGGATCGATCCAAATGCCGGATTTTGCATGCGGAGTAGGTGGCTGTTCAACAATGCCACAAGCTTAGGAATGACCGGAATTGCGGGACCGATATATCAAGCAGAAGTTCGACGCCAGTAACAGCGTGGAACGTGCCATGCTCGCGGAGCGTTCTGGCATTCTCGATGTTGGCACAACTCATCCCATTAAAGGATAACTCTGCAATCTGGATGATTATTTTGCTTACACCTTGCCATAGCAGGCGGCCGGCTGATGCGACGATAATGCAATCGCATGTTGTAGATGTTCTCCTCTTCCATTAGGCGCTCCTCCTCGCGCTAATGGCTTATGCCGAGTTTTGGATGAATATCATCCAAGACTCGGCATTTTTTATCTTTCCGGCAATCTACTTAGCTTCCGAGTGGCGGGCGTTGTTGACTTGTTGTATTGAATAACGGAGCAGGCGACGATCAACTATCGAAGGTTTCACATGGCGGCGACGGTGGCACCGTGATGTGCTGACGCGTAGACGGGCCTACCCGCAGACCGATGAGGATCGTTTACGATGCGTTTCGGCATGCGCATAACGTCCAATCGTATTGAGCAGCGCGAAGCATTCGGCAGGTCTCAAGTGAATACTTGATCTCTACAACGAATTGCAGCTTCGGCTTGCGACTGGTAAGTCTGGCACGTCGTTGGCTCTACTCGGCCAAATCTCCGATCGAGTTTCCCGGACGGAATACTTCGCTACTATCGGCGGCGGAGACCAAGGACCTGCATCATTTACTTTTGCCAGCGCAGACCACGCATCTGCTAAACCATTGGTGCAGGCGCGAAACACGGTATACGTCCTGCCCGCATCGGCTTTGTCAGGATGTTTGGGTGGGTGACACGATGCGAGATCGCTTCATCTGGCGATAGACGGTTACGCGGGATACACCCATCTCGGCGGCGGTGGCCGTGATGTTCCACCTGTGTTTCTTGAGCAGCCATAGGAGTTGCTCGCCTTTCGGATCCTGACCCGTCCCGCTTGCGGATGGTGCTGAGTGCAGTTCCCGAGGAGGCTGCGGGAGCTGGTATCGGGACGCGCAATGCTCCACGATCTGGCGCGGCAAATCCGGCAAGCGGATCTCTTCGAATCCGGAGACGGCTAAGGCATACCGCAGCGCATTGCGCAGCTCGCGGATGTTGCCCGGCCAGGAATAACGCGTTATGGCTTCCAGCGCTTCAGGGACGATAGAGGCGGTAAACCCTAGGGACTCGGCCTCCCTCTCTAGCAGACGCTCGATGACGAAGCGGATATCGTTGCGCTCGCGCAAGGGCGGCAGGTTAAGCGTGGCGCCGTCGAGGCGGTAGTACAGATCCTCCCGGAATTCGCCGTCTGCAATCATCGTGCGCAGATCCCGGTGCGAGGCGGCAATCACGGTTAGGTCTACGCGCACCGGCTTTTCCCCGCCAATCTGTAGGACTTCGTTTTCCGACAGCACCCGTAGCAGGCGGGTCTGTAGGTGTAGGGGCATGTCGCCGATTTCATCGAGGAACAATGTGCCTCCATCCGATTGCTGGATCAGCCCCTTCATACCTTTGCTGCGCCCGCCAGTAAAAGAGCCGGGGGTATAGCCGAAGAGTTCGCTCTCGATCAGCGACTCGGAGATCGCTCCGCAGTTGAGCGCCACAAATGGCTTGTGTGCGCGCGCGCTCGACTTGTGTAGCGCTTGGGCGAAGATTTCCTTGCCGGTGCCGGTCTCGCCGTGGATTAGAATGTTGACCTTGCGATCCACCAGACGCTTGGCCTGATTGAGCGCGCGCTGCATCGCCGGATCGTCGCCAGCAAGCGAATCGAGCGCCTCATAGTTTTTCGATCCAAGCTCGCTGGTAAGCCCCCTCTCCTGGAGCACCACCCGCAGATTCTTCTGCCGTCGTGGCAGTCGTACCGCCAGGTAGTACAGATTCTGTGAGTCGGCGGTCATCACCGAGGTATCGGTGCTCGTCCCCTTAGCCGCCCGCCAGATATCGTCCATGGTGCACTCGAACACTTCGGTCAGACTCCGGCCGATGATCCAGTCGCCTGGTCGGCCGACGCCCGTCAGATCCCGTCTGGCCGATGTGTTGGCCTCCACGATGATCCCCTCATCGTTGAAGGAGAGCATCAGGTCGCCGCGCACTTCGGCAAACGGCCAGGCGCGGCTCAGCCGCAGAATCCATTGGTCACCAAAGTGGCGGATGAAGTTCGCGTCTTCAATCGTCTTGGCGTGCATGGCGGTCAATTGCAGCGCCAGATACTGGCTGTCCTTTCCGCGAGGCGACATCATGGCTGTGATATTTAGTACCGCCAGCAGGTTCCCCCGAGGATCGAAAATCGGCGCTGCGGTGCATGACAGGCCGATATGCCTAGCGTCGAAGTGGTCATCCTGGTGGCAGATCAAGGCCGTTTTCTCGGCAATGACCGCGCCGATGCCGTTGGTTCCAGCATGGTCCTCCTTCCAGTCGGCTCCCAGATAAACGCCGGCCGCCTTGAGATCTTTTTCCATGTCTTTGTTGGCGATGTAGTCCACCGTCACCCCGTCGCAATCTGATAGCAGCAACACATACCTGAGAGGTGCGACTTGTTTATAGAGCTGCTCCATACCTGAGCGCGCGACCCGCAGAAACTCGTCGATGCGCTCCTGGTGCTCTCTTAGTTGACTTGACGGAAGAATTCGCGCGGCACTGGAACGCGATGGGTCCAGACCATACTGCGTGGCGCAACGCATCCACGAACGCTGGATTAATTCATCGGGTGCGGAAGCCGCGTTAGGGTTATCGCGACTGGTGACGACGCTGATCACTCGGTTGATGTGGTGATGCCGAGCTTCTGTGGCCATTGGAATTTCCTCCTAACCTTAAGCCGGCACATCGTAATCTTCTGCTACGTGGTCTGGTGCCGTGCCAAGGACCGCTAGTTATTTAGTGCCAGTGCTAAACATCCTCGGGATTTGCATTCGGTACATGGTCCCTCCCAGAATTGGAAAACCGAGGCTATCCGAGAGAATGAACAGTGCGATACACGTCATCAACACGCTCACATTCCCGCATCTTGGACCATGTTGCGCGCGATGACAAGTTGTTGGATTTGCGTTGTGCCCTCATAGATTCTGAATAGGCGAACGTCGCGATAAAAACGTTCAATCGCGTAGTCGGAGACGTAACCCGCGCCACCATGAATCTGGACGGCGCGGTCAGCCACGCGACCACACATCTCCGATGCGAACAGTTTACAACAAGATGCTTCCGTAGAAATATTATACTTGTCATCACGACGACGGGCAGCGTCAAGAATCATTGAACGAGAGGCGTAGATTTCCGCCTTGCTGTCGGCCAGCATGGCCTGTATAAGCTGAAATTCGACAATAGGTTTACCGAATTGATGACGCTCCATGGCGTAGCGCAACGCGTCGTTGAGCATGCGTTCGGCGGCGCCAACGCAAATGGCTGAAATGTGCAGACGGCCCTTGTCGAGGACTTTCATGGCGGTCTTGAACCCCGCGCCCTCCTTGCCCCCGATGAGATTCGCAGTGGGCACCCGGCAATCATCGAACATCACGTCGCACGTGTGTGCTCCCTTTTGCCCCATTTTTTTGTCCAGTTTACCCAACGTAATCCCCGGAGTCCCCTTTTCAACGATGAACGCGGAGATGCCACTAGCGCCTTTGATCTTCGGGTTGGTGCGGGCCATCACTGTGAAGATGCCAGCCTCGGGCGCATTGGTGATAAAACGCTTGGTACCATTGAGGACATAGTAATCACCGTCGCGGACTGCGGACGTTTTCAGGGAGGCCGCATCGGAACCAGATCCCGGTTCGGTCAGGGCGAAGGAGGCAATCAGCTCGCCTGAAGCCAACTTGGACAAATAGTAAAGCTTCTGTTCTTCGGTCCCATCGACGATAAGCCCTTGGGAACCGATTCCGTTGTTGGTTCCGATCAGGGAGCGGAATGCAGGCGAGGTTATGCCAATTTCAAATGCAAAAAGAACCTCCTCTTCCATGGTCAGTCCGAGGCCACCGTACTGTTCCGGAATGCACAAACCGAACAACCCGAGTTCGCGCATTTCGTTGATGATATCCTCCGGAATCTGATCGCTTTCTGCGACGACATCCTCCGCAGGAACCAGACGTTCCTTCACGAAGCGGGAAACAGTATTAAGAAAGAGGGTGAGAGTTTCGCGGTCACGAATCATTGTCTTATTCCAATTATTGTGGTCTACCCATAAGGTGGCCGACCTTTTTGACAAGGTTTCTCAACCTCGGCCCGATGTCGTTTATGAGCTTTTTGCGGCTGAGTATGTACGCAGGACCACCACAGTTGAAAGCCATCATGGTGTCGTCTGGACCTGCAAAAGCCACCCCGACCCCGACAATTTCCTGATGCCAGTTGCCCATGGATAGACAGAAGCCCCGTCCCGCGTAATCCCGCAATCCTTGCTCGACGCCAGCCTTGATTCTTGGCCATTGCGCCGCATCGCTAATTCGGATCTGATCGAGGAGAAAATTACGCTCGGATTCCGGTACGGCGGCCAGATAGGCATACCCTATTGATGTTGTAGCAAGCGGCAGCCGAGCACCGACCCCACGCTGCAATGCAATGGGCGCGCTACTGCGCACGGTTTCTATATAGACCATACTGAGCCGATCCCGAATTCCAATGGATACTGATGCCCTTGAATATTCGGCGAGTTCCTGCATGAATGGCTTAGCAACCGCGCGCACGTCCTGATTGGACAACATCGCGTAGCCGAGGGAAAGGACGCCTGGGCCGAGGCTGTACTTACCTTGTGATAACTTAAGGTATCCCAGTTTGCTCAGCGTTCCCGCAAGACGGGAGACGCTCGGCTTGGGTATTCCTGTTCTTCGAGCTAATTCCGTTACACCAAGATAACGCTCGCTGGGATCAAAGCAGCGCAGCAACTCCAGCCCGCGTGCCAAAGCCGTGACGAAGTGGCGATCCCGCTCATGAGAATTTTCGTCAAAACGCTCAGTATTGGTGGTGGATTGAACGGTCGACGTGGTCTTCATGATGCTGCGAATTTGATTGGGCTCGTTGGTCAAACCGTAAGTATCAATTCTGACATGACTCTTTGCGCACGTCAATTTATTGGAACAACGGTTTGCAATGCAGTCCACCAAATAATTCTAGATGAGCAAAGAAAGCTTCCGAGATCCGAGTGAATTGGTCAATAAAACGTAGCGTCTCAGGATCAGCAAATTCCAGTTTTTGTATAACCGTTCCCTCAGAATAAGAAATCACCGTAAGCATAGGACATTAATGCGGCATCATTTATGTCCGTATGCTTAGCTCATAGTGGCGCGCATTTTGCATCAAAAAAACAGCTTTACTAGAAGTCGAGACTTATGATCAACTCTTAACATTGACATATAATATGGAACTACGTTCTGCTATGCAAACCACAAAGCGACCCACCATGTCGTTAAGAAATGGCCGTAATGTGACAACCTTTGTCGCTGCATCAGGCCAGGACCCTGCGCGTCCCGTCGACGTGGATTCCCCGTCTGTCGGTGGGTGCTGCACAAGAATAGTCAATCCGCTCACTGCCCGCGAATATCGTGATGCCGCGTGTGCCCTGTTTGCCAGCGACGGTATACAGGTTGCGTTGATTATCGACAGTCCTGGATTCGTCTCGCAAAGGGAGGTCGCGAGCATCGTCGATATTGGCAGCGATATCGCGCAGCAAGCGATTGCCACGCCGGAGGAAATAGACCGCGCGGTGACCCTCGGCCTCGGTTACTCATGTTGCCGGCCGGCCTTGGGAGATCGGCTGGAGGCACGGATCATTTTGCGTATCCTTGACGAATTGCGCGAGTTCTATCTGGATCCGCGCTACCGCCCTAGCCCATGGCTGGAGCGCAGAGACTTGCGCGGATGTCGCTTCACACGCAGGACAATTGAGACCAACTGAGGATCAGCCATGCTAGACGCTTACATCTACAACGGCCTGCGCACCCCGTTCGGTCGTCAGGCAGGTGCGCTTGCCCCTGTGCGCGCGGATGACCTGCTCGCGGGAGTCATCCGAAAACTGGTCGCTAGTTCTTCGTTTGCCGTCGACCAGATCGAGGACGTCGTGATTGGCTGCGCCTGCCAGGCCGGGGAAGACAGCCGCAATATCGGCCGTCACGCTGCCCTGCTTGCCGGGCTGCCGGTCAGCATTCCCGGGCAGACGGTGAACCGCCTTTGTTCCAGCGGCCTGGCCGCCGTACTGGACGCCGCGCGGGCCGTGACGTCTGGTGAAGGCGGACTTTACATTGCTGGCGGCGTCGAAAGCATGAGCCGTGCCCCCTTCGTCGTCGCCAAGAGCGAAAGCGCCTATGGGCGCGAATTCAAGGTGTTCGACTCGGCTATTGGCGCACGCTTTCCCAATCCCGAGATCATCCGGCGCTTCGGCCAAGACACCATGCCCGAGACGGCCGACAACGTTGCGCGCGACCTTGGTCTTGCGCGCGAAGAATGCGACCGTTTTGCTGCGGCTTCCCAAGCTCGTTTCGCCGCAGCACGGGCGAGCGGTTTTCTGTCGGGTGAGATCGCGCCAGTCGAAGTGTCGACCGGTCGCAAGACACCTCCCCGTTTGGTGACCGAAGACGAACATCCGCGTCCGGACACGACGATCGAATCGCTGGCACGCCTCAAGCCGCTATTCGAGGCAGGGGTAACCACTGCTGGCAACTCGTCCGGCATCAATGACGGCGCGGTTGCGATGTTTATCGGCAGCAAAGCGGTCGGAGAAAAGGCCGGATTAAAACCAGCAGCACGTATATTGTCCGGCGCGGCAATCGGTGTCGAACCGCGCATCATGGGTGTTGGTCCGGCCTATGCCATCCCAAAGGCTCTTCAGCGTGCAGGGTTGTCCCTTGGCGATATGGATGTCATAGAGATTAATGAAGCATTCGCCGCTCAGGTACTGGGTTGTCTCAAATTGATGCAAATCGCCTTCGACGATCCCCGTGTCAATCCTAATGGCGGCGCAATTGCTGTGGGGCATCCACTAGGTGCCTCCGGTGCCCGTCTTGCCCTCACGACCGTTCGCGAGCTGGAGCGGCGCCAGGGTCGCTACGCGGCCCTCAGCCTCTGCATTGGGGTTGGGCAAGGCCTAGCGGTGGTGATCGAACGCGTGTGATGTCGAGCACATTACGCCCGTGACGACGCGTGGAGCGCGGCCGCGCCCTTGTGGCTGAAGATTTCCACTCGCGCTGCATTCCTCGTGTCGCAATCAAAAAAGTCGAGGTATGCAGCCTCACGATGTATACCTACGCCCGCAATACTTTCTTTGGATGCATGAGCAACGGTCCGGAATACCGTCAAGGCGGGACCAGACGATCCGGTAAGTCCGTTGCCTGAATGATCACAAGGAATACTCTGGGCCATGGTTGCGCCAAACCGAGAGCAACATACTTCCTTCGGTAAAGGCGGTCGGTGCGTTGATCCTTGGCACCGACTCTCGCGGCCGATCCAGCCTCGCTATACGGCGCGCCTGACCGGAGGCTATGGCAAGCGTGGCCGGTTGGTGCCACGTACAGCACCAACCGATTGGCGCTATCTGGCCTTGGAGTCTGTGGGTTTCAACGCAGTACCATTGAGGAGGGATGCAAAGATGATTAGATGCACGATTCACAAAGCTTGGAAAACGGCTTCGGTCACGGCGGTGATGGGTCTTGCTCTGCAAGCGATGGCGCCAGCGGCCCATGCTGGAAAAGGGCCCGGGTTTGATGATCCGAACGACTGGCCTCTATACGGCCGCACCTTCAACAACTGGCGATTTAGCCCGCTTAACCAGATCAATAAGTCCAATGTCAAAAAGCTCAAGGTGGCCTGGGTCCATCAGCCTGGCAATATTGAGATGGGTCTGCAGGTAACGCCGATCGTGATCGACGGGGTCCTCTACTACGTTTCGGCCAACAACAATGTCTGGGCGGTTGACGCGGCCACCGGCAAAACAATCTGGCATTACACCGCCAAACTCGACCCAGTCGCGAAGGAAGTTTTCTTTGTGTCGGCCAACAAAAACGTAACGGTAGGTCGCGGCAAGGTGTATCTCGGTACGCTCGACGGTCGATATGTCGCGCTTGATCAGAAGACCGGCAAGGAAGTTTGGTCTACGCAGATATTGAACGCCAGGTCGAAGGAGGATTTTGGTAAGACCTTTAATGCTTCACCTATGCTGGCGGGAGATATTCTATTTGGTGGTTCGACCGGTGGCGATACCCCGGTCATCGGCAAGATTTGGGGAGTCAACGCAGATACCGGAAAGCTTGTGTGGACCTTCCGAGTGCCAAAAGAAGATTCGAACAGTTGGCCGGCTGAAAGCGGTCCTATTGGCGGGGGCGGCTCATGGTTGCCCGGCACCTACGATCCGAGAACAGATACTATTTACATTGGTACCAGCAACCCGGACCCGGACTACTATGGGGATTCGCGCCGAGGCGATAATCTCTATACCGATTCGGTACTCGCGCTCAATCCAAAGGATGGAACGCTGAAGTGGCATCGCCAGGAGATACCGAACGATGTCTGGGACTGGGACTCCGTCTACGAGGTTATGCTGATTCCGCACAATGGCAAGGATGTTGTAGTGCACCCCAACAAGGGCGGCTACACATTTGTCATGGATAAGGATACCGGCAAGCTCGAAAACGTCTGGAAGTACGCCGAATACGCGAATTGGGTCGCGGGCATCGACCCGAAGACCGGTAACCTTTTAGGTAGGAACGAGCCTGAAATTGGCAAGTCGAAAGTGCTGTGCCCTAGCACGCTAGGCGCTCGCCAATGGAACCAAGGTGCTTACAACCCGAATACCAAACTCTGGTATACGACCGGGTTCACATCCTGCCACCACATCACGGCCGCGCCGCCGTCCGCTGAGAAGACATTGATTAACCAGCTGACGATGGGTGTATCGGAAATGAATATGGTCGCTCCACCAGGCGTGACGAAACCCGATGGCTGGCTCGGGGCGTTTAACCCCATCACTGGTGATGTCAAGTGGAAGGTTCGCTGGGAATTGCCACCCCTCGGCGCAGTGCTGACGACTGGAAGCGGTCTCGTATTTACCGGCGATTCGAGTGGCATACTTTACGCATATGACGGAGATAATGGAAAAGAATTGTGGAGATTCAACGCCGGTTCCGGATTGCGATCTGGCCCTGTAAGTTACTCGGTGAATGGAAAACAGTACATCGTCTTTCCGACAGGCCTTGGCTCGTGGTCGCCGATTTTCTTGGCGCAAATGTATCCCAAGTATAAGGAACTCCCCGGCGGTGCAGCAGTGATCGCTTTCACCTTGGAGTAATGTCGTTTCAGTATGAGACCTAGCAAAACAAGCTCCTCTTGAGGCGCATCGTTTTGCTAGGCTTGGTTTATATGGGGGGATTTCACATGATTCGTAGTGCTTTTGCAATTTTGCTTTTATTTACTTCGGCTTGCGCGCAAGCGGTTGGCTATATTAATGAATCGCCACCCAATCCACCTTTCGCATTGACGGACCAATCACGGATCGATGCCGGGAAGGCACGATTTAATGCTACGTGTAACATGTTTTGCCACGGATTCGAAGGCAGTGGCGGCAAAACTCCAGCATTCAGAGGTCGTTCCGATTTTACGCCTGAGATGCTTTTCAAGACTATCTCAAATGGCATCAAACCGGGTATGCCGGCGTATGGTGAAAACTTATCGGAAGAAAAGCGCTGGGAACTCGTTGCTTACATCTTGTATCTCGGTCGCCAAAAGGCTCAGTAGTGAACTGCCGATAGAGGAGTGACTTTTCCCGTCCGATTCTGGGTTGGTTCGACGCGAGTCCTTGGTGTCGGATAATTAGCCGGCTCGTTAAGCAGAAGGGTCCGATGTTTTGGCTCCTCCTTTTAGTCTGAGTAGTCGCCTACTCGCCCAAGGCATTCTTCGGCAGGGCGCCAAAACGAAATACTCATGCCAATGCGCGCGTGAGCTAAGAATGGCAGAAAGGCAGGTTGCGCGTGCGGGCTGCCGCGCGCGTGGACAATCTATTCGACAAGCGCCATGTCGCACCGGTGATCACCAACGAAGGGAACGCCCTCTATTTTGAGCCGGCATAAGGGCGCGTCTGGCTGGAGGCAATAAATGAGGAATAGCCCTTTTAGCGTTCGATCATTGCAATTCGACACATCGGTGGGAGCGATAAGGCGCCGATTTGATTACGGGAGGTTGTGATGGGTTCGTTCAGTCTGTGGCACTGGTTGATCGTCTTGGCCATTGTGGTTTTGATTTTCGGTACGAAGAAACTGGGCAACATAGGGAAGGACCTGGGCCATGCTGTGCGCGGATTTAACGACGGCGTAAAGGGGGCGCAAGACGAAGCGAACACTGCAGCTGCGTCGCTGCAGAATTCAGTACAAGATTTGGAGGGCGAAGTTCACAAATAGAACGCGTTATCACAACCCATCAGGCGCTGACGAGACGTTCAGACATTCAAGCGATGATTGTTCTTAACGGATGATCACCTTTCGAAGCATTTATGTACACGCGCCTGATCCAGTTATGTGTGCCAACGCTCAATAAGCTGTCGAAGACCTGCATTGGTAAGAAAAGGAAGAGCGATCTGCATCAGAAGTTGATGGCGCCGCGCGCCACACGGCATAGCACGCGTTCCACGCCTCCGTAGAGAAGCTGCGAAAGCAAGTGTGCGGAGTCTGTCGAGTGCTTGGCGAAAGACGAAGCGGAGTCGGTGCTTTCTACGACTTTCTAGCCGAGCACCAGATACACCTGGGGACGCGTAATTCGGTCGAGTCTGGCCGTCGCGATCGTACGGCCTGTGCGCGAGGAAGACGCGCGGCCGCGCCACTCTGCGATCGATGCCCCCGCCTGCGCCACGGTTTCGAGCCATTGCTCTTTCAGGCATTCGTCGTCGAACTTGCCGTTGCAGCTTTCGATCTAGCTGTTCTGCATCGGTCGTCCCGTCGATCAGCAAATGCCGAGTGCCATGAGTGACGGATGGCGGGGAGGTCACGGCTGCTCTATCGAGGCGACGCAAGATATCGAGGAGTCGTACTGCACGATAAAGGGGCATACGTGGCGCCATAGCCTGCCGAGCAGCGTCTACGGATAATTACAAGAAAGACCTTGATGGCTCCTTGACGGCTCTGTGGGGGTTTCCTAGAAGATCTTATCAAGGTCAGCTCTTTGCATGTTGGCCTAACCGGAATAGTGACGTACATAGGTTTTAGTCGAGTTCTTAGTTCTCATCTGCCGAAGGAGTACTTTATGAACGCGTTAATTGCGAATGCTATTGCAGGCAGTCTAATCGCCACGGTTGCGGTATGGGCTTTTCTTCAATTTCCGGGCCTCCTGGTTTGGGCGGCATTTATAGGATGGGCGAGCTTTTTCCACTCCGGAGGGGACCTACCGGCGTTGAAGAAAAGCGTAATTTGTTCTGTTTTTGGAATTCTAATGGCTTGGTCGGTCGCCATGGTGGTGGCTAGTGGCATAACTCACCTTTCGGTTCCCGTGGCTGCCGCTGTGGCAGTAATGGTAGTGACTCCGATCATCATCCTTGCTTCTGCCACCAAGCTCCTCAGCATTGTTCCCGCCACATTCTACGGATTTGCCGCGGGTTTCGGATATTTGGCACAAACGCCGGGCAAATTCACAATCGAAGCGATGACGTCGTTTGGTCTCGACAATGTTCTGGTTGTAGTTCCAATCTCATTGGCAATCGGGGCGCTGCTTGGCGTATTACACGTCTGGTTCGCGGGTCGGTTGACGGCAAAGCCGGAACCTGCAGCTGCTTAAGTCGAAGAGATGCATCGGAGTCTTAATTGCAAGATCACATAGGACGGCAATATCATGGCGACGAAATATGATTTGAGTGACAAGGGCGTAGTTGCAATCATCGGTTCTCCGGCAGGATGAGTCTCTCGAGGTTAGCTTGCAGGGAATTTTATGTTAATGAGGGCATTTCGAATGAATCGTCTATGGATTCGTGCGCCCGGACAAACGGGAGGAAAGAACCATCTACGAAAGCGTGAGCGGATCAGCTCGACAAAGTCATCAAAATGGAAAAATCGTTATGACGTTCGACAGAATTGAAACTGCTCTCGAAGCCCTCGCGCGAGGGTCAATGGCGGTGGTCGTAGACGACGAGGATCGGGAGAACGAAGGAGATCTCATTCTCGCGGCCGAGCATGCGACGACAAAGCAACTCGCGTTCATGGTCCGGTGGAGCACGGGAGTAATTTGCGCCGCGCTGCCCGGTGAACGGCTGGACGCCCTGCAAATGCCTCTAATGGTCGGGCGCAATTCGGACGCGATGGGCACTGCGTTTACCGTAACCACTGATTATAAGCATGGAACAACAACAGGCGTTTCTGCAGCCGACCGCGCGGCAACACTGAGGGCACTAGTTGACCCACAGACGCGGGCCAATGATTTTACTCGCCCGGGTCATGTGTTTCCCTTACTCGCGGCCCCAGGGGGCGTGCTGCGTCGCGCTGGCCATACCGAGGCAGCGGTGGATCTTACCCGCCTCGCCGGACTAACCCCGGGGGGAGCGCTCGTGGAACTCGTCAACGAAGATGGCAGCATGAGCCGCAGGCCAGAGTTGATAGCTTTCGCCCGCCGACACGCACTTCCGATTGTCACTATCAAAGACCTTATCGCTTATCGGCGACGCACAGAGTGCATCGTTGAACGGCAATCGACGTGCCGCCTCCCAACGAAATTCGGCGTCTTCCAGTTGATCGGGTATCGCGAAACGGTGAGCGGTCAGGAACACTTAGCGCTAATAATGGGCGACATGGCAGATGGCGATGACATGCTCGTGCGGGTACATTCGGAATGTTTGACGGGGGAGGTGCTGGGTTCCATGCGTTGCGACTGCCGTCCGCAGTTGGAACTCGCGATGGGAAGAATTGCGGCGGAGGGCCGCGGAATCATTGTGTACCTACGGGGTCACGAAGGGCGGGGCATCGGACTGTTACACAAGCTGCGTGCTTACGCGTTGCAGGATGAAGGATACGACACCGTTCAGGCTAACGAGCGCCTCGGTCTGAGCGTGGATGGGCGCGACTATGCGGTCGGCGCGCAAATCCTGCGTGACCTCGGCGTGTGCGGTATGCGGTTAATGACCAACAACCCACGCAAATATGAAGGCATTGCCGAATTCGGCTTGCGCATCATTCGGCGGATTCCTCTGGTAACAGTCCCCAACCGGGAGAACGTCGCCTATCTTCGCACCAAGCAGGCGACCTTGGGCCACCTGCTCGAGCTGCCCATCGAAGTGGGCTAAGCCGTCGCTATTTAAGAACAGCACGGATGTAGCGATCGTAATTCCGCTCGACGTTTTCGTGGTCTGGACCAAGACCGACGACGATCGGATTTAGCTGCTTCATCCTCGAGCAGGGTTTCCAAGCGTGGATCAAGGAGGTCAACCAGCCCGTCTCGGCCGAGCTTACATATCTCTTCCTGCGTCCGGCCAAATAACAAATAGGTGGCGGGAACTGCGTCAAAATATTGAGACACCGTCCCGCTTGCTCCGAGCATTTCGCAAGGGCTCGGGCGTGCTGGGTCGAGGCGCTCGCCGCCGGCCCGTCGCACGCTTGGAGGCGCAGAACCATACTTGAACTGCTGCTTTTTTCACCAAAGGAACTGAACCCATGGCATTTGCCCCGCACATCGTTAATGTTGCGCACGTGATCCAGGTCGCCATCGCACCGGTGTTCTTGCTATCGGGCATTGGAGTCATGCTGACCGTGCTCACCAACCGCCTGGCGCGAATCATTGACCGTGCGCGTGTGCTCGAGGAACGAGTACATGTAGCTGAGCACCGACACAAGGCGAATATTTTTGGAGAGCTCGCCCGACTATCCCGACGCTCGCGCTGGATCGAGGCCGCTATCACGTTGGTCACCGTGACCGGACTGCTAATCAGTCTTGTGATTGTGACGCTGTTCCTCGACGACATCGTATCCGTCGACCTCAGCGGGCTGATCGCGCTGCAGTTTATCTGCGCAATGCTGAGCTTCGTCGCCGCGTTCATCACCTTCCTGCGCGAAGTGGCGCTAGCAACGGTACAAATTCGCACCGGGCCAACTTAGATCTGCCGAATCCCCCTGCACTGAGCCATCGTGTCATTTCCACGGCGTCTTGGTATAGCATACCTTCAATGGCCGTTCACGCCGAAGCACTGACCTCCACGCAAATTGCGTGACCAGTTGGCTTGGACGGACTTTAGCCGAGTGAGCTAGGCGAGCGCGCCACCTGCACGCTCGCCTGCGCGCCGAGCTTGTTCCACGCGCGCCTCCGATTACTCACGCTGCGCGCCGATCGGTAATCAGATCGGGCTGCCATAAAGGCGTTGAAATCTGATAGTTACTGCAGTTTCCACTGGATACTCAATGATGCGCGAATCTGGGTAATCCCTTCCGCACACCAACAGCTAAGGGCATCATGGAGTTGGCACCTTCTTGTCATTGGTGCGCCTTGAGAGGCTGCTTCAAGCTACTGCGGAACTTCCGCTGGCGGTCCTCGACCGGCAGATCCTTTGGCCGATCTGCGACGCTCGCGAAACCACAGCTCAACGGTCCGCAGCCATTGCTGCATTTCGGCATGATGAAGTAATCATGGAAATGAGGGTGCTCAGCTTACAAAAAGGTCGCGTTCGAGTACAAGGCGGGCATCGGCCGATGGCAAAAGCAAATGTGCTCAGTTAATGAGTACGCGTCATTGTTGAACGAGGGATGTGATTGCAGAGTGCCAAACTATGAAAGCAATACAAAAGCACTACACATGTGATATAATAAATAATTGCTCTCTTCTGCGGAAGATGCCTTTCGCATGTTTTACTCACAACATAATGGAGATAGTACGAAAACACAGACCGTCAACTCGAAACTAGGTCTTGGGTTCTGGAACAGAACCGTCGCAGTAATCCTGCTCTATGGCGGGCTTAGCACTCTTGCAGTCGTGGAACTCGACCATGCCACGGGTATTTTCCCGTTTCTGAGCCTATTCGATAATCAGGGGCTGGGCGTCGTCATATTGGCATTCGGTACCCTGGGCATGTATGTCGTGCGGGACAGGGTGTTAGTACCTAACCAGTGGATTCCGGCGCGCCGGTTCGCCGTCGGTCTGGCCGGTTCGCTTACGGTTGCCTCGGCTGCTAGAGAGGATATGACTTTGGTTTTGGTCTGCCTTATGGTCATGATCATGCACATTGTGTTGCCCGAACTCATTGAAGATCAGGCGCGTGAGAATGGACCCAAGGGCGGGGCTTGAGGCGCTGCGCGCCGTCAAGAAGCGTGCTGCGGAGGTGCTGGGCGAGCCAAACGCGACTCTGTGGCTGACCCAAGGCAAGGCGTATGACACACCCAACTGGTCCGGTCGGTACCTGAACGATTTGGCGCAATCGGGTGAGGGATGCGCGGTGCTGATGCGCTTCCTGGAAGCATTGGCTGTTGGCGACGCCGTGCCCGTGGTTCTCATGGACCGATTCCATGCTGGCGAGTTTACATCGCTGCAGCTCATCGGCGGCCGGCTCCACGAAGTCCGGCCGGGCGGCAAGCGGCGGCTCGTATCGGGCAAGGCGATTGGAGTAGTTTAGGCGCGAGCCGCTAGCCTATATCACCGGGCTTTGGCTTGAGGGATGATCGCTGTCGCCGCAATATACACTACAATAGATATACACACGCACTACAACATGGTATAATGCTTATGCCTTAAACCAAAAAAGGAGAAAAAGGGATATGAGTTTCTTAGGTGATATGTGGGACAGCGTCTTCAGCCCATCCGAAATGAGTGATTCGGGGAGTATGAGCAGTTCGGCAAGTGATGGGTTCATGGACACGGACATCTCAATCGGTTCGACGGACGACTTCTGGCACGGGGACGCGTTCGGCACGGCTCCGGACTGGTCTGCAGGGAACGATAGTTGGGAGTCGTCCACCGGCACCGATGGCTATAGCGGTGGAACCAGCTTTGACAGTTTCAGCGACTGGTGATGCGTCAGTAGAGTTGACCGTGGCGGAAGGCTAGCTCAAGCGGTCGGCCCTGGCCGGCTAGATGAGCAGAACCGGCGCGTGACATTGGAAAGTGCTTCAGCCGCGCACGGGCGGCAGGGCTTCTTAGCCCCCGAACCCGTGCAGCGTGAGCGACACAGGTAGGCCCTCAGGGGCTACTTGGTTGGCGCAGAACTTGGCCTCGCGGATCGTGCGGGGCGTTTTTTCGTCCAGGGTTCCAGCGATACACGTGAACGGCGTGCCAACTCCAAGGCTTGAACCGGCCGCTTTCAGTTCAGGATCGGTAACGGACGCTAACTCCCACAAAAAAAGGTAATCGTGTCGTCCCTCTCGCATTCCACAGTTTCGATGAACCGATGATCCAGGTCTCCCGCTTTACCAATAAGCGCGTCACATGCCCTCCAGATTTCACCCCACGTCAAGGGGTGAGCAAACCTTCGGCGTTGCGGCGTCCCCCAGGTACCACCATCGTAGAAGAGCTGACGGGCAGCAGGAAAAGGAAGAAGGTTAAAGTCATCCACCTGGTGACTAATTACGTGCCATACGCTGTGCTTGATCTTGAGTTCCCGGGCAACCACGTCCAACCAGTCCCGTCGCTGTTCATCGAGGGATCCATCGCCTGGGGGCGAGCCGAATATTAGTTTGGGATTCATTTTTGGTGCTACTCCTCCAATCCAAGATGATTATGTGTCGTTTTCGTCATACTGCCATTAGTATAAGCTCGTGATTTATATGTCCAGCACGCGCCGGTCATTGCCAATTTCGCCGAATTGCGGTCAGAAACCCCCATCCGCCGGTCACATGGCACCTGTCATCGCGCTGCTCTTGGCGTTCGTCTGGCAAATGGGGTGGCGCCATTGCGGCATAACGGACAGTGCGCATTTGCTCCGGTGGTGCCGATCACAGCGTACGTAACCATGTGGGGGCCACGTTGACGCTTATGCTGGTAGTATTGTCTGAACACCACCACAGAATGGGAAAGAGACATGCCGAACATTGCAGTCATGTTCAGACAAGAGATCACACGGCTTGTCCGCAGGGAAATCCGGAGCCAGACGCAGGGATTGCGCAAAGCGTCAGCTCAGTTCCGAAAAGACGTAGCCGAGCTGAAGCGCAATAACGCGAAGCTCAACTCCGAAGTGGCCCGCCTTGAGCGCCGGGTGGGCAAGGATGCTGCGCCCGCAATTGTCGAAATTGATCTGGCGAAGGTGCGCTTTGCAGCAAAGAGCGTCATTTCGCATCGCAGGAGATTGGGCATTTCTGCGGCAGACTATGGCAAGCTCATCGGTGTGACGGGCCACACGATCTACAAGTGGGAGCATGGCACCTCGCGCCCCCGCAAAGCGCAGCTGGCCGCCTTCGCGTCTATTCGGCGCTTGGGCAAGAGTGAGGTCCTGGCCCGCCTGCAGCAGATGCGTGGGAAGGCGCCCAAGAGGCGAGTGCTGAAGCGGTAGCCATCATGGACAAAACGCCACATCGCCACCCGGTGACCTGCGAGATTGATGGCAAGACGCACAAAGGCACCTACTGGATCGCTGGGAAGATCTTGACCGTCTCTACCGGCTCGGGTGGCTAGAGCAGACAGGTTGGTTCGGCGCCGACGGAGATTTTGGCACAGGAGTTACTCCGGGAATTGGCGCGGGAAGGCAAGGCGTAGTCACTGCCCGGCCGTCCCACTTCGGCGATTCTGGATTCCAATAAGTGGTGGCGATATTCCGGAAAACTGTTTCGCGGTCCGCTAATACGATCGGATTTCCCGCCCTCTGCGCTTCGGGACACCGAGCCCGCGCAGGGCGAGGACGCAACAGGCGTTCTTTGCGCATCCCTTCGGACTACCTAGAAGCAGATGGAGGGCGGAACAGGCACCTACCCCCAGCGAACGAGGGACAACGCGCAATCGGTGGGCGAGAGGGGGGCTCAAAATCGAAGGACGCAAAACAATGGACAGAAAAAAGCCCCGAGGAATTTCTCCTCGGGGCTGCTTTGCTGAATCAACTATCCGGCTTGCCTAGGGTATGGCAATTGATGCGAGCCTCTAGCGTCCACAAACAGGGCAGATGAGTTCCCCCGCGTCGAACTGCTCGAGCACATCGTCAAGAAAACTGAAGTACCCCCCGGCGTAGAACGGTGCATCCTGCACCGGCCCCGAGCGGAGAAATTCAGCCCTGAGTTGTTCCCGCCTTGGAAGCCCGGGAAGCTCTCTCCGCAATCGCTCTACCCGCTCGAGCGCTTGGGCCGCTGACGCGCCTGCAATGATGGCCCACGTTTTGTCTTCCTTCACTTTCCTGACCGCCCGTCCCTTGATGCAAAAGAGCGGCTCGCTAAATCCTGCTGTGGCTTTTACTTTCTTTTCGTTCTTTGCTTTGGATTTCACAATATCCTCGTCTTGCTGGTCTTGCGACCTGTAGAAGCCCCGCCATCACGCGATGGCGAGGGAGCCCGTCGGCTCTAACGTGTATAGGTAGTACGGTTGAAGATCTGCCCGATTGGTAAAACTATTTTTGTTGACCGCCATCTAGGGGTTGCTGTCGGGAAGTGGAAGGACAAGGCTCTGCCAGAACGAACGGCCAGCTTCAAGCCAATGAGGCTTTCAACCGTGGTTTCCCCTCATAGCGGCGAAGACCAAAGCAGACGAGTACCGCCTCCACCGTTTCCCTCCCGCTAATTCCCGCCCCCTTATAGGGGGCGCGGGAATCGCGGGAAAATGCGGCAATTCCCGAAATGTCCCGCCGCGGGAATCGCGGGAAGGCTTCAGGCAGTCCAGACATAGCCACCGTCGATCACAATCAGTCCCTTCGCCTGGAGCCCGGTTAACGCCTGCTGCGCGCGCTCCGTCTTGCGCTTCGGGTCAACGGCCAAGCGCTCGCGAAGTCCCTCGATGGCGCGCTCGATCGTCACCGCCGGCCTGCCAAAGGGCAACCTGTCAGGCGCATCCTTCGGGCGGGAGTCACCAGTCCTTCGCAGGATCTCCCCAAGTGCATCCCACACGACGCGTTGGTTGCCGGACTTGGGCGGCAATACCCGGCGAAACTCGGTTTGTCGCTCTTCAGGTGCTACGGCGCAGGAGGTCATCGGGTCGCCATGTTCGTCGGTACCGATTTCCACCACCTCAAGCCGGAATGGATAGGCGGCGCTGTCGCCATCGTCCTTGCTCTTGGCGATAACCCACTCGCGCCGGTCGGCATCGCGCCTGACTTCCAGTGCGGCATCAAGGGCCGCATTCAGGCTCGAATGCCCGCGCAGACCTTTTGTCTGGTCTTTGCCGCTGTGGTGGATCAGCAGCACCGCGCCGCCCAACTGTGTTTGCAGCAGCTTGGCGGCGTCGATAATCTCGCCCATATCCCTGCCGTTGTTCTCGTCTGCACCGACCGCGGCGCGATTCAGGGTGTCGATAATCAGGAGGCCGCCCGCACCGCCGGATGCCGTAACGGCATCGGCAAGCTCGGCCAGGTCCTCGGGGCTGCGCAGGTCAAAGGGCTGAATGACGAAGCGCAAGCCTGCCGGAACGTCGCGGCCCTGATGCAGCTGCCACGCATGCAACCGCTGGCGGAATCCGAATTCACCTTCCAGCGCCAAGTAGACCACCCGGGTCGCGGTCACCCGGCGGCCAAACCACGGATCCCCCTCGGCCACTGCGGCGCACAGGTCGAGTGCAAGGAAACTTTTGCCGCTGCCGCTGGCGCCGTACATGCACGCCAGGCCCTGCGCGGGCAGCACGCCGCGCACCAGCCAGCGCAGCGGCGGGGTGTTCAGCAGGTCGCTGGCGGTCAGCACCCGGTAGCGCCTCGCCGGCGCCTTGGGTCTATCCAGCAGCTTGGCCAATTCGTCCGCCCCATGGTCAGCGGCGAAGTCGCCGGCGTCGTAGTTCGCAGGCAAGTCCTCCGGCAGTTCCACCCATTTACCACGGACGGCGCGGGCGATTGCCGCGGCCTGCGCTTCCTTGCCGCGGTCGGGCACCAGGACCAGCGGGAGCGCGGGGGACCTGCGGCGCAGGAGAGCGGCTACTGCCGCCATGCGTCCGGCGCCAAAGCAAACCACGGCGGCGCAGCCGGTTGAGCGCGCGCACGCCCACGCCTGCCCGATCCCCTCCACGATGAACACCCGCGCGGACTTCGCAAGCTCTCCCACCACAAAGAGGCCGTCGCCAAAGGACGCCCCGGGCATGTTCAGCTTCTTGCCGGTGCCAGGCGGCGGTATCAGCTGCAGCGTGCGCAGCTCGCCGTCTGGTGATCTGGCGGGCACCACCAGCCAGCCGGCTACCTGCTGCCCGGCTATGGTCGCCGTGTCGCCTGCGCCGACTACGCGCAATCCGTCAGGTTTGCCCTCTTTGGCGACAATGTAGGGGTGCGTGCCCTCCGCCGGCGCGCAGCGGTCCCATAGTGCGGCGACGGATTTATCGGCCTGTGGTGTCGTTGTATGAGCGCGGGCAGGGGTGGCGGGACGGGTTACGGGAGCAGGCGTTCGCTTGCCGCGGTGGTTCTGCCGTGTCTTGGCGACATCCGTCCAGCCTGCGTCAAGGGCCACGCTGTAGAGCGTTGCCGCCTTCACCGGCCCATCCTTGATCGAGCGCCAGAACTGCGCGCAGTCTCGCTCGCCGGCAAAGTTGGCTGCATCACTGCTCCAGTCGGTGAAATCCTCCAGCGACAGGCCTGCAGCCTTCGCCGCCATGCCGATGCGTACCCATTGCTCGCGGGCGCAGCCCGGGTCAAGTGCATGCAGGGCGCTCAGGGCGCGTGCGGTGTTATCCACGAGCGGCCTCCGCTTCTAGCAGTACCCGGGAAGTCGAGCGGTTGAGAATGGCGCCGACCCACCAAAGGGAAAGGGAGGGAACTAATGCCGGTTGCATGGGGCACGATGGATGGCGTAGCCGTGAGGTGACAAGCCGTGGTTCGAAGACTCTCACCCCGCGGGGGAGTCCGGTAGATGTATACATTTTGATGCTCCGTCTTGCTCCGAGCGGCAGTGCTCGGATAAAACGTATAGGCATCGGCGTTTAAAATGAAAAAAACCCCTCGGGCCGGGGGCGACCAGAGGGGCGGTGCCGGGTTGCCGCCCGGCGGTGCGGGCAGGTGGCCCGCGGTGGGTGCCGACACGGAGCAGTCTGCACTTGGTATGTATAGCGAGCGCAGCACGAAAATATGGCTATTTCGCTGACCGCGAGAAAAAATAGTCAAGAAAGGAGCGATCGCGCAACTTGTCGAACGCCGCTTGTGGCCGGGGACGCCTCGTGTCCGCGTTATATTCCTGAGTTTCTCGTTGCACTACATAGTAGCGCGGTATAATTTGCCGAGACCTCGGTAGGATTCCACATTAGGATGACATTGCATATGAAGAAAGCTAAGTCAGAACGCAAACTAGGTCCGGTCTCTTTCCGGGTCACTGCAAGATTCCGGGAAGGACTTAAGTCGGCCGCGGAGGCAGAACAAAGATCGCAGTCGAACATGCTGCATGTTATCTTGGAGTTCTGGCTGGCAAACCATCCCCTAGTTCTGCCAGGTTCTGCTACGAAGAGCGCGAAGACCAAGGCGAAGAAGTGAGATCGGCGTACGCCCATACAACGGGCATTCGAATTGCGCAGACGGCGCTCCGCGTATGTTACGCTGCCATCGCAAGTGCAGAAGGGACGGCGACAGCTGCGTGAGACAGAATGTGGTGACGCGGCCGGGCATGGGCAATCGCCGCATACCCTGGGCTTAGCTCGATGCCAGCAACTTCATCCCAGCGGGCTTCAGATTAGATCAAAGGACCGTGGACTCAGGCGCCGGCTGCTGTGGCGGCGGTCCTGTCCTGATTATTGTTGGCTGCTGGCAACATCTGTAGCCGACCCGCATTTCGGCGCGAATACGTAAGCGAGCGCCGTCGGGGGAGGGCGCCCGCTTCGTTGCTCACGGTCAGATAGGTGGTAGAGATTGTTTACAGGTAACGGGGGGTGCTATTAAACCCCGTGAGCTCAACGTCAATCGTTCCGTTATTCATAGTCCGAATGGATTTAGGGCCCCCCGAGGCCGCTTCCTTTGCGGCTTCCAGCGCCGCTGCCGCCAACTCTTCATCTGAACATTCCCGGTAGGCACGATAGTTACCATCGGTGCGCGATTGGCGTGCCTGAAGGAAATCCGAGAAATCTTCCTCGATAGGGTGAAGCGACAGGACTACCGTTTCGCCAGCGACAAATAGAAACAGGACGCAAGGCTTGTCCCCGCGCCAGGGAAATCTCGCCTCAAACCCCGAAATGGCAAAGTGAAGAAATAGCCCCTTCGGTTCCCAATATAGATGCGTGCGCGCCATCATCAGGTCCGTGCTGTGCACGGTACAGTCCCCCAGAGGCTCGGTAGCCAGCTCTTCCAGTCGCGGCTCAAATTCTTTGGGCAGCCGAGCCGCCCAGAGCCCCGATTGATGATAGGTCTCAGGCACTAGCGCCGGGAAGTCCTTGCCTATCATCGCGACTATGCACGTCTCCGGCAAGTGCTCAATGTCGCGAAAGAAGCGGGGCAGGGCGCTATCGCGCGCCATTGCCTCCGCCAGGGAAAAGCGAGCCAGCATGAACGGCTTTTCGGCGACGGTGCAGGGACAGGGGTAATGACCAGGATATCCCCCAGACCAAGGGACGTTGGCCTCGTTGATGTTCCGCAAGGGCGAATCACAGAACATGCATTTCGGTTCGCATTCATTTTCGTTTTCCATCTGAGTAGCTCCTGTAGGTGGCGAGACACGGGCTGCGTCTCGTTCTACCTGTAGAAAGTGCCATTTATATTGCGCCGGCGGGTTCGCTATTGCCCTCAATTGATGCTCACGCGCTCGTGTAGCCCTTCCAGGCGTCGCGCTTGGTGGCTTCCCCGATATTCAAACTTTGCAGATAACCTGACCCGCACGGTCGAAAACGGTCGTTCTGCAGGTGCCTGTGTCCTGATCAGGCAGCAACGTCCGCAGCCGACGCGCGTTCCGGAGCAAAAGCGTAAGCGAGCGCCTTCTGGGGAGGACGCCTGCCCAGCTGCTTACGGTCGGATCTGTGCCAGAGATTGCTGACAGGGAATTCGAGACAAAGAACAAACACACCCTGCCAGGTAATCCCGCATTGCAGTAGTCCAAGGGCCTCAGATCCTCCTTTGGCCCGCACCACGTTGTCAGCCAAGTGGCCCTACGCCGCCACTAGCGGTTATCGCCAACAAATCGCACGCAATTCACTGAGAGCGCCGTTTCCTATACGGAGCAGGAACCCGCTTTATCGGGTCCGCCCGAGTCGTCACTGTCGTGTCGGCAAATCACAAGGACAACAAGGAACATGACAATGGAAAAATGTGCAATATTCATAGCGCTCGCCACAATCGCGACAGTTAGCATGCTCACCGGTCGTACAGCGGTTGCTGAGGGCAATCCATGCAACAACAGTGCTTGTTACAGCAGCGCCCCAGGCTTGGAGAGTGCCGTATGGCGGATGGAAGTGCTCGTGGATGAAGCCGCCTTCAGGGGGCCTTCTGTTCGCGACCGCCTAAGCTACAACTGGACCAATGCGGCATCGAGAAGGTATCGCTGGACGTCAACCGTTATGCCGGTGGACACCGGCGTGAGCACACAGTTGATGACAATCTCAGCCACAGTAATCGCAGCAGGGGTTCCACTGCTGGAAAAGGGAGACGTTGTCGAGGTAGCGGTCGTGCTGCAGGGGGTTGATTACAGCCGGGGCAGGGCGTCCATTGTTTTGAGACGCGTATGTTCTGTCCGTGATGAGAGGTGCGTCGGCGAATTGCGTGGGATGCCGGAGGGTAGGGTGTCCGGGGTTGAAATCATAGGCGACCAGGTTGCCGCCTATAGGAAACCTTCGCCGCCGTTGGCCAATCTCGGCTCCGCCCTTTCTAATGATGGCTGTCGCGCAGAGATGGCTGCAGCAGCGCAGTGAAGGCCGTAGCACTTGAGGGCAAAGACGCGGAGGAGTTGCTGGAAAAATTACGCTCCAAATCCGGCTTCGCGAGAAGCGTTCAATAAGCGCCAAGTGATTCAGAGCCCCGCTATACGCGGGGCTCATTCTTGGATCGGTGCGCAAGGGCTGACCTTTTCGATTAGGGGCAGCCATTTGGGTTCGGCCGTGCTCATAAGCAGGCAATCACAAGCCTTCTATTGCCGTCACGCTCGTACTTGGGGGGGCATTGGTGGTATCTGGGTGATCGGCGGGTATCTTGACGACCGCATTCCCGTGGAGGAATTGTGGAAGAGACTGCAGCGGACCTCCCTCTGAACGATCGGGGCCAGCACCTGATGCAGAACTGGCCCCTTCCGTTCAATCGGACTTGATGCTATCTCCGGGAAAGAATGAAGCGAGTTCGTAGTCAGTGGTCCCGTCCGGCAATATGCGACTAGACCCAGGCTTTCTCGGATTGTCTTCATGTACTGCGTTTAGTGTTGCAATCGCAAGTTGTTCTTGGGTAAGAAACTGGTATGGGTCATAGTTTTCACCCGTGCTCATTCCACGCGCTTGAATGGATGCGCCGGAATCTTCATCAAGCGGATATAGCGACACGACCACGGATTCGCCGGAGACGAACGCAAACAGTATGCAAGGTTTATCCCCTTGACCGGGAAATCGAGCGTCAAATCCGGCAATGGGAAAGTGGACGTTGATTGCCTTCAGCTTCCAATAGAGGTGAGTGCGTGCAGTCAGCAAGTCTGTGCTGTGGACGGTCCAGTCCATCAGCCACTCTTTAGCCATTTCTTCCAAATTGGGCTCGAGCGGCTTGGGTAGCCGAACTATCCAGAGCGGAGAATCACGATACGCATCGGGTACTAGCGCCGGGAAATACTCCACTTTAGCCGCAAATATAGATGCTTCTGGGAACTGTGCCGTACTAATTAGAAAACGGGTTAAGTTAGCCTCTCGCTGACATGCATCGGAGAGGGAGAATCGCGCCAAGACATCAGGCTGTTCTGCGACAGTGCAGGAGCACGAATAGAAATCTCGCATCCCTTTCCCGTCCCAGGCTTCAGGTGGTTCTTTGCGGTGCACCAAAGGTGTGCCACAAAAAGAGCACGGGCATTCGTAGTGAAATGTATTTTCCATCAAAAAGCTCCTGTTATTGTCGAGGAAGGTGCCGCGGCATGTCTCATCTATAGCAAGTGGGATTTATATCGCGCCAGCTTGATCGCGATTACCCACGGCCATGGAACTCGAACGCGGCCCTCGGCTCGGTGCGGTCAGTTGAGTTCCGCGCCAGTTCTGGGCATGTACCCCTGGAGTTCAAGCGCGATGGTGCCATCGTCCAAGATACGCACAAACTCGGGCTCCTCGAATTGCGCTTTCTCTGCCGCGTCCTCGAGTTCTTCGTCGGACCACACGCGGTAGGGGCGATAATTCTCGCCACTGCCCATGCCGCTGGCTTGCAAAGAGAACAACAAAGCGTCATCGACAGGGTGTAGGGAGAGCAATGCGGTTCCGGCTGAAATGAAGAGAAAGAGCATATTGGGCCTATCGTCGCTTCCGGGAAACAGGGGTTCGAATCCGCCAATCGAGAAATGGATTGAAAGGTCCGGCATTTCCCAAACCAGGTGCGTGCTCGCGCTCATCAAGTCTGCGCTGAGCTCCGTGAAGGCATCGAGTCTTTCTGTAGCCAACTCTAGCAATCGCGGCTCAAATATGGCGGGCAGACGAGCTACGCATAGCCTGGAGCCATGAAACGCCGCCGGTACAATGGCCGGAAAAGCCTCGCCACGGGTCGCAAATATCGACGCCTCCGGAAACGAGGTGGTGGCGAGAAGGAACGCGTCCAAAGAGGGTTCTTTGTTCAACGCCTCTTGCACTGAAAGGCGAATGAGGACGCCGGGCTGCTGCGAAACGCAGGGGCACGGGTAGAGGTGTTCAGAACCTTGCCGATGCTGTTCCTGACATGCGCCACCGCAGTGCCGCAATGGCGCGCCACAATTAGTACAATCGGCGTTTTGTGCCAAATTCATCTTCATCACGAAATCTCCTGTGGGTTGCGAGACACAAGTTGCGGCCCGTCATATCTGTAGGCAATGCGTTTTATCCCTTTTGATTGCGATCGGGCTGTTTAATCCTACGTCGTCGCCGACCCTCTAATGGCTTGACGCCTTGCGCGACGCGTTGAATTGGCCGATTGGGGCTAATTCGCCTTCCATGTGCCACGGTGAAATACTATCGCGCCCCAGCAAGCGGAATTGTTAAGGTGCTGGCCGCGCGTATTCACAGCGAATATTTTGCGCGACGTGGACGGCACTGACGTTGCTAGCCGTGGCGCCCCGCCCGCAATCCAGAACGCTCTCGCTCAATGCGTGGTCCTGCTGGCGTCACTGGCAACGTCGCCGGTCGCTGTAAATAGGTCATCTTCCAGGGGGAGCAGCAGGTGTGCTACTGCGCGCTCCTTCCGGACCGTTAGCCCCAGGTCCCGAACGAGGCTGCCTCTGGTCGCGTTTCGTGTGAGCGCCTTAAAGGCTTGAAGGAGTTGCGCGCGTGACACCTGCTCGCGTATCCCGGCACTTTGTTCTATGGCCAGGGCAAACGGGTCGTCTACGTCAAGGCAGGAGATGCGATGGTCGCCATGCGCGTTGGTCACCCCGATGTTGATGGCGCCACTGTTGGCGCACTGCAACACCGCCGCCAAGCTTGCGGGGTCCGACATGTCCATTACCCCGAGGTGGAAATACGATTGGGTGCCGGCAACCAACAGCGCAAACAGGACATCGTCGAACTGCAATAGACCCGTGGCGCACGATTGCATACCCCAGCCTACCTCGTTGAATTCCGCCGACGATAGTCGGAAGGCCATGGTTGGGCGCTTGGCGAAATGTGTTTGCGGCGATACGGAGGTCACCAGGTCCTGTGGCTTCAGTACATACCCGAGCCGGGCGCGTCCGAGTGCGCCGCTCAGTGATTTTTCAAATGACGTTTTCATAGTCAGGTTCCTTTCGTGTGCGTTGAGCAGGACGGCGGAACTCCGCCGCACTGCTCTAGTACAGAACCCGGTTTTATCCGTTTGGGTGTGTGATCACGCGAAAGGCGTTTGAGGGCGCTACAAACGACTAGCGGCATCAAGACGAGGCGGCGCAAAAGGGTGGTACCGGAGCGAGCATGCAGCGCGCCCGAATGCCTTGGATGTGATTTCGCGCACGCCACGTGGCTGTCGGTGTACGCCGCATAAGTAGTTAGGCAGGGGCAGCTTCCCATTCGAGGCTGGATGGAAAAAGGCTAAACACGGCCTGCTATACCTCGGATGCGAAAACATCCGAGCGCCGCTACTTCCGCGGCCCAACAAATTGGAAGCAACCCGTTCTTGAAATGGCTAGGTGGGAAGCGCCGTCTGGCTGCACGTATTCTGTCGCTCCTGCCCAGTGAAGGGCGCCTCATCGAGCCCTTTGTTGGCGCGGGCAGCGTGTTCTTGGCATCAGAACATGCAGGATTGATACTGAGCGACAGCAACGCCGACTTGATGACGATTTATACGGCGCTGCAGCATGAACCTGCGGCGCTCATCGCAGTGGCTAAGGGACTTTTCAGTGGGGAATACCTGTCTGAGGAGTCGTTTTATAACCTGCGTGAAGAATTTAACAATTTAGGCCCCGGCCTTCGCCGTGCGGCCATATTTATCTACCTCAACCGTTACGGGTACAACGGTTTGTGCCGCTATTCCGCAAAAGGTCGGTTCAACTCCCCATGGGGCAAGCCCACTACGACGCCGTACTTTCCTGAGAACGAACTTTGGGCGGCTGCAGCGCGGCTCGAGCGCGCTATGCTTATTTGTAGCGACTTCGCGGCAGCATTTGCACAAGCTCGCAGCGGAGACGCGGTATTGTGCGATCCACCCTATCTTAGCCTCGAAGGAAAAACTTCATTCACAAAATACGTTGGGAACGGGTTCGGCATTGAGGACCACGAGCGGTTGGTTGCGCTCGCCACGGAGGCCTGCGCACGCGGAGCAACGGTAGCCATCTGCAATCACGACATCCCGCTGGCCCGCAGTCTTTATGCCGGCAGCGAAATCACGGAAATCCAGGTGGCGCGTAGTGTCAGTGCCTCCACCGCGCTGCGCAAACCGGTATCGGAAATTATCGCCGTATATCGTCCAGGTTCCAAAGTATGAACTAGATCTCCCGTCTGACATGCAAGCTACCTGCATGACAGGGGCCGCTGTCCATCTGCGGCTGGATAGCGAAAGGCTAAAACGCGTTGGCTACAACTCGGATGCAAAAACATTCGAGTCCAGTAAAGCCAACAACCGCGAGAACTGTTTCTGCGTAGATAAAACCAGGGACTATACGTCGGTAACTGGACCATGAAGACTTAGCCCAACCAAAAGGAGCTTCACAATGAGACGACGACTGAGAGCATTTTGCAAAGCCAACGGCCTTACTCTCGAGGGTGAACGCGATGAGTGGCAAAGCATATTCGACAACGGCAGGTTGGTAATTCGTCAGTTCGAAGACGAAGATTATTTCCTACCTGACGTGATGATGCTGCTTGAAGCCGAGGCTATTGGTCTAGATGCATTGTGCTGCTTCCTATGTTGGTGCCTGCGGATTGAAGACGAGACATATAGAACGCAGATTTATACGCAAACCGGACGCCGGAGATCGCGGCGCACGGTGGCTGCGGGCCGCATCGTCGCGGTGGTGTCCGTGCCCATCGACCAGGCTGTACGTTGTTACCATTGCGCCGTCGGCGGCGCCGCAGCTGCACGCAAAGAAAAAGCCCCAGCGAACGCCAGGGCTGTGAAGTTTTGTTGCAATCAAGCGGCTACTCGCCGCGCTCAATCTCTTCGTACCGCTGTTCCATGAGCTCCGAGATAACGTCCCAGGCGGTCTTGCCGGCGTCGTTGATAGTCAGCACCCGGTAGCCCGCACGGGCGTAGGCAAGGACAGGCTCTAAATCTTTTGCTGCCATTGACCAGCCCACAAGCCTGCGTCCGCGTATTTCTTCCGGTGTCTCCGGTGTCTCGTCGTTGTCGTCTTGCGTTGTTAGCACTTCGCCTCCCATTTGTTTGATGTCAGCTATCGCTTTTTGCACATCCTGTTGCGCCTCCTGTTGAGCTGTCAGTGCCTTGCGTAGTCGCTCTAACGCATCCGCCCCGCGTCCCATCAATCTACCCCTTCTTCTTTGATTGCATGCGTAGCCACCCCCACCGCGTGTCTTGTCATTCCAAGAATCGTCCCTGCCAGCGCTAACGCGCTCTGCAGCCGGTCGTATTCGTCCAGCGCTTTCCTGTGTTCTGCTAATGCAGCCTTCAATGCTGCGGTCTTCTCATTTGCCATCAATGTCCTTTTTGTTGTTTATCAACGTGCGCACGCCACGCAAGGAGTTGAGCCTGTGTAGCTAGCGGATCCGCTCCAGACAAAATGCCCTCGGCGCAGTGGTTGCGCCAATCACCAGGCTATTGGCAGGTGATCGAGTGCCAACGGTATGAACTGCTCACTTTCTTTTCTCTGTGCTCAAGATGCTCCTTGCAATACACCGGGCAGACGAGCCATATTGGTTTTGCGTGAATTCCGTGGCCTCCTGTGCCTAAGTGTAGGCACCGGCTGCGTGTGGCTTTTGCGAGCATGGCCCTCTGGATTTAGAACGGATCTTCCGGTAGAAGAGGTGCGCTGGACATCGCCTGCGGTGCGGTGCGTTAACCGTGTTTGTTCATGTTTTGTTACATTACGGCCATGACTGGCATCGCCCTCTACGCTCTATACCAAGAATGACGAAATCCGAGTTGATCTCCAGGTTGGCCAGGCACTATCCGCAACTGATCGCAAAGGATGCCGAGGTTGTGGTCAATGCGATACTTGAGGCGATGTCCATGAGCCTGGCGACAGGGCGGCGAATCGAGATGCGCGGATTTGGTAGTTTCAAGATCAACCACCGCCCGGCGCGCACCGGTCGCAATCCTAAGTCTGGGGAGAGTGTGCCGGTGCCCGCGAAGCTCGTTCCACACTTCAAGGCGGGCCGAGAGTTGCGTGAGCGGGTTGATGGGTAGTGCTTGGGAACAATCCGACGGGGTAACCGTTGTACTATTGACGAAGTGTGAATTGAGTAAAATCAGTCGGTTATGTGGGCTGTTACGGTCATTTTGTAGTACAAGTACACGCTTCTAACTATATGAAAAGTATAATCCAATTGAGCTAGCGCAGGGTAGTCTACGAACCAAGGGGTCGTGGGTTCGAATCCTGCCAGGCGCGCCAATAAATAGTTGTAAATTAAGCGGTTAGGTCTTAGTGGCCTAGCCGCTTTTTCTTTGGTTGTACTATTCAACCCAGACTATGATTGCGCAAATGGATAGGTTAATCGGTCATAAGCGGCAGTTCATATATCTTAACGGGTGATTGAAATGACGAAGAGTATGTTTGTCGTGCTTTACGTTGTGGTGCTGATAGCCGTTGTCGTTAGTGTAGATTTTCTTTTCTTTAAGAATAGATTCTGGGAACGGCTGATAGTGAACATCGGCATTGTCTTGGTGTTCGCAGCCTTCTATTTGAGATTCCTAAAGAACCCGTAAGCTAGCCATGAATCCGCGCCTGGTTGCTGTCGCCACGGAGCTTGGCATTTCAAACGACTTGATTGCAGCTCGCGGCTTTCGGTTGTACGAGGAGGCCACTTGCCTTGAAGTAGCCGAAAGCGGGGCCGACGGTAGAGAACATCTGCTCATACCGGCCGCCAGTGAAGCTTGGCGCATGCTTAAGTCAGCGGCACTCGCTGATGACATCTCGCTATTTATCGTCTCTGCGTTTCGCAGCATCGACCGGCAAGCCGAGATTGTCCGTAGGAAGCTTGGCGATGGTCTTGCGATAGACGAGGCGCTAATGGTCACAGGTTTTTCAGTCTCATCACTTTTCGCTAAACCCCCGTCTGCCAGCCAGATGTGATTGGTCGTCGATGGTAACCAGGGAAGCACAGGAGGTGGCCCAATGACCGCATCAGCGTTTGC
>VFSW01000074.1_pt1 | contig 115543 bp, 71 predicted proteins | sample 5358111 | NCBI WGS metagenome assembly VFSW01 (sample SAMN11554181, study PRJNA540505) | mine drainage metagenome | isolation source: sediment from site ElyBrook_90M | place: USA: Ely Copper Mine, Vershire, VT | collected 2017 | reverse complement strand
CGGGCGGTGCCCGGCGTCCCCCCCCCCTCCGGGTTCTATCTCCGCCCCCCCCCCCCCCCGCCCCCCCCCGCGGGGGGGGTGTCCGCGCCTGAAACTGCTAACAGGCCAGATCTTCGCGGCCGATCTTGAATCCGTCCAGATTGCCCAGCACCGTCAGGGCGACATTCTTCCGGTCGAAGAACGTCCGGGCGACGCGCTGCACATCGTCGGCGGTCACCGTTTCGATACTCTCGGCCAGTTCGTCCAGCGAGAAGAAGCGGTGGAAGTTCATCTCCTGCCTCGCCAGGTTGGACATACGGCTGGAGGTCGACTCCAGACTGAGCATCAACGATCCTTTGAGGTGATCCTTCGCCCGGCGAACCTCTTCGGCCGGCGCGAGGTCCTGCTTCAGGTCTCTGAACTCCTTGAGAACCGACTCGACCACCTGTTTCGCGGACTCAAGCGAGGTGCCCGCGTACACCGACAGGCATCCCGTATCGCTATAGGGGCTGAGTTCCGAAAACACGGCGTAGGCCAGTCCCTGTCTCTCGCGGATGTTCTGGAATAAGCGCGAACTCATCCCGCCGCCCAGCATCGTGTTCAGCACGTAGCAGGCGAACCGGTCCGCATGAGGGATCGGATAGGAGGGCACGCCGAGGCAGACGTGCACCTGCTCCAGATCCTTCTTCGATTTCAAAGAGATTCGCGCATGCGTGGCGGGCGGGGCCTGGGGCGGCTCGGGCGCGCCCGCCGCAAGCGATTCGAATCGCTCGCGCGCCAGCTTGACCAGCCTTTCGTGCGCCAGATTGCCGGCCGCCGTAATCAGCAGGTTTGCCGGGGTGTAGACGCCGCGATAGTAGTCCTTAACGATCGCCTGGTTGAAGCGCTTGACGGTCTCGCGCGTGCCCAGAATCGGCTTGCCGAGCGCATGATCCTTCCAGAAATTGGACGAAAAAATCTCGTGCACCAGGTAATCGGGGCTGTCGGCGTCCATCTTGATCTCTTCAAGAATCACGCCCTTTTCCTTCTCGATATCCTCTTCGCGAAACGCCGGGTTCAGCACCAGATCGCTCAACACGTCCATGGCGACCGGCAGGTGCTCATCGAGCACTTTCGTGTTGAAGCAAACCATCTCCTTTGCGGTGAAGGCATCGAGGTTGCCGCCGATCGAATCCACCGAGCGCGCAATGGCCTCGGCCGACCGGTTGACGGTGCCTTTGAACAGCATGTGCTCGATGAAATGGGAGATACCGTTTTCTTCCGCGGTCTCGCGCCGGGAACCGCTCGCGATCCACACTCCAACCGACACCGAACGGACGTGCGGCATCGCTTCCGTGATGATTTTGATTCCATTCGGAAGAGTAGTAGTGAGGATGTCGCGTTCGACCGCGGCGGGCTGCGCGGATGTATTCTGAATAGCGTCTGTAATCGATGACAACGTGGTGAACCTCCCTATTTGTACCATTTTCGGCCCTCCCCCGGCTACCGCGGGCAGCGCGTGTTAGACTGGGATAAATGCCGCAAGCTCTTGTAGGGATGGAACTTAGCGAATTGCGACAGGTTCTCCCGGCGGCCGAGCCCGCGTATCGCGCCGCACAGGTTTACCGCGCCATCTACCGCCAGAAGGTGGAAAATCTGGTGCAGATCTCCACCCTGCCCGCTCACATTCGGGCCGAACTTGCCGCGCATGCCGAGCTCGGACTGCCGCAACTCGACCGCCGTTTCGAGTCGATCGACGGCACTCGCCGGTACCTGTTGCGCCTGAGCGACGGACGCACCGTCGAGACGGTCCTGATGCCCGAAGGCGATCGCGACACGGTCTGCATTTCGAGCCAGGTGGGATGCCCGGTCGACTGTAAATTCTGCATGACGGCGCTGATGGGCCTTGAGCGCTCGCTCACCGCGGGCGAGATCGTGGGCCAGGTCTTGTTTGTGGCGCAGGACAACGGGCTTCTCGCCGAAAACAAACGCTTCAACATCGTCATGATGGGCATGGGCGAGCCCCTGCTCAATCTCCCCAATGTGCTTAAGGCGACCCGCATTCTTTGCGACCCCGAAGCGGTCGGGATGAGCGAGCGCCGCATCACCGTCTCGACGTCCGGCATCATCCCGAAAATCGAAGAACTGGGGAAGGCCGAGATCCGCCCGAAACTCGCCATCTCGCTGAACGCGTCCACCGAAGAAGCCCGGCAGGAATTGATGCCGATCACGCGCAAGTGGCATCTTGCCGACCTGATGGAAGCCTGCCGCGCCTATCCTCTGCGCGCGTGGGAGAAACTGACCTTCGAGTATGTGCTGCTCGGCGGCGTCAACGATACGGATGCGGATGCGCGCCGCGTGGCGAAACTGCTGGCGAACCTGAACTGCAAGGTGAACCTGATTGCGCTGAATCCGGGGCCGGGCATCCCTTATGAAACCCCTGCGCCGGAGCGCGTGGCGGCCTTTCAGGAGATCGTGCGCCGGTCGGTACCCTGCTTCATTCGCAGGCCGCGCGGGCTCGATATCTTTGCCGCCTGCGGACAACTCAAGCGGAATAACGCGGAATAACAGATGCAGGTGATCGTCCCGCACCGCACCACTGCCGAAAAAGCGGCCGCAATGGTCGATCGTTCCGCGGACCGGCTCTTTGAAGGAGTGGGAGGCGCATACGTCGAACTAACCGACCGGAGGAACAACTGGACGGGGCCTGTGATGGACTTCTCTCTGCCCGCGCGGGTGGGCTTCATCTCCGTGCCGGTCTCGGGCACGGTCGTCGTGGACGAGGCCAACGTGACGATTCAATGCCATCTCCCCGGGCTCATCGACAAGTTCGTCGGTGAGGAGAAGATTCGCGCCGTGGTTGAGCGCCGGGTTCGGGGGATCCTCGGGGAGTAAAACGTACAGAAGTACTGCACAATGGTCTGAGGCAATCCACGATGTCAGTCGAAACAACTTATACGAATCTTCGCCAGAATCTTTCCTCGGTGCTAGATCGGGTCTGTGACGACCAGGAGGTCGTGATTGTGCGTCGGCGGAACCACCGGGATGTCGCGCTGATCCCGGCCGGAGAACTGGAGAGCATCATGGAGACGGCGCACTTACTCCGTTCGCCGGCGAATGCAAAACGCCTCGTGCGGGCATTGCGCCGAGCCGACTTGCGTGAGACGACGACGTCGACTGTGGATGAACTCCGGCGAGAGTTCGGACTTGTTCGCGAAGACCAATCGAGTTGTCAGGGAAACCGGAGCCGCGTAGTCGCGCCGGATTGCCCCGCGAATCACTCGTATCGCAACGCGGCGAGCGGGCTGATCCGGGACGCCCGCCGCGCCGGGAAGAACGCGGTGAGCGCCGCCGTTGCGGCCAGCACGAGCGCGGCTGAACCCACCAGAAGCGGATCGCCCGCTGTCACGCCGAAGAGCAGTCCCGCGGCCAGCCGGGAAGCCACGAAAACGAACGGCAGCCCCAGCGCCAGACGGATTCCCAACTCGCCCGTGCGCCGCGCGACGGCGTAAGACATCGCGCCGTACAATCCGAAACAGCCAAGCCCGAGCGCCAGCAGGCCGAACGTGGAGGTCAGCCACATAATCAGGCGATCCTGCCTCAGATTGCCGCTGACCTGCTCGGAAAGCGCGGTAATGCGGTTGATGGGAAGGCTGCGGTCCACGCCCACCATGGCCTTGCGGATTTCACTCATCCTCGCCGCCGCATCGCCGCTCACCCGCACTTCCAGGCTTCCGCCGTACACAGTCCCCTGCTGGATCGAGTAGTAGGCCATCGGCGGAGGCTCTTCCCGTGCGCTGTTGACCCGGGCGTCTTCCACAATGCCCACGATCTCCGTGTCTGCTCGAGCGCCATATCCGAACCTGTGCCCGACAGCGTTCCCGTTGGGGAAATAGCGGCGCGCGACGGCTTCGTTTACGATCGCCACCCGCGGGCTGTCCCTGGTATCCCGAGCGGTAAAGTCACGTCCCGCGAGCAGGCGCGTCCCCACCGTGGAAAAATAGTCGAGCCCGACCATATTCTCCTGTACGCGAACCTGTTCGTCCAGGCGCGGCTGGTATCCGGCAATCGTGATATCCGAAGTCGAACGGCACCCGCTCGCCAGTCCGCACATCGCCACCGAGGCCGAACGAACGCCCGGAAGTCCCTCAACGCGGTCGAATAGACGCCGGTACAACTGCGGCAATTGCTCGCTGGGGTAACCTGCGGACTGAGGGTCGATCCAGACCGAGATCACGTGTCCCTGGTCGAATCCGAGGTGAACCCGCGCCAGATTGCGCAAACTGCTGGCGAACCACACCGCCGCCACCACCAGGATCAGCGTAAGCGCCATTTGCGACACCACCAGCAGCTTCTGTATGCCGATCCGCGCCCCGTCGCGAATACTCTGTGCGCCTGCCCGCAACGCACGTTCCAGGTCCATCCGCGTCGCGCGGAACGCCGGCGCCAGACCGAAGAGAAGAGTCGTTACTACCGATAGGGCGATGGTGAACCCGAATACCCGCGCATCGACGCCGGCGGCGATGGAAGCCTGGCCGGCGGTGGCTCCAAGCGCACCGCGCACAAGCAGCCCGCTCGCCCCGTTCGAGACCGCGAGGCCGGCCGTCGCGGCGATCTCCGCCAGCAGAAAACTCTCGGTCAGCAACTGGCGGATCAGCCGCCCGCGCCCTGCGCCAAGAGCCAGCCGCACGGCAATTTCGCGTTGCCTGCGGTTCGCGCGCGCGAGCAGCAGATTGGCGGTGTTCGCGCACGCGATCAGCAGGACCAGCGCCACCATAGCCGTCAGGGCGAACAGCGGCCCCGTAAATTGCCGGCGCAGGTTGGAGAATCCCTGCGCAACCGGATCGAAAGACAGCCGCTGCCGCTGAAGAATGCGGCGGTTTTCGGCATTCCCGATACTCTCGGCCTGCCGTGCGATCGATTGGCGAAAAACAGTATCGAGCGCGGCCGCATTCGCCTTCGTTCTGACGACCGCGTTCAACCAGCGGATCCCCTCCTGGCTCATCCATGGCTTGTCTTCGTCGGCATCGTTCGAACTGAAGTTCTGGGCATAATGCACCTGCGCCTGCGCGATGAGCGGAATCCACAGGTCGGTCCGGGATTCGAGCCACATCCCGGTAAAACCGGCGGGCGCCACTCCCACGATCGTGAAGTGCGCGCCATTCAGCGTCAGCCCGCGGCCCAGCACGCCGCGCGATCCGCCAAACCGCCGCTGCCACAGATCGTGACTGATGACGGCCGTTCGATCGTCTTCCGGACCGAGGTTGTACGGAACGCTGCTCCGGCTCCACGTCGCCATCCACCAGAGCGCGCATGCGCGCCACCCGGCTCATCGCCGCGGCCCCGTTTTTACCCGCCACATTTCGCATCCGTTCGAACATCGGGTACGAAAAGCGGTCGTTCGCCGAGTGCGCCTCTTCCACTTTGAGCGCGAACAGCTGCTCCGGATGCGCCACCGGCAGCGGCCTTATCAGCACTGCATTGAGCACGGAGAACAAGGCAGTGTTCGCGCCGATCCCGATCCCGAGAGACAGCACCACGACCGCGGCGAATCCGGGATTGTTCCGCAAGCCGCGCGCCGCGTATCGCAGATCCCGCGCGAGTGTGCCGAGCCACGCTCCGGGACGCACGTCGCGGACCTGTTCTTTCACCTGCTCGATGCCTCCGAACTGGATTCGCGCCGCGCGCAATGCCTCGTCCGGAGCCATGCCCGCGCGCGTCTTTTCTTCCGCGAGCGTATCGACATAGAAACGCAACTCCTCGTCGAGTTCCTGTTCCGCGCGCGCTCGCCGAAATGGGTTGAGGCGTTTCAATTTGCCTCGAGCGCCTGCGCGATCGCGACCGCAACCCGGCCCCAGCGCCGCGTTTCCACCTCAAGTTGCCGCCGTCCCGATCTGGTCAGACGATAGTATTTGGCGCGCCGGTTCGATTCCGATTCACCCCACTCCGAAACCAGCCAGTCCTGATTCTCCATCCGGTGCAGGGCGGGGAAGAGCGATCCGGGCTTGACCTGGAACGTTCCGTTTGTCGTCTGCTCGATCCTGCGCGAGATGCCGAGTCCGTGCAGCCGTTCGAGCGAGACGGCTTTCAGGATCAGAAGATCGAGCGTGCCTGGCAGCAGTTCCGCGGGTTCCATCGCCGTGTTCTCCTATAGCCTGTCGATAGGTTACGGCGTTTCATATAGACTGTCAACAGGAAAAACGCCCCATGCCGGGCGGAACCGGGAAGGAAGGCGGTGGCTCAGGGGTGGAAACTCACCCCCGAGCCACCGGATTTCAGAAGGAGAAACGGAGGGCTAACTGAAGTTGACGCGAGAAGTTCGCCTGCGTGGTGATCTTACCGAAAGAACTGCTGCCGAACGACACGTTCGGCCCATAAAACAACGGTGTATTCATGGCGTTGAGAGCTTCGCAGCGGAACTGGGCTTTCACGACTTCCCGAATCGAAAAGTCCTTGAATATCGACATATCCCAGTTCACCTGCCCCGGTCCCCGCATGTCGAGCGTCCGGCCGAGATTGCCGAACGTGAATTGCGGGGCCGTCGAAAACGCGGCCGGGTTGATGTAATCGTTCAGCCGTTGTTCCAGACTGCCGCTCGTGAACGGTGAGATGCCGGTGGCGTTCGGCCGCTGGCTGGCGTATCCGAAACCCGAGTTGAAGTTGGTCGACTGTGAGATCTGGAGCGGGAACCCGGTCTGGAAGATCGACACCGTGTTCACGGACCATCCGCCCGCGATGTAATCGAGGACGCCGCCCCGGTTGAGCATCGGCTTTCCCTTGCCGAAGGGCAACTGATAAGAGATCGCCGTCGACCAGCGGAAAGGCGTGTCGATGTTCGAGAACGCATACTCCGCGGCCATGTTGTACGGGTCCTGAGGCGCCTTGGCGCCGCCGTTGAGAGTATTGCCGACGCCGCCGCTCGATTCATCCCAGTTACGCGACCAGGTCAGCGTCGACAGCAGCGTCAGCCCCGCGCTGAGGCGTTTCTGCGCCTTCATGACAAACGAATCGTAAAGCGCCTTGTTGTTGTCGCTGAAAGACAGATTGATCGCTCCGAAAGTCGGGTAGGGGAGCAACAACTGAGATGCCTGTATTTTCGCGGTACCGATCACGCCCACGCCGCCATGCCCGTAGAAGGGATTGGCGACCTGCTGCGTGAGCGCGGAGCCGAGCGAGAGCAGGCTCGGATTGAGCGCATTCTCGTTCAGGGTAGGCGCCCCGAGCGTGAGATGGCTGGACTTCGAACCGACGAATCCCACTTCGGCCGCAATACCGAACGGCAGTTCCCGCTGGACGTCCAGCGAATACTGCTGCACGTAAGGGGAGCGCGCATGGGGATCGACGAGCGAGAAGCTCTGGCCGATTCCGGTGGACGTTCCGAGGGTGTTGCCCACGGGTTGCAGAATTCCGGACGGGAACGGGTTGCCGAGCGATCCGGCGGGCGTCAGGTTGTTGTTGGTGGACGCGATATAAGGCGTCGTCTGGTTGTAGCCGACCGTGGCGATGGGGCCTCCCAGCGCGAACTGGGGCGCGAAAAAGATGCCGTATCCGGCACGAATCACGGTCTTCGAGTCGAGCTGATAGGCGAGCCCGAGGCGCGGCCCCCACTTGCTGCCGTACGGATCTCCCGCCGTGGTCTGGCCGTTGGTTCCGGCGTAATCGATAACGCCCATGGGCGAGAGACCCGGGACATTGGCGGCCAGCGGATTGGCCGCGGCCCCGTTGAAGTTGACCACGATACCGTTGTTTTGCTCCCCGATGCCGGTTTCATGCTCCCAGCGCAATCCCATGTTGACGGTGAGCTTTGCGCTGACCCGGAAATCGTCCTGAAGATACAGGCCGTAGTAATCGGAAAACTGCGACAGTTTGGTGGAGGTGTAGATGTTGCCGCTGGACGGAAAACCGAGCAGGAGATCGGCCAGATCGGCGCCACCCGTGCCCGCGGCCGTTGGCGCCGACTTCGTGAAAATGCCATTGAACGAGTAGTCGCCCTGAGCATTGTTGAAGTCGTTGCCCGCGGCCTTGATCTTGCGGTAATCGAAGCCCGCCTTGAGGCTGTGGCGGCCCATGTATTTGGCGACACTCATGCCGAAGTTGTCCGATGAGAGCACGTCGAGCGAGTTGTTGTCGTTGACGCCGAGCGAGTAGAGGTTGGTCATCGGGACATACGGGAACTGCGCCTTCGACTGGGGTATCTGCGAGACGAAGGAAGGCGAAAACCCGATGCTCGACAGGTCGAAGCCCTGGCTGGAGTTGTAGCTGTAGTTCGGGAAACGGTTGAAGCCGTAGCGCACCGTCACGACTGTGGTCGGATTAACCGTGAAAAGGTTATTCAGCTGCGTCGTATCGACGCGCCGCAGCAGGCGCCAGCCGTCCGGGGTGGAAGGGCTGTTGAACCACGTATTGCCGGGCTCGAGCGAGTAGTAGCGAAGATAGCTCAGGCTGGCGCGCCACCATGGCGTGAAATCTTCGTCGACCTTGCCGGTGTACTGCATGGCGCGGCAAGGCAGGCTGGCGGAAGCCGTGATGTCGTTGGCGCCGTAGTAAGCGGGCGCGGTCTGAGGCATCTGATAACTGGCCGCGATCCCGAGGCCCACCGGGCTGATGAGGCTCGAAGGGATGATGTTTCCGGCGAATGGAGTGCGCCCGCCGGCGGCCAGCGGATTGTAAATGATTAGCGGCGCCCCGCTCGCAGTCAGGCTTTGCGAGAAATTGCCGGTCCTTTCGAGCGCGGTTGGCGCATTGAAGAGAGACGAGCCCGACTGAGTGTCGTCATAGTGCTCGACGGCCAGATAGAAGAACGTTTTGTTCCTGCCGTCGTAGAGTTTCGGAATCCGGACCGGACCGCCGAAGCTCGCGCCCCACGTGTCGTTGGGCTGATTGGTAATAGGGATGCCCCCGGCATTGTTGAAAAAGCTGTTGGCGTCCCAGGCCGTTCTGCGAAGGTGGCCGTATGCGCTGCCGTGATACGAATTCGTCCCGGACTTCATCAGGGTGTTGAACATGCCGCCGCCCGTGCGGGCCATTTCGGCGTCGTAAGTGTTGGCCTGAACCTTCACTTCCTCGACGGCTTCGAGAGACGGGATGATAATGGCGCGATTGGCGGAGTCCGTGATGGGAACGCCGTCGATCAGATAGTTGTTGCCCCGGACTGGGCCGCCGGCGATCGAGATCGCGGACGATCCGCTCTGATCCTCCATCCGGTTATAGGCCGGATTGCCGACCGGCACCACGTTCTGCGCCAGCTTGGAAAGCATAAAAGGATTGCGTCCGAGATTCGGCAGGTCGGTCAGCTTCTGGTTGTCCAGCACCTGGCCCTGGGATGCCGTTGCGGCTTCAATCAGCGGCGTCTCTTCGTTGACCATCACGCTTTCGGACACCTGGCCCAACTCCAGCTTGAGTTCGAGCGAGACCTGCTGCTGAGTACCCACGACAACGCCGCGCTGTTCGAATTTCTTGAAGCCGGGCGATTCGGCGGTCACTGAATAAGTAGCCGGGACAACTTCGTTGAATACGAAATCGCCCCCGGAGCCGGTCACAATGGAGCGCTGACCGGAAGTGCCTTCGTTCGTCAAAGTGATTTTGGCGGTTGCGACCGCGCCCCCGTTGGGGTCAATTACCGTTCCCCGGAGCGCGCCGTAATACGACTGACCGTAGAGCGTCAGCCCTCCCGTGCAAAGGGCGAGCAGCGCCACCGGCGCCAGCCGGCGCCTTCCGATAATGGATCGAAACGACGAATGGTACGACATGTCGAGAAATGCCCCTTTCAATGATTTTTGGTCGAAGGAAAATAGATCGAACGGGGATACTTCGGGGGACAGACGCTGTCTAAGAACGAGACCGGAGGAACAAACGGGGTGTTCCGCGCTGACAGGAAGCGGTATTTCGGGATCGGGTCAACAGATCGACCGGACCCCCTGACTTTCCGGCAAGTATAGCACGGATCGCGAAGACGAAATCTTCCGGAAACCGTGTTTCAGGCGTTCTTCAGCTCGGTTTCCACGGTGTCGGTAAAGTAATCGAGATCCGCCACAGTGGTGTAGACGCTCGGAGTGATGCGGATGCCGGTGTATTCCTCATGTGGCATCAGGGCCGTGTAGATGGCGTGTTTGTTCTGCAGCGCGCTCACCAGTTTTGCCGGGTCCGCTCCGTTCAAGGCGAACATGCCGATGCCACACGACATCTCCGGGCTCGAACTATGCAGGATCTTCACCTTCGGATTCTGCACAAGGCGCGCCGTCCAGCGGTCTTTGAGATAACGCAGCCGCGCCGCCTTGCGCTCGATGCCGATGTTCCGGTTGAACTCAAGCGCCTCGCAGATGGCGTCGTGGTTCGCCGCCGGGTGTGTGCCGATCTCCTCGAACTTGCGGATATCGCCGTCCTGCCGCTCGGAGGACGCCATGAGCGCCCATGTCTCCTCAATGCGGGACTTGCGCACATAGAGGAAGCCCGTGCCGATGGGCGCGAACGTCCACTTATGCAGACTCACGCCGTAATAGTCGCAATTAAGATCGGAGATCTTGTAGGGAAACTGAGAGAATGCGTGCGCGCCATCCACGATCACCGTGATATTCCGCGCGTGCGCCATGTCGCAGATCCGGCGCACGGGAAAGATCTGCCCGGTGCGATTGGTGATGTGGCAGAGCAGGATCAACTTTGTCCGCGGGGTTACGGCCTGTTCGAAGCGCCGGTAAAGATCGTCCATGCCGATTACGGGCGCCGGGAACGAAATGGTTTTCAGGACGATGCCCTCGCGCCGGGCCCTCTGTTGAAACGTCGTGAGCATGCGCGGGTAATCCTGATTGGTGGTGAGCACTTCGTCGCCGGGCTTCAGGTTCACGCCCAGCTGAGCGATTTCGAGCGCTTCGCTGGAGTTGCGGGTGATGGCGATCTCCTCGGGATCGCACCCGGCGGATGCGGCGATCGTGCGGCGCGCGCTTTCCACCTTGCCTTCGAGTTGCTGGATCATCGTGTGGTACGGGCCCATGTTGCTGTAGTCGAGATAGCGGCGCATGGCATCCTGTACGGTGCGCGGCGCGGGACTGGCGTACCCGTTGTTCAGGTTGACAATCGTGCGATCGGTGGTGAATTCGTTCCGGACTCCCGTCCAGAAGTCTTCGTCCGAGGCCATGTCTTCCGGCGATCTGCCGTTCGCGGAAGTTGCGGCGAAGGCGCGGATCGGAATCCGGGAGCCGATGGCGGTCGCTGCGGCCGTACCGGCGGTGAACTGAAAAAAGCTGCGGCGGTTCATGGACTGTCTCCTTGTAATGAAGATGCTTCTTGTAGTCAAGATGCTTAAGGAGCGGCGGGGCTCGGAACCGGGTGCGGGGGTGTTCGAACGATTCTACCAGGTAATGGGGATTACGGGATAGCCGTCTCAATCAGACCGTTCACATCCTCCATCCGGTCGATCGCCCAGCACTGTTCGAGAAGCTTCCCGGCTTGCGCGGAGGGCAGCGCGAGCGCGGCCTGGTCGAGGAACTTGTCTTCGAGTTGCCGATCCGTCAGCGGGCGATGGATGTTGCCGAGCGATTGTGCGACGAAGCGCGTCAGCTTTTCGCCATTCGTCAGTTCCACTTCAATCCCGGCCTGGTCCTCGGTGAGCGAAGCGTCGCCCACGGCCGTAGTGCGTTCGCGGACGCGCCTGATCTCCGGATCGTTCACAGCGGCGTCGGTGTATTCCCGGATGCCCGCTTTGCCCCGGACCAGTCCCACGGCGGCGCCGTGATAGACGGAAAACTTGCCCTGGAGCCCTTTCGTAATGCCGGTCTGGTTGCAGAGATCGAGAACCAGAGGCGCGACGCGGAGCCGCACGGCGGCGATCGATGCGGGCGCGGGGCGGTGCTCGTGGTGAATCTGAATGGCGCCGTCGATGGTGGGGTGGTTCACGATGCCGCACGGGAATGGCTTGTAAGTGTTGGCGCGGAGTTCGTAATCCTCGCCGAGCCCGGCCGTGATTCTGGAAAGGTCGTAGCTTGCGGCCTGTACCGCCGCGAACCCGCGAGCGCCTTCGAGGCCATGCTCGCCGGCGGTGAATCCGGCCTGCGAAAGCAATGCCGCAGAGTACCCGTTCTGGGCCGCGCGGCCCGGGTGAAACGACTTCGCCATGGAACCGAACATCTCGCGGATGCCCGCGGCCTGAGTCGCCGCGAGCCCGATGTTCCAGACGGTCTGCTGCAACGTGAGCCCGAGGAGTTTACCGATGGCGGCCGCCGCCCCGAAGACTCCCGCCGTGCCCGTGATGTGCCAGCCAACATCGTAGTGCGCCGGATAGACGGCGTTGCCGATGCGCATTTCGGCCTCGAACCCGGTGATGAACGCCTCCATGAAATCGCGGCCGCTGACGGGATTGACGCTGGCGTAAGCGAAGAGCGCGGAGGCCACCGGCGAGGTGGGGTGCATGTAGTTTTTCGGCGTGGTGTCGTCGAAGTCGTAGACGTGGGAACTGATGCCGTTCATCAGCGAGGCGAGCAGCGGGTCGAAACGCTCCGCTCGTCCCAGGACACTTGCGGCGGGCGGTCCGGAGTAAGGTCCCAGCGCCCGTATGGCGATATCGACAGCTTCGTCATGGCTGCCTCCAAGGGCGCAGCCAAGGTAGTTGACGATGGCGCGCCGAGCCTCGTGGCGCACGTCCTCGGGGACAGCTTCAATACGGTTGGAGACGATCCAGGACGCGAGCGTTGCAGTCTCGGGCATTCCGTCCAGTTTATGAGATCGGGTTCAGTACACTGGCAAGGTGCAGGCGAGAACGATTTCCGATTTACTGGCGGCGGGAAAATCGTCGATGGAGACGGAAGCGGAAGCGATCGCATGCGCCGCCGCCCGCCTCGGCGACCGGTTCCTGTCGGCGGTCCGGACCGTCCAGGAGCATCGCGGAAAAGTAGTGGTGACGGGTCTGGGAAAGTCCGGCTTCGTGGCGCGGAAACTCGCCGCGACGCTGTGCAGCACGGGCACGCCCGCCGTTTTCCTGCATCCCGTGGACGCGCTGCATGGCGACGTCGGGATCTATGCCGCGGGCGACCCCACCGTCATGCTCTCGAAGAGCGGCACCACGCTGGAGTTGCTGCGGCTCATACCCGTGCTGCGGGAACTGCGGTCGCCGTTGATCGGGATCGTCGGGAACCAGGCGTCGCCGCTGGCGCGCGAGATGGATATCCTGCTCGATGCGTCGGTGCGGGCCGAAGCCGATCCCTACAATCTCGCGCCGACCGCAAGCACGGCTGTCGCCGCCGCGTTGGGCGATGCGCTGGCGCTCGCCGTGATGCAGGCGCGCGAGATCGGCCCGGAGGGCTTTGCGCAGCGCCATCCGGCGGGCCAGCTCGGACGGAACCTGCGCGTGACCGTGCGCCAGGTGATGCACGAGGGGGAGCGCGTGGCCTGGGCCGCCGCCGCGAGTTCGATGAAGTCGGTGATCCTCGCGATGAACCGCTGCCCCTTGGGCGCGGCCTGCGTGACCGGCGAAGACGGGCGTCTCGAAGGCTTGATTACCGATGGCGATCTGCGGCGCGCGCTGGAGATGGACCATGACATCCGCGCCGTGCGGGCGGGCGATCTCATGACGGCCCGCCCGGTCACCGTGAGCCCGGACACGACGCTGCGCGAAGCGCTGCTGCTGATGGAAGACAGGCCTTCGCAGATTTCCGTCCTTCCCGTGGTGGAAGGCGGGCGATGCCTCGGCCTCGTGCGGCTGCACGATTTGTATCGGACGGATTTTTTATGAACTGGGACGGCTCTCTAATCCGCGACGCGCGGTCGGGATCGATCGCGAACCACGGCGCGAAAGAGGAATTGGGAAGAAGAATCGCGGATCGCGTCGAGGACGGCCAGACGATCGGAGTCGGCTCGGGATCGACCGCTTACGTCGCCATTCAGGCGATCGCCGAACGCGTCCGGCGCGAGAAGTTGAGCGTGGCGGTGGTGTGCACTTCTCCCGAAGTTACGCTCGCCTGCATGGCGGTCGATCTGCCTGTCGCGTCGTTGCTGCAGAAGCGCCCGGACTGGGCGTTCGACGGCGCCGACGAAGTGGACCCCGAGCGCAATCTGATCAAAGGCCGGGGCGGCGCCATGTTCATGGAGAAAGTCATGATCCATGCGTCGCCGCTGAACTTCATCCTGGTGGATCGGTCGAAACTGGTGCTGAAACTGGGCGAGAAGTTTCCCGTTCCGGTGGAAGTTCTGCCCATCGCGCTGCGGGTCGTGGAGCGGGAATTGCAGGCGATGGGCGCGGTCGAAATCGCTCTGCGCCTCGCGGTGAAGAAGGACGGGCCGGTCGTCACCGAGCACGGCAATTTCATCCTCGATGTCCGGTTCGCCGCGATCCATAACGCGCTGGAGCGGGACATCAAGGCGATTCCCGGCGTCATTGAATCCGGCCTGTTCATGGGGTGCGGCGTCGAGATCGTGATCGCCGCGGATTGACTCACCAGGCGCCTTCAATGGGAAACGAATACGTCAACGGTTTCTCCGGCATTTCCTCATCCATGAGATCCGAGTAACCGGCTTCCTGCCCCACCAGGTTCGGCTCGAAGCAATAGCAGTTGAACTTTTGCTGCAGGAGCGTATTATTGCGGTCCACGATGGCGGGCGGATTCTCATTGAGCGCAATGAATTCATCGAACAGCGAGTCGCGAACGGCGTAGGCGTGCGCGGTCAGTGCCATTCGTATGCCGACAATGTTCGGCCTCACGGGCACGGGCTCGGCAAGATGGTAGGCGCCGAGAAACAGCATGTGCCAGTCCGGCGGCGCCTGGCTGATGAACGCGGGAAAGCGATTCGCGAAATCGGGATCGAAGAAGGCATCGTCCTCGAAGATCAGAACCTCTGCCGCGCCGGCCGCGCGCGCTTGTTTCACGGCGGTGAGGTGGCTCATGGTGCACGCGTAATCCTGCGGACGCAGGTGGCTCAGGTGGCCGGGAAGAGAGACGCACCTTGCATCCACGGCCGGAAGACGTTCCACGGTCGAAATACCCTGTTCCGCGAACTTGCGCAGCATGGCCTTCCAGCGGTCGGGCCGGCGGTCCAGATTGATGCAAACCTTGCGGGCGAAGTAGCTGTCAACGGTGGGCGGCATGGGCGCGGATACCCTCCAGAAATGCGTCCAGCCGGCCGGCGAGGACGGAGACATGCGGCTCGAGCAGCATGGTGAGGTGGTTCCCTGGGAGATCGGCAACGCTGACGGGGTGGGATGAGAAACGATCCCAACCCCATGCCCGATCCTCGCGAATCAGAGCGACCTCCGGAGACGGGCTGTAATCTTCGGGGCTGGATTCGGTGCTGCGGAAGAGCGCAACCGGCACGGGGAGCGCTTCGGCGCGCGGTTCGTAGACGGCCTGGAAATTCGCCCGGTAGACCCGCAGGTAGGCGCGGAGCCGGTCAGGCCCCACGCCGGCAAACCAATCCCCCTGGCTGCCGATCCTTTCGGCGACGCAGGTCAGTTGCGCTTCGGGAGCGAGCGCCTCCAGATCTTCCCGCGCAAGACCCAGACCGGCGCCGAGGAACACACCGATCTCATGGGCGATGGCGAGAAGCCACTCGGCATCGTCCCAGGCGCGCCAGTACGCATCGCGAACGGAGACCGGCGCGGTGGAGTCGAAAATCGCGAGGGACTCCACGGAAGCGCCTTTGGCAACCAGTTGCCGGGCCATTTCGAGAGCCACCGACGAGCCGAAGGAGTGACCGGCCAGCGCGTAAGGTCCCGCGCCCGCGATGGGCCGGATCAGTTCGATATTGCGGGCCGCAATTTCTTCGACGCTCGTGAGCGGCGGAGTGGAACCGTCGAGGCCGGGCGCTTCCAGTCCATACACCGGCCGGTCGCCGGAAAGCCTGTGCGCGAGCGCGTGGAAATAAACCACGTTTCCGCCCGCTCCGGGAAGCAGGAACAGCGGCGTGCGCGCGCCGCCGGAGCGAATCTCCACCAGTCCGCTCGAAGACGGCTCGCCTTTATCGCCGCGCAGGGTCGCCGCGAGCATCTCGATGGTGGGGTTGCGGAAAAGCTGCGCGATGGGCAGCCGGCGATGAAAGGTCTGTTCGATCTTCGCCATCAAACGCACCGCCAGGATGGAATGGCCCCCCAGATCGAAATAATCGTCGGTGACGCCGATTCCGGTTTGGCCGAGCACTTCTTCCCAGATGGCGAGCAGCCGCGCCTCTTCGGATGTGCCGGGGGCCTTGTGCGTCTTCGCGGAAGGGCCGGCCGGCCCGGTGAGCCGCGCGAGCGCGCCCCGATCGATTTTTCCGTTCGAGGTAAGCGGGAAATTCGCCACGGTTACGAACGATTGCGGCGTCATGTAGCCGGGAATCTGCTGCGTGAGCGCGCGGCGAATCGCGTCGGGGTGCACGGCCTGGCCGGGCGCGGGGATCACATACGCGACCATGCTGTCCTGATTGGCGGCGACCACGGCCCGCGCGATCTCCGGCAAATGCTCCAGCGCGTTCTCCACCTCGCCCAGTTCGATGCGGCGGCCCCGGAATTTCACCTGCTGGTCCTGGCGGCCGGAGAGTAGAATCGTGCCATCCGGCAGGAACGATCCGATATCGCCGGTGCGGTACATGCGGATGCCCGGCTCTGTGCGGAACGGATCGTCGAGAAACGCGGCTCGCGTGCGGGTTTCGTCGTTGAGATAACCGCGGCCCACGCCCACGCCGCTGACGCAGATCTCTCCCGGCACACCGATTGGGCAGAGCCGCAGCCGTTCGTCCACGATGTAGATGCGCAGATTCGGAATGGGCTTTCCCACCGGTATCGAGGCGGTCTCCGGAGGACCGGAGAGGCGGTGGTGCGTGATGTCGTCGGAGGCTTCGGTCGGCCCGTAAGCATTGACTACGGGAACGCCGGGGAAGGTTCGGAACCAGCGGTGGAGCAGCGCGGGACTGGCCGTTTCGCCCGTGACGAGCAGGACCTCAAGCTGAGCGAGCGCGGATGTCTCAACGCCCGGACTGTCGAGCAGTACAGCAAGATACGAAGGCACGACTTCGAGAATCGTGACTCCGCACGATGCGAGGGCGGCGAGAAAACGCGCCGGGTCGATCACCAGCTCGCCATCCAGCACCGCCGTTTTCCCGCCCGCGAGCGGCGCCGCGAAGAATTGCCACACCGAAATATCGAAGCAGTGGGACGCGTTCTGGGCGACCACTGAATCCGGGCCGATCTGAAGTTCCCGCACTTTGGCGAGCAGGTGATTGAGCATTCCCGCGTGCTCGATCATGACGCCTTTCGGCGTGCCGGTGGAGCCGGAAGTGAAGATGACGTAGGCAAGACTGCCTGGGGGGATGGGCCGGCCGAGGTTGGAAGCGTCGCCTGTGTCGTCGATCCGGTCCAGAAATACGGCTGGCGCGAGATCCGAATCGAAAACACCCGATTCAGTCACGATCAGCTTCGGGCGGGATTGCTCCAGGATGGCCCGAATACGCGCGGGCGGATACGCGGGATCCACCGGCACATAGGCCGCGCCGCATTTCCATATCGCGAGGATCGCGTCCGCCATGCGGTCCGAGCGGTGGGCGATGAGCGCGACCAGATCGTCCGCGCCGAGATCTGCGGACTCAAGCAGGCGCCGCGCCAGGCGGTTGGCGCGCGCGTTGAACTCCCGCGCGGAGGCAGACGCTTCCAGACGATGGACCACCGTTTGCCCCGGATCGAACGGCGCATCCGTATCGTTGAAGCCGGACACAAGCCGCTGCCGTTCCCCTTCTGGAAGGATAGCGAGATCCCCGCAGGGGCAGGCGGGGTCCTCCAGGAAGTTTTCGAGCAGCGTGGAAATGTGGCCGATCATGCGCTGCACGGCGTCGGGAGCGAAGCGCTGCGGGTCGTGCGCGATGCGGATTTCGAGGCGCGCTCCTGGAACCGCGGTCACGGTGAGCGGATAGTTCGTCTCGTCGAAAGTACGGATGTCGAGGATCTGAATTTCCTCGGGATCGAGGCCCGGCGGGGCGGCGACGGGGTAGTTTTCAAAAACCAGCAGGCTTTCGAAAAGGCTGGCGCCTTTGGGCAATTCGCTCCACTGCTGAAGTTCGACCAGCGAACTGAAGGCGTGCGAATCCATTGCGGCCTGAGTCGCCTGGATTTCGCGCAGCAGGGCCAGAAATGGCTTCGTATGTTCCACGCGGACGCGGGCCGGGAGCGTATTGATGAAGAGCCCCACCATGTCTTCCACGCCATCGAGCGCGGGCGGGCGCCCGGATACGGTCACGCCGAATACAACGTCCGCAGTGTGGGAGTACCGGCTGAGAAGCACGGCCCATGCGCCGCGCAGAGCCACGTTGAGCGTCACGCGGTGCGTGCGCAATTGCGCCTGGAGGCGCGCGGTGAATGTTTCGTCGAGAAGCAGCGAGTGCTCCTGCTGGGGCGCCGTTGGCCCGCCCTCGGGCGCGGGGAAACCAGCCGGGTTCCGGGGGAGCGGAGTTGGTTCATGGAAGCCCCGCAGCTCGGTGCGCCACCAGGCCTCGGCCTCGGCGCGATTCTGGCGCGCGAGCCAGTCGATATAGTTCCGGAAAGGTCTGGACGCGGGCGCGGCGCTGCGTGTTTCCCCGCGGGCGAGCGAGATGTAATCCTCGAAGATCTCCTTGAACAGGATCGCCGCGCTCCAGCCATCCAGCAGGATGTGGTGCGTGCTCCAGCAGAAGCGCGCGTGCGTATCGTCCTTCCGGAACAGGGTGCAGCGGAAGAGCGGCGCGGTTTGCAGATCGAAGCCGCGGCGGCGGTCGCGGGCGAGAAACTCCTCAAACGTGCGCCAGTCGTGCTCTTCCCAGGGAAGCTCGACCGTGCGCAGCACCGCCTGCACGGGGTGCTCCAGATCCCTCCAGAAAAATGTTGTGCGCAGGATCGCGTGGCGTTGGAGGGCGTTCTCCCAGGCTTGCCGCAGCGCCGGGACATTGAGCGCGCCCGCGATCGTGAAGCTGAATTGCTGGAAATAAGCGGCGGGGTTCCGTTCGTACAGCGCGTGAAAGAGAATGCCCTGCTGAAGGGGCGAAAGATCGTACGTATCTTCAATCGCGGCCGGGTCGCCCACGAAGACACCGGCGCCGGTGCGCACCAGCGCGCGCAGTTGCTCTTTGAAGCCGTTCGCAAAGCTCTCCACGGTGGAGCGGAGATGAAGCCGCTCGCTATAGAGCCACTCGACCCGGAACCTTCCTTCGGAGACTGCGGCGACGATCTCGAAAAGATGCGTGCGCAGCGCCGTGGCGGAGCGCGCGGAAGCGAGGTTCTCGCCCGCAAGGCTCCAGTCGGAGGTGCGCGGCAAAGCCGTATCGATCTGGCCGTGATAGTTGAAAAGGATTTCCGGTTTGGGCAGGCCCGCGAGGCGATCGCGCAACGTTTCGTCATCGGAAAAATAACGGAGGAGCGGGTAACCGAAGCCGTCCGGCGGAATGCCGCGCATTTGCTCCCTGACCGACTTCAGCGCCGCTCGCGATGGAAGCGCCGGATCGATTTCAAGGCCAACGGGATAGATGGTGGTGAACCACCCGACCGTTCGGGAAAGGTCGAGCGCGCCATCCGATTCGTGGCGGCCGTGGCCTTCCAGTTCGAGCAGAATGCGCGGTTGGCCGGTGGCTCGGGTGAAGCCAAGCGCAAGCGCCGTCAGGAGGATTTCGTTGATGCGCGCGTTGTAAGCCTGGGGCGCCTGGCGGAGCAGCGCCGAAGTCTCGGCATCATCGAGTTCGAACGAGACGGACGCGGTGTCTTCGACGCGGTTGGCGCCGGCGCGATCCACCGGGACCGGTGCGGAACTTCGATTGAGCCAGAACGGCGCTTCCGCCGCGAGCGAGGGCGATTGCGCCAGTTCCGTGAGATGCAGCGACCATTCGCGAAACGAAGCGGTCTTCGCCGGCAATGGCAGCCCATGGCAGGCGTTGTACAGGTCTTCGAGCAGAATGCGCCACGAAACGCCGTCAATGGCAAGGTGGTGTGCGGCCAGGAAGAGGCGCGCCGGTTCCCCCGATTCAAAGCGGAACAGGCGGGCGGCGATCAGAGGGCCGCGCACGATGTCGATGGTCTCCTCGGCGGCCTGTGCGCCAGGAAGCATGGCCTGCGCATCGGCGATGTCGATCGTGGCGAAGATGTCGCGCGCGGCGGGAGGGTCCACCTGCTGCGTCCAGCCGTTCGCCGTCCGCGAGAACCGGAGGCGGAGCGCGTCGTGATGAACGTAGATCCGGTGCAGCGCTTCGGCGAGTAATCCCGTATCGATATCCGCCGGAACCTGGAGCAGAACGGATTGGCTGAAACCCGAAGGCTCTTCCAGATTCTGCTCGAAGAACCAGCGCTGCACGGGCGTGAGGGGCGCTTCGCCCAATTCGCCGATCCCGGACTGGCGCGCGGGTTGAGCCTCCGGGGCTGCCGCCAGTTCCGCGACCGTCTGGTGTTGGAAGAACTGCTTTGCGGTGATGCGCAGTCCGGCCTGATTAGCCCGCGCGACCACCTGAATGCTGAGGATGGAATCGCCGCCCAGTTCGAAGAAGTTATCGTGAATGCCCACTTCCGAAATCTGGAGAACTTCCTGCCAGATGGCGGCGAGGAGCTTCTCGCGGGGCGTGGCGGGCAACTCGCGCGGACGGGCGGCATCGGCCTTTTCGATGGGCGTTGGGAGCGCTTTACGGTTGATCTTGCCGTTGGGAAGCAGCGGCAGCTTTTCGAGAATCACGAAGGCCGAAGGGACCATGTAGCCAGGCAGAGTGGCTTTGAGGAAATCGCGCAGATCGGGGATCTCAGCCGCGCCACTGGCGATGTAAGCGGCCAGGCGCGTATTGGCGCCATCGTTTCTCGCCACCACCACGCAATCGGCGATTAAAGGATGCGTCCGCAGCGTTTCTTCAATCTCGCCCAGTTCGATCCGGAAGCCGCGGATCTTGATCTGATGATCCATGCGCCCCAGAAATTCAATGACTCCGTCGGGGCCGAAGCGCGCCAGGTCGCCCGTCCGGTACAGAAGGGCGCCGGGCTCGCTTCTGAACGCATCCGGAATGAATTTGGCGCGGGTAAGTTCGGGTTCGCGATAGTAACCGCGGCCCACGGCGATTCCACCGATGAGCAATTCTCCCGGAATGCCGATCGGGCACGGCTGCAGGAACTCATCCACGATATAGATGCGCGTATTCGCGATGGGCCGCCCGATGGGCACGCTGCGGCGCGAATCGTTCGGGCGGCATTGCCAGAAGGTCACGTCGACGGCGGCTTCGGTGGGTCCGTAGAGATTGTGCAGTTCCGCGGGCAGGCGTTCGAAGAACTTCTGCTGCAAATCAGCGGCAAGCGCTTCGCCGCTGCAGATCACGCGCCGCAGCGTGGTGCAGCGTTCCACATCCGGCTCTTCGAGGAACGCGCGCAGCATCGAGGGAACGAAGTGCAGCGTGGTGATTCCCGAGCGGACAATGAGATCGGCCAGGTAGTCGCTTTCGCGCTGGCCGCCGGGTCTGGCGAAGACCAGACGCGCGCCCGTAATCAGAGGCCAGAAGAATTCCCACACCGAAACATCGAAGCTGAACGGTGTTTTCTGCAGCACGGCGTCCTGCGGTGTGAGGCCGTAAGCGTCCTGCATCCAGAGGATGCGGTTGGTCAGGGCGCGATGCGTGTTCAGCGCGCCTTTCGGACGGCCCGTGGAACCGGACGTATAGATCATGTACGCGAGGTTCGCGGGGGTGGCCCGCGGCTGCGGATTCGCGGCGAAGGCGGGGTCCGGCGCCTCGCGCTCCACCAGCACGATGCGCGCCGTGGTGTAAGGCAGGTTCGGAACCAGATGCGCCTGCGTGAGCAGCCACGCCACCTGCGAGTTCTCCAGCATGAAACGCACGCGCTCGGCGGGGTAATCGGGATCGATGGGAACGTAGGCTCCGCCGGCTTTCAGAATGCCGAGCAAAGCCACGATCGTTTCGAGCGACCGCTCCATGGAAACGCCCACCAGCACGTCGGGTCCGGCGCCCTCGGCGATGAGTTGGTGCGCGAGGCGATTGGCGCGCAGGTTCAACTCCCGGTAAGTGAGCGAAGAGCCTTCGAACACCGCGGCCACGGCATCGGGTGTTCGCTCAACCTGCCGTTCGAACAGTTGATGCACCGGTGTGTCCGGATAATCGGCGCGGGTCTGATTCCACCCCTCCGTAACCTGATGGCGTTCCGTGGCGGAGAGAAGCGCTAATGCATCGATGGGCGCATCGGGATCGGCGGCGATGCCTCCGAGAAGAGTATGGAAGTGGCCGGCCATGCGGCCGACCGTTGCGGCATCGAAAAGGTCCGTGTTGTATTCGAAGGCTCCCTCAACGGTGGACCGCGAGTCTTCGATGTAGAGCGTCAAATCGAACTTCGCGGCGCCGGATTCCACGGGAACCGGCGTAACCGTGAGACCGGGAAAGCTGAGAATCCCGGGGGACGCGTTCTCATACGCCAGCATCGCCTGAAAGATCGGGCTGCGGCTGAGGTTACGTTCCAGCTGCAGAGAATCGACGATCTGCTCGAACGGAATCTCCTGGCGGGCGTAGTTATCGAGGGCGACGCGCGCGACTCGCGCCAGCAGCTCGCGAAAGCTCGGGTTGCCTGACGTATTCACGCGCAGGGCCAGCGTGTTCACAAAAAAACCGATGAGCGGTTCGACTTCCGGCACCGACCGGTTGGCCACGGGAGAACCGATCGTGATGTCCTTCTGGCCGCTGTAGCGGGAAAGGAGAAGCGCGTACCCCGCAAGGAAAATCATGAACGGGGTTGCGCCGCAATCCTGGGCGAGCGTGCGCAGTTTCCCGGTGAGATCTCGATCGAGCGAGAACGGAACGGACGATCCGTGGAAGGTCTGCACGGCGGGCCGTGGCCGGGCGGTGGGAAGTTCGAGCAGGTCCGGGGCGTCGGCGAGCGCCGCCTTGTGTTGCGCCAGGTGTTCCCGCGCGACAGACGATTCCAGTTGTTCGCGCTGCCACGCCGCGTAATCCGCATACTGGATCGCGAGGTCAGGCAACGAGCGCGATTCATAAAGAGCGGAGATCTCGCCGATGAAAATCCCCGACGACCACGCATCCGAAATAATGTGGTGCATCGCGAGGGCGAGAATGTGCAGCCGGGAATCCACACGGGAGTTGACCCGGTAGAGAACAGCGCGAACCAGCGGTCCCGCCGTAAGGTCGAACGGCAGGCCTGCGTCCCGGGTAGCGCGCGAGATAGCTTCGGCTTCGGTCGGGACATCCACAACCGGCAACGCGACAGGAGCGTGCGGCGCGATGCGCTGCGAGGGACGGCCGTTGATGCTCGGGAACGTGGTCCGCAGAATCTCATGGCGGCGGCAGACTTCCGAGAGTGCGAATTCGATCCGCGCGACATCGAGCGCGCCTTCAAGGCGCATGGCGCTCGAAAGATTGTACGCGGCGGTGGGGCCTTCCAGTTGCGCCAGAAACCACAGGCGCTGCTGCGCGAATGAGAGCGGCAGATCGTGGGTTCGGGGACGCGGCTGAATGCCTGAGGCGATGGATTCGGCGGGGAGCGGCGCCGCCGCTTCGATCAGGCCGGAAATGACTTCAATGGTCTGGAGTTTGAAAATGTCGTCGATGCCGAGCTCGACCGAGAACGCGCTCCACACCCTGGCGACAATCTGAACGGCAAGCAGCGAATCGCCGCCGAGTTCGAAGAAACCGTCGGACAGGCCGATGGAAGGGGCGTCGAACGTCTTGCGCCAGATGCGGAGAAGTTCCTGCTGCACCGGGGTCGCATCCGTCTGCCGCGCGGATGCCGGCATCGCGGGAACCGCCAGCGCCGCGCGATCGACCTTGCCGTTCGCATTGAGAGGGAACGCGGCGACAAAGTGAATCTCCGCCGGCGCCATGTAATCCGGGAGTCTTCCCGCCAGCCACGTTCGCAGCCCGGCGGCATCGAGATTCGCGGAGCCCTTCACGAACGCAATTAACCTGCGGGCTCCGTGAGCGTCTTCGCGCAGGACAACCGAGGCCGCGCTCACTTCCTCATGCCCCGCAAGCGCCGCTTCAATCTCGCCAGGCTCGACGCGATAGCCGCGGATCTTCACCTGATCGTCGATGCGTCCGAAGCACTGGATCTGCCCGTCGGGCAACCAGCGGCCGATATCGCCGGTCCGGTAAAGACGCTGCTCTCCCGCAAACGGGGCCTGAATGAATTTTGCGGCGGTGATGTCCGGGCGGCCATGATAGCCGCGGGCCAAACCGTCGCCCGCGATGCAGATCTCGCCGCGCACTCCGAGCGGTACCGGCTTGCCGTCCTCGTCCAGGATGTAGACGCTGGTGTTGGCGATGGGGCGGCCGATGAGAACGGGCTGCTCCTGGCTTTCAATGCGGCTGACAATGCAGCCGACAGTCGCCTCGGTCGGACCGTACTCGTTGTAAATCTCAATCGCCGGATCGATGTTCCTCAGAATGGCAATGTGACGCGCCGTGAGTTCTTCGCCACCCGCAATGACCTTGCGGATGCCTGACGGAGGGAGATCCATATATTCGAGCAGGCGAATGTGCGAAGGCGTGAGTTTGAGGGTATCGACACCGCTCCCCGGCTGGAAGGCGTGAGTGAGAATGGTCTCGATGCTCTGCGTCTGGCCATAGATGCGCAGCGATTTCCCGCGTACCAAAGGACAAAAGACATTAGTCAGCGTAAAGTCGAAGCTGAGGGAACTGTACAGGCCGAATTTACCGGCAGCGCCATCCGGGAAATAGTAGCCGCAAGCCCAGTTGACGTAGTTGAAAAGGTTGCGATGATCGAGCAGCACCCCTTTGGGCTGTCCCGTGGAGCCCGAAGTATAGATAACATACGCCAGGTTCGCGGGAGACGCGGCCGGCGCAGGGTTGGCCGCTTCGGTCTTCCAGCCGGGCAGCTCCAGATCGATGGACAGGACCTGTCCCGAGAACTCCAGCCAGTGAACCAGCAGTTCCGACTGTGTAATCAGAACAGGCAGGCCGGTATCCGCCAGAATGTAATTCACCCGGTCCAGCGGATATGACGAATCGATGGGAACGAACGCGGCTCCGGCTTTCAGAACGCCGAGAACCGCCACGATCATCAACTCGGAGCGGTCGAGCATAATGCCGACCATGGATTCGGGACCGATGCCGTGGGCCTCGCGCAGATGGTGCGCGAGACTGTTGGCCTTTGCATTCAACTCCGCATAAGTGACGACTAAGTCGTCCGTAAGCAGCGCCGCGGCCGCAGGTGTGAGCGCGGCCTGAGCTTCGAACAGCGTGACTACGGTTGAAAAATCGGGGCGGGGAACGGCGGTCCGGTTGAAAGCGCGAAACAGGCGGCGATCCTCGGGCGTAAGCGCATCGATATCGCCGACCGCTTCGTCAAACCGCTCGAACTCGGCCAATATCGCGGAGAGGCTTTGCGAAAGCCCTTCAATGACGAACGGCTCGATGGCCGGGGAATAGCGGATTTCGATCTCCCCCCGGTCCAGCCGCAAATGAAACTGCAGTCGATCGTCTTCGTGCTCCGGAAGCGCGGCATGAATCCGTTCGTCTCTGAGCGCGACCGTGGTCGGCCGCGCCGCGAATTCCGGCTCAGCGTAACTATCCTCGACGATCCCGCCAACGCGAGTGAGATAGTCTGCGATCGATTCTTCGCCGCGCACGGGGATGACCAGAGGGATGGACGCGGCCGCGCCGTCGGCGTGCTCCGCCAGTTGCGGTGTCCTCAAAATGACGTCCTTGCTGCGGAAGTACTTCCAGAGCAGGAACGCGATACCGGCGGCGGCGACGGAAAACCCGCCCATGTCGCCGTCGCCGATGCGGCGCAGCGCAGCCCGCGACTCGGGCGTCAGGCTCACCATGGAAGACGGGAATTCAGCCCGGACCTGTCCCCCGCGGGCTTCCGTAATCAGTACGCTGTTGTCTGGCACTGTGCGGCTCCGTGAAACGTTTCTTTCATGCAGAACAGGCGTTCCGCGACAATGCCCCGGCTCCTGCAGTAATCGAGCAGGCGGTTGGACTCCACGATGGGAAGCGATTCACTGGTGTATTTGATGGCCATAATGTGATTGAGCCAGGGTTCCTGGCCCATCGCATAGACGTAGACTTCTTTCGGGTGGAACAACTCGACTAACTGCACGGCCCGTTCGTAGTTACTGCCGGACAAGGTTCGCGAACGATCCTGCTCGCGCGCCAGCGGCTCGGCCATCAGTGGACCGTAGAGCCACGAGAGCGGCGCGCCCGCGCATTCCATGCCAAGGAAAAGAACGTCGATATCTCCCACAGCCTGGTGAACGTGCTCGTAAATGCGGATTTCGACGGCGCACGAATCGGCAGCAAGGACCGTGGACCACGCGCCTATGGAAATGTGATGGCAGAGTTTCGTGCGGATGCCGAGATCGGCGTGCTCGCCCAGAAACGGAAGCGCGGTCAGCACTGCCCCGGGCAGTTGCATCGCGTCCATTTCCTCCAGTTCGATGACGTTCGCGAAACCGAGCGCCTTCAAGGTGAGCTTGAGGCTTGGGTCCTGCAACTGCCCGGCGCCGTTGCGCGGAACGACTACCGTGCCGATCATGTGACGCAATTGCAAAAGGGTTTCGATCAGCACATGGTCCTGATGGTTGTGCGTGATCGCGACATAATCGATCTTCGGAGGGAGATCTTCGTACGTATAGCGCGAGTTCGCGCCACGGTACGGGAAACTGACCACCGGGTCGGACAGAATCGAGACATCGCGCGTTTCGAGCAGCAGGCAGGCGTGTCCGAAGTAGCGGATGCGCACGCCGCCGCCGTCGTACCTCACGCGTGCGGGCGGCTGTTCGGTCGTGAAGAACGACCGGAAGCGCGCTTGCTGCGGGCCGGGAACGCCAAGGTCTTCGGCGATGCCTGTCGCGCAGCCGGGTTCGTAGCGCGTGCGGAAGAGACGGTCGAGCGCCGGGGAATCGAATGGCGCGCGGATCGAGACGGACTCTTCCTCCGGCAGCCGCGGCGTGCTGAGAACGAAAGGCCGGTTGTCGTTCTGCGTTGCGTGCACGTGCAGGCTTTGGGCGCCCCGGTCGAAGTATTCGCTGCGATAGAGCAGCGGTTCGAAAAATCGAAACGAAGCCACATTGCGGAGATCGTAATAAATCTCGACATAGCCGCGCAGAGGCTCGGGGATTCGCTCATAGAGAGCGTCGAGGCAAAAGCCAACCGCCTCACGCTTCAGCATTTCGTTCAACTGCCGGATGGCGCCCGCGAATTCGATCAGGTGCGCCTGGCCGCTTCGTGTCTCGTCGATCAGGCGCCGGATTTCCGGCACGCGGCTCGCCGGGTAATCGATGAACGGGCCGCCGAGCATTTTCGGGTTCTTCACGGCGGCGGCATGAACCTGCGGCGCCTGCACGAAAGAGTTCATGATCTTCAGGTGCCGGCCGGTGACGTTCATGGCGCACGTGGCCGGCGAAATCAGGTGCGGCCAGGCGTACCATCCCGCGATCAGCGGTTCCGCTACGATGTCGCCCCGGAGAAAGAGTTGTTCCTGTGTCATCGCTGCGGTACGGCAGTCCTCAGCCGGAGGCCCACGCGGACCTTTTGTTTCGCGCCAACGGGCATTTGCGGATCGCGCGCGCAGGCTTCCTGAATCTCAATCAAACGGTCCCGCATGGCGGCGATGGTTTCGGGCCGGAACAGGCTCGTGTTGTAGATGAACGCAATGCGGAGCCTGCCCGATTCCTCCACGATATGGAACGACAGGTCGAATTTGGAGGCGATGTCCTCCTGCGCGAGAACCGTGACCGGGAGATCGTGGCGCGTTTCAAGAGCGGGGATGTAATCGACCTGAACGTCGAAAAGCGGTGAATGGTTCGCGGGAGTGCGCACCTTCAGGTCTTCGAGCACAAGATCGAACGGGTACGCCGCGTGCTCCAGAGCTTCGGACGAGGCCTTTGAAACGATCCCGATAACCTCCTCCACCGTATTCGATTTCCGGATCCGCACGCGCAGCACGACAGGATTGAGGAACGCCCCGATCTGCGGCTCCAGTTCCTCCCGATCGCGCCCGGCGGATACCGTTCCGATCGTCATGTCTTCGCTGCCGGTATAACGATGCAGCAGAATGCAGATCGAGGACAGGACGACCGCGTACAGCGACGCCCCGCATTCGCGCGCCAGAGCCGTCAATCCGGCCACTTGCGCCTCGTCAAGTTCCAGTTCGAGGCTGCGGCCCGCGTGGCCGAGCCGCGCGGGGCGAGGGTAATCGAGCGGCATCTGCAAGCGTGGCGGAGGCGGTTGCAGCGCGGTCCGCCAGTAATCGCGGTGCGCCTGCGATGCGGGGCTTTCGAGCAGCGCATTCTGCCACGCCGCATAATCCCGATACTGAATGGAGAGCGGCGGCAGATCGCGGCCCTCGTAGAGCGCCGGCAGATCGCGCGTCAGGATGTGAATCGACCACGCGTCCGCGATGACGTGATGCAGCGTCAACAGCAGCACGTGCCGCGCCGGCGTAACGCGGATCAGCGTCGCGCTGAAGAGCGGTCCGCGCGCAAGGTCGAACGGCTGTTGCGCTTCCTGGCGAACGATCGCGTCCAGACCATCATGAATCGACATCCGCTCCACCCGGAAGCCGCTGTTTTTGCGCGTGAGAACCTTCTGTTTCAGTTCTCCCTCGACCATCGCAAACACAGTACGCAGGCTCTCGTGGCGCTCGACGAGCAATTCGAGAGCGCGGGTCAGCCGGTCCGCATCGATCGGGCCGTCCAGCTGCAGCGCGCCCGCCATGTTCCACGCGGACGATTCGTCGTTGCGGGCGGAAAGCCAGATGAGCTTCTGCGCGTGCGAAGCCGCGTACCAGGGCCTGTCCGGCAGCGCAGGGATCGCCGTTTCGGCAACGGACATTGCGCGATCCAGCCTCTCGGCAAGCGCGCGCGGCGTCGGAGCGCCAAAGATGTCAGCAATGGATGCGTCGAGATGCAATTCGCGCCGGATCCGGCTGAGCGTTTGAATCGCTTTCAAACTATGGCCGCCCAGCTCGAAGAAATTGTCGTCGATCGAGATTGAATCGCGGCCAAGCACTTCGCAAAAAATCTCAACCAGCGCCGCTTCGACGGGCGTGCGGGGACCGGTGGGAGAGGTCGCGGAAACAGGCTGCGCGTCAGGCGCCGGCAACGCGGCCCGGTTGATTTTTCCGTTCGGCGTCACCGGCAGTTCCGGCAGCAGCATCATCGCGTCCGGGACCATGTGGCTGGGCAGTTTCTCCCGCAAAGCGGCGCGCAGCGCGGAGGGCGTCCATCCCGTCCCGGCCGCATAACCGCAGAGGTACTTGCCGCCGCCCGGTTCCTCGCGCGCCACCACCACGGCGTTCACGATTCCGTCAAGACCGGTCAGGGCCGACTCAATTTCCCCGAGTTCGATGCGGTACCCCCGGATCTTGATCTGAAAGTCGCGGCGGCCGAAGAACAGAACATTTCCGTCGGGCGCAAAGCAGCCGATGTCCCCGGTGCGATACAAACGGACGCCCTTCTCCACGCAAAAAGGGTCTTCCTGAAATACGGCGCGCGTGCGTTCCTCATCGAACAAATAGCCGCGCCCCACACCCACACCCGACACGCAGATCTCGCCCTTCACGCCGACGGGGCAGAGGTTCATATGAGGATCGACCGCATAGAGCCGCAGGTTCCGCACCGGCCTGCCGAGCGGGATGGAGGGCAGCTCCGGCGCACGCTCCATCGTGTAGTGCGCGATCGAATCCGAGGCTTCCGTGGGGCCGTAGGCGTTCATCAGGCGAACGCCCGGATTCAGCCGGAACCAGTCGCGCACGGTCGCCGGCTGCAGCGTTTCGCCGATGGTGACCAGAAATTCCAGCCGCCGGAAGCTCGGCCTTTTCTCGCGCTTTTCCAACTCCGTCAGGAACGCCGTGAGGTAAGTGGGCACAAACTGCATGGCCGTGACCCCGTCGCTGTCGATACGGTCGATCAGTCGCGCGGGTTCGAGGACGGTCGAATCCGGATAGATGACCGTTTCGCCCCCGGCCACAAGCGCCGCAAAGAACTGCCAGACGGAAATATCGGAGCAGTGAGAGGCGGTTTGCGCGACTACGCTGTGCGCCCCAAGGCCGAGTTCGCGCGTCATGGCGAGCACGTGGTTGAGCATGCCCCGGTGTTCGAGCATGGCGCCCTTCGGTTTGCCCGTGGAACCCGAGGTGAAGATCACGTAGGCAAGGTCCGCGGGCCTGCAGCGGGGCTCGAAGGGCGCTTCGGCGAGGAGATCGGCATCGGGCGCGCCGGTCAGAACCAGCACGGGCCGCGCCCCCGCGAGAATCGCCTCGATCCGCTGCGCGGGGTACGCCGGATCGACGGGCACGTAAGCCGCGCCGCACTTCCAGATCGCGAGGATCGTTTCGAGCATCGCCTCGGATCGTGGCATCAGCAGAGCAATGCGGTCGTCCGGCTGAATGGGCGCTTGCGCCAGCAGATGGCGGGCGATGCGATCCGAGCGCAGGCTCAGGTCCCTGTAAGTGCGCACCGTCCCTTCGCAGCGGACGGCAATGCGCTCCGGATGGCTCTGCGCAGTGGCTTCGATGAGATCGAGCAGCGTCTTTTCGGCAGGAACAGGCAAGGCGGTGTCGTTCCAGCTCTCAATCTGGCGGCGCTCGCCCGCGGTCAGTATGGGAAGCCTCGCGATGGGTTCGCCCGTGCCGGCCGCGAAGCTCTTCACCAGCGTCTCGAAGTGGCGCAGAATGCGGACCGCCGTTTCGCGGTCGAAGCGCGCGTCGTCATAGAGCGCCCGCACGGATAGCCGCTCGCCCGGCGTAACCATCAGCGTCAGCGGGTAGTTGTTCGGATCGAAAACCTGTAGTTCGCTGATCCGCAATCCCGCGAGCGGCTTCTCCACCGCTTCCTGAACCGGGAAATTCTGGAAGATCAGCAGGCTTTCAAAGAGCGGCGTTCCGGGCGGCAGATCGGTGAACTTCTGGATTTCGGCCAAAGGGCAGTATGCGTACTCATCCTGCTGCGCCAGGTCCGCCTGCAACTGCCGCAACCACGGCCCGAGCGGGCTTTCGGTTATGCGAGACCTCACCGGCAGAGCATTGATGAAAAGGCCCACCATCCGGTCCGACTCCGCGAGCGATGCGGGGCGTCCGGAAACGATCGTTCCGAAGACCACGTCGGCCTCGCCGCTGTAGCGTCCAAGCAGCAGCGACCATGCGCCCTGGGCCACCGTGTTCAAAGTGATGCGATTGTCATGCGCGAAGGCGAGCAGGTTCTTTGTGTCGCGCGCGGACAGCAGAATTTCTTCCTCCCCGTGCTTTCCGGGCCCGGCGATGCCTTCCATTTCCGGGCGTCCCAGCGGAAGCGGCGTCGGCGTATCGAAGCCCCGCAACTTCTCTCTCCAGAAGCGTTCGGCGGCCGCGCCATCCTGCTTCTGCAGCCAGAGAACGTGTTCGCGGAAGGGCGGGGGAGCGGGGTCCCGGGTAAGCCCGCCGTAAGCCGCAATCGCTTCCTTCATCGCAAGGCCGGAACTCCAGCCGTCGAGCAGGATATGGTGATGGCTCCAGGTGAAGCGCCACGCGTTGGGCCGCACCTGGACAAGGCCAATACGCATCAGCGGAGCCTGGGTGAAATCGAAGCCGCGCGTTTCGGGAAGATCGAGCCAGGCGAGATCGACGGCGCGATGCACCACCTGGACCGGCGCCTCGATTCCCTCCCAATGGAACGAAGTCCGCAGCATCGGATGCCGCTCCACCACCTCACGCCACGCGTTGCGGAACCGATCCGTATCGAGATCGCCCTCAATCAGGCAACTCAGGCTGTTGCAGTACGCATCCGACTGCGGCGCATAGAGGCTGTGAAACAACATTCCCTGCTGGGTGGGAGTGAGCGCGTAAATATCGGCAATCTCGTCCGGGATACTGGCGGCGAGCGCGTCGAGCGACGCCTGCGAAAGGCGCGCGGCGGGAAAATCGGAAGGAGTGAACCCGCGCGCGGCCCCGTTCGAACAATGCGCGATGAGCGCTTCGAGCTTCGTCAGATAGTTTCGCGCCAGCGCCTCAATGGTTTCCCGGCTGTGGAAGTTGCGGCTGAACTCCCAGGCCAACCGGAGACGGTTGCCGGTTACATGGCAATTGAGCGCAAGAAGGTGATCGCGCAACTGCTCGGGACTGCGGCCCGACCCGCTCGATTCCAGCGCGGGCTTCCATTCCAGAGCGTTCGAGAACACACGGTCGGTCTGACCCAGATAATTGAAAAGCAATTGCGGCTGCGATTCGGAACGCGCGCCGTTCGGGACGGCCCGCAATTGTTCCTTGACCGATTTGATGACGCTCCCGGGCTCCGAATCTTCGATCTGAAGCAGAACCGGATCGATCGCCGTGAACCATCCAACCGTGCGTGAAATATCGAGATCGGGCAGGACTTCCTCTCTGCCATGCGTTTCGAGATCCAGCGCAACGGAGGAACTCCCGCTCCACTCCCCGACGGCCAATGCCAGCGCCGCCAGCAGCAAATCGTTGATCCGGGCGCGATACGCCCGCGGGGCCGATGTCAGAAGGTCGGCCGTAGCGGACTCGCTCATTTCCAGAACGATTTCCTCGGCGGAAGCCACGGTGTTCAAACCGGCGGACGGCTGCCACGGAGGCTCCGGGGCGCGCAGCTCGATGGCGCGCATCAACGCCGCGCTTGCCCGCGTCCACTCCGCCCACGAGGCTCCCGGTGCCGCCACGGGCAGGCCCATGTAGCTCGAATAAACGGTCTCGAGCAGTGCGCCCCACGAGACTCCGTCAACGCAGAGATGGTGCGCGACGAAGAGCAGCCGCGCGCCGCCGCCGAAGCGGAACAAATCCGCCCGAAACACGGGGCCATCGGAAAGACTCAGCGCCGCATGCGCCGTGGCGACGCCATGCGCCAATTGATCCGCGGCAATATCGTGCACACCAACCGGGATCTCCGCGTCGGACACCGCTTCCTGTCTCCACGCCCCTCCTTCCTGCCGAAAACGCAGCCGCAGCGCATCGTGCGTCTGCGCCGCGGGGGGGCCCCCCGCGGGGGGGGTGGGGGGTATCTGCGGCGGGGGGGGCACCGCCGCGCGGAGCTTCGGGATATCCAGGCTCGCGGGCACTTCCAGCAGCACGGCCTGGTTGTACTGGTCCCGATTGGCTTCGTTTTGTAAAAAGAACCGGTTCTGGATCGGGGTGAGGGGCAGCGGTCCGGAAGACGCCACATATTCCCGCGCCTTTGCCTGCGCGGGCACTGCCACCGCGGCCAGTTCCGCCACGGTCGGATTTTGGAAAATCTGCCGTGTCGTGATCTTCAGGCCCGCCCGCGCGGCCAGGGAGACGATCCGCATGCTCAGGATGGAATCGCCGCCCAACGCGAACAGGTTGTCGTGAATGCCGGGCGTCTCGATCCCGAGCGCCTCGCTCCACATGGCGCAGAGCACCGTTTCGACGGGCGTGCGGGGCGGCGTGTGCGTGCGTTCGATCGCACGGCGCGATTCATCCGGGGCCGGCAGCGCGCCACGATCCACCTTGCCATTGCGCGTGAGCGGCAAGCGCTCCATGATCGCGTAACGGCCCGGAATCATGTACTCCGGCATGTGGGCCGATAACGCGGCGGAGATCCCGGATTCCGTGAGCGAAACGCCGGGGTGAAACGCAATATAAGCCCACAGAGAAGCATGGCCGGCGGGATCGCGCAGCGCGGCAACGGCAGCCTCGCGGATCTGCGGAATGCGCGTGAGCGCGGTCTCGATCTCCCCCGGTTCGATGCGATGCCCGCGGATCTTGAGCTGGCGGTCCTTCCTCCCCGCAAGCAGAATCGAACCGTCAGGCAGGAAGCAGCCGACGTCGCCCGTCCGGTACATGCGCTCGCCGCGCCGCGCGTGGAAAGGGTCTTCCAGAAAAGCCGCTTTCGTGCGCGCCTCGTCGTTGAGATAACCGCGCCCAACCCCGATGCCCGAAACGCAAAGCTCCCCGCTCACTCCGGCAGGGCACAGATTCATCTGCTCGTCGACAATGTAAATCCGCAGGTTGCGGATGGGCTTGCCGACGGGAACGGAAGGCGTCTCGGGAGCCTGCGTCATCCGGTGGTGCGTGATGTCGTCGGAAGCTTCCGTGGGTCCGTAGGCATTGACGACGGGAATATCCGGAAACGAAGCGAACCAGGCTTCCAGCAAAGACGGACGAACCGTTTCGCCCGTAACCAGCAGGCATTTGAGCCGCCGCAGCAGGGATGGCTCCGCCGCCGCGCGCTCCAGCAGCACGGCCAGGTGCGAAGGCACCAGTTCGAGAATGTCGATCCCCGCGGCTTCCACAAATTCGAGAAAGCGCGCGGGATCCTGCACCAGATCGTTGCCTGCTATTACGGTCCGGCCGCCGCCAAGCGGAGCCGCGAAAAATTGCCAGACCGAGATATCGAAGCAGTGCGACGCATTCTGCGCGATCGCGGTCGCGGGGCCGATCGAAAGCTCCTCCACCTTGGCCAGCAGGTGGTTCAACATGCCCGCATGTTCCACCATGGCGCCCTTCGGCTTGCCCGTGGAACCGGAAGTGTAAATCACATACGCAAGGCTGTCGGGAGAAACGGGTATCCCGAGGTTGCGCTCGTCCTCCACCGCGGAATCGTCCAGCAAAACCACGGGCGCGAGCGCAGCCAGCGCGGGATCGAGCGCGCCCGCGATCGTGACGACGATCCTCGCCCGAGAGTCTTCGAGAATGGTGCGGATGCGGTCCGCGGGATACTCAGGATCGATGGGAACGTAAGCGGCGCCGCATTTCCAGACCGCGAGGATGGCTTCCATCATGCGCTCCGAGCGGGGCGCCACGATCGCAACCAGATCGTCCGGCCGCAGCGGCGCGGCCTTGAGAAGGCGGCGCGCGAAACGGTTGGCGCGCGCATTCAACTCCCCGATCGAGACCGCCACGCCCTCAAACTCCGCCGCCGGCCGCGTGGGATCGAGCGCGGCCGCTCGCTCCAGACGATGCACCACCGTGTCGGCCGCATCGAACGGGACATCCGTATCGTTGAAGTCTTCCAGCAATTCGCGCCGTTCGGATGCGGTGAGAATCGAAAGGCGTCCGACGGCCTTCGCCGGTTCCGCCACGAAGTTTTCAAGCAGCGCGCCGAAGTGGCCGAGCATGCGCCGCATCGCGGCGGGGTCGAAGCGCCGCGGATCGAAGGCCAGATCGATTTCCCACCGGTCGCGCGCCGTCACCTGCAATTCGAGCGGCACATCGGCGCGGTCGTAGAGTTCGATTTCATCGATCGCAAGATCGTGCGCCCCATGCGTGAGCGCCTCGTCGAGAGGGTAGTTCATGAAGACGACATTGCTCTCGAAGAGCGATGTCGCGGGCGGAATCTCGCTCCAGCGCTGGATGTCGGGCAGAGGGGTGTGCTCGAACTGGCTGCGCGCGGCCTGGCGCGCCTGGATCATCTTCAACCACGGAACCAGGGGCTGTCTCGGGTCCACGCGCATGCGCACCGGGATCGTATTGATGAAGAGCCCGAGCATGGTTTCGATGCCGGGGAGATCGCTGGGACGCCCGGAAACCGTGGTCCCGAAAACCACGTCGGTTTCCCCCGCATGGCGCGCGAGCAGGATGGCCCATGCGCCCTGCGCGACGGTGCTGAGCGTCATCCGGTGCTGCGCCGCGAAGACCTTCAACTGTGCGCTCAGGCCTTCCGGGAGTTCAGACCGAAGCTGCTCGGTCGCGGCGCCCCGATCGGCCACCGGAGGAGCGGGCATCGGCGTCGGGGACCGGAAGCCCTCAAGGTACCGCGTCCAGTACCGTTTCGATGCCGCCGGATCCTGCCTCTGCAGCCATTCGATGTAGTCGCGATACGGGCGGACGGCGGGCAAATCGAGCGGCAGTCCGCGCGTGAGATGCCCGTAGACCTGGAAGATTTCTTCCATCGTCAGAGAAAGGCACCAGCCGTCGGTGAGCAGGTGATGGTGGCTCCAGTTGAAAAGATACTCGTCCTTCCCGATGCGCGTCAGGCGGCACCGCATCAGCGGAGCGCGGTCCAGCGCGAAACCTTCCGCCAGATCGCGTTCCAGATATTCGCGCCAGCGCGCGCGCTGAATGTCCGCGGGCAACTCGCGCCAGTCGTCCTGCGCCCACGGCAGCGGCACTTCGGGATGGACAATCTGAACGGGCTTGTCGAGTTCTTCCCAATGAAACGACGTTCTCAGCACCGGGTGCCGGTCTACCAGCCGCTGCCACGCTTCGCGAAAGAGCAGAGGTTCCAGGCTGCCAGTAATCCGGCAACTGAACTGGTTGAAACTGGTGCTCGTCCATGGCATGTGCAGGGCATGAAACAGCATCGCCCTCTGCATGGGCGAGAGTTCGTAGATGTCCGCGATGGCGGGGGCGGCGGTCACGAGTTCATCCGTGCAACCAGAGTCTGAAGAGCGTTCCGGTCAATGCGCGCGGCCGGGAAATCGGACGGGCTCAGGCCGTGGATTCCGCTACCGCTCGTTTCCATCAGCGCCAGCAGATTCCCGCGATAGCTCTGGGCCAGGTCTTCGATGGCCGCGGGCGGATAGGCGGCCCGATTGTATGTCCAGGTAAGCCGGAAACGGCCCTCGAAGACAATGCCTTCCACCTCGAACAAATGCGCTCGCCGGGCGCGCGGGCTGTGTTCCGGGCCATGGAAGCCGAGCACCGGTTTCCAGTCCGCGCCTTCCGGAAGCACGCGATCGATCTGCCCCATGTAATTAAAGAGGACGGGAGCCGGTTCGCTCACCGGCAGCGACCGGGCCATCCCGTAGCCCAGGCCGCGCATCGGCGCCTCCCGCAACTGCTCTTTCACGTTGCGCAGCACCTCCGCGGGCGTGGCCTCACCGCCGGCCTCCAGAAGCACCGGATACATGGCCGTGAACCAGCCCACGGTTCGCGAAATGTCGATGTCGTCGAAAATGTCTTCGCGTCCGTGCCCTTCCAGATCGACGAGCAGCGCCCCATCGCCCGTCCAGTCGCGGAACGCGAGCAGGAGCGCCGTGAGCAGAATCTCGTTGATGTCCGCGTTCAGCGCGCGCGGAGCCTTCTGCAGCAGAGCGCTCGTCTCGTCTTCCTTGAATTCGATGGCGATCGAGCCGCTGTCGCCGCCCGCGCCCCGGTCGATTCCCTCGAACAGCCGCGGGACCTCCGCGGTCTTGAAATGCGTGGCGCCCAGTTCGGTCAGGCGGCGCGACCAGTCGCGGAGCGCCGTGGTCTTCGCCGGAAGCCGCACCGGTTCCCCCGCTTCGATCTGGCGGCACGCCGTGTGCAGATCTTCAAGCACGATACGCCAGGACACGCCGTCGATCACCAGATGGTGCGCGATCAGCAGCAGTCTCGCGGGCTGACAGGGGCCGGACTGGAAGAGATGCGCGCGCAGCAGAGGAGGCTGCGACAAATCGAAACTTCCCTGAAGCTCCGTGGCCACGGAGAGCATGGCGGCGTCGCCAGGGGTAATGCCGACAAGGCTAACTCCAAAGGGAACGGCCGGAGTCTGCGCCGCATGCAACTGTTCCCATTCCGCGCCCACCCGAAAGAACGCAAGGCGCAGCGCATCGTGATGTTCCACAATCGCCGCGAGCGCCTGTTCGATGACGCGCGGCGCGAGCGACCCCGGCACTTCCACCATGGCCGATTGGTTGTAGTGGTGCGGATCTTCCACGCCCTGCGCGAAGAACCGGTGCTGCGCGGGAGTGAGTGCGGCCGGGCCTGTAACAGGCTCCTGTGCAACCCCCGCCCCCGCGGTATCCACCGCGACTTTGGCGAGCGCCGCAATCGTGGGATGCTCGAAGTGCTGCTTCGCGGTCAATTTGATGCCGGCCTGGTGTGCGCGCGAGACCACCTGAATGATCAGGATGGAATCGCCCCCGAGTTCGAAGAAGTTGTCGTGAACCCCGATCCGTTCGCGGCCCAGCAATTCGCGCCAGATCCCGGTGATGCGCTCTTCCATATCGCTCGCGGGGGCCGTGTAGGAGCCGGATCCCTTGTCCGATTCGGGCGTCAGCGCGGCGAGCGCTTTGCGGTCGATTTTGCCGTTCGGAGTGAGCGGCATGTGCCCGATCGTGAAAATCGCGGCGGGCAGCATGAAATCGGGCAGACGGGTTCGCAGCGATTCGCGGAGATCGGAGGCATCGATTTTGGCGGGCGCGGTTACCCAGGCAACCAGATATTTGCCCCGCGCCGGATCTTCGCGCACCAGCACGGCGGCCTCGCCGACCGCATCCTGCTGCCGGAGAATCGCTTCGATCTCGCCCAACTCAATTCGATAGCCGCGGATCTTGACCTGCGAATCGCGGCGCCCCGCGATCTCGAGATTGCCGTCCGGGAGCCAGACTCCCAGATCGCCCGTGCGGTACAGCCGTTCGCCGGGTTCGAAGGGATTGGCGATGAAAGCCGCCGCAGTCAGTTCGTCGCGATTGAGATACCCGTGGGCGAGCGCGATTCCGGCGATGCAAATCTCGCCCCGGCAACCTTCCGGAACCAACTCGCGGTTCTCATCGAGCAGGTAGATCCGGACATTCCGGATCGGCTTGCCCACCGGCAGGCGCGCGCCGTAGGCGACATTCGGATCGACCACATAATCCGTCACGCAAACCGTGGCCTCGGTGGGTCCGTAAGAGTTGTGTACGCTCCGCGTCTTCGCCAGGCGCCGCGCGTCTTCCACGCGCGCGTTGTCGCCGGCGCTGACAATGCGTCTGATCGAACCCAGCGCGTCCCAGTCGAGGGTGCTCAAATACACGGGCAACGCGTTGATGGTCGTCGCGCCCTGCCGCGCAATGTACGCCGAGAACGCGGGGACGTCTTTCACCAGATCCGCGCGCACCAGCACCAGACGGGCGCCCGCCAGCAGCGCGACGAAGACTTCCATCATGGAGCCGTCGAAGCTGGGCGAATAGAACTGAACCAGTCTGTCCGAAGCATCGAACCCGAAAGCCTCAACATGGTGCAGCGCCATGTTCGTCAGGCCGCGATGGCGCAGCACAACGCCTTTCGGAACCCCTGTGGAACCGGACGTGTAAATGATGTAAGCCGGGTCGTCCGGCTGCGCCACGAAAGCCGTCGGAGCCGGCGCAGGGTCGAGCGCGGCGAGCTGGAAATCGAGCGCGACCATCGGAATGGCCCAGAAATCCGTCAGCAGAGGAAGGTATTCGGAGTGAACCAGGAGCGCGCGAACGTTCGCGTCTTCGATCATGAAGCGAAGGCGCTCCTGCGGATATTCGGGATCGAGCGGCAGATACACGCCGCCCGCTTTCAGGATGCCCAGCAGCCCGATCACCCAGCGCTCGGAGCGGTCGGATAAGATTCCCACCGTATCGCCGCGGCCGATGGCGTACTCATTGGTCAGGAAGAACGCCAGGCGGGAAGACAGGTCGTCGAGTTCGCCATAGGTCACCCGCCCTTCGCCGGTCACGATGGCGATGCTGTCCGGAGCGGCCTGGGCGCGCTCGGCAAAAAACTCGAGCACGGTCCGGTCGACCCTGACGGATTCGGCGGATGGCAGCAGACGGACCTTCTCCGCGTCATCGAGAAGCGAAACGCTCGCGAGCGCGCGGTCGAGGTCTCGGAAACCGGATATAACGTTGCGCCAGTGCCGGGCAAAGTGCTGCAAAAAATGCAGCGTGAAGACGGCGGGGTTGGCATGAAGGGTGACCGTGAAGCCATCGCCGCCGCGGATGGCGATCGATAAATCGTGACGCCCCTCCGCGGGCTCATGCAGGCCGTCGAAGCGGATCGCTGCGTTCGTGGACTTCCTGCCAAAATCGGTGACCGGGAAATCCTGATACGAGTAACTCCCCTGCACCGTCTCCCGCACCCGATTCAAATACTCCCGCACGGTCGCGCCCTCTGTGGGCACGCCGATCAGCGGAATGAAACCGGCGAATTCGGACGGGCCTTCCGTCGCGAGGCGCGGCGAATCCACGAAAAAATCCGAAACGCCGCTGTACGTCTCAATGACGCGGAACAAGCCCGCCAGCAGAATCACGAGCGCATTCAGATCCTTCCCCTGCGAAGCGCCGCGGAGAAACTCCCCGGCCGCGCCATCCATTTCGAATGCGTAATCGGGCGATGGGCCGAAAGGCAGAGCGTACGATTGCCAGTTCTGCGAAAACCGGAAGTCGCCCTCGATGCCGCTGAGGGCCTTCCTCCAGAACTCCGCGTGTTCCATGTACGGGCCGCTGGTGGCGAGCGCGTTGACGTCCGTTAGTTCGGGCAAACTACAATCTCCTTCGTCGCAAAGAGGCTCTCCGCTTCGATGCCCTTCGCTCTGCAATGCTCCACAAACGCTCTCGATTGAAGCAGGCTGGGCGAATCCCCGGTGAACTGGTTATCGAGGATGTGGTCGAGCCACGGCTCCTGCCCCATCGCATAGATAAACACCTGTTTGAAGGAAAATCGATCCACCAGCGCCACCGCTTCGCTCAGATTGCAGCCACGCGCGCGGCGCGAGCGGTCGATATCCCTCGGCAGGGGTTTCGGAAACAGCGGGCCGTAAACCCATGACGGTGGCGCGCCCTCGCATTCCATCCCGAGGAAGAGAATATCGGGTTCGCCCGTGATGCGGAAAATGTGCTCGTAAAGCCGGGGCTCCAGGTTACACGAATCCGCGATGGCCAGCACGGAGTGCCCGCCGATCCGAACCATGTAAGCGTTCTTGCTCTGGATGGGGAGATCGTTGTGTTCGCCCATAAAAGGGATCGCGAAGATGCTGCCGTTCGGGATGGAGATTTCTTCCGCGTCGCGAACCTCCATGACGTGGCGGAAGCCGAGCTCGCGCAGGGCGAGTTGCAGCGAAGGGTCCTGCGGGAAGCCGTCGCAGTTGCGGCCGACCGCCACGGTCTGGATCTTGTGGCGCAGCTGCAGCAGCGTTTCGAGCACGATGTGGTCGTGATGGCTGTGCGTGATGAGCGCGTAATCGATCCGGCCGGGCAGGTCGGCGAAGGTGTAGCGCGGCAGTTCGGTCTCGAACCCGTAACTCACCGCGGGATCGAGCATGATGTTGACGCCGCGGGCCTGAATCAGCAGGCAGGCATGGCCGTAATAACGAATGCGAAAGCCTTCGCCATCGAAATCCCGGTCCGGGCGCGGCTCCGGCGCGTGTTCGGTAAAGAACGACCGGAACAAAGGCTCGACGCTGCCCTCGATGCCCATCCGCTCCGCAATCTCGCGGTAACTGCCCGCCTCCTGCTTCATGCGGAACAGCGCGTCGAGCGCCGGGTCCGCGAACGGCATATCCCGGAAGAGCGTGCAGTCGTCTTTCAGCCTCGGCGTGCTCAGAATGAAAGGCCGCCGTGTGTTCCCGTCGATGGCCGAAAGCGCGATACTCTGCGCATCCACGGCGTAGTAAGGGCTCGCGTAGAGCAGACTTTCGAACACCCGGAAAGACGGGTTATGGTTGAGATCGTAGTAAAGCTCCACGTAGCCCTTCAGAACGTCCGGAACTTCGGGATAGATCGGGTCCATGGCCAGGCCCTTCGCCTTTTCGTGCAGCAGCGTGGAAAGTTGTTTCAGTCCCTTCGCGAACTCCAGCAGCCGGACGGAGCGCTCGGCGGTGCTTGCGATCAGCGCGCGAATCTCATCCACGCGCTTGCCCCCGAGATCGATGAACGGCCCTCCGCGCATTGCCGGGTTCTTCACCGCCGCGGCGTGCATCGAAGGCGACGCCACATACGATTTCATGATCGGAAGATAACGCTCGGCCACGTTGAGCGCGGCGGTAACCGGGGGCACGCTGAGAAACCAGGCATACCAATCGTTGAAAAGCGGCTCGAACTGGATGTCTTGTCTTAAGCAGACGTTTCTGGTTGACACTAGAAAGTCCCCAATTCCACTCTGAGTTTCACGGGTTCGCGGCGCGTGGCGGCGCGCCCGAGCTTGAGATTCCGAATGCGGATGCCGGGATCGGCCACGGCCTCGCGCACGATGGACGCCAGTTCGTCCGACAGCGCCTGCACAAAGGCTTCGCTGAAGCGGGCGGCGTCGTACACGATGCCGATTTCGAGGCCCTCGTCGCGGGGTTCGGCCAGAAACCATAAACGTGTCGAGGCCTCCGCGTTCATGGGCTGCAACTCCAGATTCGGGAGTTCCGAAATTCGGATGGGTCCGGCGTCTTTCGAGCCGCCGCCGCGGCGCTGATTCTGCAGCGTGAAGCCGACATCGAAGACCGGGTTCCGGTCCGGCGTCCGGGTGATTTCGAGATCGTCGAACAGACGGTCGAGCGGGTAGAGCTGGTTGGAAAACGCTTCGACGGTGGTGTCGCGAACGCGCGCGAGCAGAGTATCGAACCGGTCGCCGCCGGAGACGCTGTCGCGCACCGCCAGCACGTTCAGATAAGGGCCGGCCTGCGGTTCGAGTTCCGGAAGAACGCGCCCGGCCACCGGCGTGCCCACGACAATATCCTCCTGGCCCGTCTTGCGATAGAGCAGCGCCTTGATCGCGGCGAGCAGCGTCATGAAGAGCGTCGCGCCCTGGCGCTTGCCGAGCGATTCGAGGTGCGCCGTCTCGGCTGCCGAGACGTGCATGCGGTGCGTCTTCCAGCGCTGCCCGCGGAAGTTTTCCGGCGCCACGTCGCCCGGCAGTTCCAGAGGCGCGAGTCCTCCGCCCAGTTTCTCCAGCCAGTAATTCTTCATGCGCGCGCCTTCCGGGCCGTCGAGCAGCGCGTTCAGCCAGGCCGCGTAGTCTTTGTATTGAACGGACAACTCGGGAAGAGGCTGGCCCGAGTAGACGCGCGCAAAGCCATCCAGCAGCACCTCGGCCGACCAGCCATCGCTCACGATGTGGTGCATGGTGCAGATGCACGCGTGGCGGGTCTCCGATAGCCGGGCGAGTTTCACCCGGAATAACGGACCGGTGGCGAGATCCATCGGCGAGAGCAGTTCGCGGATTTCGAGCGAGCGCACCTGCGCGTCCCGATCGCCGGCGCCGCTCAGATCGGCGATTTCGATCTCGAAGGCGCGCTCACCGGCCGGCAGCACCTTCTGGCGGCCGCCTGCGAAAGTGGTCCGCAGGATCTCATGATGCGCGACCAGCGCCTGAAACGCCTTTTCGAACGCGGCAATATCCAGAGGCCCTTCGAACAGGAACGACGCAGGCAGAGGACCGCCCGCCTGCGCGCCGGCAATCTGGTCCTGAATCCAGAAGCGCGTCTGGGCGGGAGACAGCGCATAATCCGCCTGCGGCGGGATCGGGGCGATCGGCGTGTAGGAGACGGAACGCGACCCGGCAATGTGTTTCGCGAGGCCAGCAACGGTGGGAAAAGCGAACAGGTTCCGCAACTCAAGATCGAAACGGAGATCGCGGCGGACGCGGGAGACAACCTGCATCGCGGAAAGCGAGTTCCCGCCCAGCTCGAAGAAATTGGCGGTGGCGCTGACGCGGGGTTTATCGAGAACCTCCTGAAAAATCGAAGCCATTTGTGACTCAACCTCTTCGTTTGCCGCAACATAGGACGCCTCTTCGTCAGGATCTGGCAGGCGGTTGCGGTCGATTTTCCCGTTCGGCAGAAGCGGAAACGCGGGCAGCGCCACGAAGACCGAAGGGATCATGTATTCGGGAAGCCGTTCGCGCAGGCGGCGTCTCACCGATTCGATCAGCTCGCCTTCCGGGTGACTGGAAAGCAGCCAGGCCACGATTCTGGCGTTGCTCTCCGAGCCGCGCACCGCGACGATGGCCGCTTCCACCCACGGATGCGCCGTGAGCGCGGCTTCGATTTCGCCCAGTTCGATGCGGAATCCGCGCAGCTTGATCTGATTGTCCAGTCTGCCCAGAAAGTCGATATTGCCGTCCGGGCGCCAGGTGGCGAGGTCCCCGGTCTTATAGAGCCGCCCATCGGAGAACGGGTCGGGGATGAAACGCTCGGCGGTGAGTTCGGGGCGGTTCAGGTAGCCTGCGGCAAGGCCCGCGCCGCCGATGTGGATCTCTCCCGCCGCGCCCACCGGCAAGGGTTGCAGGTTGCGGTCGAGAATGTAAATCCGGGTATTCGAGATGGGGCGGCCGATGGAGGGAGTGTCCGTGCTTTCGCGGTCGATGCGCGTGGCCGTGGAATAGGTCGTATCCTCGCTCGGCCCGTAGAGGTTGTAGACGGTCGCGTTCGGAGCCTGCCGGTAAATGCGCCGCACGAGTTGCCGGGTGAGCAACTCGCCCGCCAGCGTCACCGTATTCACGGAAGCGGGAAGATCCCCGGTCTTGAGGAACGCCGATATGGCTGAGGGCACGGTGTTGACGAGAGTGATTTCGTTCCGCGCGGGCAGGTTGCCCAGGTGCAGGAAGTTCTCCGCGAGCACCAGGCTGCCGCCCCGGCTGAGCGTGCCGAAGATCTCGAACACCGACAGGTCGAAGCAGACGGATGTGGAGGCGAGAACGCAGGCCATCTGGCTTTCCGTGAAGTACGCGCGCGCCCACTCAATCAGCGCGATGGCGTTGCGATGCAGAATCGCAACGCCTTTGGGGCGGCCCGTCGAGCCCGAAGTGTAGATAACGTAAGCCAGGCTCTCGGCGCTCACGGCTGCCGAAGGGACAGGCGATGCGGGCGCGCCGTGCCGGTCGTCCAGATAGACCGGATGTGCGTTCGACGGAGGCAGGCCCGCGGCCAGATCGCGATGCGTGACAATCGCGGAAATCGCCGCGTCTTCCAGCATGAACGCCAGGCGCTCCCGCGGCCACGCCGGGTCCATCGGAACGTAAGCCGCGCCGGTTTTCAGGATGGCGAAGAGCGCGGCGATCAGATCCGCATCGCGCCGGGCATAAACGCCTATGAGCGCGCCGGGCGCCGCGCCGCACTGGCGCAGTTCCGCGGCAAGGCCTTCGGCGCGCTCGTTCAATTCGCGGTAAGAAAGGCGCTGTTCGCCGTGAATCACGGCTGTGCGATCCGGGGTGCGAGCCACCTGCGCTTCGAACAGCTGGTGCATCCCGGTATCGGCAGGGAAAGGCTGGGCGGTGTCGTTCCACTGTTCGAGGATCTGCTTGCGTTCTGTCTCAGAGAGCAGCGGCAGGCGGGACACGGCCGCCGCCGAGTCGCCCGTAATCCCCGAAAGCAGTTCCTGGTAAACCCCGAGAAAGCGGCGAACGCTCGCTTCCGCAAACAGATCGGTGTTGTAGTCGCAATCGATCAGGAGTTTGCGGCCCGTGTCGATGACGTTGACGCTGATGTCGAAAGCGGTGTAGTGGATCAGGGGCTCGGCCAGCTTCAGTTCGAGATCCGGCAGGGCGGGAAGCGACGACACCGGCTCCAGATTGAACACGGCGGAGACGATCGGAGCCGCGTTCAGATCGCGCTGCGCGCCGATCTCGCGCACCAGTTCCGCGAACGGGTAATCCTGGCGATCGAGCGCGTCGAGCAGGGATTTGCGGGTCGCCGCGAGAAACCCGGCGACGGTCGAATCGTCGCGCAGGCTCGAACGCACCGGCAACAGATGCGTGCAGTAGCCCGCCATTCGCTCACTGCCGGGAACGGAGCGTCCGGTCACGGGAATGCCGACGATGGCTTCGTCCTGCCCGGTCACGCGGTGCAGGAACAGATCGAAGCCTGCGAGCAGCGCCATATAAAGGGTGCAGCCGTTGCGGCGCGCGGCCGCGCGCAGGGAATCGGCCAGCGCGGCGTCCACGTGCAGGGCGATGCGGTGTCCGTGAAAGGTCTTCACGGGAGGACGGGGATGGTCCGCCGGCAGATGCAGCGCCGGCAGAGGCCCCGCGCATTGGGCGAGCCAGTATTCCCGCGCGGACTGCGTGCCCTGAGAAAGCTTCAGGTACTCGCGGAACTGCAAGGGGGCGGGGGTTCCGGGCACTCCGCGATACGCGTTCGCGAGGTCTTCGAGCAGTACGCCAAAAGTGGAGCCGTCGCAGACGATGTGGTGTGCGGTCAGCACCAGCAGATGGCGGTCTTTGGCGAGCCGCAGAATCGCGGCGCGGAAAAGCGGCCCGTGCGTGAGATCGAACGGCTCGCGGCTTTCCTGCTGACGCCAGGCTTCGGGCTCGGCTTCGCCATATTCTTCAACGACGGGTACGTGCAGCTTCAGCGCCGCGTGAACGACCTGGCTGGAGCCATCAGGCGAGATAGTGGTCCGCAGCGCTTCATGGCGGTCGACGATGCTCTGGAGCGCCTGCACCATCGCGGCCTCATCCAGAGGGCCGAGCACTTCGAGCGTGGTGTTGACGTTGTACGCGAGCGAGCCTTCCGCGCCGATCTTCGACGCGAGCCAGAGCTGGCGCTGGGCTTCGCTGAGAGGGGTTGCCGCCGGCGGGGAAATGAACCCGCCCTGCCGCAATTCGGCGACGCTTTCCTCGACGGCCCGCATGAACCGTGCAATGTCGGCTTCCGTGTGCGCGCTGGAGAGGAAACAGGTGCGCCACTCCCAGATGAAAATTCCCTTTTCGAGAAGGTGATAGAAGAAGAGATCGAGGTTGGCCGAAAATTCAAACCGGAACATCGACCCGAACCAGGTTACGCGGATGGGCGCCTGCGCCTCTTCGAAGAATCTGTTGAGCGTGCCGGCCAGTTCCGCCGTGCGGCCGTTCAGGCGGGATTGCAGCGCGGCGCCTTCCCGCTCCAGTTCTTCCAGCACCGCCAGCGCGGCGGCCATGGCGAGAGGGTGCTGGCAGAACGTGCCCCCGAATGCGGTGCGTTCGGCGGCTGGGTAAGACGTGTCGCCATAGCTCCACATGCCGCCGTCGATGCCGTCCATGAAACGGCTCGTGCCGGCGATCGCGCCGAGAGGCAGGCCTCCGCCGATGATCTTGCCGTAGGTCGCGAGATCGGCCTTGACGCCAAACAGGCCCTGCGCGCCGCCGGGGTGAACGCGAAAGCCGGTGATCATCTCGTCGAAAATGAGCGCGGCGCCCGCCTCTTCCGTAATGCGGCGAATTTCCTTCAGGAACGCGACGGGCTGGAGCGAAGGATTGCGGCTCTGCACGGGTTCCACCATCACCGCCGCCAGAGTCGGCGCCAGATTGCGGATGGCTTCGAGCGCGGCATCGGCGCCATAGTCCAGCAGGACGACGTTTTCGACCGCGCCCGCGGGGACGCCAGGCGCCACCGCATCCGTGCCGCCATCGGGACGCGCGGCGGCGAGCGTGCCGTCGGCGTGCCCGTGATACGAGTGCGTGAAAATGACGATGGTGTCGCGCCCGGTGATGGCGCGCGCGAGGCGCATCGCGGTCATCACGGCTTCGGTGCCGGTGTTGGAAAACGCCACGCGGTCGAGACCGGTCATGCGCGTGAAGCGCTCCGCAACCTCACCCGCGAGACTCGATCTGGCGCCCAGTTCCAGCGTGCGCTGCGCTTCGCGCGCAACTGCTTTCTGGATGAACTCCGGGGCGTGCCCGAAGAGATGGACCCCGAACCCCATGGTGAAATCGATGTACTCGTTGCCGTCGATGTCCCAAAGCCGTGAGCCCGCGGCGCGCTCGCCCACGATGGGGTAGAGCATCTCTTTCGTCGAAAAGCGAAAGCCCACGGCCGCGCGGCTGTCGGCCAGAACGGCGCGCGATGCCTGCACCGAATCCTTCGATTTGCGCGTGCGCGCGGTGTAGCGGGCGATCAGGCCTTCCAGATGATCCTGCTGGGTGGGAGAAAGGCCGCGGGCGCGCTGCTCGACCGGATTGCCCCAGGGCATCATGGGGCGCGGACGTTCTTCGGGAGCTGCAATCGGAACCGCCGCCTTCGCGCGCACCGGTTTCGGCGCTGCTCCATCGGCAAGAGACGCACGCAGAAGATCCATCTGCTGCTGCATCACCTGCGCGATCATGCGGTTCTGCTCGATCAGCACGCGTTCGAGCAAGGACCCGCCTTCCGGCAGAGCGGCGACAGCAGCCACGGCAACCGGTTCCGGCTGCGGAGTCTCCGCATCGATGTGTTTCGCGAGCGCTTCGATTGTGGAAAGATCCTCGAAAAAGCGGCGCATGGCCAGCTTCACGCCGAACTGTTTCTCAATCAGCCGCACCGCTTCGATCAGCACGATGGAATCGGCGCCCATTTCGAGGAAGGGCACTTCAACACTCACGCTCGCGGGGTCCGCCTGGATCAGTTCGCCGATCCTTGTGCGAAGCCAGGCGACGCTGCTGGTTTTGGCCGCTTGTTGCTGAACCGTCACTTTGGGGGACTCCTGTTTTTGCGTTTCCTGAAACCAGATCCGGCTGCGCTGGAAGGGATACGACGGCAGCGAAACGCGCCGGGGCGCATGCGCTTCAAAGGCGCTCCAGTTGACGTCCACACCGTGGACATAGAGCTTGAGCAACGCGTCGAGGAAGGTCGCTTCGCCGGATTGCGGTTGCAGGAGCGGGATGAATTGCAGGCCGGAATCGGGCGGGCAGCACGTGCGCGCCATCCCGATCAGGACCGGTTTCGGGCCGATTTCGAGGAAAACATCGCAACCCGTCGCCGCCAGGTTTTGCCAACCGCTGGAAAACTGCACGGCCTCGCGGCAATGCCTGCGCCAGTATGCAGCGCCGGGCGCTTCTTCGAGAGAGGCTCCCGTGAGATTGGAGATGAGCGGAATTCCCGGCGCCTGCGCCTTCACCGCGCGCGCCGCATCTTCAAACGCATCGAGCATCGGTTCGACCAGCGGGGAATGAAACGCGTGCGAGGTGTTCAGCGGGATGGCCTGCAACGATTCGAGCGCGGCGGCGACGTTTTCCCTCCGGCCCGAAATCACTACGTTGCGCGGACCGTTGATGGCGGCGATCGAAACGAACGTTGCATGCGGACGAATGGCCTCTTCGACAGCCGCGAGGTCGCCAAAAACCGCGGCCATCTCGCCGTTCGCGGGCAGTGCCTGCATCAGCCGCGCGCGCTCGACGATGAGGCGCAGCCCGTCTTCCATGCCGAAGACGCCCGCGGCGCAAGCGGCGGCATATTCCCCCACGCTGTGCCCCATGACCGCGGCGGGCGCAATGCCGAACGATTGCAGCAGTTCCGTCAGCGCGAACTGAAGCGAGAAGAGAGCCGGCTGGCAGTCGCCGGTTCGGTCGAGACCGGTTCCCTCGGTAAACAGAATGTCGAGGAGAGGAGCATCGAGCAGCGGATCGGCAATCGCGCGGCAGCGGTCGATCGCGGCGCGGAAAACCGGTTGCGTGCGATAGAGGTCGCGCCCCATGCCTGCGTATTGCGAGCCCTGGCCGGTGAAGAGGAATGCGATGCGCGGGGTTTCCTTATGCGGCTGGGAGGGCTGTGCGCTGCGCAGCTTTTCGATGGCGTCTTCGCGGCTGGAAACCCGCAATCCCAGGCGATGCGTGAAATGGGAGCGGCCCGTGGATGCAGCCCAGGCAACCGCCGGGATTTCGAGCGCGGGACTTGCTTCGAGCCATTCCCGATACCGGAGGGCGAGTTCGTTTAGCGCGGGTGCGGTTCTGGCGGAAAGCGCGAGCGGATGAAACTTGTGCGCGCATGCGGCGGATTCGGGAGCGGGCGCCGGCGCTTCTTCGAGAACCAGATGCGCGTTCGTGCCGCCCGCGCCGAACGCGCTGACGCCCGCCCGCCGGGGCTGCTCACCGCGCGGCCACGCGACCGCCTGCGCGCAGACTTCGACTGGAAGTTCGCTCCACGGGATGAGCGGACTGGGGTTGCGGAAATGCAGGTGCGCCGGGATCCGTTCGTTCTGCAATGCCAGCACCACTTTGATCACGCCCGCCATCCCGGAGGCCGATTCGGCATGACCGATGTTGGTCTTCACGGACCCGATGCGCAGCTTGCGATCCGGAGCGCGGCCCGCGCCCAGCACGGCGGCGAGCGCCTTCACTTCGATGGGATCTCCCAGCGCGGTGCCGGTGCCGTGCGCTTCCACGTAGTCGATGGAGCCGGCCGGAAGCCCGCCCAGAGCTTTGCGCACCACCGCTTCCTGCGCGCGGCCATTGGGCGCGGTGAAGCCGCTCGACGCGCCGTCGTGGTTGACGGCAGACCCGCGGATCACGGCCAGCACGCGGTCGCCCGCCGCCGCGGCATCCGAAAGCCGCGTGAGAATGAGGACGCCGCAACCTTCGCTGCGCACAAATCCGTCGGCGGCCGCATCGAAGGTCTTGCAGCGGCCATCGGGCGCGAGCGCGCGTGTCCGGCATACGGCGACGGTGTTATCGGGAGAAAGAATCAGGTTGACCCCACCCGCGATTGCGGCGGTGCACTCTTCGCCGCGGAGGCTCGTGCAGGCGGCGTGAATGGAGGCGAGCGAGGAAGAGCAGGCCGTGTCGATCGCCATGCTCGGGCCGTGGACGCCGAGCGTGTAGGAGATGCGTCCGGCCGCCGTGTTCAGAGGGTTGCCGGTGAAGAAGTAACCGTCGACGCCGTTCCGCAGCTGAAGATTCGCGTAGTCGTTGGTGGTGATGCCGACGAAGACGCCGGTCTGGCTGCCTTTGAGCCCGTCCACCGCAATCCCCGCGTGTTCGAGCGCTTCGTAGCTCACTTCGAGCAGCAGGCGTTGCTGCGGATCCATCGCGGCGGCCTCGCGCGGGCTGATGCGGAAGAAGGCGGGGTCGAAGAGATCCACGCCACTGAGAAAACCGCCGTGGCGGCTGTACATTTTGCCCGGCGCTTCGGAATCGGGATCGTAGTATTCGTCGAGGTTCCAGCGTTCGGACGGAACTTCGGAAACGGCGTCGATGCCGTCGCGCAGCAGTTGCCAATAGCGTTCGAGCGTATCGGCGCCGCCGGGAAAGCGGCAACTCATGCCCACGATGGCGATGGGTTCGATCTGCGCGCGATCCGGCGCCTGAGGCGCGTCGTTCTCTCTCTCGCCTGTCTTGCCTCTCTCCCCCGTCTTGTCTGCCAGGGATTCGGCGAGCGCATTGACGGTCGGGTGATCGAACACCAGCGTCGCGGGCAGGGCGATGCCGAGCGCGGCTTCGAGACGCGAACGGAATTCGAGAGCGAGGAGAGAATCCATGCCCATGTCGAAGAAGCCCTGATAGCGGTCCAGACGGGCAGAGCCGAAGCCGAGCACCTGCGCCGCTTCCCTCTCGATGGTTTCCACCACCGATCGGACCGGAATGCTTACCGTTTTTGGCTGCGGTGCGGCGGGGCGGACGAGGTCGAGGAACGGCCGTCTCCCGCGCACTTCGTAAGAGCCCTGGAACAGCGGCCAGTCGATATCGGCGATGGCGAGTTGCGGCACTGCGGGGAGATGGTTCAGCATCTCCAGCGCGCGGTCCGGATCGAGTGTTTTGACGCCGATGCGCCGCAGGATGGCCTGTGCCTCGTCTGACGTCATGCCGCCCTGCGCCCACGGCCCCCAGTTGATGCTCATCGCGGGGAGTCCGATGTGCCGCCGGTGGTGCGCCAGGGCGTCGAGAAAGCGGTTCGCGGCGCTGTAGTGCGCCTGATCGTGCGAACCCCACGCCGAAGCGATGGACGAATACATCAGGAAGAAATCGAGCGGGAAACGCCGGCTTTGTTCGTGCAGAATCCACGCTCCGGCGACCTTCGGGCGCAGCACCGCGTCGAGTTCCGTGCGGTCGATTTGGGCGAGGGGCCGGTATCCGGCGATGCCGGCGGCGTGTACGATGCCTTTCAGTCCCTGGATGGTGTCGAACAACCGTTCCACCGCGGTGGCATCGGCGATGTCGAGCGATTCGGAGCGAATTTCCACACCGAGGGCGCGCAGTTCGGCAACAGCGGTTCCTTCGGGCTTGCGCCTTCCAATCAGGATGAGCGAGCGCGCCCCGCGATCCACCAGCCAGCGGGCGGTGCGCAGTCCGAGGGAGCCGAATCCGCCGGTAATCAGATAGACGCCGTTCGGGTCCACGGGCAGGGGAGACGCCGGTGCGTCCTTGAGGGCCGTCAGACGGGGCACATAACGGACGCCATTGCGGAAGGCGACCTGATCTTCGGGATGCCCTCCGCTCAGAATCTCCGCGAGGAGCATTGCGGATTCGTTCTCCGGGCGGGCGGGATCGAGGTCGATTGCGCCGCCGAACGTGAGGCCCCAGAGACAGGCTTGTGCGAGTCCCGAAAGGGCCGGGTTTTCACCCGCTTCCACCGCATCGCGCGTCACGACCCGGACTTTGGATTTCGCCGACTGAAGCAGATGGAGCAGTTCGCCGCACACGGCTGAAGATCCGGGCGTCTCATCCAGGCCGCGGAAGAAGACGATTTGCCGGTTGCCAGTCGCGCAGTCTCCGTCCGCGACGGTGCAGGATGCGCCTTTCGAGCGCAGCATGGCCGCGAACCGTTCGCCCGTTCCCTGTTTGTCCGCGAAAATCAGCCAGTCGAAATCGCTTGCGCGCGCGGATGTCTGCGCCGGGGCATCCTGCCGGTCCCACCGCACCTGATAGAACCAGTCCGGAATGCGAGGCTGCGGAGAATTCCGAATCCGGAATCGCTGCCGCTCGAAGGGATAGTTCGGAAGCGTTACCGACGGCTGCGCGGGGGTGGTGAAGAACGCCGGCCAGTCGAAATTCACGCCTTTCACGTACAGCCATGCGACGCTGCGCTCGAGCGCCTTGCCCGCGCGCGGCGAGGGGATTACGGCATCAACGTCAAGCGACTTCGGGCAGTTCGCGGGCGCGGTCAGGCCGCGCACCCAATATTCGGGATCGAGGACTTCCTTCGAAACGGGAACCCCCAGGTAGCCCGAAATCAAGGTCGCCGAGGGAAGTGAAAGGCGCACGGCGCCGAGCGCGCGGCGGAAACTCTCCTCGCCGCTCGATCGCGCGGCCGCAAGACGCAGCGCGTCTTCGAGGCTCATCGCCTGCGCCTGGCACGCAGCGACGTATTCGCCGATGCCCGTGCCCAGAAACGCATGAGGCCGCACGCCCCACGCTTTCCAAAGCTCCGCCCATGCGTAGTCCACCGCGAAGTCCAATGCGCCCGAACAGCGGTCGAAGGCTTGCCGGAACACGGGCTCGGTGTCGCAAAGCTCCTGCGCAAAGCGCGTGCCCCGGCCATGGAAAACGAAAGCCGTCCGGATCGCCGCCTGGCCCGCTCGCACGCGTCCGGTGAAGGCGTGGCCGGGCACGCGCGCCATCCGGAACGCAAAATGATCGCGTCCCACGGCCGCCGCGCGGCGGATCGCGGAGTGTTCAGTGGCGGGCGCGGCCAGGAGGCATGCGTCGTAACTCCGGGCGAGCGCCGCCAGCGCCGGCTCCGACTTTGCCGAGATCGCGAGCAGCGAACGGCCCGTTTCGCGCACCGGCGCGAGGGGCGGTTCTTCAATGACGGCGTGAGCGTTCGTCCCGCTGAAGCCGAACGCGCTCAATCCCGCGATGCGCTTCGACTCGCCGCGCGGCCATGCGGCCGGTTTATCCGCGATGCGGATCGAAATCTCGTTCCACGGCGTGTGCGGATTGGGCCGCGCCATGTGCAGGTGAGCCGGAATGGTTTCATGCTCGAACGAAAGCAGAATCTTGATGAGACCCGCGATGCCGGAGGCCGATTCCAGATGCCCGATGTTGGTCTTGACCGATCCGGCGAGGAGCGGCCGGGTGGCGAACACCGCCGCCAGCGCCTCCATCTCGATGGGGTCGCCGAGAGAAGTTCCGGTGCCGTGCGCTTCGACGTAGCCGATTTCCTCGGGCGCCACGCCCGCCTGCTCCAGCGCGTGCCGGATCGCGCGCTCCTGAGAGGCGCGGCTGGGAACGGTGAGTCCACCGCCCGCGCCGCCGTGATCGACAGCCGTGCCGCGAATGAGGCCCACGATGCGATCTCCATCGGCAACGGCATCGGAAAGACGTTTCAGCACCACCATGCCGCAGCCTTCCCCGCGCACATAGCCGTCCGCCGCGGCGTCGAAGGTTTTGCAGCGGCCGTCGGGCGCCAGCATGCGGGCCTGGGAGAAGCTGACCATGACGTCGGGCGACAGCATCAGATTGATGCCGCCCGCCAGCGCCATCCGGCTTTCGCGCGAGCGCAGACTCTCGCACGCGAGGTGCAGACACACGAGGGACGAAGAGCAGGCGGTGTCGATGGCCATGCTCGGTCCGGTGAAGCCCAGCACGAAAGACAGACGGCCCGCCGCCATGTTCAGCGCGCTGCCGGTGCCGACGTAACTGCCCGGCTGCTCGTGCAGGCCGGAGACCTGGATGGCATGGTCGAAACAGGTGATCCCCACGTAGACGCCGGTGGGCGATTGTTGCAGGCGGCTGGGCGCGAGATGGGCGTTTTCGAGCGCTTCCCAGGCGACTTCGAGGAGCAGCTTTTGCTGCGGATCGAGGAACAGCGCTTCGCGGGGCGAGATGTTGAAAAACGAACAATCGAACCCATCCACGTCGTTCAGAAAAGCTCCGAACCGGGTCGCCATTTTGCCGGGCTTTGCGGGGTCCGGATCGTAATACGTATCGATATCCCAGCGGTCGCGCGGCACTTCGGTGACGGCGTCGCGGCCTTCGTCGAGCAGTTTCCAGAAGGCCTCGGGCGTATCGCTGCCGCCGGGGAACCGGCAGGCCATCCCGATCACGGCAATGGGTTCGTTTCGTTCGGCGCGCAGGGCCTGAATCTCGGCGCGGCGCAGGCGCAGCTCTTCGAGCGCGGCGGTGAGGGCGGCGGCGCCTTTGGGACTCATTGGCGGCCGATCTCCAGGGCGATCAGTTCCGAGAGTTCCTCTTCGCTCAGGTCGGCGGATTCATCGGCGGGCGCTACTTCGCTCAGGATGCGATCCGCCACCGCTTCGAGCGTGGGGTGGGTGAAAAACAGCGTTGCGCGGAATGGCCGGCCGAAGCCCGCCGAAATGCGGCTGGTGAGTTCGAGCGCCAGAATCGAATCGAGACCCAGATCGAACAGCGAACGGCCGGGCGGGATGGCGTCCTTGCTCGGGAGCCGCAGAACCTCGGCCACCATGCCCGCGAGAACGGACAGGACGAAGCCGGCCCGGTTGGCGGGCGCGCAGGTTCGCAAAGCGGCGACCAGTTCCGTTTCCCGCTGGATGGCTTCGTCTTGCGGCTGGAGGAATTCCGAGAGCAGCGGCGATGCGGCCGCCGCGGGGTCTGCTTCGAACAAACGAACCCAATTCACCTGGGCCACTCCGGTCTGAGTGGCGCCCCGTTGCATCAGGGCTTCGAGCGCGTCGAGGGCAAATTCCGGGGGCAGGGGATCGACGCCGAGCGTTGCCAGGCGCTCGTGCGCGCGCCGGCCGTATTCGGTTGCCGCGTGGCCGATTTCGGCCCAGGGTCCCCAGTTCACGCTCAGCCCCGCTTTGCCTTCGGCGCGCCGCAGATGGGCCAGCGCGTCGAGGAAGCTGTTGGCCGCCGCGTAGTTGCCCTGCCCGGGCATGGTGACGAGCGACGCCATGGAGGAGAACAGCACGAAGTGGTCGAGCGGGGTATCGCCCGCGAGGCGGTGCAGATTTGAGGCCCCGTCGATCTTGGCCGTGCCGGCGCGATGGAAGCGCTCCGCGTCCTGATCCAGCAGCAAGGCGTCGTCGAGCGCTCCCGCCAGATGGAAGACGCCTTTGAGCGGCGGCATCGACTGGGCGATCTCGCGCATGGCTTCCGCCAGGTCGTCGTACCGCGTAACATCGGCCTTGAAAAAACGAACTCCGGGTTCCGGAACGGCGCGCGGGTCGCTGCGTCCGAGCAGCGCGACGCGACCGGCGCCGCGGGCGAGCAGCCAGGAGGTCAGGCGCAGGCCGAGTCCGCCGGCGCCACCGGTAATCAGGTACGTTGCGTCTTTTTCAAAACGAACCCGCCGGGCGGTGGCGGGTTTGCTGTCGTCGCGCACGATTCGCGCCACGTAACGCCGGCCCTGGCGGAAGGCGACCATGTCCTCCCGCCCGGAAGACTGGATGGCTTCAACGACGGTTGCCGGCGATGGATCCCTGGGATCGAGATCGATGAGGCCGCCCCATATGGCGGGGTGCTCGACCGCGATCGCTCGGCCCAGGCCCCACAAGGGAGACTGAGCGACTGCGGGCGCTTCGCCTTCGAGAACCGGCATCGCGCCAGTTGTAACCAGCCAGAGGCGCGACTGGCCGAGCCCCTTGACCAGTTCGAGAACGCGATCCAGGTCCCCGAGGTGAATGACGCCTTTCCACGGGCGGGCTCCCTGCGGGAGCGGCTCGCCGGCTGGAACCACGGTGCAGAGATTTCCCGATTCTTCGAGGAGTGCGGCTACACGTTCGCCGAGGCCACTGCGGTCCGCGAAGATCAGCCATTCGCCGGGTGCGGGCGCTTCGGTTTGCGGGGTGGGGTCCAGCTGTTTCCATGCCCGGCGGTAGAGGACCGGCGCGAAATCCCTGGTTTTTTCGCCGGAGTCCACGCGCTGCAAACGCAGACCTTCGATTTCGATCAGGATGCGCCCGGCGAGGTCGTAGACGCGCACGTCGCCTTCGAAGGCGTTGGCGTCCGCCGATGGCCGCAGGACGGCATGGCTCCACGCATCTTCCCCAGTCCCGTGGTTCAAAATACAAAACGAACCCAATCCGCTGGGAAGGTAAAAGGCGTCGGCATCGACGGCTTTGCGGTCGATGGCGGCGGCAAGAACTCGGCTGCAGGCATCGAGAAACGCGGGATGGACCGCGTATTCATTGGACGCAGCGCCCCTGATCTGCCCAAGCGCCTCGCCGGGGCGGCGCCAGATCTGCTTGACGCCCTGGAATTCGCCCTCGATCTGAATGCCGAACCCGCGCATTTCGTCGTTGAAGGCCGCACCCGAGATCCGTTCCGTGCAGCGCGCCTGCACGGCGGCGGGATCGAAGCGAACGTGCGGGACCGAAGTTTTGGCGCGATGCAATTCCTGCAAACGCAGCAGATGCGGCAGGTTTTCCAGAATGAGATCGGCGGGCGGACCGAAATCGAGCAGAGAGGCGACTTCATCGACGCCGATCGCCTCCAGCCTCTCGACCAGCGCGAGACAACTCTCGGGAGTGCCGATCAAGCCCCGCGAATGTGCGAAACGTTCGTAGAGAAACTGCACGAAGTCGTCGAGTTCGCGCGGCGGCATGGAGCGCACATCCACCTGCTGGCCGCGGCTCTGGGCGAGGCCGTTCAACAACCCGATGTTGCCGCGGATGTAGTTGCAGAACGGCGCGCGCGCCTGTTCGCGCACCATGGCGGCGTCGCTCCCCACGAAGGTGTGGAGCATAACGGTGACGGTGGCGGTTTTGGGGTCCCAGCCGTTCCGGGCGCGGGCTTCGCGATAGAGCGCGATCTTGTGCTTGAGCTGGTCTTCATCCTGATCGAGAAGGTGCGTCAGGAGATTGGCGCCCATTTCGCCGGCGCGCGTGAAGGTTTTGGGGTTTCCGGCGGCGGTGAGCCAGGTGGGCAACTCGCGCTGCACCGGCGTGGGGTAGACGCGCACGTGAATCGGCTTGCCGTTGCCGCTCGACGCTTCCACCGTGCCACCGCGCCAGAGCTGCTGCACGGTCCGGATGCCTGCGAACATCTCCTCCTGCCGGTTGGCGTACTTCTCCGGGCAGAAGGCGAAATCGTCCGGGTTCCAGCCGGATGCGAACGAGATCCCGACGCGGCCGTTCGAGAGATTGTCGACCATCTACCATTCTTCGGCGATGCGAATGGGGTGGTGCAGGGGCACGACCACGCTTCCGGCCAGCAGGCGGACGCGGCTGGTCGAAGCGGCAAGCGCCGCGTGCAACACGGCGGGATTGGGATAAAGCGAGCCGAGTTGCGTAAAATGCCGTTCCGGAACCCACACGCTCGAAAACCCGTTCGCATCGGCAAAGCGCGCGCTCTCCAGGACGACGCGGTATTTGTTGCCGGAGAGCGACTCTTCGCTGCTGGCGAAAAACATCAGGCCGAATTTCATGCGCGGCTCCCGGCTGGCTTGTCGATCGCGGCGCTGGCGCACAACTGCCACTTCGATTCGCCACTGCGGCTGTAGACCGCGAACGAAAGGTGGCCGCCGCTGCCGCGGCTGAGCACCGTTTGCACGGTTCGGGGTTCGCTGTCATGCAGGAACAGCGGGTGGTGCAGCGCGAGATCGGTCACCGCGGAATAGCCGCCGTTGCCCGCCTGCGCGGCGGCGGAGAGCGCCATCTCTATATATGCGGAATATGGCAGCACCGGCGAACCCATGAGGCGATGACCGCTGAGGAATGCGGAAGCGGGGCCATCGAGTTGCGATTCCCAGGTCCACGTGGAGGGAAGGTGCGCCTGTTGCTCCATTCGGCGACCGAGCAGAGGATGCCCCTGTTCCATCCAGTAGCGGCGGCGTTCGAACGGGTAGGTCGGCAGGCCCAGACGGCGCGGTGAAGGGCCGTAATCGACGGCGCCGGAATCGGCCTCTGTCGCGTCGCCTTGCCTGACGGCCAGGAGTTTGGTGCGGAGTTCGTCGAGGTTCGCGGCGACGATCGCGGCGCGAACGGCGAACGGCGAACGCCCGGTGTTGAGCGAGAACGCGACATCTGCGAGGCGTGCTTCCGGGTGGGCCTCGATCCAGGCGGCGTAGGAACGTGCGAGCGCCACGAGCGCTTCGGGCGTGCGCGCCGAGATGGCCACGGTCAGAGGACGGTCCTCCGCCGGCGCGGGGATATCGGCGCGTTGCGGCGCTTCGCCCAGAATCACGTGGGCGTTGGTTCCCCCGAAGCCGAAGGAGCTGACGCCTGCCAGCCTGGCGCCATCGGGCGCGGTCCAGGGCGTCATGCTCGTGGGAATGCGGAAGGGCGTATTTTCGAGCGCGATATGAGGATTCAGCGTCTGGTAGTGGAGATGCGCCGGGATCTGGCGATGCTGGAGCGCGAGCACCGCCTTGATGAAGCTCGCGATGCCGGCGGCGGATTCGAGATGCCCGATGTTCGTTTTGACCGAAGCGACGAAGCAGGCGCCGTCAGCCGTCCGGCCCTGATTCAGCACGGCCACGAGCGAATTCATCTCGATCGGGTCGCCCAATGGCGTGCCCGTTCCATGGGCTTCCACGTAGCCGATTTCGCGGGGCTCCGCGCCGGCTTCGCGCAAAGCGTCACGGATTACAGCCTGCTGCGCCGGTCCGTTGGGCGCGGTGAGTCCGTTGCTGCGGCCATCCTGATTCACAGCCGATCCGCGAACGGTTGCGAGAACGGTATCGCCTGCCGCGACAGCGTCGGCAAGGCGCTTCAACAGCACCATGCCCACTCCCTCGCCGCGCGCGTAGCCGTTCGCGCTCGCATCGAACGCCTTGCAGCGGCCATCGGGCGAGAGCATCCCGGAACGCGTGAAGGCCGCGCTCAATTGGGGCGCGAGAATCAGGTTGACGCCGCCCGCCAGCGCCGCGTCGCACTCGTTGCCCAGGAGCGCGCGGCAGGCCTGGTGGATGGCGACCAGAGACGAGGAACAGGCCGTATCCACGGCCCAGCTCGGTCCGCGTAAATCGAGCAGGTAAGAGATGCGGTTGGCCGCTACGCTCAGCGCGTTGCCGGTGGCGGCGTACGGTCCCGTTTCCGCTTCGCCCCGGGCCAGACGGAGGTAGTCGGAGTTGCTGATGCCGATGGCGACGGCGGTCCTGCTTCCGGCGAGGCTGCGCGGTGGAACGCAGGCGTTTTCGAGCGTCTCCCAGGCCACTTCAAGCAGCAGCCGTTGCTGCGGGTCCATGGCTTCGGCTTCGCGGGCGTTGATGCCGAAGAAATCGGCGTCGAACTCGTCCACGTGCTCCAGCGGACCGGGATTGCTGCCGCTGCCTTCGATGAGCAGACGCCAGAAGGCCTCGGGGTTGGGCGCTCCGGGGAAACGGCAGCCCATGCCGACCACGGCGATTGTGCGAGCGCCGGCGGCCGGCGCGGCTTCGCGGATGGGGAGGTCCGAACCCGTCAGGTGGCGGGCGAGCGAATGGATGCTCGGAAAATCGTAGACCAGAGTCGGGGGCAACGGGCGCCCGAGCCACTCCTGCAAAGCGCCGGAAAGCTCAATGGCGTCGAGGGAGCCCAGCCCGTAGGAACTGAACGGTTCGTGAATGTCCAGGCTGTGCGCGGAAACTCCCGCCCGCCGTGAAATCCTTTCGATGAGCCAGGCCGTTACGTCGCTGGGCGTGCGCGTCGTGGCTTCGGGAACGGCGGGTTTGCGCCACTCGCCGACAATCTCAAGCCCTTCGCCGCTCAGGAAGGCGAGACGGCTGCGGCTTCGCTGAATCTTCCCGCTCGAAGTGCGCGGAACGGTTGAAGTCTTCAGCAGGAGAATCGCGTGCAATTCAACGTCATGCTCCTCCGCCACGGCGCGACGGATGGCAGAGGCAACGGATTCCACGTCCAGGATGCGCAATTCCTGACGGCGGACTTCGCACGCCAGAACGACTCGTTCCTCATCGTCGATCTCGGCGGAGAACGCAGCCGAGGCGTTGGGGACCAGCGCCGGATGGCTCGCCTCGGCCGTTGCCTCCAGATCCTGGGGATAGAGATTGCGCCCGGCAACGATGATGAGATCTTTCAAGCGGCCGGTGATGAAGAGGTCGTCGCCATCTTTTCCATCGATAAAACCGAGGTCGCCGGTCCGCAGATAAAGCGCCTCGCTGTCCGCGAGACGGGCGCGAAACGTGCGCTCCGATTCTTCGTTCCGGTTCCAGTAGCCGGAGGCGACGCTGGGCCCGGAAATCCAGACTTCACCAACCTGGCCGGGGAGGCTGGGCATTCCGGTTTCGGGGTCCGCGATGCGAATGCGGTGTCCCGCCCACGGGCGTCCGCAGGAAACGAGCGCCTGCTGTCTTCGCCCCGGCGCGGGGTCCGATACGGCGTCCTGGCTCAGGAGTTCGGCGTCAACGGTTTTCAGGACGGGCGCCGATCCGCACGGCCGGCCCGTTACGAACAGCGTCGCTTCGGCCAGGCCATAGACCGGATACATGGTTTCAGCCCGGAACCCCCGGCAGGCAAACGCGTCGGAGAAACGTTCGATCGTGCCTGGGCGAACCGGTTCCGCGCCATTGAATGCGATGCGCCAGCTGCTCAGGTCGAGCCCGGCTCTATCCGCGTCCGATATCTTCCGCGCGCAAAGATCGAAAGCCGAATCGGGGCTTGCGCTCGAAGTGCCGCGATATTTCGTGATGGCCTGCAGCCAGCGGACCGGCTTCTGGACAAAAGCGGCGGGTTCCATCAAGACCGACAGCGCTCCCAAATGGAGCGGCTGCAGGACCTGCCCGAACAAACCCATGTCATGGAAAAGCGGGAGCCACCCGACAAACACAGACGTCTCATCGTGCAGCGCTGCGGCTTTGAGAGATTCCATGTTGCTCAGAATGTTCCGATGGCTGATCATCACGCCCCTGGGCGTCCCGGTCGAGCCGGAGGTGTACTGCAGAAGCGCCAGCGTATCCGGGCCGATGTCCGGGATCTCCAGGTCTTCGGCGGAGACGCCGAGGTCGCGGTCGGTCGGAATGAATTCGAGCGGCAGCGTTTCCGAATAGCCGCCGGAACGCCGCTCGAGGCCCGCGAGCGTGGCGGCGTCCGTCAACGCAATCGCGGGACTGGAATCTTCGACAATGGCCCGCAGACGATCGAGAGACCGGTTCTGCCTCGGCGGGTAAGCGGGCACGGCCACGACGCCCGCGTAAAGACACCCCGTCCAGGCGCAGATGAAATCGAGACCCGGTGGGTAGAGCAGAATCGCGCGGGCGCCCGGGCGAACCGCCGATTGCAGCCGGGCCGCAATACGGCGGGCTCGCTCGTCAAGCTGAGCGAACGTCAGACGGCCGGATTCGCGCTCTCCGTTTTCGAGAAAAATGAACGCGGTGCGGCTCGGGGTGCGCTCCGCCCGCACTTGCAGGAGTTGCGTAACCGTGACAAATTCCGAATTGGAGCCAACCGCCGGCAATGTATGAAGTTCCTCTCAGATTTCCTCAACAGGGGCAAATCATGCCCGATCGTTCACTGCTTCATCTCTCCGTAGGCGCGCTGCGTCCACGGGACCGGAAGAAAATCCTCAACCTGAATGCCCACGCGCTGTTCGCGCGCCAGAGTTCGGGCCAGACAGGCGAGCGCGATGTCCAGAATGCCCAGACCGAAGGGGCTGAACACGACTGGCTTGCCGCCCACGCGGGGCGGGGCATTGCCCAGCAGAACCGAACCGAGCGTGGCGCGGATGAACTCACGATTACCGCTCATGCGCGCGGCGAGGTCGAGCGAAGTGTTGTTCGTGCAGACATGCTCGATATCGTCGACCACGTTTTCCGCGGCCAGAATGGACCGCGGCGTAAAATCCCTGAGAGACACGTGGAGAACGGTCAGGTCGTCGCCGCGCCCCGCGAAGCCGTCCAGATGGGGCGCGATCGCATTGGTCGCAATGGAAACGATATCCGCGCGCCGGAAAAGTTCGGCCGCGTCTCGCGTTATCGAAAGGCTCCGGCCGCCGCAGAACGAAGCGCAATTCCGCCGGAATTGCTCGGCGCGGAACGGGTCCGCGTCGCAAATCGGAATGTGTTCAATTTCCGGCCGCTCGCACAGGAGAAACCGGAGAACTTCGAAATTGATGGCGCCGCAGCCCAGGATGCCCGCGGTAACGGCGGGCCTTCCGTCATGCAAAACGTTCGCCGCGAGCGCGGCGCTGGCCGCGGTTCTGTAGGAATTGATCACGGAGCTTTCCATGATGGCTTCGGCGAGTCCGGTTTCGACCGAGTTCAGGATCAGCGTGGCGGAAGCCCTTTCAAGGCCGGCGGAAAGATTGCCGGGAAACGAAGCGATCCATTTGATTCCGGCAGCCTGAAAACTCCCGCCCAGATACGCGGGCTTCGGGATAATCCGGTCGGCATCGTTGTTGGGAAAACGCAGATACTCGCAGTTCGGAAGGCTGCAGGCCCCGCTTTCCTTCACCGCGTAGGCCGCCCTTACGGTATCCACGATGTCATGTTCGCGATCCCTGAAAAGCCGGACGATGTCTGCTCCCCTGAGCAGAAGAAGGTTAGATTCCGCCATAAGCCGCACTCGTTTGCACGCGGGTCTGAAGATCCCATTCCGCGCGCGCAGGCCGGTCGTAAAGGCCGGCAACGTCGCCGAACATCTCGGCAACCCACCTGGGCGAGTACACCGTATCCAGATACCTCTCGCCCCTGTCGCAGAGGATCGCCACGCAGTTGACGCCGGCCGGAATCTGGTCGCGCATGGCCGCAATGGCCGAAACGACGCCGCCCGACGAGCCGCCCGCGAAAATCGCCTCGCGCCGCAGCAGGCGGTAACAGCCGATGACGCAATCGAGATCGGTGACCGCGACGTGCCGGTACTCGAGGCCCGGCCTGTAAAGCTCCGGGACGCGGGACGCGCCATGCCCCGGGATCAGGCGCGGCCCGGCGGGGCCGCCGAAAATCACGCTGCCCGCGGCGTCCACCGCAACGATCTTCGTGCCGCCGCAATGCGCCGCGACGTACTCGGAGCAGCCGCGCAGAGTGCCGCAGGTGCTGGTGGCCGCGAACACGTAATCGACCTCGCCGTCGAGGCCTTCGTAAATCTCCCGCATGGTTACCAGATGGGCGCGCGCATTGGCCGGATTAGCGTATTGATTCGGCCAGAAACTGCGGGGGATCGCCGCGCACAAGCTCTTCACGCGCTCGATGCGGGCGCTCAGCAGATCGCCTCCGGGCGCATCGCAGTCGCGGACCGGTTCGATCTCGGCGCCATAGGCCTGCATCACCTTCAGGTTTGTCCGCGTGGTGCGGCTGTCGACGACGCAGATGAAGCGCAACCGCATCCAGGCGCAGAACTGAGCGATACCGATTCCAAGATTTCCCGAACTGGATTCGACGACGGTACTGGCCGAATCGATGAGCCCCTGCTCCCAGGCCTCGCGCAGCAGGGACATCGCGGTCCTGTCCTTGATGCTGCCGCCGGGGTTCAGCATTTCGAGCTTCGCATGCAGATTGAAGTGCAGATCGGGGAAGATGCGATTGAGCCCGATCAGCGGCGTGTTCCCGATTGTGGAGAGAATTCCGCCCTTTGACAGCCCGGCCAGCTCGCTCATCTCATTCGCTCCAATATCAAAAGACGATTCCGAATTATACTGCAATTTCCCGCCCGCAGTTCAAATAATCGAAATTATTTCCCGATGTCCGCGCATGAATAGTGAGGTTCTCATCACTGGACCTCAAGCTCACCGGTTTGAAGCCGCCAGAGAGCGGCGTACACGCCTCCCCGTGCGATGAGATCCTCATGTTTTCCGGACTCGTGCACACTGCCTTTTTCGAGCACGAGAATCCTGTCGGAATCGCGAATGGTGGAAAGCCGGTGAGCGATCGTAATCAGGCTGCGATCCAGAGTGACGCGGCGCACGGACCGCTGGACCGCCGCCTCGGTTTCGTAATCGAGATGAGACGTCACTTCATCGAGCGCCAGCACGGGCGCGCCCTTAAGGAGCGCTCTGGCGATGGCGATGCGCTGCCTTTCGCCGCCGGAGAGTTTGCGGCCGCGTTCGCCCACCTGGGCCTGCAGGCCCCCGGGCAGGGTTTGCAGCAGTTCCTCGCCGCCGGCTTCCCGCAGCGCTTCCATCACATCTCTGTCCGAGGCGCGCGGCTGGCCGTAGAGAACGTTATCGCGCACCGTTCCCTGGAAAAGATAAACGTCCTGGCTGACCAGACCGACGGCCGAACGCAAATCGCGCAGATTGAACTCGCGAATATCCCGGCCATCGACCAGAATCCGGCCCTCCTCGACGTCGTAAAAGCGCATCAGGAGGCGCAACAAAGTGCTCTTTCCCGAACCGGTCCTTCCGACAATTCCCAGCGTTTCGCCCGGCCGCAATTCAAACGACACATTTCGAAGCACCTTGACGCCGGGCGTATAGCCGAACGTGACGTTGTCGAAAGCCACCTCGCCGACGAACTCCCGGCGGGACCTTCTCACGGGGCCTCCGCGGATCTTCGGTTTCCGGTCCAGCACCTCCGAAAGCCGGTCGGCGGAGGCGCAGGCGTCGCGATAGAGGCGCTGCACTTCCGACATGCCGTCGATGGAATCCATGAGCCGGGGGAACATATAAACGGCGCGCAGATATTGCAGCTGCGTGAGTTTGCCCTCCGCCAGAAGATCGCCGCCATACGCGGAATTGATGGACATTCCGACCGAATAGACGCCGCGCCCGATTCCGGTCTGGAGCGCCCACACCGCACCGGCCTCGTCGGAGGCTTCGGCGAGGGCGCGATCGTGGTCCCGCAGTCTGCGGCGTTCTTCGTGTTCCGCCGTAAAACTCTTGACGTCCACAATTCCGGAGAGACTGTTTTCGAGCGCCTCGCTGAACTGCCCTTTCATCCGGCCGCGGCCCGCGTAGGCCTCGGCCGTTCTGCGTCCCAGGATGCGGGGCATCAGCAGAAGAGGCAGCAGCGGCAGGCAGCTCAGGGCGGCGAGCGTGGGGGAAGCACCGATCAGAATGGCGCCGGAGACGGCCGCCGTGAGCGTCTTGTCCACGGCCATTTCGCAGCCGCGTTCGACAAATTCCTCAATGCTTCCGGTGTCCTGGGCGATCAGATTCAGCAGCCCGCCGGTGGAATGAGTATCGAAAAACGCCAGATCCGCGTCTTCCACCTGGGCGATCAGGCGCGCGCGCAGCTTTTGCTGGGTTTCGAGGCCGACCTGCCGCCAGCGGCGGAGCCGCTCGTATCGCGCCCAGGTGTCGGCCGCGTTGAGCAGCACGCTGATGAACGCGACGGACGTGACGGACAACGGCTTCGCGTCGGGCCGGTCGGCGGCCGCGATCCGGCCGCGGCTCCTGATGGTGGAGACTACGAACAAGCCTTCGCAGAAATGAATGGAAAAGCTGAGAAGCGAAAAGAAGATGGCGCCGCCCAGCCGTTTCCGTTCCGGGAGCGAGGTCTTGAGAATACGGTACAGGTTGGCGTGTGAAGAAGGGGCGGACGGCGCGAGAGTGGAAAGCCGCGGCAGATGCCTGAGCGTATCCAGAATCAGCGCGCCGACGTTGAGTTTGGGCGGAGCGGGGTCGAAAGCCACCAGCACGCGGCCCGAGAGAGAATTGGCCCGGACTTCCCGCACCCCCGGACAACTCGCGAGGGCGGCCTGCAACTGCCGCGCCCGTTCGGGATTGCCGGCGATCGCATCCACATCCCAGCGTTCCCTGCCGGGAACCGCCGACCTCAGACGGACGACCGGTTCCTCCGACTTACGCCCGCTCCGGTGCCCAGTCACTTCTCTGACTTGCGGTCCTGTTGCGCCAGTTCGTCGAGCGCTTCGGCGTTTGCATCTTCCATTTCCTCCATCGCCTGCGCCGACACGCGGCGGATCACGCGGCCGGCCCGGACTCCCGCTTTTACGCTTTCCTTGAAAAGAAATCTCCAGGCGCTCGCCATCGCTACACCGGAGGCGACCCCAAACAGGTACGTGGTCTTTTTCATGATGCCTTCGATTTCCTGGCTGGAAGGGAGCGGTGTTTTTTGGTTGCCGCGGATTTGGCGACTGCGGATTGGGTTACAACTGGCGCCGGCGTGCGCGCCACGGGAACCGCTTCCGCCGTCCCGATCGCGGGAGCAGGGGCGAGAGCGGGCGCCTCGGGATCCGAAGCGCGTTTCGGGGCGGAGAGCGCCTCGTGGAGGTGCCGGCCCGTCATCGCTTTGACGATCGAATCGGAAGAAACGAGGAGCAGTCCGGGTACGCCGAACAAGCCCCGCGCCGCTACGCCGAGAGCGGCATGAATCCCCGCCTGTTTCCAATCGCCTTTGACGGCGTTGCTTCCTCCGGGAACCAAAAATTCACCGCAGAACTCGAGGCCCGTCTTCAGCGGGCGGCTTTCTTCTGAATCGTCCGGCATTTTGCGCGCTCTATCCTGATTCCGCGGGTAATCGTACAATCGCGGACGAAACTCCGCCGCGCGCAGGCACGGGGAAGTTTTGTCCGCGATTGTTTTCGCAAATACCCGCTGATTGTTAATTGTGTTTCGGAGCCGCCGGTTTTGGGGCCGGTTTCAGGCTCTCTATGATGTTGTGGCCGGTGGCGGCGTCCGCGAAAGAGTTCGCCGACACGATCAGCAAGCCAGGAAGGCCGAACATGGCTTTGGCGGCCAGGCCAACGATGGCGTAAATTCCACCCTTGAGAAAATCCCCGTTGACGATGTTGCTTCCGCCCGGAAGCAAAGCTTCGCCTGCGAACTGTACGCCGGTTCTGAGACTTTGAGAGCTTTCCGTATTCATAGCGTCCTCCTTGAGGTCGTACGTGGAGTATATCAGAACTTCCCTTGTCCAACCAATGGAAAGAAATGGATTTTCGGACGACAATCCGGTTAAATATCCGAATCCGCGACAAATCGTAAAGTATTCGAAAACGCGGCGGCTTACTTGCCGACGAGATGGCGCACGTCGCGGTTATTCTCGTTGCAGATGTACTCCGAGATTTCCCAGCCGGGGGCAAGCTGGGCGGACTCGAGCACCTTCCAGGGTTTGGAATACGCGCCCGGGTCGTCGATCGTGATTTCGATATTCACCCTCCCGAGTTCGGGCCGCGTGAAACGTTCGACGATATGAGCCCTGCTCGTTCGCGGATGCCCCACCAGATCGAGCCACGCCTTGTCGTTCAGGCCGACGGTATCCACCACGAGAGCGTCGCCATCCCAATGCCCGGTCGAATCGCCCCACCAGGTTTCGGTCACGTTCGGGTCGTGCGGCCGTCCGTCGAGGAACACTTGCCGGTAGCTGTGAACGTTTCCCTCATAGAGGATGAGAAAGAGCTGCGGCGTTTGTACGATTTTCCACGGATACGGGTCCTTGCGCGGGGTTCCCATGGGCAGGCACAATCCTTCAGGGTCGTCCTTGCTGTTGTCGGCGTTGCGCCGGCGCATCAGCTCAATGGCCGATGGCAGCATGGGCACGTCGCCGGGTTTCAGATCCCGGGCGATGTTGCGCGCGATCGTCTCGCCGTTCCGGATCGGGGGATCGCCGGGACCGTAACCGGGCGCATAATAGACGCCGGAGAAATCGACATGCCCATCGGCGGTTCTGGGCGTGGGCGAGCCTTTGGGAGCCTGCGGCATGCCGCTCTTGTCGTTGTCGATTTGCGCCGCGGCGGATAAAACGAGCAGGGCCAGAAGCGCCGTCGCGGCGGCTGAACGCACCAGCATCTCTATTGCGCCGGTTCCAGCCGGATCAAAGCCCCGTTATCTTCGTCCGTCAATACGTAGACCAATCCGTCGGGACCCTGCCGGACGTCGCGGATGCGCTGCTTGAGATCCGTCAGCAACGATTGCCGGCTGGTCTCATCCCAGTTTTCGTTGAAGACAATGCGCTCGAGGTGGCCGACGCCCTGCACCGCGCCGCCCAGCATCGCGCCCACCAGAACGTTGTTCTTCCACCCGGGGAAGCGGTCGCCGGTATAGAACGCCATCCCGGAAGGGGCCACCGAGGGCGCCCAGAACACGATCGGCCCGGTCATGCCTTCCGCGGAATTGGGAAGCTTCGGACCCGTATATTCGCGGCCGAAACTGACCTTTGGCCAGCCATAATTGGCCCCCGGCTTGATCACGTTGATTTCGTCGCCTCCGTAAGGTCCGTTTTCATTGTTCCACAGGTCGCCGGTGACGGGATTGAAGGCGAGACCGAGCGAATTGCGATGCCCGAGGGAGTAGATTTCGGCCTTGTAGCCCGGGCGGCCCTCGAAAGGATTGCCCGGCGCCGGAGTTCCGTCGTCGCGCAGGCGCAGGATCTTGCCGCGCAGGCTGCCCGGCTCCTGCGCCGCGTTGCCGTTCGAAGCGCCGGTGGTCATGTAGAGCATGCCGTCTTTCCCGAAGGCGAGGCGGGAGCCCGAGCCTCCGTCCCCGGCCCATGGATCGCAGATCAGAATATCCTTCACGTCCACGAGCTGGTGGCCGTCGAGGCGGGCGCGCGCCAGGGTGGTGGCGACCATGCCATTGGCGACGTCCTTCGTATAGGTAAGATAAACGACCTGATTCCGTGCAAAGTCCGGGTGCGGCAGGATCTCCATCAGGCCCGAAAGACGCACCGCGTGGACGGCGGGCACGCCGCCGACCGGTTCCGGGTCGAGCCGCCCGTCCCGCACCAGGCGAAGTCTGCCGGCGCGTTCCGTCACCAGCATGTCGCCATTGGGCAGGAACGCCAGGCTCCAGGGATGAGACAGTCCGCTGACGACAGTAACGGCGCGGACCTGAGTGGGTTTGGCCTTCGCCTTGCCCTGCGGCTGCCCCTGTGCCCGGGTGGCGAGCATGGCGCCGGCGGCAAACATCCCGAGCAAAAAGAGCGGAAACAGAATTGGACGTTTTTGCGGTGGCGAGGCCTTCATGAATGGAACTCCTTCGGAACGGACTACTCGGATGAAGCTATCACGCCCGGCCCATCGTCCGCAATGCGGCCAGGACGATTTCGGTCCGTATTCCGGGATTGCACTAAACCTTTTTGGCCGCGCCGCCGATTAAGGGCTTAAGCGCCGCCCTCAAGGGCCGGTGAGGTAACGAAAGGAAAGAGTCGGAAACATGAATGGTATGACACTTCGAACGAAATTTCTGGGTGGATTCGCGGCATTGCTCTGCATGGTGGCGGCGCTGACGTTTACATCGATGCGCGCCGTGAGTTCGCTGAACGGCGCACTGGACCGGGTCGTCCATCGTATGTCAAAGCGAGCCGATACAACGAGTCAACTTGTTGAAATCGTAACCGAAATCAGCGGCAGGCAGCAGGCGCTGCTGCTCCATTCGATTCTGAGCGACACGTCGGGAGTCGACCAGAACAGGCGCGCGGTCGCCGAACTGGAGCGGCGCATGGATGGTCTTTTCGGTGAGTTAACGCTCCTGGTGGACTCGTCCGCCGATCGCCAGCTGATCCAGTCTCTCCAGTCCAAAGCCGTTGCCGTACGGCCGATGAGCGAGGAAGTGACCCAGCTGATTCAAAAACAGCAGATGAACGACGCGTTGAAACTGGTCACCGAAAGACTATTGCCGGCTTACGACGAGTTGCAGCGGAACGCCCGCGATTTTCTGACTACCCAGCGCGAAAAGACGAGCTCGGAGACCCTCGACGTGCTGGCAAGCGCCTCGTCAGCCCGTGTTCTGGCGTTTGTCTTCGTGGGGCTCACCATCGCCTGTTCGCTGTTGATTATTGTTGTGGTCCGCCAGATGAACGGCGCGCTCGGAACGATGGGATCGCAGGTGTCCGACGGCGCTCAGCAGGTGGCGCGCGCGGCCGTCCAGATGGGGTCCATCAGTCAATCCCTGGCGCAGGGCGCCTCGGAGCAGGCGGTTTCGCTCGAACAGACCTCCGCCTCGGCCGAACAGGTGAATTCGATGGTTCAGCGGAATGCGAAGAGTTCGCGTGAAGCGGCCGAACACACCAACGACGCCAACCGTCTCCTGACCGAAGCCAACCAGAAACTCGAACACATGCTGGTCTCGATGCGCGATATCTCGTCGTCGAGCGAGCGAATCTCGAAGATCATTCGCGTGATCGATGAAATCGCTTTCCAGACGAACATCCTGTCTCTGAACGCGGCGGTGGAAGCGGCGCGCGCCGGGGAAGCCGGCATGGGCTTCGCCGTTGTCGCCGACGAAGTACGCAATCTGGCGCAGCGCTGTTCGCAGGCGGCCAAAGATACGTCTGGATTGATCGAAGAATCCATCCAGCACTCCAAAGTGGGACGTGTCCGGCTGGACGAAGTGGCCGTGGCGATGCGCCAGGTCACGGACAGCTCAGCGCAGGTTCAGCGGCTCTCGAACGAAGTCAATGCAGGCAGCGAGGAGCAGGCCCGAGCCATCGAGCAGATCTCCAAAGCGATCCTGCAGATCCAGCAGGTCACGCAGCAGACGGCGGCGAGCGCCGAGGAGGGCGCGAGCGCCGGATCGCAGATGAGCGCCGAAGCGGATCACCTGCAATCGACCGTACACCGCATGAGGGCCATGCTCGGCATGCAGGAAGAACTACAGAGCGCTCCGCGTTCCGGGGCGAAAAACAAGGCACAGGCGCAGCAAGAGTACGCATGGAGATAAATACTATGACAAACACAACAAAAGGCAGAATCGTTATTTTTTCGCTCCTGATGGCAGCGGCTTCGGGGTACGCAATGGCGGAGGACGATCTCAAGGTGTCCAATTCCGACGCCATGAAAGCCGCCACCTCGAAGGTGCAGCCGGAGTATCCATCGATCGCCAAGCAGTTGCATCTCGAAGGCGCGGTGGAGGTCGAGGTGCACATCAGCGAGGAGGGCGCCGTTGAGTCGGCGAAACCGATCACAGGCAATGCCGTTCTGGCAAATGCCGCGGTTTCGGCAACCAAGCATTGGAAGTTCACTCCGTTCACGGCGGGCGGCAAGCCTGTGAAGGCCACTGCCGACCTGACGTTCAACTTCAAGCTGTAACCTGCTCGCCGCGACGCGATCGGCCCTGGCCCGTACCACCGGATAACGCACCGGTGGTATGGGCCAGAGCATGAAAACGTGCTATTTCATGGAGCATGACGCGATGCCTCGCGGTATTGCTCTCTCTCTCGTCTCTGCTTCTGGCGGGAGATACCGGCAGCCGGGTCCTCTATGTAGGCGGGACCGTGCCGGGAATACAGAATAAATCCATCGCTCGGATTGAAATTCTCGAAGACGATGCGCTCAAACTGAGTACCCGGAGCGAATCGTTGACGATCCCGTATAAGGACGTCAGCACTCTGGAGTATGGATTGCGTGTCAGCCGCCGGTATGTCGAAGCGGCGCTGATTTCACCGCTTTTCCTGGTGGGAAAGAGGAAAACACACTTCCTCACCATCGGGTATGTCGATCGTGAGGGCAGACAGCAGGCGATGGTCCTTCAGGTAGACAAGAGCGACATCCGCCCGCTGCTCGTCTCGCTGGAGGCCCGCACGGGCCGGCGGGTCGAGTTTCAGGATGAAGAAGCCCGAAAGGCGGGCAAGGGATGAAGCCGGGGATCCCGATCCGGCCAGGGTTGCTCACCTGTCTGGTCCTGATATGTCCATCGATCGCTTCGTGCGTCGAGCCGCAGCCGGCGCAGCCCGATCTGTCGACGGTCAGGCGGATTTTCGTCGATCAGCTTGGCGGCGGCCACACATCCGATCAGATGCGCGATATGCTGATCGCCGCCCTGCAGAATTCGAAACTCTTCGTGATCACCGAGAATCAGGATCGGGCGGACGCCTTCCTGCGAGGTTCGTCCGACGACAAGATCTACACCGAGCAACACAACTCCAGCGATGCGCTTGGAGTGCACTCGGAAACCGCATCCGGCAGCGGCACGAGCAGCTCCATGAGCGGGACAACATCGTCCAGGCATTCCAGAGGGATCGGAGTCACCGATAGCGAGACGAGCGAGATCGAGGAGCGGCGGCACGAGACGTCCGCCTCGATTCGCCTGGTGAACTCCGATGGAGATGTGATCTGGTCCAGCACGCAGGAAAGCGCCGGCGGGAAATTTCGCGGCGCGATGGCCGACATCGCCGACAGAATTGCCCGGCAACTTGTCGAAGACACGCGCAAAGCGCGCGCCGCCAGGGAGCAGGGCCAGGACGCTTTGGCGCCAAAGCAGTGAGGAATCCCGACAGCGGCATGTCACCATACAGACATGGGTATTCGGCTTGCGTTCGGGCGTGGCGTTCTCGATCTGGAACTGCCGCCCGGCTATGACTGGCGTGTCCTCGAAGCGCGCTCGGCGGCGGCATTGCCCGACGCCGCCGCGGCGATCGGACAAGCGCTTGACAGTCCGGTTTCCGGACCGTCCATCGAGGAATCAGCTCGCGGGAAACGGAGCGCGGCGATCTCGGTCTGCGATATTACCCGGCCCGTGCCCTATCCGGTTATGCTGCCGCCGCTGCTCGAACGTCTTGAGCGCGCGGGCGTTCCACGCGCGGAGATCACCATCCTCATTGCGACCGGCCTCCACCGCCCCGCGACGCCCGATGAAATTGCCGAAATCCTCTCGCCCGCAATCGCGGGCCGGTACAGGGTGGCGAATCATCGCGCGCGCGAATTGAACGAGCACCGGAGCCTGGGGTCAACGCGCTCGGGAACGCCTGTCTATATCGACGAACGGTTCATGGACGCCGAACTGCACCTCACCTCCGGCCTGATCGAGCCGCATCTGATGCTCGGTTTCTCCGGCGGGCGGAAGCTGATCGCTCCCGGATTGGCTTACCAGGACACGATCAAATCCATTCACAGCCCCCGGTTCATGCGCGACCCCAGGGCCGTCGAAGGTTCGATCGAGGGCAACAGCGTCCACGCGGAGTTGCTCGAAATCGCACGCATGGCGCGGCACGATTTCATGCTCGATGTCGCGATCGCGCGCGACCGGAGCATTTCCGGCGTGTTTGCCGGCAAGCCCGAGGCGGCGCACGCGGAGGCCGTCCGCTTCGTGTCCGCCGCCATGCTGCAGGAACTCGACGGACCGGTGGACGCGGTCATCACCTCCGCCGCGGGCTATCCGCTCGATCTGACGTTCTATCAGGCGATCAAGGGTATTACGGCAGCCGGGAAAATCGTGAAGCCGGGCGGAAAGATCCTTCTGATCGCCGCGTGCGGCGAGGGAACCGGTTCACCCGATTTCGCGGACATGCTGCGTGAAGGGATACCGGATCGGGAGTTTCTCGATCGCATCGCGAACGCGCCCGTGCTGGTGGATCAGTGGCAGCTCGAAAAGCTGGCGCTCGTCACGCGGAGCGCGGACGTGCTTTACTTCGTTCCCGGTTTGCCCGCGGATTACTATCCGGCGCTGTGGGGCACGGCATACGCATCGCCGGAGGAGGCGTTGAAGGCGCTTCTGGACGGATTACCCCGGGGCGCAACCGTCGCCGTGCTGCCCGAAGGTCCGTACGTACTGGCGGCCGCGCGGGTCCCTGAAAGCGTGCCGGCGCACCAATAAAAAAAAGGGGCGGAACGCCTGCGCGCTCCGCCCCGCCCACAGGCCGAAGCCCGTGCATCCGAATGTCTAGTGGACCAGCATACCGTGAGGATCGATCACGAACTTCGTGGAAGCGCCCTTGTCGAAATCCTTGTAGCCCTTCGGACCTTCGTCGAGCGTGATCACCTTCACATTCACCGCTTTGGCGACCTGGATCTTGTTGTGCAGGATCGCCATCATGAGCGCGCGATTATACTTCATCACCGGGCACTGGCCGGTGTAGAAGTAGTGCGACTTCGCCCAGCCGAGGCCGATGCGGATGCTGAGGTTGCCGGTTTTCGCCGCGGCGTCGATGCCGCCCGGATCGTCCGTCACATACAGACCGGGGATGCCGATCGCGCCGCCGGCCCGGGTAATTGTCATGAGAGAATTGAGCACGGTGGCGGGAGCTTCCTTCGCCGCGCCCGTGTGGCCGTGCCCGCGCGCTTCAAACCCGACGCAATCCACGCCGCAGTCCACTTCCGGTTCGCCCAGGATCTGGGCAATCTGATCGCCCACCGAGGCGTCCTTCGAGACATCCACCGTTTCGCAGCCGAAGCTCTTCGCCTGGGCGAGGCGCTCGGGAATCAGATCGCCAACGATGACGACCGCGGCGCCCAGCAGTTGCGCCGCGGCCGCCGAAGCGAGGCCCACCGGACCCGCGCCGGCCACGTACACCGTCGAACCCGGACCCACGCCGGCCGTTACCGCCCCGTGATACCCCGTGGGCAGAATGTCCGACAGGCATGTCAGATCGCGGATTTTTTCCATCGCCCGCGCCTTGTCCGGGAACTTCAGCAGATTGAAGTCCGCATACGGAACCATCACATATTCCGCCTGGCCGCCGACCCAGCCGCCCATATCGACATAGCCGTAAGCCGCGCCCGGACGCGCCGGATTCACGTTGAGGCAGATGCCGGTTTTGCCTTCCTTGCAATTGCGGCAGCGGCCGCACGCGATATTGAACGGTACGGAGCAGAGATCGCCAACCTTGATGAACTCCACGTCCTTTCCGGCTTCGATCACCTCGCCCGTGATCTCGTGCCCGAGAATCAGGCCATGCGGCGCCGTTGTGCGCCCCCTGACCATGTGCTGATCGCTTCCGCAGATATTCGTGGAGACGATCTTCAGAATCACGCCGTGCTCACATTTACGGCTTCCGATCGCCAGTTTGGGATAGTCGATGCTCTGCACCTCGACGTTCCCCGGGCCCATGTACGCCAAACCTCGATTGCTTGCCATTCTGTCTTTTTTTCCTCGTTTGAATTTTCAGTCGATCAGAAAGCGGCGGCGCCGGCTTCCGCCACCGCATGATCCTGATCGCCGGACCCGCCGCTGACTCCGATTGCGCCGACAACCTTCCCATCCTTCTTCAGGGGAATGCCGCCCGCGAAGATCATGATACGCCCATCGTTGGAGGCGTGGATTCCGAAAAACTGGCCGCCCGGCTGGCTGTGCGCCGCGAGATCCTTCGTCGAGATGTCGAATGCCCGCGACGTGTAGGCCTTCTTCTGGGAAATATCGATGCTGCCAAGCCACGCTCCGTCCATGCGCACGTGGGAGACGAGATTCCCGCCCGCGTCGGCCACCGCGATATTCATCGGCTGACCGATTTCGCCGGCCTTCTTTTCGGCGGCCGCAATGATTCTTCGTGCATCGTTGAGTGTCAAAGTGCCCTCCCTGATGAGATTGTCAACAGCTCCACGAGCTATCCTAACAACTTCTCCGGCGCGGTGGCGCTCGAAATCGAAGGCCGCATGGCGCCGGTCCGTACACGAGCGGACTGACGATCACGTTTCGCCACCCGGCCGATCCGCAATCGGCCGCACAATTGGCTGATATAACAGCTATCCGGACGGCTCCGCCCGCGACACGGGATTCGGTCCGTCCCGCCTTCAGGAAACTGAAACATCAGAAAGCAAAAAACCTTTGACAGCGGGCCGGCAGTGTTATACACTCCGATGCCGATAAGGGATTTGCCGGTGTTGCGGGCGAACGGGTTCGCGCGCTCAGCCACACGCCGGCCGTGCTGAATTGTCGTTGCCCGGGCTATGCCCGGGTCCGAATGAATCGGGGGAGACTAATGCGCATTCTCGCTGTTACGCTCTGTTTGCTGTCCATTCCCGTTGCCGCTTTCTCGCAAACCGCCAACGGAACGATTACCGGAACGATTACCGACTCCACCGGCGCGACGATAGCCGGCGCGGCGGTGGCGGTAACGAACACGGATACCGGGGCGGTGTTTCCGACCGTGTCCACCGCTACCGGCGCTTACACCACGCCCAACCTGCCGGTCGGGCCCTACGCGGTCGCGGTGACGGCTTCGGGCTTCAAAAAATATACACGCAGCGGCTTGACCATCTCCGCCGCCCAGATTCTGAAGGTGGATGCGACGCTCGAAGTCGGCGCTTCCACCGAATCGATCACCGTGAGCGCCGAGTCCTCGCTGCTGAAAACGGAGAGCGGCGACGTGGCCACCAACGTCACGCTGGAGCAACTGCAGGATCTGCCGATACTGGGGATCGGCAACTCCAACGCGGGCAGTTCCGGGGTGCGCAATCCGTACACTTCGGTCGTGATGCTTCCGGGCATCTATTCCGTCGCGAATTCCAGCATGATCGTCAACGGCGCGCCCACCAATACAGCGGCCTATCGCGTCGATGGCATGGACAACACCAATCACACCGTGAGTTTCGCCCTGCAGGAAAATCAGCCCAGCGCGGATGCGATTCAGGAAGTGGCGGTGCAGACCAGCAACTACGCGCCGGAGTTCGGCCAGGCGGGCGGCGGTCTCTTCAACATCACGATGAAGTCGGGCACCAATCAATATCACGGGAGCGGTTACGAATACTTCGTCAACGAGGACTTGAACGCCGCATTCCCCTTTTCGAGTAACGGACCCAACGGAACCGGAGGGAAGTATCGCCCCAGAAACCGGCGCAACGATTTCGGCGGAACGCTGGGCGGCCCGGTCCGGATTCCCAGGCTTTATAACGGAACCAACAAGACTTTCTTTTTCTTCAGCTATGAAAGATACGTCGAAACCTCCGGCCTGACCTTCAGCGACACGGTTCCAACCGCCGCGTATCGCGCGGGCGATTTTTCCGCGATTTCGCCCGCCGGCGGCCCAAACTTCAATCCGAACCTCGGTGTCCCGGCCACCCCCATCGGCACCGATGCGCAGGGCCGCCCGATCATGGCGAATGAGATTTACGATCCCGCGACGAGGGGCGTTAACGGCGCCGGCCAGGGTTACTCGAACCCCTTTCCGAACAACATGATTCCGGTCTCGCGAATCACTCCGTTCGCGACCGCCGTCCAGTCCCTGATTCCGGGTCCGCAGAACGGCAATCTGACGCAGAATTATACCGGCAATAACATCAGCAACCGCATCACGCCGATTCCTTCCCTCAAAATCGATCAGGTCCTCGGGGACAAAGGCAAGCTGTCCTTCTATTGGGGGTTAACCGGGACCGTGTCGCTGTACTCGACTCCGAACGGCAACGCCGACGGATTGCCCGATATCATCAGCGGGGCTCGCGGCACCTTCATTCATTCCCTGACGGAGAGACTGAATTACGATTACACCCTGACTCCCACGCTGCTGCTCCACTTCGGCGCCGGATATTCGCGCACTCTCTTCGTGGACACCTCGCCAAACACTTACAACGGCAACCAGTTCAACTGCTCGACGCTCGGCGTGACCGGCTGCGACGTCGCCTACAACTTCCCCACGTTCACCTCGATGATCCCCACGAACGCCGCTTCAACCCTCGGCGGCATGCAACAGATGGGTAACGCCCTCCTCCACACCACGACCACCACCCTGCGGCCGTCTTTCAACGCCAACACGACATGGATACACGGCGACCACACCTTCAAATTCGGCTCGGAAGTCTGGTTTCAGGGCAATATCACGGCGCCACCCTCCGGCGTGGGCATGTCGTTCGGCTGCACGTTCTCCAGCACCTGCTCCAACACGAACTACGGCGCAACCGCGCAACCCTACTCCTTCACCCCGGCCGCGGGACAGGGCGCTCAGCAGATGGGCAACTACTATGCAAACTTCCTGCTGGGCGACGCCATCTCGACCACTCAGTACGCGCCCACGGACAACCGCATGGGCAAGTCGCAATGGGGCTTCTATGCGCAGGATTCCTGGAAAGTGACGCGGAAGCTCACTGTGTCTTACGGACTCCGGTACGATCTGGCAACGCCCACCAGGGAACAATACGGCCGGTCCGCCGATCTTGGCGTGACGACTCCGAATCCGGCGGTCGGGGGCCAGTTGGGGGCTCCGATTTTTCAGGCCACCTGCGGGTGCAATTTCATGAAGACCTATCCGTGGGCGTTCGGGCCGCGGCTCGGCATCGCTTATCAGCTCGACGAAAAAACCGTTTTCCGGGGCGGCTGGGGCCTCGCCTATGGAGTCCCCAACGATATTAACCCCAGTTCGTCTTCGCAACTGGTGAGCGCGGTATCGGGACTCAATGCGTTTGCGAACTATGCCAGTCCCTCTTTTCTGCCGCAGCCGGCCTGGCCCAATTTCAATCCCGGCCAGTCGCCGATACCGGGTCAGGTCGTCGGGTTCACCGGGCTGAGTCTGATTGACCAGAATGCGGCACGGCCGCCCCGTCAGGACCAGTGGAGCATTGGCATCGAGCGCGAAGTCACGCGCGACTTTGTGATCGATGCGTCTTACGTCGGCAACCGGGGCGTGTGGTGGGAAGGACAAACCTCGCTGGGCCTGCTGAACCAGGTTTCGCCGCAAAGGTTCGCTCAGTTCGGCTTGAATCCTTATACGAACCCCGCCGACAACCTGCTGCTCAACGATCAACTCAGCAACCCGGCCGTGATTGCGCGGGTGGGGAACTTCCTGCCGTATACGGGGTATTCCACCGCCAACAGTCTGCTCAATGCGTTGCGGCCGTTCCCGCAGTTCAGCACCATCACGGTGGCCAACGCGCCCACCGGGAACACCTGGTACGACTCCCTCCAGATCAAAGGCACGAAGCGCATGTCGAAGGGTTTGCAGATCAACGGCGCCTTCACCTGGTCCCGATCGCTCGTCTCCACCCGGGAAGACATCTTCAACCCGGCCAGCTCCGGCAAGTCGATCGAGGCGACGGATCAGCCGTACTACTTCACGACGAACATTCTGTATCAGACGCAGAAATACTTCAGCAACCGGCTGCTGGCGCTGGTCACGCAGGACTGGCAGGTCGGGGCGCTGCTACAGTACGCCAGCGGTCTGCCTTTGACGCCGCCATCCGCCACGACACTCAACTTCCTCGGCGGCAGCGAGCAGATTCCGACGGGCAAGCCCTTTTTCCTGAAGAACCTGAACTGCGGCTGCATCAATCCCTTTCAGGACCAGGTGCTGAATCCGGCAGCCTGGGCCAATCCGGCTACAGGCGCCTATGGCCCCGGCCCGCAGTCTGTATTTTTCGGACCGCCCGCATTGTATTACAGCGATTTCCGCGCTGCCCGCCATCCGAGCGAGAACTTCAACATCGGGCGCAACTTCCGCATCAGGGAGAAGATGCTTTTCTCGATTCGCGCCGAGTTCACCAATATCTTCAATCGGACTCAGATCGGCGCTCCGAGCACGGTGAACCCGGCCGGTGGTCTTTCCCGGAACAAAGCGGGGCAGTACACCGGCGGCTTCGGCACAATCAACCTGACCGAGGCCGCCGGCGTGGCTCCGAGCTTCGGCGCCAACACCAGCGCCTTGTACTCCGCGCCGCGGCAAGGCACGATCGTCGCCCGCTTCACGTTTTGAGGAACACGCGCAAGTCCAGCCGCCGAACGACCCGGCGGCTCTTGCGCTTCGAATACGCGCCCCTCTCCGAAACGAGCGGGGCGCGTTGTTGTTTGAGGTCGAATGTGGGCGATATATCACTTTTCCATCTCCAAGCCCCTTCCGGCAGACAAGCCTGGCGCCAATAAATGAAATATCAGACTTCCGGAAGTTTGACACAGGGGCGATCGCTCTTATAGAATTCTTGGAACACGGGGGAATTCGAATTGTGGCCCCATGGCGACATGGTGCTTCCACCAATCCGTCTTTTGCTGATTTAGCCGTCTGAGTATTCAGGCGAGAGAAAGAGGTTTATGCGTTTCATACAAACATCGTTATGTTTTCTGCTGTTCTCGTTCGCCGTCTTCGCGCAAAGCGACCGCGGCACGATCACCGGCACAGTTACAGACACAACCGGCGCGGTCATCGCCAATGCCCAAATCGAGGCAAAACAAGTCGACACGGGGTCTTTGTTCCCCACGACCAGCACCGGGACCGGCAATTACACGCTCACCCAATTACCGGTGGGACCCTATGAAATTTCAGTCACGGTGGCCGGATTCAAGAAGTTCGTGCGGTCCGGCATCACCGTTCAGGTGGCGCAGACCCTGCGAGTCGATATCCCGCTCGAGGTCGGCGCGGCGTCGGAGTCCGTTACCGTGAGCGCGGAAGGAAGCCTGCTCAAAACGGAATCCGGCGACGTCAGCAGCAACGTCAACGTCTCAACCCTGGATACCCTGCCGATGCTGGGCGTGGGCGCCGCGGCTTCGGGCAGTTCGGGAATCCGCAACCCCAACAATGTACTCAACGTGATTCCCGGCGCCTACTACGTGCCGAATTCACAGGTAAAGATCAACGGAGCGCAGTCGAACTCTTACGCCTATCACGTGGAGGGCATGGATTCGACCAACGCCGGTTTCCCCTACGCGGCGGCGCAGACTCAGCCCAGCGTGGACGCGATTCAGGAAGTCTCGGTTCAGACCAGCAACTTCGCCGCGGAATATGGCGCGGTGGGCGGCGGTTTCTTCAACGTCACGATGAAATCGGGCGGGAATCAGTATCACGGCAGCGGCTACGATTACCTCGTGAACGAAGTTCTCGACGCGGGTGAACCGTTTGCGTTCGTCAACAAGAACGTGAACCACCCCGACCAGTTGTTCCGGCCGCGCGCGCGCCGCAACGACTACGGTTTTACGGTCGGCGGTCCGCTGTCCATTCCGAAGCTGTACAACGGCAAGGACAAGACCTTCTTCTTCTTTAATTTCGAGCAGTTCCGCGAGACCCAGTACGTTGGCTTCGTGGATACGCTTCCCACCAACGCCTACAGGAACGGCGATTTCAGCGGCGCCATTGCGGCCGCCGGCAACGTGCCTCTGAGTTTCCAGGGCAAAACCGTGGGACTCGCCAATCAGATTTTCGATCCCACCACCGGCCTGCCGTTCGCCAACAACACCATTCCTTTGAACCGCATGGATCCGGTTGCGCTGAAGGTGCAGAGTCTGCTTCCGCAGCCGACGAATGGCGGAACGATCAATAACTATACGCCCACGGAGCCGAGCATGCGCCACACCACGATTCCGGCGCTCAAAATCGACCAGCTGGTCGGCTCCAAACAGAAGTTTTCCTTCTACTGGTCCACCACCCATACGGACTCCCAGTATTCGCAGATCTATGGCAATTACGACGGTCTGCCAACCCCGATTACACAGGCGCGCGGCAGCTTCATCCATTCTCAGGCCGAACGCTTGAACTACGACAACACGCTCGCGCCGACCCTGCTGCTGCACATCGGCGTCGGTTACCAGCAGAATAACTTCTTCGACGACGCGCCGGTCCTCGATTACAATGCCCTGGCATCGCTGGGCTTGAAAGGCGCTACTCTCAATCGCAACTTCCCGATCTTCAACGGATTCTGCGGCACCGGCTTCTTCGCCAACAATTGCGGCGCGGGCGGCGGATCGCACGATCTGGGCCCCCCCGGACAAGGCCACCAGTTCTGGGAAAAACCCGAAGGAAATGCGAGCATGACGTGGGTGAAAGGGAGCCACACGCTGAAGGCCGGCACCGATATGTACTTCTCGGCCGTGCCCAATCAGCCTTACACCAACACCAATGGCGCTTACACGTTCAGCGCCAACGAAACGGCGCTCGGCGCCGTCGTCACCGGCACGGGCCAGCAGCTTCTGTCGGGCGGCTCTCTCGGTTTCCCCTACGCCAGCTTCCTGCTGGGTGCGGTGGATTCTTACAGCATCGCGGCAGTCGCGGATTACCGCCAGTCCAAGGAGCAGATCGGGCTCTTCGTGCAGGATTCCTGGAAAGTGACGCAAAAGCTGACGCTCAATTACGGCTTGCGCTGGGATTACGGCACTTACTACAAGGAAGAACACGGCCGCGCCGTGAATTTCTCGCCCACCACGCCCAATCCCAACGCCGGCGGCATGCCGGGAGCCTTCCTCTATGAAGGTAACGGTCCGGGCGCCTGCAATTGCAACTTCGCGAACAATTATCCTTTCGCCCTCGGACCTCGTCTGGGAGTTGCGTATTCGATCAACGATAAAACCGTGTTCCGCGCCGGGTGGGGTCTCATCTACGGCCAGACCAGCACCAATCCCTTCGGCGTCAACCAGGCGGGCATCGTCAACACCCTGACTGCCGGCTCTCCGGGCAATGGCGTAGCCGCCATGACTTTGCAGAACGGCATTTCGAATGTTCCTTCATTCCCTTCGCAGCAGGTTCCGCTGTCTTCGATCGGCGGCCAGGCGCTTCCGGCGGGCGTTGGCTTCCTCGATCCGAATGCGGGGAGACCTCCCAGACAGAATCAGTGGAGCATCGGGATTCAGCACGAATTCAGCACCAATCTGTCTCTGGACGTCGCTTACGTCGGTAACCGCGGTGTCTGGTGGCAAGCTCCGTCCCTGCAGGATCTCAACGCGATCACTCCGCAGATCCTGGCGGCAAACGGTCTGAATATCGCCAACCCGGCGGATCAGACGCTGCTGACTACTCCGTTGAGCAGGCAAACGCGCTTCGGCGCGCCCTACGCCGGCTTTAGCTCCAACAACAGCGTCGCGCAGTCTTTGCGGCCGTACCCGCAGTTCGGCAACATTCCGGTTTCCGGCGATCCGCTCGGCAAAACCTGGTACGATTCGCTCCAGTCAACGGTGACCAAGCGGTATTCCAAAGGCCTGACTCTCACGGGTACGTTTACGTGGCAGAAATCGCTTCAGGTGGGCACCGACGGCAACACCAACCCCGGAGTCGCCGGCACGAATTACGTCAACAACACCGTGTTGGCGCCTTTCGCCAGCAAGTCGATTTCGGCTTTCGACCAGCCGCTGGCGCTCACCATCGCCGCCAGCTACACATTACCGAGGGTCTCGCAACTTCGGAAGGCTGCATGGGCGATGCAGGACTGGGAGATCGGTACGCTGCTGCAGTATGCCAGCGGCCTTCCGATTCCCGTTCCCGCCGCTACCACTCAGATCTCGAATCAGCTGTACCAGGGAGCGTTGATGAACCGCGTCTCAGGCCAGCCTCTCTACCTTGTCAGCAACCTCAACTGCCACTGCTACGATCCATCCACGACTCCGGTTTTGAATCCGGCGGCGTGGGCGAATCCGGCGCCCGGCCAGTTTGGAACCGCGTCGCCGTTCTACGGGGACTTCCGCTACCAGAGGCATCCGGTGGAAAACATCAACATCGGCCGCACCTGGCGGATCAAGGAACGGATGAGCCTCAACCTTCGGGTGGAGTTCAACAATATGTTCAACCGGACCTATCTGAACAACATGACCGCCACGAATCCCACAATTCCCATTTCGCGCAACGGCCTTGGGAATCTGGTTGGCGGCTTCGGGTACATCAACACGGCGTTCTCGGCCACCAACCCGGCCGCGCAGCCCCGTAACGGCGATATCGTGATGCGGTTTATGTTCTGAGCTAACCCGCACAGCAATCGATCCTGGAGGGAGGGCCGCAAGGTTCTCCCTCTTTTTGCGTTATGACGGTAAACCTCGGCGAAACTCGGCAAACCTTATTCGGGGCGAGGCGGACCGGCGTATGATGGATAGGGCCGCCGGCCGACAGGTCATTTTCGAGTTCAGGGAGAAAGAATGAAATCCAGTTTGACGTTTCTTATCGTGCTTGCGGGTGCTTCCGCGGTTTATGCCCAGAGCAACCCGCTCAGCGGCGAGGTAAAAGGGAATTACAACAACATCAAGAACAACCTTCTGAAAGGCGCCGAGAAGATGCCGGAGGCGGATTACACTTTCAAGCCCGCGCCGGAAAGCCGCACGTTCGGCGAAGTCGTCACGCATATCGCCACCGTGCAGGCCGCGCTTTGCGCTTCGGCGAAGGGCGAAACCAAACAGATCGACGGGACGAAGACCTCGAAGGCCGATGCGGTAGCCGCGCTGAAGGAATCCATCGCGTACTGCGATCCGGTTTACGATGCGCTGACCGACGCGAGCGGCATGGAGATGGGCAAGATGTTCGGCCGCGACCGGACGAAGCTCGGGATTCTGGACTTCAACGTCATTCACGACAATGAAATGTACGGCACGATGGCTGTTTACCTGCGCGCGAAAGGCGTCGTTCCGCCGTCGAGCGAACCTCGCGGCAACATGAAAAAGTAGCGCTGGCATAGAATGTTGAGCGCAAGTTTTGTCAACCCAGATCGCCGGAGCATAGAGTCATGGACAAAGTGTTTTTAAAAGCCTTCTTCGCCGTCGCCGCCATCGGCCTGACGGCCTGTTCTTCGGAGCCCGCGAAGACGACCGAGACAAAGACCGATACGGCTGCGAAGCAGGCTCCCGCCGGGCCTCCCGAGGCTGTTGCGGCCAAGGCCGCTTTCTACGAAATGTATACGCCGGCGCATGCCTGGGCCGCGGATATTCTGCCGATCAGCCTGAAAAGCGGCGCAGTCGCAGGGGTCAAAAACGCGGATGGAAAGGCCGGCGTCTGGACCGCCACCTTCGCTTCTCCAACCCAGCATGCCGCCCGCACGTATACCTATGCGGTTGCCGATCAATTGCCGAACATCACGAAGGGTGTCACGGCCGAAGGCACAGAGCCGTGGGCCGGACCCACGACTGCGGTAATGACCTTTCAGACCAGCGATTTCACCATCGATTCCGACGCGGCCTATAAAGCGGCGGCGGCAAAGGCGGCGGACTGGCTGAAAGAGAAAGACAACGCCGAAAAGCCCGTTTCCCTTTCTTTGGGCGCGGCTTCCCGTTTTCCGGCGCCCGTCTGGTACATCCTGTTCGGTGACGCGAAATCCGGTTTCGTGGCGCTGGTCAGCGCGACGACCGGCAATATCATCACGAAATAGGGCCAATGTCCCGGGCGCGCCGCCGCCGGGCGAGCGCGAGAAGCGACAAGGCGAAAGCGGCGACCGGGGCGGTCATGGGTTCCGGAGCGGGCGAAATCGCCGCCGCGGAACTCACGTTGAGGATATCGACCGCCCAGTTTCCGTTGTCCTGATTCCCAAAGGAGTCGCAGAACGCCGTACACGCTCCGGCGGCGGTGAAATTGCCCGCGCCCTGCCGGGCAAAGCCATCGCTCAGATTGCCATTGGGCGTGTTGCCGGATTGGGTCAGAGCCAGCGTATAGGTACCGGTCGAAAGAAAGCCATGAAAGTAGGCGTCCAGGCAGGCGCCGTGGAACGTGCCGACATTGCCGCAGCCACCGTCGTCATTGCTGCCGATCTGGGTTCCATCGCCGGCGAACCACGTGAAGTAGGAGTCGAAACCACCGGGCGGAATCACCGAGGTTGCGGCATTCGTGCCGCCGGCGTATCCGATGCTCTGAAGCGTGACGGTGACGTTCGACAAAAGGGTGAAGGTAAACAATTGCACCTGATCGTCGGTGGCAAATGTTCCGGTGAACGAGAAAGTGCCTGCCGAGGCCAACGAGACGGCGGCAGTGGAAAGCAGAAGTACGCGCAGGAGCTTCTTCATGGTTCGATAATCCTTTCGTGCGAGGCGGTACTACTTACCGCAAGCGTTTAGAGAGGGTACCAAGCGCGGCACGGGAAGGCAATCGGAAATCTTCAACCCGAAGTTACGGCTTGCCGCAGGTAGCGGCCTCAATGAACTGCCCATCGAGCGGACGCAGTTTTCGTATCTCATCGCGGCCTTGCGCCGGCGGGACCAGGACGGGGGTTGCGCGTACCGCGAACGAGGCATTCGGGGGATAATCGACGCGCACGAAGTATTCCTTCGCGGATTCGATATCGACATCGATTCCGATCGGATAATCGACTGTTGCGAACGAGTGTCTTCCCGCCGATACTTTCATGGTGTAGACGCGGCCGTTCTGAATTCTGGCAACAGGGAAAGCATCGCAGGAGACCGTTGGATGCGCCGCCTGGCCCACGCTGAGACGGTAACGATAGATATGCACCGTGGCCTGGGGCTGGGGTTGGGGCTGTGTTTGGGAATGCGTCTGCGCGGAAGTCGCCATCGAGACTGCCCCCCAGAAGATCAGGATGCGAGCGTATTGCATGATTCCTCTCCTCGCCATTAACTGAATCCGAAAGGCCGGCGCTCGCCCGCCCGCACCGTCGCGTTCAACTCGCCGATGCCATCGATGAGCGACCTGACCCTATCCCCCGGCCGGATGCGCGCGCACTTCGGGCAGCCGGTGGAGACGATGTCGCCGGGATGCAGGGTGAAAAAATCGCTGTGAAACGCCACCAGGTCGAGCGGGCGCATTTTCATGTTGCGGACGAAATCGCGCGAACAGATGGAGCCGTTGAGTTCCGTGACGACTTCGAGGCCGTCGATATCGGGAACCTCATCCGCGGTTACGATCACCGGGCCGAAGCTGAAGAAGGTATCGATGCTTTTGGCGCGGGTGAGGTAGCGCGGGTTTTTGCGCAGGACGTCGAGGGCGGTGAGATCGAGCGTGACGGTGAATCCATAAACGACCTGGAGCGCCTTTTCCGGCGGCACGAACCGGCAACTGCGGCCAACGATGACGCCGAGTTCGCCTTCCGCATCCACGTCGTTCGAGACCTCGGGCGGGGGCAGCAGGATTTCGCCGCCGGGCTGGAACATGCAGGATGCCGGTTTCATGAAACTGCCCGGCTCCGCGGGCTGGGCGGCGGCGATATCGTCGGCATGCGTTTTGTAGTTGAGCCCGATGCACCAGATTTTGGGCGGGACCTCATAGGGCAGGCGCGGCTCGACGTCGCTCAGCGGGATGGGGCGGACTCCGGCAACAGGGATCTCGCGAATATCGCCGCGGACGATTTCGAGCAGGCTGTTGGGGACGTGAAGGTCGTACTTCGCGTTGATCTCGAGCACGGGGGCGAGACCTTCGGGGGTCAGAACACCGGCATGGTCCTGCCCGGCGTAGCGGAACGTCATCAGGCGCATGAAGGGCCATCATAGCGAATGCCTTCGTGGCACAATAAAGGCATGAGCGCTCCGATTGCCAGTGGACCGGTGGAACTGTTTTCACGCGTGGATAACGAGACCGTCGAACAGGCGGCATTGCGGGCCGGCGTGATCACGACGACGCTCGACAGCGTGATCAACTGGGGCCGCAAGAATTCGATCTGGCCGATGGCGTTCGGGCTGGCGTGCTGCGCAATCGAGATGATGTCGATGAGCGCGTCGCGGTTCGATATTTCGCGGTTCGGCGCCGAGGTGTTCCGCGGCTCGCCGCGGCAGAGCGATCTGATGATCATCGCCGGGCGCGTGTCGAACAAGATGGCGCCGGTGATCCGGCACCTTTATCAGCAGATGCCGGAACCGAAGTGGGTGATCTCGATGGGCGCCTGCGCGACGTCGACCGGCGTTTTCAATAACTATGCGCTGGTGCCGGTGAACCAGGTGATCCCCGTGGATGTTTTTGTGCCGGGCTGCCCGCCGCGGCCGGAGCAGCTGATTCAGGCGATCATGATGCTGCAGGAGAAGATTGGCGCTTCGTCCGGGGCGTTCAAGCAGGCTCTCAACCTTGCTTAACACCGCTTAACGCTTAACAGATTCGGACCGCGGAGGCGAGCCGCCGGCTCACCTCCTCACTTCCGCGATTCCGATGCCCACAACCGCCGCTTAGTTTCCGGGGGTTGAGAATGCGTACAGTTTGTTATTCGCCGTGCCTACTCCCAGTTCCTTGTAACCGGTTCCCCAGAAGACTTTTCCATCCACGATGGAAGGTCCGCAGTTGACCGAGGCGCCCGTTGCGAGGGTCCAGAGAGTGGCTCCGGTCGCACCGTCCAGAGCGACGAGGTTTCCGCCCATATCGGCGGCATACATCACATCGTTGGAAACGGTCACCGCGGCCAGCGCGGCGGCGGCGCGGTGCTGAGTGTCCAGAGGGTCCACTCCGGGTACGGAAACCTGCCAGAGGATTTTGCCGGTCGCGGCGTCGAGCGCGGCCCAGGAACCGCCCGTCAGGGTCTGACCCGACGGAATCGTATAGGGCGCGTGGTAATAGTCCGACTCCGCAATATAGATGCGTTCGCCGTCCGTTGCCGTACCCCATTCGATGCCACCGAGGTTTTGCGCGGCCCCGAGGAGAGTGGCCCACACGGTCGCTCCGGTCTTCGGATCGAGCGCCCAGTACATGCCGCTCTTCTGGCCGATTCCGAGCAACTGTTTCCCGCCGCCGTCATGCCCATCGTGCCCGTCATGGCCGTCGTGCCCGCCAACGGTGAACAGGTTGGGCCCGGAGCCGAAATCGAAGTCCCCTCCGGCCGGAACGGGGCATGGATTCCTGGAAAAACCCGCGGGGAGGTTGGGAAGGCAGGCGGCGGTCCACACGTCGAACGCCTCCAGCCGCCGCGACCATTTGATGGCCCCGGTATCCATATCGAGCGCGAGAACGCTGTCCTCAAAATCGGCCGGGTCGAGGCAGGCGCTCTGCGCGGCCATATTCGAGCCGGCGTTCAGGATGCATTGCGCGACAGCCGGCGGTACTGCATAGTTGTTGCCGGTGCCGATGAAGACGGTCTTCGTCTCAAGGTCGAGCGCGGCCGTGCTGGCCCAGATCGGGACGCCCGAATACCACGGCGTGTTGGCCGGATATCCGGCGGGCACGGGTGGCAACAGGTAGGTTTGCCAAAGGATCTTGCCCGTGTTCAGATCGAGGGCCGCCATGCTGCCGCGAAAGGTCGAGATGTAACCTGTGGTGAAAAGATAGGCGCCCTCATCGGTGCACGAAAGGCCGACAAATATCTTATCCTCGCCGATCACTACCGATGAGGTGATCCGCGTACAGGTATTTGAATCCAGCAGCTGTTTCCAGATCAGATTGCCGGAATTCTTATCGACGGCCATCACGGTGGATGACGCCTGATCGCCAATCACAATCCGGTTGCCCCGAATTGCCGGGCTGGTACGGGAAACGGATTTGGTATTTCCGGTGTAATCCGAGATCTTGTGGGACCAGACCGCCGCGCCGGTATCCGAGTCGATTTTGTACAGATAACCGCCCCAGTCGGGGACGTAGAGGGATTTTCCTTCCACGGTCGGAGTGGCCGAGATATCGCCAGCCGACGTAAAGACCCAATCCTGCTTCAATTTGGCGACCGCGAATTTGTTCGGGCCGTCGGAGGCGTTCCGGTTGTTGTGAATGCCGCCGCCCGAGGAAAGCCAGTTCGAGCCGTCGGCGGAATCGCCGGCGAATGCAGGGGCGGCGGTAAGAATCGCCATGGCGGCGAACGCATGGCAAGCGTAAGAAAGGTTTCGTTGAAGGGGTTTCATCGTGGTTCAACTCTTCGCGCGGAGCGGCGTGGATTTCCGCGCGAAGTTGAGAGTCTCCTGTTCATGAAAATCCGTTGTCATTAACGGTAAAGCGACTATATACCGAAGCGGGCCTTGTAAGAATTAGTAAATATTCCGAACTGTGCTGATAGATACATATCTTAGGCTCCGGCAGACGATAAAAGGCGCGGTAAACAGGCAGGCCTGGTTCAGCAGCGTGCGGATGGAGTCTGTCAGGACAGCGGCCTGCCCCGGCCCGGCCTGCAGCGCGTAAGTCCGAAAGGCGAGGACCAGCTGGACCCCGTTGTATGCCACCCAGAGCCCTTCCACGATCACCACCACTGTCGCCGCAATCCGAAGCGGCCGGAAGATGGAAATCCCAGGGGACGATTCATCGTCCGTCCGCCGGTACAGCGTGACCAGGAGCAGGATGTAGGCGACGTCTGCAAACAAGTCGAGCAGAGTGGGCAACCGGTTCGGGGATTCGATCCGCCCCGGCAACCCAACGGCCACGATTGCGCCGAAGACAAGAGCCGCAGCCAGACTCAGGCGCCGCAGGCGTTTCGGGAAGCGCAGGGTTCCCCGATTGCGGTACAGCGTGAAATAGAACACGGGCATGGTTGCGCTGAAAAGCCATGCCAGCGCTATGGCCGGGACGATCCACCATTTCGGCGACGGGTTCGCCGACTGAATGGCAAGCATGGTCTGCGTCGCATCCCACATTGGCTGCAGGCGGCCCAGCGCGAAAGCGATGCAGGTGACGAGCGCGAGTTTCCGGAGCACGCGCCCCGCTCAACCGGCGCCGGACACGGCAGGCAGCTCGCGGCGCACGGCGTCCAGCACGCCGTTGACGAAGTGAACCGACTCTTCGCCCGAAAACCGGCGCGCCAGCTCCAGCGCCTCATCGATCGCGACCGCGGGCGGCGTGTCGGTGCGGAGCATTTCGTACACCGCCAGCCGGAGGATGTTCCTGTCGACGACGGGCATCCGCTCGATTCTCCAGTTGGCGGCGTGGCGCGCGATGAGTTCGTCCACTCCCGCGATATCCTGAACGACTCCACGCAGCAGATTTTCCGCGAATGGATCGGGCCGGGGCGTTGCGAGGGTCTCTTCGTTGACGAGCAGGGAGTTGTAATAATCGCGGACAAGATCCTCGATCGGGATGCGCCGCAGATCCCACTGAAACAGGAGCTGCAGCGCTTGCTGGCGTGCACGGTGTCTTGCCATCAGCGGTGTCCGAACGCCCGCCATTCCGGCAACAGATTGACCATCTCGATCGCCGTCATGGCCGAATCGAAGCCTTTATTACCGCTCTTGCCGCCCGCTCGATCCACGGCTTGTTCCACCGTGTTGGTTGTCAGGAGACCGAATGCACAAGGCACGCCGGTTTCGGCGGATGCATCCGCGATCCCCCGGGCTGCTTCCCCGGCGACGAAATCGAAGTGCGGCGTATCTCCCCGGATCACGGCTCCGAGACAGATAATCGCATCGTGCCGCTTGTTGGCCGCGACGGTGCGCACGGCGATCGGAAGTTCCCACGCGCCGGGGACATGAATCACGTCAACGCTGCGCCGCATGTCCGCGCCCCGCTGCTCCAGCGCCGCGAGCGCGCCCGCGAGCAGAGGCTCGGTGACGAAGCTGTTGAAGCGGCTCACGACGATCGCGAAACGGAAGCCCGAGGCACTTAGTTTGTCGTCGAAACTCTGCTGAGTATGTTCGCTCATTACTGTCTGACCTTCGCTCCGCTCATTACTGTTTGATCTTCGCTCCGCTCATTACTGTTTGACCTTCGCTCCGCTCATTACTGTTTGACCTTCGCTCCGCTCATTACTGTTTGACCTTCGCTCCGCTCATCGTCCTCTGAATACCGCCTTCCGCTTTTCCAGAAAGGCGCTGGTTCCTTCGCGCCGGTCTTCGGACGCCGCCGTCAGTCCGAAGGCCATGGCTTCGAATCGCAAGCCCGCCTGCAATCCGCCGTCGAGGCCGCTATCGACGGACTCCATGGTTAATGCTACAGCGAGCGGCCCGTTTGCCATTACCTTGTGAACCCATTGCTTCGCGGCCCCGATCAATTCGCTTTGCGGCGCGATGGCGTTCACAAGGCCGATGCGGTGCGCTTCCGCCGCGTCGATCGATTCCCCGGAAAGCAGCAGTTCCAGCGCCCGGCCCCGCCCGACAAGACGAGGCAGACGTTGCGTTGCGCCATAGCCGGGGACAATGCCCAGCTTCACTTCCGGCTGACCCAGCTTCGCATTGGGCGAGGCGATGCGGATGGCGCAACACATCGCCAGTTCCAGGCCGCCGCCCAGGGCGAATCCGTTCACGGCCGCAACCGAGGGTTTCCGCAACGTCTCCAATGCGCGAAAGATATCCTGGCCGCGGCGCGACAGCCGCTCCGCTTCAATGGCGTCCACCGCGGCCAGTTCGCCGATATCCGCGCCCGCGACGAAGGCTTTTTCGCCGGCGCCCGTGAGAATCACGGCCTTGATGGAGGCGTCTTCGCGAGCCGTCCGGAATGCGTCTCCGAGTTCGGAAATCACCTGGCCGTTGAGCGCGTTGAGCTTTTCGGGCCGGTTGATCGTGATGAGCGCAATCCCGTCCGCATCCGGCTCAAAAGAGAGGAACTGAAAGGGCATATGGGATAATCGGGATTCAGCCCCATCTTACCGCATGGTCCCCGAATTCATACGGAATTTCTCTATTATTGCGCATATCGACCACGGCAAGAGCACCCTCGCGGACCGTCTTCTGGAGACGACAGGGGCGCTTTCGCAGCGTGAAATGATGGCGCAGGTGCTCGATTCGATGGACCTCGAACGCGAGCGGGGAATCACGATCAAAGCGCACGCGGTGCGGCTCGACTACAAGGCCGACGACGGCAACTGGTACCAGCTCAATCTGATCGACACGCCCGGCCACGTGGACTTTTCGTACGAAGTCTCGCGCAGTCTGCAGGCGTGCGAAGGCGCTCTTCTGGTGGTGGACGCGTCCCAGGGGGTGGAAGCGCAGACGCTTGCAAATACCTATCTCGCGCTGCATCATAATCTCGAAATTATCCCGGTTATCAATAAAATCGACCTGCCGGCGGCGGAGCCGGAGCGCGTTCGCGAACAGATCGAAGAGGTAATCGGGCTCGACGCGAGCGATGCCGTGCTGGTCAGCGCGAAGCAGGGGATCGGCATCCACGAGACGCTCGAAGCGATCGTGAAGCGCGTGCCTCCGCCGCGCGGCGACGCCAACGCTCCGCTGCGCGCCCTGATTTTCGATTCGTGGTTCGACCCGTACCGCGGCGTGATTATTCTGGCGCGCATCGTGGACGGAAAGATCGCGATGGGGCAGAGAATCAAACTCTGGGCGAATGGCGAGCAGTTCGATGTCGAGGGCCTCGGGTATCAGTCGCCGAAGGCAATTCCGTCGCCGGAGCTGGTGGCGGGCGAAGTCGGTTTTATTTACGCCAATATCAAGAACGTCGCGGATGCCAGGATTGGCGACACCATCACGGATGCCGTGAATCCCGCGGCGGAGTCGCTGCCGGGCTTCGAAGAGATCAAGCCGATGGTGTTCGCGGGTCTGTATCCGGTGGAATCGCACGAGCATGGGCTGCTGCGCGATGCGCTCGAGAAGCTCCAGCTGAACGACAGCGCGATGAGCTTCGAACCGGAGAATTCGGTGGCGCTCGGGTTCGGCTTCCGCTGCGGGTTCCTCGGCCTGCTTCACCTGGAGATCGTGCAGGAACGGCTGGAGCGGGAATTCGATATCGACCTGATCACGACGGCGCCGGGCGTTCGCTATCGCATTACGAATACGAAGGGCGAGGTAGTGCAGGTCGATAACCCGACGAAGTTCCCGAACCCGTCGGAGATCGCGAAGATCGAAGAGCCGATCATCGACGCGACCGTGATCACGCGCGAAGAATATATCGGCGGCATTCTGGCGCTGATGGAAGACAAGCGCGGGGTGCAGAAGAAGTTCGAGTACATCGGCTCGGGGCGGGTCATGCTGCTGTATGAGATGCCGCTGAATGAGATTGTGCTGGATTTCTACGACAGGCTGAAGAGCGCTTCGCGGGGCTATGCGTCGCTCGATTACCACCTGGCGGGTTACAGGGTTTCGCCCATGGTGCGCCTCGATGTGCTGATTGCGGGCGAACCGGTGGACGCGCTGTCGATGATCATCCACAGGGATTTTGCGTCCGAGCGCGGCAGGGTCCTGATTGAGCGCATGCGCAAGCTGATTCCGCGCCAGATGTTCGAGATCGCGCTGCAGGCCGCGATCGGGACGAAGATCATTGCGCGCGAAACCATTTCCGCCATGCGCAAGAACGTGATCGCCAAGTGCTACGGCGGTGACATCAGCCGCAAGCGCAAACTGCTGGAGAAGCAGAAGGAAGGCAAGAAGCGGATGAAGCGCGTGGGCCGCGTGGATATTCCGCAGGAAGCGTTCCTCGCGGTGCTGAAGGTTGGCGATACCGGGCCCGACGATTAGAGCGAAACCGCAGGAGATGGCCGCCAGCACGATTTCGCGATTGGTTCACTCGGGAGCCGGCGGTGGGCTCACTGCCCGCCGGCGCGCGGCATCTCGATCCAGCAGGCGCTTGAGAAGCGCCGGGGTGACGTAGAAACTTGCCGATCTTGTGTTCGACGCGCCGGGTCCGACGCCGGTAGCGCGTCTTCGATTCTTAACCACTCGGGCGGGTCGGCAACTCCCTGACGCGATCAACGCAACTTTCAGGCACTACCCGCCGGGGAAGGGAAGATCGCTCCAGGGTACACTGCTGTTGATGCGGCGTGCCGTTGCGCTTCCATGCTGTCTGGCATTCGCGACCGCCTTTTTTCTGGCGCCGTTTCAACACGTCCATCATGACGAAGTCTCCGGCGGGACTCACACACACGCGCCTCTGATCCACTCGCATTTTTACGCGCATCGTCACGATCGCGTGGATAAACCGGGTGAGCGGGAGATTGAGAACAGGGACGAAGACCAGGCGTCGCCGCTCGATACTTTTACCCTTGTCCTGACCGCGGACGTTTCGCCGTTCGTTCTGTCCCGCGCGCCGGTGGCGATTCCGCCTCCCGCGGAAACGCGGGCAAGCTTCGAACTGGTCGAAGAGCGCGGCCACGACCCGCCTCCCGGCCGGGACTCGTCTCCCAGAGCGCCTCCTCTCTGATCTTTCCCCTCGAACAGTCGTAGTGTGTCCCGGCTCGCGCCCGCGAGACCGGGCGTGACCATTCGCGCACCTTGCAGGGAAGGAATTTTGTGAACAGAGGAAACGGAAGTGGGAGATGCAGAGCTGGAAAACTGGTTCTGCTGGCAGCGATCGGGTTCGATTTTGCCGGCGCGTGCAGCGCGCAATCGAAACTCAGTCTGGACGACGCCATCCAGCAGGCGTTACAGTCGCGGGCGTCGCTGAAAGCGGAAAACGAGCGCGTACTCGCGGCGCGCGGTCTTAAAAAGCAAGCGACCCTGCGGCCGAATCCGGAATTTCTTTTTCAAAACGAAAATCTCCGGCCGGGCCAGACCTACACGCGGGACGTGGATACGGTCGCTTACGTCACGCAGCCGCTCGATATTCTGGGCAAGAGAACGCAGAGAATCGCGGTCGCGGAGGAGGGAATCGGCCGTTCCGAAGCTGAATACGACCTCGCGAGAGCGCAGGTGATTCAAAGCGTCAAACAGGCTTACTGGACAGCTCGCGGGGCGCAGGAAACCCGTGAGGTGCTCCAGGCCTCGGTGGCCAATTTCCGGAAGATTGTCGATTACCATGCCGCGCAACTCAGCGCCGGCGCCATCGCCGAGCAGGACGTTCTGCGCGTTCGCCTTGAAAACGAGCGTCTGAAGATCTCGGCGAATCTCGCCGCGATCGAAGCGAACCGCGCCCTGATGGCCCTGTTCAAAGAGATGGGCCGGCCGGCGAGTCCAGGCACGGTGCTCACCGAGCCGCTGGTGTCTGCCAGCTCCTTCAACCCGGCGACTCTGGACGAAGTGCTGGCGCAGAGGAGGGATGTGCGGCTCTCCCGCGCCGATCTGGCCGAATCGGCGGCCAGGGCGCGCCTGGAAACCGTTTCCGCCCGTCCCGATCTGAGTCTGTTCGGCGGGTATAAACGAACCCAATTGCCCGATACCAGCTATGGCGTCAATACGATGATCGCCGGTTTGCAGATCACGCTGCCGGTGAGCAACAGGAATCAGGGCAACCGCGAAGCGGCGGAGGCGGAAGTCCGCAGGCGGCAGCAATTACTCACGGCGATTGAGACCGATGTCCGGGCCGAGTACGAGAGCGCTCTGCAGGAATACCAGATGCGGCGCGACGAAGCCATCGCCACGCTGGACCCTCTTCGCGAGGAAGCCGTCAATCTGGCGCAGATCGCCCTGGCGGCTTATAACGAAGGCGGCACGGATCTGCTTCGACTGCTGGATGCGGAGCGCGTACGCATCGACGCCGATCTCGCATGGGCGCGGGGCATGACCGAATATCGCCAAAGCATTGCCAGGCTCGAAGCCGCGGAAGGAATCAGCCAGTAATGAACCGCCTGACAGCATCTCTCGTACTGGCGTCTCTGATCGCCGGCGGCTGCGGCGCTCCGAAGGCCGGTGAATCCGAAAAGAACGCCGCCGAACACAAGCCCGGCAAGATGGAAATTCTGCTGACGCCCGCGCAGGTCTCGACCGCCGCGATCGAGACGCAAACGGCCGCGCTGAGCGACCGACCCGCGATGTTGCGGGCAAAAGGGCGCATTGCACTGGCAGACGGCCATGTCTGGCGGGTCGGCGTGCGCTCGCCGGGTCTGGTCATGGTGGTTTATACCGGGCTCGGAGATCGCGTCACCAGGGGCCAGGTGCTTGCGAGATACCACGCGGATGAGGTGCGCGAGGAGCGGGCGCGCCACCGGGCCGCTCTGGCGGAACTGCGCCTTGCGGAAACAGCGGCCGCGCAGGCGCAGCGAAACCGCGATCGCGCCCAAAGGCTGCTCGACCTCAAGGCCGGTTCCGTGCAGCAACTGGAACAGGCGCAGCAGGATCTGCTGAGCGCTCAGGCCGCCGTGAAGACAGCTCGGATCGAAGTGGATCGAGGCGAAGATCTTCTGCTGGACGATCTCAAGGTCTCTCTCGAACCGCCTCCCGCGAGCGCGGGCGAGTTCGCCGACGACGTTCCCATCTTTGCCCCGGAATCCGGCTATGTCATCGAAAAAAACATAACGCCCGGCAAGACGGTGGACCTTGCAGCGGATGCTTTCGTCATCGGCGATCTGTCGAAAGTATGGATGCTGGCGTCGGTGAGCGAGGAGGATATCGGAGGCTTGCGTATCGGGGCTCCGGCGATCGTGACGCTGCCCGGCGATTCCCCGGAACGCTTTCACGGCAGAATTACGAACCTGGGACAGCAGTTCGATCCCGCGACGCGCATGATGGAAGTGCGCATCGCACTCGACAATCCCCGGAATCTGCTGCGGCCGGAGATGCTGGCCAATGCGGAGATTCCCCTTGGCCGGGGCAAACCCGCGTTATCGATTCCGTCGGACGCCATTCAGCAGATCGACGACGCAAACGTCGTATTCGTTCTCGGGGAGCCCGGCCATTTTGCCATCCGGCCGATTCGCGCGGGCGAGACGTCGGACGGGAGAACAACCGGGCTGGAAGGCATTCAGCCGGGAGAGAAGAGCGTCGTTCGCGGCAGTTTCATTCTCAAATCCCAGCTTCTGAAATCCACGATGGAGGGCGAATAACGAGATGCTGAACCGCATCGTCGATTTCACGCTCGCTTATCGCTGGCTCGTGCTTGCGGGCATTGCGGTTTTACTCGGCGCGGGTGGTTATGCGCTCTACACGATCCCCGTGGAAGCCTTTCCCGACCTGACGAATAACCAGGTCGTGGTTGTGACCGAGGCGCCGTCGCTGCCTCCCACCGAGGTTGAGCAACTCGTAACGTATCCCATCGAGCGGGCGATGCTCGGCCTGCCGGATAAGGAGGAGGTGCGCTCGCTCTCGAAGCTCGGCCTCTCCATGGTGACCGTTGTTTTCGACGATTCGGTCGCGATGTATTTTGCTCGCCAGCTCGTCAGCGAGCGCCTGCAGCAGGTCTCTTCCGCATTGCCCGCCGGCATTCAACCGGTCCTCGGACTTCCATCCACCGCGTTCGGGGAGCTTTTTCAATACACGCTCTCCGGACCCATGAGCGCCATGGATTTGAAGGACCTCCACGAATGGGTAATCAAACCGCAGTTGCGCACCATTCCCGGGGTGAGCGAAGTCAACGCGTGGGGCGGACAGACCAAACAGTTTCAGATTGTGGCGGACCCCGCGCTGCTCGATCGATACGGTCTGACTCTTCACGATGTCGCGGCGCGCGTCGAAGCCAACAACACCAATTTCGGCGGCGGCTATATTGAGCACGCCTTCGAGCAGTACACGCTCATCGGTTCGGGCCGCGCGGCAACGGCCGAGGACCTCGGCAATATTGTCCTCACGGCGCGGAACGGAGTGCCTTTGCTGGTTCGGGATGTCGCCGTAACGCGCATCGGCGCGGCCCCGCCGCAGGGAGCTACGCTGCGCAACGGCGAAACCGTCTCCGGCATGGTCATCATGTTGAAAGGCGAGAACGGCAAGGAACTCATCCGCAGAATCAAGGAGAAGATCCGCGGCCTGCGCCTCCCCGCCGGCGTCAGAATTCTGCCGTTCTACGACCAGTCGTTTGTCATCGATGGCACGATCCATACGGTGGAGAAGAACCTTTTCGAGGGCTTCATTCTTGTCACCGTGGTGCTCCTGCTGTTCCTCGGGAATCTGCGGGCGGCGCTGATCACCGCCGCCATTATTCCTTTCTCCATGCTCATCAGCTTCCTGGGCATGCGCCTGTTCGGCATCAGCGCGAATCTGATGAGTCTCGGGGCCATCGACTTCGGGATGATCGTGGATGGCGCGGTGGTGATGATGGAGAATTCGGTCCATCGTCTGGAGTCGGGACACGAAGACGGGCCTGTGCTGGAATCCGTGCGGCGCGCGGCTCACGAAGTCGCGCGGCCCATGACTTTCGCGGTTGCCATCATCGTCGCCGTCTATCTGCCGGTTCTTTTCCTGCAGGGCCTCGAAGGGCGGATGTTCCGTCCCATGGCAATCACGGTGTGCGCCGCGCTGCTGGGATCGCTCTTCCTGGCGCTTACCATGGTGCCTCTGCTGACCTCGCTCGCCTTCCGGAAATTCATCCGAGGCCGCCGGGCCGAACACCTCCTGATCGGGACGCTTGACCGCGCCTATGCGCGGTCCCTTGCCTGGACCATGGATCGCCGCGCGATAACGGTCGGATCTTCCGTCCTCGTGCTGGGCCTTGCGCTCGGTTCTCTTTACTTCATCGGCACCGAGTTTATGCCGCGCCTCGATGAAGGTTCCATTCTGATGGAAACCCGCAAGCTCCCGGGCGTCTCACTGACGGAATCGATTGAAATCAGCAAGCGAATCGAGAGCCGGCTGCGGCGGTTCCCGGAGATCGCGGATGTCGTGGTCAAAATCGGCCGTCCGGATTTCGCGACCGAGGCCATGGGCATCAATGAAGGAGATACCTATCTTTCGCTGCGGCCGATCGACACGTGGACACGCTTCCACACCAAAGAAGCCCTCATAGCGGCCGTGGACAGGGAAATGGAAAACATTCCGGGCGTCGCCTGGAACTTTACTCAACCGATGGCCATGCGTATCGACGAAACGATCTCGGGTATCAAGGCGGATCTTGCGGTGAAGGTTTTCGGCGAAGATTTCCGCACGCTGGACGGCCTCGCGCAGCAGATTCTCCGCTCAGTGTCTTCCGTTCGCGGCGCGGCCGATCCGCAGATGGAGATCGCTTCGGGGGTCGCCGAGTTGTCCATCCGTGTGGATCGCGGCGCGCTCGCCCGGTATGGCCTGAATGTCACGGACGTGGAGGAGGCGGTTGCCAGCGGCGGTTCGGGCGACGTCATTTCCGAAATCCTGCAGGGACCGAGGCGCTACACCGTGGCTTTGCGTCTGCCCGAGCGCTACCGCACCGATCCGGACGCCATGCGGCGGATCGTACTGCGCGCGCCGGCCGGGGAACAAGTCACTCTGGACCAGGTCGCGCACATTCAGGTGCAGCGTGGGAGGGAGGCGATCGATCGGGAGGAGGGTCAACGGCGCATCGTGGTGATGTCGAATGTCAGCGGGCGCGATTTGGGGAGTTTCGTCTCCGAAGTGCGCGCGAAGATCGACAGGCAGATCGCGCTCCCACCGGGTTATTTCATCGAGTACGGCGGACAGTTCGAGAATCAGGAGCGCGCCACGCGGCGGCTGATGCTGATTGTGCCCGTGGCGATCGGGTTGATTTTCGTGCTGCTCTACTTCACGTTCACGTCGGGATGGCTGGCGCTGCTGGTTGTGGGGAACGTCCCGTTTGCGCTCGTAGGCGGCGTGGCGGCTCTCTGGATCCGGGGGATGAATCTCAACCTTTCCGCATCGATCGGCTTTCTGGCTCTGTTCGGCGTAGCCATGTTGAACGGCGTGGTTCTGGTCAGTTCGATCGAACAAATGCTTGCGGCCGGAGTCCCGGTTCGCGCCGCCATGCTTGCGGGTGCGCGGCGGAGGCTCCGGCCGGTCCTGATGACGGCCTGCGTGGCCAGTCTGGGCTTCGTGCCCATGGCTCTGGCCACTTCGACCGGAGCCGAAGTGCAGAGGCCGCTGGCGACGGTGGTTATCGGCGGTCTGTTCAGTTCCACAATGCTGACGCTGTTCCTGCTGCCGGTGATTTATGAGTGGGCTTGCCATCGGAATTCCTCGCGCCGCCTTCGTGCGTAAACGGCAGCTAACGTGCAAGGTAGTCAGGCGGGACGTTCGGGGCCTGCGGGAACCCGTTCCATGAAGGAGAAGACCCATGAGTTTCGACAAGGACGATTTGAAGCAGGGAATCGATAACGTGGCGGCCCATCTGAAGGATGCCGTCGACAAAATCGCCGAGAAGACGGGCGAATCCCGTGACACGGTTGCGGAGAAGGCGAAGGAATTGGCGCGCAAGGCGGGCGACGAGATGATCGAAAAAGGCCAGAAGCTTAAGAAAGCAGCCGGCGGCGCGGATTCGGAAAAGGCAACAATATGCTGATCCTGATTATTGTTCTGATTCTGATCTTCGGGGCAGGCGGCGGATATTATGGCCATAGCCGCTGGGGCTATGGGGGCGGCGCAGGCATCAGCCTCAGCACCATCCTGGTGATCCTGCTCATCGCCTGGCTGCTCGGGTTGTTTCGTTAGGTTCCGGCGCGCGCACTTTCTCTTTCGTCCTGCACGCGGCCTTTCCACTCGCCGCCCCGGCCGCTCCAGTAGCGCGCGGCCGATTCCAGCGTGGCGGCGAGGAAGAACAGTGCAATCCCCGGCAGGCAGAGCGCAATCCAGCCGGGCACGCGATACTCGCGCACGATTGGCGTAAAGATCGCCGCGCCGAGCAGCCAGGCCGCCGTTCCGAGAGCCATCGCCACCGGGTCAAGCGAAAAGAGCAGGAACACCGGCGCCACATAGGTGACGATCATCCCGCAGCTTGTCCCAAACAGGAGCAGCGTCGAGTGGCGCAGTTGCGCGAAGGCAGACCGCGAAATCATGGCGCGCACGTCAGCCGCTCGCCCGTATTCGCGGATACTGCGAAGTGCGAGCGGACTGGTTCCGAGCCACACGCGCCCGCCCGCGTTTTTCACACGGTTCGCGAGGGCGCAATCGTCAATCAGTGCCGACCGGATGCTTTCGATGCCGCCGATCCGCTCCAGCGATTCGCGCCGGATCAGCATGCATCCGCCCGCGGCGGCCGCCCGCCATGCCCGCGGCGCCCCCCCCGGCCGGGGGGTCACCGTGAAAAAAAAAAATACGCACGCCGGGATCAGGAACTTTTAAGCGGCCGACTCCGCGCGCAGCCGCACCATCACGCTCACCAGATCGAAACCGCTTTCCGCCTTCGCCACCAGGCTGGACAGAATCTCCGGTGACGCGTATTCGATGTCGGCGTCGGTAAGCAGGAAGTAATCCGGCGCCTCGGCTTGAATGCCCGAAGCGACGGCCCACAATTTGCCTTTCCATCCGGCTGGGCGCGGGGCGACGCTGACCACGCGGTCCGCTCCGGCCGCGCGCGCGAAGTTGGCCGTGCCGTCCGCGCTCTGGTCGTCCGCGACAACAATGCGGAGGGCGCCGCTGAACTGCTGCGCCTTGAGAGACGCGACGGCGCGGCCAACCAGTTCCGCCTCATCGCGGGCCGGTATCGCTGCCGTAACAGAGGTGTCCGGTCTCAGGGGAACCGCGGACAGCAGCCGTTCCCGAAGTTGCCAGAAGCGTCCCCGGAAGCAGGCGAGCCAGATCCAGACGGCGAACGAAACGCCGCCCAGCGTGCGCCACGCCAGTGTGTGCACGGCCCGGGCGCCCTACGTGAGCCCCATCCGTTTTGCTTCCTGATGCGCGGCGGTGCGGATGGACGCCAGAGGGTTGGGCGCGATCTTCCATCGCTGCTGCCGGATGGCTTCCTGGATCGCGGGAATCATGCTCTCGGGCATTTGCACCACGTCGCGCGCGAATGCTCTCCACTCCTCCGAATCCGGCGGCCATTGGCTGGCGGCGTCGATCTCCGGATAGAAAGGCGGCTTCTGCGCGCTGCGAGTCGGAACGTATGTCCGAGTCTGGGGGACTGACGGATAATTCTGGCCACGGTACCGCTTAGCCACGTTTAAGCCTCACTATTCGGGGTGCAATGGAAATCATCGCAATTTTGACGGAACTTCCGGGAACCAGCGCGTCGAAGCATTGGCGGGGATGGATTTTCGTGTGCGTATGTTCCTGATTATTTCATACGCGGCTTACAGCCGCAAAAACATCCGCGAACACGAACCCGTCGCGTTCCACGATCTCTCCAACCTCCACTGCAACAGGGGTGGGGAAAAGGGGCGAGTCGTAGACAAAGGTGTGGAACTCGCCGTTCTCTCCGCACGGATCGCACTGCGGAGGCAGACTGCTGAGAAATTCCGCATCGAACTCGCGGCCGGCGAACGAGCGGTCGAGGTTCGCCGGATCCACGCAGGTGACCTTCGCCCTGACGCCCGCGCGAATCATCTCCCAGGCCAGTTCGCGGGTCGGCAATTGCCATTGAGGGAACAGCGGCTTGAGGCCGGCCGCTTCCATCTGCCGTTCGCGATACTCGCGAATGTCCTGCAGAAACAGGTCTCCGAAAGCGATGGCCGTGACCCCATTCTCCACCGCGCGCCGGCAGATTCCCGCCATGAGCTTCGACCAGATCCCGCCGCGCCGCGTGCATCGCAACCCGATCCGCCGCGCCGTTGAATGTCACGATCAGCGCGGTTACTTCAATACCGGCGGTTTGCCGCAGCAGGTGCAGCGTCCAGGCGCTGTCCTTCCCACTGCTCCAGGACAAGGCGGCGCGTTGCGGAATGGCGGGCATGGCTTTGCTCGATATTACTCCCGCGTTCTTGACGCCGCATCGTTACATTGATAGACTCACCGCACAAGTAGTTCTGTCGGGGCAACTGTCGTCATTTGAAAGCGAGGATTCAAGTTATGAAATTGTGGTTCACCACGTTTGTGGGCTTGCTGATAGCCAGTTCGGGGCTTTTGGCGCAGTCGGCGGCCACGTCGCAGATTGCCGGAACGGTTGAGGATTCCTCGGGGCTTGCCGTGCCTGGAGCGCAAGTCAAAATAGTACAAAAAAATACGGGTCTGACGCGCAGCGCCGATACCGGAGCGGACGGCGGCTATCTTCTGCCAAGTCTGCCGATCGGGCCGTACCGGCTCGAGGTTACGAAACAGGGATTTGAGACGTCCGTGCAGGACGATATCGTGATCCAGGTCGCCAGCAATCCCACCATCAACGTCACCTTGCAGGTTGGCAACGCCACGCAGCAGGTTGTTGTCGAAGCCTCGGCATCGATGGTTGAGACCCGCAGTTCCGGTGTCGGGCAGGTAGTCGATCAGCAACGCGTCGTCGATCTCCCTCTGAACGGGCGCATTGCCACCGACCTGATTTACCTCGCCGGAGCCGCGGCCACCGCTCCCAATGCCGACCTGGTTTCCACCAAGAACTACCCTGGCGAGGCCGTCCTGTCGATCGCCGGGGGTCTGGCTACCGGAACGACTTACCTGCTCGATGGCGGCACGCACAACGATCCGTTCAACAGCCTGAACCTGCCGCTCCCCTTTCCGGATGCGCTGCAGGAATTCAAGGTGGAGACCAGCGCTCTGCCCGCTCAGTACGGCCAGCACTCGGCGGGCGCGGTCAACGCCGTGACGAAGTCCGGCGGCAATGAGTTTCATGGCGATGCGTTCGAGTTCGTGCGCAACTACGACTTCAATTCCCGAAATCCGGCCGCGCTGGTGCGCGATTCGCTCAAGCGCAACCAGTTCGGCGGAACGCTGGGCGGGCCGGTCATCAAAGACAAGTTGTTCTTCTTTCTCGGGTATCAGGGGAATATCATTCGCTCCAACCCGGTAAGCGCCTTCAGCTTCATCCCCACCGCGGCCATGCAGCAGGGCGATTTCAGCGTCGTCGATTCGCCTCAATGCAACAACGGCAGGACGATCCATCTGAAAGATCCGAGAGACCCGACCGGCAAGACGTTCTTCGCCAACGATCAGATACCGAAATCGCTGCTCAGCGCCCCCGCGCTCAAGATGATGACCTTCTACCCTCCCGCCTCCGACGGTTGCGGCACGTCTTACTTTGGCACCGTCTCGAACCTGAATGAGCACATGGGCATCGCCCGGGGCGATTACCAGCTGAACTCGAAACAGACCCTTTTCCTTCGCTATTTCGCGACGCACGCGCTCCAGCCCACCACTTACGACGGGAAAAATCCTCTCTCGATGACCTTTTCGGGCGCCGACGATCTGGTGAATTCCGGCGTGTTCGGCCACACCTTCGTGATCAGCGCCAGCATGGTCAATACCTTCCGTGCGACGCTCAACCGTTCCGCGGTCACGAAGACCCAGACCCCGACCTTCGACGGCCCTTCGCTGGGAATCAACATGACCACACTGGTGCCGGGCCACCTGGTAGCCACCGCCACGGGCGCGATTTACAGCTCCCAGGTATTTTCGTACGCGGCGCGCGATCCCACCACCGACTACCAGCTTGCGGACGATCTGAGTGTCGTCAAAGGCAATCATCAGTTTGGATTTGGCGCCAATTGGATCCATTCCATCCAGAACGTGTACGGGCCGCTGAACGGCGACGGAAACTTCACCTTCAACGGGCAGTCGACGGGGCTCTCGATGGGAGATTTTCTCACCGGTTACGTGTCCTCCTTCACTCAGGGCGGAATTCAATACGATTACGAGCGTTATAACTATGTCGGCCTGTACGCGCAGGATAACTGGAAAGTAACCCGGAACCTGAGCGTGAACTACGGTCTGCGCTGGGAGCCTTATATCGGCGGATCGATGCCGAAGCAGTATGTCATGCACTTCGACCAGTCGCTGTTCAACCAGAATGTGCATTCCGCCGTCTATCCGAATGCACCAGCGGGAGTGGAGTTTCCGGGAGACCCGGGGTTCAATACCAACAACCGCCCTTCTCACGTCAGACTGAACGATTTTGCGCCGCGTCTCGGCGTGGTGTGGGACCCGAAAGGCGATGGGCGCATGACCATCCGCGCTTCCTGGGGAATCTTCTACGACATGCCTCACACGCTGTTCGCGTATGGATTCTCGCAGGCGCCGCCGTGGGGCGAGACGATCAACCGGACCAACGTGCTCTTCAACGACCCCTGGGGACCCGGACAAGGCAACAGCGCCGCATTCCCGGGCGGCAATCCGTTCCCCATCAACCTCAACAGGAACTTCACGTTTCCGGTCCCCGGCAACTACACCACTTATCCGCTGAATCTGCAGCCGACTTATCTGGAACAGTGGAACTTCAGTATCCAGAAGCAGGTCGGAGCCAACTGGCTGTTCTCGGGGAGCTACCTGGGCAACAATACGATTCACCTGTGGGCGGACGCGCCGATCAATGCGCCTGTCTATATCCCGGGACACTGCGTGGCGGGACAGTATGGGCTCACGGCGCCCGGCGCCTGTTCCACCACGGCCAACCAGAACTTCCGCCGGCCTTTATATCTTCAGAACCCGGCGCAGGGACAATATTTCGGAACCATCCATTCGCTCGACACCGGATCGACCGCCAGTTACAACGCGCTTCTGCTTTCGGCGCAGCACCGTCTGTCCAGTAACTTTACGGTGCTCGCGAATTACACGTGGTCGCACTGCATTGCCGGCGCCTTCACATCGGAGCTCGATGGAGTCCAGTACACCGATCCCGCGAACCGGAACTTCGACCGCGGCAATTGCGCGGGCATCGATCACCGCACGCTGATCAACCTTTCCGCGGAGGAGGAAGCTCCGAGATTCTCGCAGCGCTGGCTGCAACTCATCGCCGGCGACTGGAAGCTATCGGAGATCATGAGGATACAGTCCGGCAGTTACTTCTCCCTGACCACGTTCACCGATCAGGCGCTGAACAGCATCGGCGGGCAGCGCGTCAATCAGATCCTTCCCAATCCGTATCCCGCGCAGCAGAGTTTCGCCCAGTGGTTCAATCCGTCGGCATTCGCGCAGCCGGCGACCGGTACGTTCGGGATGGGTCCCAACAACATCCTCGGACCGGGAACGTTCTACATCAATGCGAGTCTGGTTCGAACCGTCCGGATCCGGGAAAGGCAGACGCTGGAGCTCCGGCTGGAGGCCTTCAATCTCCTGAACCATGTTCAGCCCACCAATCCAAACGCGACCATCAACACAGCCTCGACGTTCGGCAAGATCACCGTTTTCGGCGATCCCCGGATTATGCAGTTTGCGCTGAAGTACTTGTTCTGATTGGAAGGGCGGCCTTACCAGGCTTTGCGCAACTCGAACGCGCCGTCGCGGCCGAGTTGCGTGAAGCGGTAGGTTTCTCCTTCGAATAACACATCGCTCGAACGTAATTCGGCTAACTCATCCGCTGCGGGGACGGCGGCCAGACGGCCGGCGATCGCTTCGGGTGAGTCGAACGGACCACTCGCGGCGATGCCGGCCTCGGCTCTGAGCTCCCGGGCTTCACCGCCGGCCACGGGATAGATGGAGATTGTCATGGCTGGCGGGCCGGCGATAACGCCTATTCCTTGACCTTCAGTTTCGAGCGGTTTTCCTCGATGAACGTCTTGATCTCGTCGGCCAGCGCCAGCAGCTTTTGCCACTGCTCCTGGTACAGAGTCACGGGGAAGCGGCCGAGTCCATACACCGAAACGGCGCCCTTTTCGCTGACCTTCATCGACACGGAAGTGTTCCGCTTCTGTTTGAGCGTTTCGTTCTCGGCTCTCAATCGCGCAAGTTCTGCCTGTACGTCTTCGTCTGCCATTTTCCCCTCTTCACGACCCGCCGGCATCATGTTATGGTGCGCCCGGAGTGATTCGAACACCCGGCCTGCTGGTTCGAAGCCAGCCGCTCTATCCAACTGAGCTACGGGCGCATGCTATCGGCAAGTACACACGAGTTTAACACTCAATTCGCCATTCACGCGCTCGCCGCGAGGTTCACCGTCATCCGGGCGAACCGCGATTCGAGGAACGCGGCTGCGTCGTCCAGCGCCTCGGACGCTTCGTCCAGCATGGACGCGTAGATGTGCCAGACATGAAACATCTCCGGCCAGATATCGAGCCGCACCTTCACTCCGGCCGCGCCCGCGCGCGCCGCGAGCCGGTTCGCATCGTCGAGCAGAATCTCGGCCGATCCGATTTGTATCAGCAGCGGAGGCAGGCCGGACAGGTCCGCATATACCGGAGAAGCGGCCGGCGTCATGGGAGAAATCTTTCCCATATAGGCGCCGGCCATGCCTTTCAGGCCTTCTGCTTCCAGCACCGGGTCGCCTTGCGCGTTGGAAAGGGCCGCTTCGGAAGTAACCGCGAGGTCGACCCATGGTGAAATCGCCACGGCTCCAACCGGCAGAGGCAAGCCGGCGTCCCGGATGGCCACCATGGTTGCGACCGCGAGACCTCCGCCGGCCGAGTCTCCGGCCAGCGCGATCGACTGCGGCGCGATGCCAAGGCCGAGGAGCCCGCGGTACGCCGCCAACGCATCGTCGAGCGCCGCGGGAAAAGGGTTTTCCGGCGCGAGCCGGTAGTCCGGGATGAGGACACGCGCCTTCAACCGGGAAGCCAGTTCGCTGCCCATCGGCCGGTATGCACTGGAACTTCCCACCACATAGCCGCCGCCGTGCAGATACAGAAGGACCCGGCCCTTGACGGTATCGGACGGGATGCACCAGGTGGCCGGGATACCGCCCACTGTTTCCGGTTCGAAGGCGACTCCGGCCGCCGGCGGAAACTGTGTCAGCATCTCCTCGAAGCCCCGCCGCACCTGATCGAGTTCTCCAGTCATCTTCGCTTTGCCGTCGGCCAGCATCGGACGCAGTTGCTGTAGTTGTAACTTGCTCACGTTTCTCCCTCTGAATACCGTGTTCGACTTTAGCCATTCCCCGGACGGATGTCAATACGGAGCCCGGCATTGACGCAGCACTCCGATGACGATAGGATGTCCGCTTGCCAGGGAAAGGCGGGACAGGTATGCGGGCATCGATCGTGAGGCTCTGCGCCGTGGCTTTAACGGCGGGCGCTCTGCTGGCGCAGCACGGCTACACACCCGCCGATATTGAGGAAGGCCAGCGGTTGTACGGCGCGAATTGCGCGCAGTGTCACGGTCCCGATGGCGATGCCCTTCCCGGGGCGGATCTCGCGCATGGAAAGTTCAGGAGGGCGTCGTCCGACGATGAACTGATTCAGATCGTTCAGAAAGGCATCCCCGGCGGCGCGATGCCCCCGAATGCCATCAACGACCTTCAGGCGGGAGCCATCGTCGCTTACCTTCGCTCCGTGGCTTCGAAGGCCGCGCCCGGTGCGTCGATTTCCGGCGACGCTCCGCGCGGCAAGGCAATCTTCGAAGGCAGGGGCAACTGCGCGAACTGCCACAGAATCGGCGCCAAAGGCTCGCGCATGGGCCCCGATCTCACCGATATCGGGGCAAACCGGCGCGCCGTTCAACTGGAGGAATCGATGCTCGATCCTGACGCGGAAGTCCTCCCGCAGAACCGCTTCGTCCGTGTCGTGATGAAGGATGGCGCCTCAATCACGGGAAGGCTTCTGAATCAGGATTCGTACTCGATTCAGATGCTCGATCCCGGAGAGAGGCTGGTGACATTTCAGAAGCTCAACCTTCGGGAGTACGCGGTGGTTGAGAAATCCCCGATGCCATCTTATAAAGAAAAGCTCAACAGCCAGGAACTGGCGGATGTTGTCGCGTATCTGAGGTCACTGAAAGGAGCCGCGGCACAATAGCCGCGACGAAGCCATGTCGCCTCTTGACACCATTCAGCGCGTGTTATAGAGTTGCTTCAAGTTCAGCGTAAGTTCCTGAGATATCAGTCTGTTCTTCAGCATCCGAGGGATTTCTCAAGTCGCTCGCTTGTCGTAACGAGGGGTTCAGTGTCTCGGATTTTTTGCGTTGATCCGGGTGGCGAATACTTCCATCGGCGTTGACCGCGCGGGTGGAAGTACTCTCACTCGGTCCCGGACGGGTCCTCTTCGATTTCCTCGAGGTCCGGTTTCCGGCCTTCGATTTCACGATCCTCAGCGGCCCATTCGGGCCTGGGGTCGTCCTTCGACTCCTCGGCTTGCTTTTCCTTCTCGGATGTTTTGTCAACTGGCTTCATATTTTCATTTTCTCATTACCCGGACACAAGGATCCCGCCGCCTGGTGCGATTGCGCTCAGTCACAGCTTCTGAAAATAAATGCCGTGCTTCCGGGCCGGGTCATAAGTCATTCTCCTCCAGTTACATATCGGATGTTGCACGGAAACCTGAGTCAGGCTCGCCGCGTACCCTGGCCACTCCCGGCTGTATCCTCCGGTTGACTCGTACATCTCGATGAGCAATCCACCAGCGCCTCGCGACCAACTCCGGCAAAACCTGACTCAGACCGCGATTGGCAGGCCTCTGATCGACAAGCTCGAAGGCTCGCTCGAACCGGACACGCTTCATGACATCATTATCGATCCCAATCTCGATTTTCATGGAGGCCGCGAGAAGGCGTGCGAGCGGATTCGGGACCTGATTCGAGGCGCTTTCACCGGGGAGCCCGCTCTTCGTTCCGATACCGCCCATCCGTATCTTTTCGCCACTTTGCCCGGCCGTGCGATCCGGCAGATCGTGGCGATGGACGCGGCTCAATCCACCGGCACGATCTCCCCGGCCGCAGGCAAGCAGCGGCTCGCGGGCAGCGGGCGCGCCATCCACCGCATATGGGAAGACAGCGAAGTCCAGGCTCTTCTCACGAACTCGGTCGCAACAGTCAAGGCAGATGCCGCCCGCGCTGCCTTTGCCGCCGAAGGAAAAGACATTGTCTGGGCGGTGGTCGACTCCGGAATCGATCGCACGCACGAACACTTCCGGCAATATTCCAATCTGGCGCTGGCGCCGCCGCTGGAGCACAGGGACTTCACCCCGGGCGGTAATTCTCCGCTTGACGACGAGTTCGGCCACGGCACTCACGTTGCCGGAATCATCGCCGGCATGATGGACGAATCGAGGGCGCCGCAGGCAGCCGTCCAGATCAGAGACGACGGGAATGGCGTCGTGTCCAGCGTCGTCCGCCCGCTTGATCGCACCATTCGAGGCGTGGCGCCCCAATGCGGATTGCTCAGCCTCAAAGTGCTGAACGCCCAGGGCCGGGGAAAAGTCAGCGCGGTGATCGACGCCATTGCGGCCGTCCTGAAACTGAACGATTTCGGCCGCCGGATTGTCGTTCATGGCGTGAATCTGAGTCTGGGGTATCCCTTCATGGCGGAGTGGTTTGCCTGCGGCCAGAGCCCTCTGTGCATGGAAGTGAATCGTCTGGTGAGATCGGGCGTGGTCGTCGTGGTGGCGGCCGGCAACAGCGGGTATGGATCGATCGGCGCAATGTCCGGCGGCGTGGCGGAGGCGGGTCTGCCGCTGACGATCAACGATCCTGGAAACGCCGAATACGCCATCACGGTCGGGTCCACGCATCGCGATATGCCGCACACCTACGGCGTGTCTTATTTTTCGTCGAAAGGCCCCACCGGCGACGGCCGTCTGAAGCCCGATCTGGTGGCGCCCGGCGAGCGAATTCTCTCCTGCGCCGCGGGTCCGCGCAGAGGTTCCGGCTCTCAATACGTCGAAGACAGCGGGACGAGCATGGCCGCGCCCCACGTCTCGGGCGTTGTCGCCGCGTTTCTTTCCATCCGGCGCGAATACATCGGCCAGCCGGAAGCGGTGAAGAAGATTTTCATGGACAATGCGACCGATCTCAAACGAGACCCCGCGTTCCAGGGGCGCGGCCTGGTCGATCTGATGCGCGCCATCCAATCCGTATGACTAACATCGCGAACTTACCTTACTTTGAAATACCGGTCGATAAGTCCGGCAATTCGATCGACCCGGAATCCGTGGAGCGCGTTTCCCGCTATCTGGAAGGGCGGTTTCGAGCAGCGCAGGGTTCATCCGCGACGGAGCTCTTCGTAATGTCCCACGGCTGGAATTCGAACATGAACGACGCCAGAGACCTGTACGAGCGGTTCTTCACCCAGTTCCGCCGGACTCTGGACGCGCACCCGGCCCCGGGATTAACGGCCCTGCAATGCGCGATCGTGGGCATCCTGTGGCCTTCGGAAAAATTCACGGATGCCGCGCTCATTCCCGGGGGCGCGGCGTCGTTCGGCTTCGCTGGAGTCCGCAACGCCGCCCTCATGTTGCGCAACGTGACCACTTACCGTCTGATGAAGGAGCGCGCGGGCATAGTCGGGCGCGGCGCGGTGGCGCAGTCGCTCGATCGTTTGCAGGCGGCCTTTCCCGGAGTGCGAATCCACCTGGTGGGACACAGCTTCGGCTGCCGGGCGATCGCCGCCGCCGCGGCCGCCATCGCCCGGCCCGTCGCAACCATGACGCTCTTTCAGGCCGCTTTCTCGCACAACGCTTTCAGCCCCGATTTCGATTCCACGCACCGGCCGGGCGCATTCCGCTGCGTCGTTACCGGCCGGAAGTTCGTGGGACCCATGCTCATCAGTCACAGCGTTCGGGACGAGGCCATCGGTCTTGGCTACCCGATCGCCTCCCGGTTCCGGGGCGATCGCGCCAGTTCGCTCGGCGGCGCCAACGATCCTTATGGCGGGTTGGGCCGCACCGGGGCGCTCCACACTCCCGAGGCCTCGGACGGCGATATGCTTGCCGAGGGCGCCTGCTATTCCTTCGCGCCCGGACGGATCTTCAATCTGCGCGCCGACGATATCATTGGCGGCCACAGCGACATCGTGAAACCGGAAACGGCGTGGGCGCTGATTGCCGCGGCGCGCAGTAAGCCGGTCTTCTAAGGTTCCGTGGCCGGCCCGGCCTCAACGGACATGAAAACAAGTGAGTTAGAAGATCCGCGCCTGAAGCTGGAACGCGCCTCGCTTTGCAAAAGGCCTGCCGGTTAAGCGATAATGGAGAATCTCCCGTGCCCGGAGCGGTATTCGCGGAGATTTCAACTACCTAATGAAAGTTCCTCTAATTAAACCCGATCTGCCGACGCTCGCGGAAATTCGCGAGCCGGTGGAAGAGATTCTTGCCAACGGACGAATCACCAACTTCGGTAAGTATTGCCAGCAGTTCGAGCAGGAGACACAGGCGTATCTGGGCGCGCAGACGGTGGCGCTCTCCAGCGGAACCATGGGCTTGCTGTTCTCTTTGGGCGCCCTGGGTCTGAAACCCGGACAGAAGGTCATTTTCCCCAGCTTCACTTTTGTGGCTACGGCGCAGGCCGTTCTGTATGCGGGCGGTGTTCCTCTGTTCGCCGAGATTGACGACGATATGAATCTCTCGCCGTCGGACCTCGAGCAACTGCTGGACAAGCATTCCGACGTCGGCGCGGTCATCGCGGTTCACATGTACGGTCTTCCGGCAAAAGTCGCCGAGATCCAGGACGTCGTCGATCGGGCGAGCGCGAGGGCGGGGCGGAAGATTCCGCTGATCTTCGACGCGGCGCACGGTTTTGGCGCCTCCATCGCGGGGAGAAAGGTGGGAAGCTTTGGCGATGCCGAGGTCTTTTCCCTTTCGGTGACCAAAGTTCTGGTGTCTGTCGAAGGCGGCCTCGTATCCAGCCGTAATCCGGAACTGATCGAGCGCATCCGCAGCATGCGCAACTACGGAATTCTCAGCAACTATAACGCTCACTTTCCCGGAATGAATGGCAAGATGAGTGAGTTTCATGCCATCGTGGGTCTGCACAATGTGCGCCGCGTGGATACGCTGATGGCGGAACGGCAGCGCAGGGCTTGCCTGTTCAAGCAGGCAATCGATTCCCGGACCTGCTTCCGGGTGCTTCCCTGGCCGGCCGAAGTGGTGCATACCTTCAAAGATTTCACGATCCGGTTGCCCGAAGGGTACGGGGTCGAAGCGCGCGACAGAGTGATACGATTCCTTGCGGAGCGCGAGATCGAAACGAGAGCGTATTTCTTCCCCCCGGTGCATGAGCAGGCGTATTTCGCCGGTATGGCCGATCGTCCCCTGCCCAGAACGGAAGCGCTTTCCCGCTGCGTAATCACCTTGCCGTTCTTCACCTCCATAACGCCCGAACAAATTGAATGGGTTGTTTCCTCCCTGGAATCGGCCGGAAAAGAGCTGGCATGAACGTACTGGTTACTGGAGGCGCCGGCTATCTTGGCTCGGTGCTGCTCCCGAAACTCGTGGTGCGTGGCCATAAGGTTCGCTGTCTCGACATCGGTTACTTCAGCCTCGGCCACCTCAAGGGACTGGGGCCCGCCGTTGAAGTTCTCCGGGACGACGTCAGGCGGGTCGCGGAAGACCCGGCTTTTGCGGAAGAACTGCTTCGCGGGATCGATTGTGTTGTGCACCTCGCGGCTGTCTCCAACGATCCTTCGGCGGAATTGCATCCGGAACTCACCGATCAGATCAATTTCCAATCCACGGTGGCGCTGGCCAAAGCGGCCAAGGCTGCCGGAGCCCGCTTCGTCTTTTCTTCTTCCTGCTCCGTTTACGGCGAGGCGGACGGAAAGCTCACGGAGACGGGCGCGGTCACCCCTCTGACCATTTACGCGGTTTCGAAGGTTAAGTCCGAAGCATCTCTGCGTGAACTGGCCGACGATGCCTGGCGGCCGGTGATTCTCCGCAACGGAACTCTGTTCGGCTATTCGCCTCGCATGAGATTCGACCTGGTGGCGAACATCTTCAGCCTTCACAGCGCGCTTTACAATCAAATCCAGGTTTTTGGCGGCGGGGAACAGTGGCGTCCTTTCCTCCATGTGTCCGATTGCGCCAGAGCGTTTATCCATTTCGCCGAGCACGGGGACCTGGAGTTCGATTGTTACAACATCGCCCACCAGAATCTGCGAGTCGTGGATCTGGCGGAGATATTCCGCAAGATCAAGCCAGGACTGAACGTGAAGTACACGCAGACCGACGATGTCGATAAACGCGATTACAGCGTTTCCACCGCGCGCATGGAGAAAGCCGGCTTTCAACCGCAGGTCAGCCTTTCCCTGGGCGCCGAGGAAATGCTGGACGCCATCGTAAGCGGCCTGATCACGGATCCGGAATCGATCTTTTACCGTAATGCCAAGTGGCTGAAGGAACTCGACTTTGCCGATGGACGCGACCATCGCCGCCTGATCGAGCTGATGGAAAGTTACAGCGATGTACATATCCGGCGCTCCAGCTGACAGGTTTTCGGTTCCAATCGTCAAGCGTCGCCCGGAGACAGCAGGATGACCGAAACGGCGAACGAACCGCTCGTCAGTTTTGTGATTCCGTGTTATAACTACGGCCGGTTTTTGCCCGACTGCTTGAATAGTATCTTCCAGCTGGAGGGCGGCTACAGCTTCGAGGTTATAGCAATCGACGACGCCTCCACCGACGATACGGCGCAAGTGCTTGAGGGCTTTCGCGACCCCCGCCTCAGGGTGATTCGACACGCCACCAATCAGGGAGGCGACCAGGCCGTCACCAACGGTTTGCTGGCCGCTCGCGGCGAACTGGTGGCGCGCATCGACCCGGACGACCGGTACCGGCCATGCTTCCTGCGGGAGACAGTACCGGTCTTCGAACGATATCCCGAGGTCGGTCTGGTCCACGGGGCGGTTGCCGTCATCGATGGTGCCGGCAACCCGGCCGAAAGCAAGCTCAATTCGTCGCGCTGGCCTAAGGAGCCCTCTCGCGGGAATGCGTTCGTGGCGCTGCTGGAGAAGAACGCCGTTTCCGCGCCCACTGTCATCGCGCGGCGCGGGATCTGGCTGAGCGCTCTGCCGCTTCCCCGCGATCTGGTTTTCAACGATTGGTACTTCAACCTGACGATGGCCCGGCGCTGCGAATTTTACTTCGTGCCCAGGGTCCTCGCGGACTACCGGATTCACGGAGCGAACGCGCACATCGCGACGATGCGCGACAAGAGCATCGAAGGCGGTGTGTTTTCCATTCTGGATCGGTTTTTCGCGGAGACTGAAGAAACGCCTGAACTTGAGAAGGCGAAACAGGCGGCGCGAAATCGGATTTACGGCGCACATTTCTGGGAGTTCGCCAACCAGTACTTCTGGTACGGCCTCTATGCCGACGCGCGGCGGTGCTATTTCGAAGCTTTGCGTTATCGGCCGGCAAAGGGTTTGTCGGCGCTGTTATGGCGTAGACTGCTCGGCACTTTCATTGGAAAGCGGGCCTACAACTTCTTGAAGGGCATCCGCGGGAATCGCGCTTCCGGTCTGCCGGCGAAGTAGGCGCAGCGGTCCACACTCCATTTCGGAACCCATCGGCTCCGATGCCGCCTTATGCATGCGCTACACTGTAGTGCATGAAGACCGAGGTGTATAGCTGGCGTGTCTCTACGGACATCAAAACGAGCCTGGAACGCGCAGCGCGGCGCCGCAAGGTTTCGCTGTCCGCGGTTCTGGATATGGCGGCCCAGGAGTGGCTGAAGAACAGCGGCTCCGGGGACGATGACGATGAAACGCAACGCAGGCTGCAGAAGGCAGCGTCGGGATGCTTCGGGTCCTTCGCGGGCGGCGACACGCGGCGGTCGGAAACCGCCGGCGCGACGGTGCGGGAACGTCTGCGGCGCCGCTATGGGCGCTAACGCTCTTATCGACACGGGCGCCATACTGGCACTCCTGGACAGCACGGACCGCTGGCACGGGATCTGTGTGGAGTCGTTCCAGCCGTTACGGCTGCCCCTCATGACCTCGGAAGGGGTTTTGACCGAACTGTTTCATCTGGTGGGCGAGAATCGCAGGGAGATGGAGAGTGCCTGGAAGTTCGTGCGCTCGGGCGCGGTCGAGCTTGCGCCGATTACCCACGCGGAGCTGCCGCAAATCCAGGCATTGATGTCACGTTATTGGGACCGCCCCATGGATTTCGCCGACGCCACTCTCGTGCATCTGGCCAGGCGGGAGTCTCTGTCAACGATTTTCACCGTCGATTACGCGGATTTTGAGACGTATCGAATCGAAGGCCGCAGGCGATTCCGAGTTCTTCCGGCAAAACGTCCATGAGCGTGGCCCGCGTTCCCGCGGGC
>VFSW01000073.1_pt1 | contig 117582 bp, 104 predicted proteins | sample 5358111 | NCBI WGS metagenome assembly VFSW01 (sample SAMN11554181, study PRJNA540505) | mine drainage metagenome | isolation source: sediment from site ElyBrook_90M | place: USA: Ely Copper Mine, Vershire, VT | collected 2017 | reverse complement strand
CGATCGAGATCATCTCATCCGACACTTCCGCGGAAATTTTCACTCGCGGTCCATAGAATTCGCGATTTCTCGTTCCGCCGCCGGGGATGAGACCCTCGCGGCAACATTCCAGCGCGCCCGGCAGGAGCGGCAGATCCGATTCCTCGAACACGATGGTGACGCCGCTGCCGTCCGCCATTTTGGAGGAATGTCCTACCAGACCAAAACCGGTGATGTCGGTGGCCGCGTGAACGTCGAACCGCAGCATCACCTCAGCGGCGCGTGCGTTGAGCTGCACCATCGCGGCGACGGCCGAATCGTAGTACTCGGGTGCGAGGCGATCGCGCTTGAATGCCGTCATCAGAACGCCGGTGCCCAGCGGCTTGGTGAGGATGAGCGCATCCCCGATTTGCGCGCCGACGTTGCGAATCACGCGGCGCGGATCGATGAGGCCAGTGACAGCCATGCCGTACTTAACTTCCTCATCAGCGACGCTATGGCCTCCGACGATCAGCGCGCCCGCCTCCTTCGCCTTCTCGGAGCCGCCGCGCAGCACCTCATGCAGCATCTCGCGAGGAAGCCCGCTCTGCGGCCAACAAACGAGGTTGAGCGCCGTGATCGGCTTGCCGCCCATCGCATATACGTCAGAGAAAGCGTTGGCCGCGGCGATCTCCCCATAGGTGAATGGGTCATCGACGACCGGGGTGAAAAAATCCACCGTGCTGACGATCGCAAGATCGTCGCGTACACGATACACGCCCGCGTCGTCGCCGGTGGAAATTCCGACGAGCAAATTGGGATCGCCGCCCAGATCGAGCCGCGCTAGAACTGCTGAAAGGTCCTCCGGACCTAACTTGCCGGCTCAGCCCGCGGCTTTGCAGCGCGCGGTCAGGCGAATGAGTTCGCTCCGGCTCGCGTTGCTATTTTCCTTTTCTGCCATAGGCGATTTCTAACCTATGCCGATGGCATGCGACGCTTCAACGGCGTGCCGAATGCTCGGGAAAGCAAGGGGTCAGGAAGCTTTGGCGCGGAGCTTGCGCGCATCGCCGACGCGCGTGGTCACGCCCGAATGATCGAAATAGTCGAGCAGTGCAATCGCGAACTTGCGCGATGCGCCGAGCAGGTCGCGATAGGCGCCCGCGGTTATCTCGGGATGCTTCTGCAGATAGTCGGTGAGATGCGCCCGGGCCGCATCGAATGAGGCGCGCGCAAAATAGAGATCGGTCGCGATCTTAACCACTTTGCCCTCGCGCTCGAGCGCCGAGAGCACGCTGCGAAGTTTGGCGACCTCAGCGGGTGGTAAAGCTAGCGCATCGGCAAGCAGTTTGAGTTCGGGAGGCTGAAAGCCTCCCTTGCGCAGTTCATCCTCGATGCGCGAAACCAGCTTGCCATCGCTCTCGCCGAGCTTCACGCGATGCGACTTCAGACGCAGCGTGCTTTCCTCGCGCACGATGTCGGTCTCGCGCGCGAGGCGGTCCGCTAACGCGCGATAGTTGCGCGCGCCGATTTCATACGGGAGGCGCGAGCGCAACGCCTCCATCTCGAGGCCCGGCGAAAGCGGCTCCGCGGCGTGATGCCGGGTGAGCGCGGCGAGCGCGAATGCTTTCAGCTCGACCCATTTGTTCGCGGTGGTATAACCTTCTTCATCGCCCATCGAGAGCTTCACGAAGCGGGAATCCTTCAGGACAGTGTCGACCTCGGCGATTGGAAGATTCAGTAGTTGCGCGATACGACTCGGAGTGAGCGCCAGCGCTTCCTGCAAATTCAGCAATGCCTCGATAGACTCCGCTCCGGACCTCGCGGCCAGCGCCACGAGATTGTTTCGATAGGCCTCCAGTGGCTTACGGATCCTGCGCCCCAGCGGATTCAGCACCACCCCGCCGCCGAGGGTGCGCACATTGGTCTGATCGCGGATGACGAAGCGATCGCCCGATAGCGCGACCACGTGCTCATCGAGGACCAGTTGCACCAGCCCGCGCGATTTGGGTGCGATCGCGGCTGCCTCGCCAAGAATGATCGCGCGCGCCAGTGTTTCGGCGGTGCCGATGAAGATGCGCACGCGCTCGTTATTCTTGAGCGGACGCTTCGCCGAGGGGCGAATCTCCAACGTCGCATCGAAGCGCTCGGTGGTGATATCGAGGCGATCGTCGGCGAGAACGTCGCCACGTTTGAGCTCGATTTTCTCCGCGCCGGTCAGATTGAGTGCGACGCGCTGGCAGAGCCCGGCGCGCTCGACCGATTCGTTATGCACCTGGATCGAGCGCACCCGCACCTCCGCGCCGGCCGGCAGCACGCGCAGCTTCTGCCCGACCGCCACGGTGGCTCCCATCGCAGTTCCGGTGACGACGGTGCCATGCCCCTTGATGATGAAGGCGCGATCCAAAGGCAGCCGAAAAATTCCCGTCGCGCGGCGGCCTTCGAAACCGTCGAGCTGCCGGATCATCTCGGCGCGAAGTTCCTCGATTCCGGATCCTGAAAGCGAGGAGATCGGAATCACCGGCGAGCCTTCGAGTGAGGTGCCATCCGCGAGCAGCTCGATTTCGTCGCGCACCTCCGCAATCCGCGCTGCATCGACGAGGTCCGCCTTCGTGATGACGAAAATTCCGCGCCGCGTCCCGAGCAGATGGAGGATGTCCATATGCTCCTCGCTCTGCGGCATCACGCCATCATCGGCCGCGACGGTGAACAGCACGAGGTCGATGCCATGCGCGCCCGCGAGCATGTTGCGGATGAAGCGCTCATGCCCCGGAACGTCGATGATCCCCGCGCGGGTCCCGTTGGGGAGCGTAAAATACGCGAACCCGAGGTCGATCGAGATCCCGCGCTCTTTCTCCTCCTTCAGCCTGTCAGTGTCGTGGCCGGTCAGCGCCTTGATCAGCGCGGTCTTGCCATGGTCGATGTGACCGGCAGTACCGATGATGGCGTGAGTGACTTGCGCTGCCACCACTTATTGCCGAGGCGTCGCTCGTTCCTATGCCATCTGCTTCGTATAGCTCTGCAGGTCGAAGTAGTCGCGCCAGAGCGTGATCTTTGCGCCGCGCACTTCGAACATCCCCGCGACCGGGAGCTCGATGCGCTTCTCGCCGATGTCGAACATATCGATGCGCTCGTTGAACACGACATTTCCGTTGCTCGCGGTATGCAGGATTTTGAATTCGATCCGGTCCGATCCCGGCAGGTACGAATTGATCGTCGTGCGAATCGCGTCCTTACCCTTCGCCGGCTCCATCGGCATGTTGTGATAGACGGCATCGTCGGTGAAGTAACCCATTATCTCGTCGATGTTCTTGCGCTCGAACGCTTTGCAAAACTCGGCGACAATTTTTTCTGCTTCGTTAGCCATGCGAGTAACTCCCGCGCTGCCCCCTCTGTAATCTCCCCCAAGGGGGAGAGCTAAAGGAAGGCGGACACCTTTCTTTAGGACATCTGCTTGGTGAAGCTTTGCAGGTCGAAGTAGTCGCGCCACTTGGCGATTTTTCCGCCCTGGATTTCGAATACGCCGGCGACCGGAAGCTCGACATGCTTGCCGTTGGTGTCGAACGCATCGATGCGCTCGTTGAACACCACGTTGCCGCTGGAGCCGGTGTGCAGGATTTTGAAGGAGATAGTGTCCTTGTCCGATTTCGGCATGAAGGATTGAATCGTCGCGCGAATGGCGGCCTTGCCGCTGACCGGTTTCATCGGGATGTTGTGATAGACGGCGTCCTCGGTGAAGAAAGCCATAATCGCTTCGAGATTCTTGCTCTCGAATGCTTTGCAAAAGTCGTGAACGATTTTTTCCGCTTCGTTAGCCATGATGTGGTTTCCTCCTGATTCAGTTTCTTCTCCCCTTCCACTTCAGGGGAAGGGGAGGGGGTTAGGTCTAGCGCTATTCCTGGTCGAGGTAAAAACGATCCTCATCCTTGTTATAGCCGAAAAGTTCCGCATAGCGACCCCAATTCACCACCGTGGTGAATTGCTTCTGTGGCGATTCATTGGGAAGCAGCATCGCGATGTGCTCGAGCACGATTTCCTTGGGCAGCGAATGATCCTCCTGCCCGCGCAGCAGCCGGATGAAATACGCGAACAGCGACAGCTTCTTGAGCTGCTCCTTAAGCATCAGCTTGCGATGGTTGATGTCGAGCTCTAGAAATTGTTTGCCCAGCGGCTCCAGCACCACGTCGCCGGCCGGCGTGCTGACGAAGCCGAATAGCTCGGCCGCCTTCATCACCCTGAGCAAATCGGAAAAGTTGAACTGCAGATCGCGCGCGATGCGATAGCCGTCGTCGCGGCCGCCGCGATCCTCCAGCGTTTCGAGCAGGCCAAATACCCAGGTCAGATGGCAATCCGGAATGGGATTGATGCGCTCGGCCATCAGGCGCGCTCCTCGATCAGCGAGAAGACCTTGTCCACCAACTGATTGAACGCGTCGGTGCGGCGGTCGCGCGGGCGCGGGATCTCGACCCGGATATCCGCGGCGATGCGTCCCGGATGCGATGACATCACGATGATGCGATCGGCGAGTTCCACCGCTTCCTCGATGATGTGGGTCACGATCACCAGCGTGTGCACCGACATGTCCGGCGAATGCCAGATGTCGAGGAGCTCCTCGCGCAGCGTGATCGCCGTCAACGCATCGAGCGCGGAAAACGGCTCGTCCATCAGCAGGACCTTGGGCTCGACCGCGAGCGCTCGCGCGAAGCCGACGCGCTGCTTCATGCCGCCCGAGAGCTCGCGCGGATACGCCTCTTCGAAACCATCGAGGCCGACCTTATCTATGTATACGCCCGCGATGCGCTCGCGTTCTTCGGGACTGACGCCGCGCGCTTCGAGGCCCATTTCCACGTTGGCCTTAACCGTCATCCACGGCAGCAGCGCGAATGACTGAAACACCAGCGCACATTCGAGGTTGATGCCATCGACCTGGCGTCCGTTGTAAAGGACCTGACCCGAAGTGGCCGGCACGATCCCGTTGATGATGCGCACCAGCGTGGATTTCCCGCATCCCGAGGGCCCGACGATCGCGATAAACTCACCCTGCTCGACGGTGAACGAGACATCCTCGAGCACCGGCAATACGCCTTTGCTATGCGGATAGGCCTTGGAGATGTGCTTGAGGTCGAGCAGGGCCATGGTGGAGGTTCCGAGTCTTGCGCCTTCATATTCTTTAGTTTTGCTCAGTAGTCGATCCGGAAGCGCTCCGCCGCGATGTCATACAGCCGGCGCCACACAAAGTGGTTCAAGATTAATACGACGGCGACCATCGACAATAGACTGAGCAGGATCATCACGCCGTTGCCGGTTTCGTAGGTCGCTACATCAAGCAGTTGGCCGAGGCCGGACACCTGGTAGGTGTGATTGCGATAGATGAAGTACTCGGAAAGGATCAGGGCGTTCCATCCGCCGCCCCATGCGGTGATGCTGCCGGTAATGAGCGACGGCGTCAGCGCGGGAATCGTCAGCTTGCGCCAAGTCGCGACGCGCGACAGCCCGAAGGCCCGCGCAGCTTCCTTCAAATCTTCGGGCACCTGGTTCACCCCCGCCAGCAGGTTGAACATCAGGTACCACTGCATCCCGGTGAGGATGAGCAGGATGGAGGCGAGGTTCATTCCGCCGGTGACCTTGATGACGAATACCACGATGACCGGGAAGAGCGCGGTCGCCGGCAGCGAACCGACGATCTCCGCGATCGGCGCGATGACGCGCCGGAAGCGCATGTTGTCGCTGGCGGCGAGAGCCACCGGCAGCGTCCAGCCGAGCGAGATCGCGTACGCGATGATCATTCGCATCGAGGAATAAAACGTCGCGAGCGGGATCTGTTTGACTTGCGGTGGCCATGGCTGCGCGAGCGTATGGATGAGCGCCACGACGCCCTCCGTGACCCCGTAGGTGAAGAGCGCGACCACGCCGACGATTCCCGCGACTCGGAGGGTTGAGGCGGCCCATCCGATCGCCGGAACTTCTTCCGCCGACGGGATTTGGGGAAGGTTCGCGGTGAAATGCCAAAAGGCGCGCGAGATCGGTCGGGTGACAGTGCGCATCGCGCGAGTGACGCTCGGCCCGATGGCGCTGAAAACCTCGGTCATGCCGAATGAGATCGCGGCGGATTGCGGCGAGGCGGCAAACTCGTATTTGAACTTGTCCGACCACGCCGTCAGCGGTTGCCATACGACTACATCCATCAGCGTGATGATGATCAGAAGCGTGATCAGTCCGCTGACCAGGTCGATATTCTGCCCGCGATCCGCCGCCTCCATCAGGAAGCTGCCGAGGCCGGGCAGGCGATAGTGCGCGGGGCCGACCGTGATGATTTCGCACGCGATGAGGAAGTACCATCCCGCGACCCACGACAGGATCGAGTTGTACACCAGCTTGGGAACCATCGCTGGGAGGTAGAGCCGGCGCAGCCGCAACCATCCGCGCACGCCGAATGCCTGCAATGCTTCGATCGAGTCGTTGGGGATGGTCCGAATCGCCTCGAAAACGCCGAGCGTCATATTCCACGCCTGGCTGGTGAAGATGAGAAACACCGCCGCCATCTCGACGCCGAGGCGACTGCCATGCGCGAGGGCGACGAAGAAAAAAACCGCTGCCGGAAAAAATCCCACCACCGGCACCGATTGCGCGATATCGACCGCCGGGATGAGCACCCGCTCCCAGAGCCGACCGCGCGTCGCCGCGAGCCCGTAGATAATCGAGAAGATGAGCGAGATGATGTACGCGGCCAACATTCGGTAGAAGGAACAGAACGCGTAGTAGGGGAGATGGCCAATCGAAACGCTGAAGCGCGGGGGATGACTAATCGAAACCTGATGCCGATATTCAAAAAACAGCGCCAGGATAGACGCCAGGGCGAGAAACGACAGAATGCCGTTGATGCTGCGACGCGTATTTGTGCTCCGCTCGGCCATCGTGCTCGCGCTTGTCGATCAGTAATGAAAAGATTGCAGGCAAAGACTCTTAACCATGAACTCTCTGCGAAGAATGCTCAAGATTCCCGCAACGGTTGGCTAATATTTTACATGTCCGTAAACTCGATCCTCACCAATGCCTGATCAAAATCGTCGCGACATCGACGAATGGCGCCTCGGTCTCGAACCCGGCGAACTGCACCATCCTCCGCCACCGCCGCCGGCGCCCGCGCCGCCGAAGCCCGCCGATCTGAGCGCCGCGCGCCTCGAGACTCCTCTATATGTGCTCACCGTCGAGCATCTGGGCTGGGCAATTATCGCGTTGTATGCGCTGCTGACCCGACTCGGAGGCCTCGGGCTGCGGCCGCTGACCTCCGTCGAGGCGACTGATGCGCTGTTCGCCCGTGACATCGCGAGCCGCGGACTGTCGGTGCTGTCGCTCAATCCTCCGGCCTCCGGATGGCTCGATCCGCTGCGCGCGGGAGTCTTCCTCGCATTCGGGTTCGGTGACTTCGGTGCGAGGATCATCGCCGCAACATTCGGCCTGCTCCTAATCGGCGCCGCCTTCGCGATGCGACGTCAGCTCGGACGCGCGGGCGCGCTCGCGTTCGCCGCGATGTTGACTCTCTCGCCGACGCTGACGTGGTTTTCGCGTTCGACCTCCGCGACGGTTCCCGCGATAGCACTGATCGTCGTTGCGATCGCGATGGTGTTTGCGCTGGTTGGCGCGAGCGACACGCTGAAAGTGGCGGTCCTCGCGATCGCGATCGCACTCGGGCTCTCCGCCGATGCGATGGCGTTCCCGATCGCAGCGATGTTCGTCGTCATCCTCATCCTGATGGGGCTATGGGAGCTGATTATCCGGCGCAACCATCCGATGATCAGGTTGCGGGTGTGGTGGGAGCGGCGCTCGGCGCATCTGATTTTCTGCGCCGCCATCGCCATTGGGCTGTATGTGGTTTTCGCATCCGCTGTCGGACGGCGCAATTTTCTGCTTCCGGTCGCCTACGGCGCGATGCAGCAGTGGCTGCCGGTTCTGCATCCGGCGTTGCGCGAGGGCCTAAGTTTTTATCTTCCGGCGCTCGCATTTTATGAGTTTGCGATCGCGATTTTCGGGGTGCTCGGACTGATCGCTTTTCTCGGCTTCCAACTTCGGTCGCGAATAGCCGCCGTGGCATTCTTATGGACGATTTTTTCGGTCGGCTTTTTTCTCGCCGACCCGGTGCATCGCCAGGACTGGCTCGCGATGATGATCGTGCCGGCTGCGCTGATGGGCGCGGCCGTAATCGATCGTATCCATCGCCTCGACCTGTGGCTCATCGTTCGGTATCCGATCGCCGCCCTCGCGCTGCTCACGATCTATGTGCAGCTCGCGACCAACTTCATTCATTTCGCGCCCGAGCCGAGCGAAGCCTCGTGGGCGCACCACATGCTGCTCTATTGGACCGAGCCGGCAACCACGATGCTGGCGGAGGAAGAGTTTTCGCATGCCGAGCGCGCCGTCAGCGATCGAGGAACGGTGTATCTCGCGGATCCGAACCCGGCAGAACAATGGTACCTGCGCGAGATGAAGCCCGCCGACAGCGCCGCGAATGCTGACATGCTTGTGTCTCCGGCGACCGCCGAGAAGCAGCCCAACTTGCTCGAGAGCTCGGAGTTCACCCTCGATGAAAAATGGAGTCCCAGCTTAGTCGGCCTGAGCACGGGAGCCGCCTTGCGATACTTCTTCACCCAGCATGCCTGGAGCGAGGTGGCCGATACCGAAATTCGCGTCGACGTGCGCGGTGCGACGCCTCCGACTCCGGTTCCCGCGCCGAGCGCGTCACCATCGCCGAGCGCAGTTCCGGCAGCGTCGGAATCGCCGACCGCCGAGGCTTCGATCGCCGCGACGCCCACACCGGAAGCGTCATCATCCGCAACTATCGAGGCAACCCCCGCCTCGACTCCGGCACCCACCGCGATGCCGTCACCACTTCCGGTCGCCGTGACTTCGCCGATTGCCACCGTCGAGTCGACGCCGGCCCCGACTGCGGTCGCCTCGCCGGCTCCGACCGCCGCACCATGATGCCGCTTTCTACTGCGCGCGCGGTCATTATAGGATTCGATATCGGGCGCGAAGGTTGAATTGTCTGGGCATGCGCCTCTGCAATAAAACAGTGACGTTTTCAGTAGTGTTTTGTGATGCGCGGGGGCGAGCCGCCACCGAACCGCGGGACGAACAGGAGTATCGCTAATCGATGGACAAGATCCTCGCGACCTTGCAGACGACTTTGCAACGTTGGGACCTGCACCCCGTCGTCGACCATTTCACCATCAGCCTGCTAATCGTCGGGGTGCTCATTGACCTCGTCGCTAACCTCGCGCCGACGCGCATCTGGCTGCGATATATGGCGCTGACGCTAATGATCCTCGGCGCCATCGCCGCGGGGGCTTCCTACTTCACCGGGGGCCTCGAGGCCAATCGCGTATTCGACGCGATGTCCGAGCCGGCCAAGCATATCTTCGGGCAGCACGCGAAACTCGCCACCTACATGGCGATCGTCTTCGGCGTTCTCGCGGTCTGGAGGATTTTGATTCAGGGCGTTACTTTCTTTGCCGGCTCGCGATGGGTCTATTTAGTCTTCGCAGTCATCTCAGCCGGGATACTGCTTTTTATCGGGCGTCTCGGCGGGCAACTTGTTTATACCTATGGAGTTGGAACCGCGCTGATGGGCCCGGCTCCTGAGGCCAGCGCGGCGCCGACGGCTACGCCACTCGCCAACGAGGCTCTCCCGACGGTCTCGGTACCGACGCCTACTCCTGTGCCTACCATCGCGCCGACGCCGACTCCGTTACCGACCGCGACGCCTACCCCCGTAGCGGCGCACTAGGATGACCATGATGAATGAAGCAGCGATGCAGACCGCGGACAAACTGTTCCGCGCGATTGAAAATGGCGACGTCGATGCGATCCGCAACATCTACACGCCGGACACCAAGATCTGGCACAACAATGACGGTATCGCGCAGAGCGTCGAGCAGAACCTCGCGGTCCTGAAGTGGGTCATCACGAATATCAAAGGCGTGAAGTATACCGAGGTGCGTCGCCAGCCGACGCCGACCGGATTCGTGCAGCAGCATGTACTGCGAGGGCGCTTCAAGGATAAGGACATCGCGCTGCCGGCCTGCATCGTCGCAACCGTCGAGGATGGCCACATCACGCACCTCGACGAATACCTCGATTCCGCGCAGACTGCTGTCTTTGCGAGCCGATAAGCCAGGCGATCAGCTATCGAGCCCGCGCCGTCCGCGACTTACGATCGCGAAGGAGTTACGCAATGAACAATCGTCTCGGCTTCGGGGTGTTTCTCGCGCCCCATCATCCTATCGGCGAGCATCCCACGCTGCAGTTGGAGCGCGACCTGGAATTGGCCGAATGGCTCGATGAACTTCAGTACGATGAGTTCTGGGTCGGCGAGCATCATTCCGCGGGATGGGAAACGATCGGCTCGCCCGAGATGTTCCTCGCGGGCGCTGCGATGCGCACCAAGCGCATCCGCCTCGGTACTGGCGTGGTTTCGATTCCGTATCACCATCCGTTCAATGTCGCGCAGCGCATCGTTCAACTCGACCACATGAGCCGGGGCCGCGCGATGCTTGGGGTTGGACCCGGCGCGCTTCCCTCCGACGCGTTTATGCTGGGCATCGATCCCAACACGCAGCGTGATCGGATGGATGAAGGCCTCGGCGCGATTATGCGGCTGCTCAACGAGGACGAGCCGTTCACCATGAAGGGTTCGTTCTTCGAGTTGCACGATGCTGCCCTGCAGATTCGTCCCTTGCAGGATCACATTCCGGTCGCATGCGCTTCGACGATTTCACCCTCCGGCATGAAATGCGCCGGAAAGTATGGCGTCGGTGTGCTGTCGATCGCGTCCTACTCGGAAGAAGGTTTGCAAGCGCTGCCGACCCAGTGGCACTTCGGCGAAGTTTCGGCGAAGGAATTCGGACACACCCTTGATCGCAAGGAGTGGCGCATCGTGATCCCGTTCCACATCGCCGATTCGAAGGAACAGGCGCTGCGCGAAGTCGCCGACGGCCTCAAGAAATGGCAGAACGAGTACATCGTCGGCATCCTCGGCAGCCCGCAGCGTCATCCCTTTAGCGATGGCTACGAAGCGGCGAAGCGGATGACCGAGTTCGGCGGCGCCATCATCGGCACGCCTGACGACGCGGTCGAAAAAATTGCACGGCTGCAGGAACTGTCGGGCGGCTTCGGTACGATTTTGTCATTCGGCCACGACTGGACCAGTCGCGAACAACAGCGGCGCAGCTATGAAATGATCGCGCGCTACGTGATGCCGCGCGTTCAGGGCCTCATCAGGCCAATCGAGCGATCCGCGGAGCGCGTCACCGCGAAAAAGGGCGAGCTGATGGCGGCGGCGAGCGGCGCGGTGCTCAAGGCGATTCGCGATTTCAACGCGGCGCATCCGCGTGATGACAAGGGTCCGAAGAAATCATCGGAGCCGAAGGTTCGGGAAGGCCGATAACAAAAGAGGTGCACGATGGAACGGCGTAAGGTCGGAACGGTAAAGGCGCTGTGGCGCTTTCCGGTGAAGTCGATGCAGGGTGAGCAACTCGACGAATTGCACATCACGTCGCGCGGCGTGGTCGGAGATCGCGCGTGGGCGCTGCGAGACCTCGAGAACCGGCGCATCGCGAGCGCGAAGAAATTCGTCGGCCTGCTCAAGTTCCACGCGCATTACGAGGGCACGCCCGAGGCTGACAAGCTTCCGCCGGTGAAGATCACGCTGCCTGAAGGCCGCGACATCCATGCTGATGATCCGAACGCCTCGGAGGCTATTTCGGAGGCGCTCGGCCACGGCTTTCACCTGGAGCATAGCCCCAATCCTACGGGGGAGCGCGCGGGCATCGATCCGGCAACCATCTTCGCGGACAATCCCATCGACAAGGTCATCGCGGGCCTCAGCGCCGACAAGATGCCCGACTATTTCGCGCTCCATAAAGGTAGCTATCTCGACTCCGCCAGCTTCCATCTCATTTCGACTGGAACTCTCGCGCATATGCGCGGTTTGACGGAGGGCAAATCGGATTTCGATTATCGCCGCTTCCGCGCCAACCTGCTGGTCGACACCGGCGACGATGCCAGCGGCTTCGTCGAGGATGAATGGGTAGGCGGCACGCTGGAAATCGGCGACAGCGTGAAGATCACCTCGATTGCGCCGGCGCTCCGATGCGTGATGACGACGCATGCGCAACAGGACCTGCCGCGCGACCTGGCGATTTTGCGCACGACGGTACAGCGGCATCAGGCGAACCTCGGCGCGTTCACCGCCATCGAGGGCGACGGCCGCGTTCACCTTGGCGATGCGGTGTTCCTCGTCAAATGAATCGCTCTTCCTAGATGGCGGTGCGCGGAAAACGAGCGGCGAACGGCGCGTCGGGCAACATCCTGCGCGGGCGCTTTGCCAAGCGACGCCTGCCGGAGGTCGAGGCGTTCACCGCATCGTTGCCGTTCGATCGGCGGCTCTTTCGTCATGACATACGCGGCTCCATCGCGCATGCCAACATGCTCGCGAAAGTGAAACTGATCTCGCGCGCCGAAGCAATGCAAATCACCAAAGGCTTGCGCGCGATCGAACACGAAATCGAAACCGGAAAGTTCAAGTTCGATCTCGCCGACGAAGACATCCACATCGCGATCGAGCGCCGGCTGATCGAGCTCGCCGGTGATGCCGGCCGCAAGGTTCACACCGCGCGCTCGCGCAACGATCAGGTCGCGCTGGATTTTCGGCTGTTTCTGAAAGACGAGATTCCGGCGGTGATCGCGCTGATAAGAACCTTGCGTAGCGCGCTGCTCGATGTCGCCGGCGAGCACGCCGACACTGTCATGCCGGGCTATACGCACATGCAACGCGCGCAGCCGGTTTCCCTCGCGCATCACATTCTGGCGTATGTCGACATGCTCGATCGCGACCGCGAGCGCTTCTCGCAGGCTCTCGCGCGCACCGACGTGATGCCGCTGGGCGCCGGTGCGCTCGCAGGCACCACACTGCAAATCGATCGGGAGGCGGTGGCGCAGGACCTGGGCTTCGCGCGCATCGTCGAGAACAGCATGGATGCGGTTTCGGATCGCGATTTCGCGGTGGACTTTCTTTCCGCGGCGGCGCTGCTTGCGGTGCATCTCTCGCGCATGAGCGAGGAGATCATTTTGTGGACTACTTCTGAATTCGGTTTCGCGACCCTGCCCGATGAGTTCTCCACCGGCAGCTCGATGATGCCACAGAAGAAAAATCCCGACCTGCTCGAATTGATTCGCGGCAAGAGCGGCCGCGTGATCGGTGACCTGGTTGCGATGCTCACCATCCTTAAGGGACTGCCGCTGACCTACAATTCCGATTTGCAGGAAGACAAGGAACGCGTGTTCGACGCGCTGGATACCATCAAGCCGGCGCTCGATGTGGTCGCCAAGCTGTGGCCGCGCATCAAATTCGAGGTCGATACGATGCGTGGCGCGGCCGGAGGCTTCGCGCTTGCCACGGATCTCGCCGAATATCTCGTTGAGCGTGGAATGCCGTTTCGCGAGGCGCACGAGATCATCGGTTCGCTGGTGCGCGAAACCATCGCAGCGGGGAAATCGCTGAGCGATTTGGGCCTCGAGGATTTCCAGCGCCATTCGCCGCGCTTCGATGCTGACGTGCTCGAAATGCTCGACCCCGAAAATTCCATCAAGGTCCGCTCCGTGATTGGCGGGCCGTCGCCTGGCATGGTTCGCGAGCGGATCAAAAGGCTGCGCGCATGAAACGTCACCTACTCTCCCCGTCGATGGCGGCTGCCGCCCTCGCGGCATCAATTTTCATCCTCGGATGCGGCGTCAAATCCCCGCCGGTTCCGCCCGAGCAGGCAGTCCCTGAGCGTATCGTCGGTCTTGAGGTCTCCGCGCAAAAGCACGGCGTCATGCTCTCATGGGAGCGTCCGGATCGCACCGCCGGCGGCGGCAGACTGCGTGACCTCGGCAGCTTCGAGATCGAACGCGCAGAAAACACCGGCGCGTTCCGCCAGCTAACCGATGTTCCGGTCACCGATCAGGATCGCTTTCAGCAGCAGCGCCAATTCAATTATCTTGATGGCACCGCCGAGGTCGGGCATCACTATCGTTACCATATAATTTCCTCGACCCTCGATGCGTACCGCAGCGACCCGTCCAACGAGGCCGCTATCACCTACCAGCCGCCGAAGCCGCCGCCGAACCCGGAAAATTTCGTCATTCCGCAGCCCAAGCCCCTGCCGTGATATCCGGCTGACGCTGTGATAAAAACGACCTTTACCCATGCATTATTTCGAATATAGAAACGACGAGCTGTACGCCGAAGATGTGCCAGTGTGGGATCTCGCACGGCGCTTCGGCACTCCACTCTATGTCTACAGCGCGCGCACCCTGCGCCGCCATTTCCGGGTCTTCGATGAGGCCTTTGCCGGCACCGATCATCTGATCTGCTATGCGATGAAGGCGCTGTCGAACCTCAGCATCCTGAAGCTGTTCGCTTCGATGGGCTCGGGGTTCGACATCGTCTCGGTCGGCGAGATGATGCGCTGTCTGCGCGCGGGCGCCGATCCGCAAAAGATCGTTTTTTCCGGCGTCGGCAAGACCGATGAGGAAATCGCGGCAGCGCTCGATGCCGGCATCCTGATGATCAACGTCGAGTCGCGCGGCGAGTTGCATCGCATCGCCGAAGTCGCGGGCCGGATGAAGAAGCGCGCGCCGGTTTCGTTGCGCGTCAATCCCGACCTCGACCCGGGAACCCACCCGCACATTTCCACCGGGCATCGCGACAGCAAGTTCGGCATCCCGCTGTCGCAGGTGGATGAGTACTACGCCGAGGCGAGGAATCTGACCAACCTGGAGCTGGTCGGCCTCAGCACTCACATCGGATCGCAAATCACCGATACCGCGCCGTTCGCCGAGGAGGGCAACAAACTTGCCGCGATCGTTGGCCGTCTGCGCGGCGCGGGAATCGCGCTGAAATATCTCGACATCGGCGGCGGGCTCGGAATTCCGTATCTCGAGGAACCACCATCGCCAATGGAGTACGGCAAGGCGGTGCTTCCTCCGATTGCCAAGTTGGGGTTGAAGATTATCGCCGAGCCCGGTCGCGTGATGGTTGGGAATGCCGGCGTGCTAATCACCAAAGTGCTCTATCTCAAGGAAACTGACGTCAAGCGCTTCATCATCGTTGACGCCGCAATGAACGATCTCATTCGGCCGGTGCTGTACGAGGCGTATCACAACATTCAGCCGGTCAAGAAACCCTCCGCGCCGAAGATCGTCACCGCCGATATCGTCGGGCCAGTTTGCGAGAGCGGGGATTTCCTCGCGCAGCATCGCGAGATGCCGGAGCCCGCGCAGGGTGATTTGCTCGCGGTTATGAGCGCCGGAGCGTACGGCGCGGTGATGGCGTCCAACTACAATAGCCGCCCGCGCGTTCCGGAGATCCTCGTCGACGGCGCCGATGCGCACGTCATTCGCGAGCGCGACACCTTCGAGGACATCATTCGCGGCGAGAAAATCGTCGAACTCAAGACCAGGTGAAAAATGGCGAAACTTGAGTTCACGAAAATGCAGGGATGCGGGAACGATTATGTCTATGTGGTCGCGACCAAACAGCGACCCGCCGATCCTGGCAAGCTATCGATAAAGCTGGCGGACCGGCGCTTCGGCATCGGCGGCGACGGCCTCATTATGCTGGCGCCATCGACGCAGGCCGACATCCGGATGGAGATGTACAACGCCGACGGCTCGCGCGGCGAGATGTGCGGCAACGGGATCAGATGCCTTGCGCGGCTGGCGTACGAAAGCAGCATCGCTCGCAAAAATCCCATCGAGGTCGAAACTGATTGTGGGATCAAATCTGTCGCGCTCACGTTCAGCAATGGCAAGGTCGATGGCGCGACGGTGGACATGGGCGAGCCGATCCTCGAAGGGCGCGAAATTCCGGTCGATGCCGACGGCAAGATCATCGACCACACGATCGAAGTCGGTGGCCGCAGCGCGAAGATTACCGCGGTCTCGATGGGCAATCCGCACTGCGTCGCGTTTCTCAACGACGACTCGATCTGGAAGCTCGACGTCTACGAATTCGCGCGGCTGGGACGGCAATTCGAACATCACAAATTTTTTCCGAAGCGCGTCAACACCGAATTCATCCTGCCGATTTCGCGCAATCATCTTAAGATGCGGGTGTGGGAGCGCGGCTCCGGCGAGACGCTCGCGTGCGGCACCGGCGCCTGCGCGGCGGTGGTCGCGGGCGTGCTGGTCGGACGCACCGATCGCAAAGCGACGGTCGAGCTGCGCGGCGGTAACCTCGAAATCGAATGGCGCGAGAGCGGCGAGCGTGCCAATCATGTTTTCATGACTGGTGAGGCGGTCGAAGTTTTTCGCGGCGAGGTCGAAGTCGGCGCCGACGAATTGGTCGCCATCTAGTTTCCGGAGGATCACATGTTCAACGGTGCTTTATCAGCAATCGTCACGCCTTTTCGCGACGGCGAGGTCGACGAGCGCGCGCTGCGCGACCATATCGAATGGCAAATCCAGAGCGGCGTCGACGGCATTGTGCCCTGCGGCTCGACCGGCGAGTCCGCGACCCTTACGCATGCCGAACATGATCGCGTCATCAAGATCACCATCGAGCAAACGCGCCGGCGCGTTCCCGTCGTAGCGGGCACCGGCTCCAATGCCACCGCCGAGGCGATTCGGCTGACCACGGCGGCGCGCGAGATGGGCGCCGACGGCGCGCTGATGCTGTCGCCCGACTACAACAAACCCACCCAGGAAGGGATTTTCCGTCATTTCAAGATGATCGCCTCGGCGGTCGACCTGCCAATCATCGTCTACAACATTCCAGGGCGGACCGCCTCTAACATCCTTCCCGAGACCTTCGCGCGGATGTGCGAGATTCGCAACATCGTCGGCATCAAGGAAGCGTCAGGCTCCATGGATCAGATTTCCGACATTCGCCGGCTATGCGGCGATCGCCTCACGATTCTCTCGGGTGACGACGCACTGACAGTGCCAATCATGGCGCTCGGCGGCAAAGGCGTCATCGCGACGACCTCCAATGTTATGCCGCGCGAGATGCACGACCTCGCGGCGGCGGGCCTCGCGGGCGATTTCGCGCGTGCGCGCGACATCCACTACAAGATTATGCCGGTGATACGCAACTTGTTCACCGAAACCAATCCCATTCCGCTCAAGCAGGCGCTTGCGTTCATGGGGCGCTGCGCCAACGAACTTCGAATGCCGCTCTGTCCGATGTCCACTCCTGCTGCAGAGAAGCTGAAAGCTGCGATGAAGGAACTCAAGCTGGTCTGAACGCGGCGCTTTCGCCAATCGTTCGCTTGCGACGCTGAGTTACCTATTCTGGCAGCGGCGACTATGTAATGCTGCTCTGTTGACCGGCTGTCGAGTAGTTGGGTCAATGGAGCGTTGGATGTTCTTGCTTACAAAGTGCAAAAACAAACCCACTTTCGGCGTTGACCGGCAACTACCACAAGCCCCGCGGCGAAGGACGTCGAAAGCCATCCAATCAAGTCACAACGGAAATTCGCAAAAACAAACCCACCTATCGATTCCGCAATGAAATCAATGACTTAGAGCCTCACGGAACAAGAAAAAAGGCCGGACAGTAGTGCTGCCCGGCCTCTCTCGACGATACGTCGATAAAGCTAGTCGAACATCAGCACCGTGCGCGCGACCTCGCCAGCCTTCATCGCGCGGAATGCCTCGTTGACGTCCTCAAGCTTGCCGCGCTTGCTGATCATGTCATCGAGGTTGAGACGCCCCTGCTCGTAGAACTCGATGAGCCGCGGCATGTCGATGCGGAAGCGGTTGGAGCCCATGAAGCATCCCTGGATGCGCTTCTCGAACAGCAGCGAGAAGCCGTCGATGTCCACCTTCTGTCCAAGCGGCACCATGCCGACGATGGTCGCAGTGCCACCGGGAGCGAGCGCCTCGTAGGCCTGCTCGGCAGCCTTCTTCAGGCCAATCGCCTCGAAGGAAAATTCGACGCCACCGTTAGTGAGCGAGCGCACCGCCTCGACCGGATCGCCCGCCGAGGCATCGACGCCATGGGTCGCACCGAGCTTCTTCGCCAGCGCGATCTTCTGCTCGAATTTATCGACTACGATGATCTGCCGCGCGCCTGCGATGCGCGCGCCCTGGATGACCGCGAGGCCGACGCCGCCGGCGCCCCATACCGCGACGGTCGAGCCGGGCGTGACCTTCGCCGTATTGATTGCCGCGCCAACTCCGGTGATGACGCCGCATCCGATCAGCGCGGCGCGATCGAGCGGGAAGCTCTCCTTGATTTTCACCAGCGCATTCTCATGCACCAGCATCTGCTCGGCATATGACGAGAGGTTGGCAAACTGGTTGACGGTCTTCCCGCCCATCGCGAGGCGCGGCTTGTCGGTGCCTGCGCGCTGCGTCGCCGCCGTGTTGGAGCACAGGTTCGGATGACCCGACATGCACTCGGGGCAATATCCGCAAAAGACCGACAGACACGCGATGACGTGGTCGCCGGGCTTCACGTAGGTGACCTGCTTGCCGACCTTTTCGACGACACCCGCCGCCTCGTGGCCGAGGATCGCGGGCGTGGGCCACATGTACAGCCCGTCTACAAAGTGTAGGTCGCTATGACATACGCCGCTGGCGACAACTTTGACGCGAACCTCTCGATCCTGCGGCTCGTCGATATCAACGTTTTCGATTTTCAGCGGCTGATTGGGCCCGTTGAAGATTGCTGCTTTCATATAGTTGATGCTCCTTGATGCCTGTGAAACATGGCTATTTGAAATCGATGACGGTGCGCGCGACCTCGCCCGCCTTCATCGCGCGGAACGCTTCGTTCACGTTCTCGATTTTGTCATGTTTGCTGATCATGTCGTCGAGGTTGAGCCGCCCCTGGAGGTAGAAATCGATGTACTGCGGCATGTCGATGCGGAAGCGATTCGAACCCATGTTGCTGCCCTGCAGCTTGCGCTCGGTCAGGAACATATAGCCGTCGAGCTCGACCTTCTGTCCGACCGGGATCATGCCGATGACGGTCGCGGTGCCGCCCGGCTTCACCGAATAGAATGCCTGCTCGGCGGCGACCTTGAGTCCGATGGCTTCGAATGAATAATCGACGCCGCCACCGCCAGTCAGCTTCTTGATTTCCTCAACCGGATCGCTCGACGATGCATCAACGGTATGCGTCGCGCCGAGGCGCTTCGCCATCGCGAGCTTGCCTTCGAATTTGTCCACCGCGATGATCTGTCGCGCGCCGGCAATCCTTGCACCCTGAATCGCCGCCAGGCCTACGCCACCCGCACCGAAGACCGCGACCGTCGAGCCCGGCTCGACCTTGGCGGTGTGCAGCACCGCGCCGACGCCGGTGGTGACGCCGCATCCGATGAGTGCGGCGCGATCGAGCGGGATGTCCTCACGAATCTTTACGATCGCGTTCTCATGCAGCAACATCTTCTCGCAGTAAGACGAAACGTCGAGGAACTGGTTGATGGGCTTGCCCTTCTGTGAAAGGCGCGGCTTGTCGTTCGCCGCGCGCTGGGTCGCCGACTTGTTGGCGCATCGATTTGGATGCCCCGACATGCACTGCTCGCAATAGCCGCAAAATACCGACAGGCACGCGATAACGTGGTCGCCCGGCTTGACGTAGCTGACTTGCCTGCCGACTTCCTCGACGATACCGGCGGCCTCGTGGCCGAGGATCGCGGGCGCGGGATATGGATAAAAACCGTCGACGAAATGGAGGTCGCTGTGGCACACGCCGCTATGCGCCGTCTTGATGAGAACTTCGTGGTCCTGCGGCTTGTCGACCTCGACGTCCTCGATGGTGAGCGGTTGATTGGGGCCATGGAAAATGGCGGCTTTCATTGAGTTGCTCCTTTACGATTTCTGGGCGAGGCTGTGCGGCGGCAGCGCCGGGCCTCGTCATCGAACATTCTTTACTACCACACTGTTCGAGCATTACCAGCGTGGCATTCAGGGGAAGTAGCTCGGCGGCGCACTTTGAGTGCTGACATCAACGGCCGGAATCTTCGCGGCTTCGGAATCGGCGCGCGCAAACAGACTAGAGCTCCTGTCGCGGTAGATACGCTTCCATTCGGGCGCGGCTCCAACCAGCGCCAATGCCGGCTCGTCGTTGGGACTGAGCAAGATGAAATCATGGGGATATTTCCGCAGCACATCTTTCGCACCGGGTTCGCCGGATTGGAAGGTGAGGTAATCATCGATCACATTGGGCGGATAGACGGTGTCGTAGCGCCCATCGATAAAGACCTTACTCGTCGGCGACATATGCCAGATGAGGTACTCGCCCCATGCGAAATCGCCCATCACGTTTCCGGTCAGTCGATGCGTCTGCATGAAGGCAATTGCGCCAACCGGTTTTGGACTTCCGGCGCGCAGCATCGGCGAGAGCAATCCGCTGCCGATCATCACCACGATCGCGGCGATCCCGAATCCGATTTGACTGGGCGGCACGGGCTTCAGCCTGGGTCCGGAAAACCGCGGCGAGAGTTGATCCGCGAGTGGAATCACGCACGCGATCACCGCGAGTGGAAGATTTCGCATCGCGGCCAAGGCCGAAACAATCATGACTCCGGCGATCGCGGCGATCGGAAAATCCGCGCGTTTTAGGAACACGATCCTCGGCGCAAACGCTGCGAACATCGCAACCGCGATGAGCATTGGAATCGCGCCGACCCGATTGCGATGCCACATCGCAATCAGCGCGGTGAGCAACGACTGCCAATCATCGACGGCCTCACGCGTGCGGGGATTCGCCATCGCATGTGCGACTGCCTGCCAGGTGCCGATTCCGTAGGGCGTCGCGAGCGTGGCCAGCGTAGCTGCGACGAGGATCGCGAGTAACTTGAAACCGCGTTGCGGCCCGCGACCCTCGAAAAGATCCTCAAACAGAACGACGGCGCCAAAGGTGGCGAGCGTCGCAAGACCAACGATGAATCCGCCGTGAAAGTTGGCCCACAATGCCAGCATCGGGATCGCGAGCCAGAGCGGTGCTCGTCCCCGACAGGTGTAGCGCGCGAGGATCGCGATCAGCGCGCTCAGCATCACAAACGTAAACAGCTGCGGCCGAAACTGCATCTGCGGCGCGAGCGCGATGGCGGCGGCGAGGAGAATCGCGACCTGAATCGTCAGCGGCGAATCGGTTTCGCTCAGCCCGACCGCGAGAAATAAAAACACCGCTGACGTACAGGCGAATTTCATCAGCTTCAGCCCGACGACGCCGCCCCAGTTGTAGAAGGCGGCCATCAGCAGCTCGCTCAGCCATTCGTGGTTGAGCCATAGATGTCCGGCTGCGGAGTATGAATACGGATCGTGAAATGCGAGGTAGAGCGCGGCGAGCATCGCACGGCCGAAAGCGACGTGCCCCCACAGATCCGGGTAGGCCCAGCGCTGGACGTCAGCAATCGCGATGACGACCAGAATCAGGGCGGGCGAATATCGAAGCGGTGACAGTCGCGCGCGCGATCCGACCGGCAATTCACGGGCGAATTTGATACGGTGCGCCTCCGCCACTCACCGTATCACTGTGGATTAGTTGATGAGACTAGTTGTTACCCCGGCCCTCTAGGTATGCGCCGAGATGAGAAAGGTTTGATTATTGCAGCGCATTTTGCCGTCAGCGCCGAGGTAGGGACGCGCCGCTTCGATCACCACTTCCTCCAGCTTGCGCTGCACCTCGGGAGGTTGCGACGCCATCGCGCTGCGGAAGTCGTAGGAGATGTCCTTGCGCGATTCGAGGAATTTTTGGGGGGAGTCGAATTCGAAGACTACGTTCATCGGCTCGACTTTGAAGTCGCGAAATCCTGCGCCGGTCAGTGCGCGCTCGAGGATGCCGGTGTCTGCCAGGCTCATCGGGTTGGGCGTGCCGGGCGGAGGCGGCGCAATTCCAAGCATCGCGCGCACCTGGGGCCCGGCGATGGTAATCATCGGCACCTTGTCGCCGGTATCCCACACTGCGGTCGCAAGCGACGAACCGGGTTTCAGCATCGCATGGATTCCGCGCGCAGCCGCCGCGAGATCCGGCACGAACATCAATCCCCATCGGCACACCACGGCGTCGAATGACGCAGCCGGCTCCTTTAATGATGCGGCATCGCCTTCGTGATATTCGACATTGGTGAGTCCAAGAGCGGCCGCGCGACGACGCGCAACCGCCAGCATGCCCGGCGAATGATCGGTACCAATGACGCGCCCGTTGGGACCGACCTTGCGCGCCGCGGTGATCGCGGGCTCGCCGGTACCAGTCGCAATGTCCAGGACGCGATCGCCGGGTTTGATTTTCGCCAGTTCGACCAAGCGGTTGCTTACTCCTTGCGCCGCGCGCTCGAACAGCGTCCACCATTTTTCCCATCCCGCCGCGGCGGCATCCCAACTGGATTTGGACTCGCGTTTGAAACGTTCAGCATCGAAAGTCTGGCTGCTCATAGTAGTCTCCCCTTTGAGGGTCTGAAAAACTGCCGCCTTCAATTACCCTCTCTCCCTACCGGGAGAGACAAGAGTGAGGGCTGGAGAGTGAGAGCTTAAGCATCAGCGCGAAAGAACCACAACCCCGCTCGCGCGCTCGAGAACATGCGGATAGTCGCTATGGATTCGCGCCGTGACGGCCTCATTCACACCGTGCTCGGCGAGGATCGCGACCGCTGAGTGATCAGCGGCGGGATCGAAGCTGACCGCATTGTCGCGCAACGGCGGGTACGCATAGTAGCGAACCACCTCAACCGCGTATGCGGGGGCCACCGCGATCGTCTCGTCGGGACGGATGCTCGCCTGTGCGATGCGCGCGGCTTCGCGCCAATCCACATCGTGACTCTTGTGCGAATACGAATAGATGTGGCCGAGCGAGAGAAGTACTACGGCAGCCACGGCGGCCGCTCGCGCGGCAATATAATCAAGCTCCCAAATACCGAGCGCGATCAAAATGAAGAATGCGGGGAAGGAGAATATCGCGTAGCGCTCGATGAACATCGGACGCCACAGCAACGAACCCACGACGAGGAGCAGCGGCGGCGCCCACATCACCAGCAGGGTCAATGCGATCGCGCCTCGCGCGTGACGCCATCCCCTCCAGACGCCCCATGCGGCGAGGGCAAACAACGGGGGAAACGCAACGCTGCCAGTGGCTTTGTTGAAGAATGCCGCGGGTTCCCACCACTGCGGAGTCCCCAGCCAATCGAACTTTCCCGCCGAAACTGCCGCGCGTCCCGCGGCGAGCGGAACGTAGAGAGCGGGAGCAAGAATGACTAGTCCGGCAAATATCGCCGCTCCCGCAATGAATACCGACGTTGCTCCATCGCGGTAGTCAATTCGTGGACTCACCAGGATTGCGAACAGCCAGGTTCCTTCGACCACTAGTACCAACAGGGTAACCGGATTGATCGCAACCAATCCGGAAGTGAGCAGTGCGAGTAGCGCACAGTCGATGAGTGAGCGATGGCGCAGCGCGCGCAGGAAATACCACAGATGCGCGAGCGTCAGGGCAAGCATCGGAGCGTACATTCGCGCATCGCGGTCGTATTTGATCGCGATCAAACTGACGGCGCAAATCGCCGCGGCGATCGCCGCGATCCAATCGATCTCTGACTGCGAAAATGCGGCGCCATCTCCATCGAACCGAATGCGAAAGATCTCGCGAGTGAGCGGCACCATCAAGATGATCGTCGCGAGGCCGAACAACGCGGAGAGTGAACGCATCGCCGCGAGGCCGTCGCCGAAGAGCGTGATCCATCCGTGGAGCATGAGATCATGGAGCGGAAGCTTACCCGGATTGTGGGTGCGCTGAATCGCGATGACGTCGCCGATCGATGGTGCATCCGCTGCGGCCCAGGTCGCACCTTCGTCGGCCGACATCTGCATCGCCCCGAGGTGGTAGAATCGAAGGAACGCGCCGGCGAGCAGCGCGGCGATAACGACAACCAGCGCGGCCCGGCTCATCGCGCGAGGCTTCTCGCGAGGACCATCGGCACGCGGCTAAAGTCCCTTCTTGAGTTCGGGCGCGGCGCGAAAGCCAACGCTGCGAGCGGCCGGAATCGTCATCCTGGTTTTGCTGCGCGGATTGAAACCCTCGCGCGCCTTGCGCCGACGGACCGAAAACGTTCCGAAGCCGGGAACCCAGAAGCGCTTTTCTTTTTTGATCGAGCGCGCGATTTGGCCGAAGACTTCGTCGATAATACCCGCGACGGCTTTTTTGGTCTCACCGGTCTCGTGCGCAACTGCTTCGATGAGTTCCGCCTTGGTCATCAGGCTTTCTTAAGCCCGTGCCGTGCGATGCGCAAGATGTAACATGAGCGTGCGCTAACTTTGGTGATTCGAAGCGCGTTCGAGTTCGCGCCAAGCGAGGCCCCATCGCACGCCCTGATCGCCGACCGTGACAGCATCGACGTCGAAGCGCTGCATGATGCGCTCGAGAATCAGCGATCCCGCGAAAATTACATCCGCGCGCGCCTCGAGGATTCCGGGAATCTTCTTGCGCTCGGCCAGCGTCACTTCGCCGAGCCGTTTCACGATGGCTGCGACCTCATCGCGTCCGAGCACGTGACCCTGGATTCGCGCGGAATCGTAGTCGGACATGTTTAGCGCCACCGCGGCAATCGTCGTCACCGTGCCGGCGATTCCAACCAGCACCTCGGGACGAAAGGACCATCCGAGCTTTTCCAGCTGCTCATCGATGGTCGCAGCGAGCTCTTCGACTTCCTCTTTCGAGGGAGGATCGTGCTCGATGATTCTTTCCGTCAGCCGCACCGATCCAATCTGGAGGCTGACGCTAACCAGGTCGTGACCCGGCTCGGAGCGAATCAGTTCGGTCGAACCGCCGCCGATATCGGCGATCAGCAAACGCAGGTCGGAACTAAGGTGCAGCGAGCGCTTGACTGCGAGGCTGGACAGCGCAGCCTCCTCGAGGCCGGGAATCACGTTGAGTTCGACGCCGGCCTGGTCTTTCACGCGGCGGATAAAATCGGCGCCGTCGGCGGCATCGCGCAGCGCGCTGGTTGCGACCGCGATGATTCTCTGGGCGCCCGCCGATCGAGCCTCAGTTGCGAATTCGACAATCGTGTCGAGCGTGCGCTCGGAGTTTTCAGTATCCAGTTTGCCGGTGCGATCGACGCCTTTTCCGAGCCGCGTGATTCGCGCGCGCTCCAGGATGGGTTTCAATTTGTCGTTACGCTGGGACTCGACCAGGAGCATCAGGACGGTGTTGGTGCCGACGTCGAAGGTTGCGAGCCTCATGAATCATCCAACGGCGACGGCGGTAAGCGGCGCCGGCTCGATGGAGTTGGCCGCGATCCATTCGTCCATCTGCTTCAGCGCACGATTAGCCAGCTGGATTTTCTTTTCGCGTCCGCGAACGCGCGCGGCAAGATCCGGCATCAGGCCGTAGTTGGCATTCATCGGCTGAAAATCGCGCCGCGAGGAATCGGTGACGTATGCCACCAGCGATCCCAGCGCAGTTTCGGGAGGCGGATATATCGTGTCGCCGCCAGTTAAGAGGCGGGCCGCGTTGATCGCCGCGAGAAGTCCGGCCGCGGCCGATTCGACATAGCCCTCGACGCCGATCATTTGTCCGGCCATGAAAAGATCGTCGCGTGACTTGAGCTGCAAGCTCGGACGCAGCAGGCGCGGGGAATCGATAAACGTATTGCGATGCAGCGATCCCAGCCGCACGAACTCCGCGCGCTCGAGGCCGGGGATCATGCGCAGCACCTGGCGCTGCGCCGGGTACGTCATCTTGGTTTGAAAACCCACCATATTGTAGAGCCGGCCCTCCCGGTCATCCTGGCGAAGCTGGACCACTGCGAAAGGACGCTGCCCGGTGCGAGGGTCGATTATGCCGACCGGCTTCATCGGACCGAACGAGAGCGTCTGGCGTCCACGACGCGCCATCTCCTCGATGGGCATGCATCCTTCGAAGTAAACCGGCTTCTCGAATGGATGCAGCGCGATCTTTTCCGCCGCGATGACCGCATCGATGAAGGCGTCGTACTCCGCCTCGTTCATCGGGCAGTTAATGTAATCGTCGCCGCCCTTGCCGTAGCGCGAGGCGAGGAATGCCTTGTTCATGTCGATGGAGTCGCGCGCGATAATCGGGGCGATCGCATCGTAGAAATATAAATTGCGCGGCCCGATGAGCTGATTGAGCTGCTCGCCCAGCGCCGCGCTGGTCAGCGGGCCGGTCGCGATGATTGTGGGTCCGTCGGGAAGCCCGATGACCTCCTCGCGCACCACCTCGATTAGGGGATGCGTCGAGAGCGTGTCGGTGATGGCGCGCGAGAACCCCTCGCGATCGACGGCGAGCGCGCCGCCCGCGGGAACGCGCGCCTTGTCGGCCGCCGCGATGATCAGCGAGCCGAGCCGGCGCATCTCCTCTTTGAGGACGCCGACCGCGGTTTCGAGTGAGGCGCCGCGCAGCGAGTTCGAGCACACCAGCTCGGCGAACATCGGGGTCTGATGCGCCTCGGTCATGCGCACCGGCCGCATCTCATGAAGACGCACGCGGATGCTGCGACGCGCGAGCTGCCATGCCGCCTCGCTCCCGGCCAACCCGGCCCCGATGACATTTAACCTTGGAGTGTTCACACCGACTTGACCTGATGGTATCCGACGAATCGTAGCGATGTCGAATTCGCGATGTCCCGTTCGACTTCAAGGAAAGAACGCAATTCACCCACAAGGAGAAAGACGATGCAGTATGCACTTTTGATCTATGGCAACGAGGCCGACGCGGCGAAAATGACCCCGGCGGAAGGGCAGGCCATGTTTCAGGGCTACATGGAATTCACCAAGTGGCTGGAGCAATCGGGCAAGTCCAAGGGCGGCGAGCCATTGGAGCGAACCACCAACGCGACCACGGTTCGCGTGCGCAACGGCAAGACCACGACCACCGATGGACCCTTCGCCGAGACCAAGGAGCAGCTCGGAGGTTTCTACCTCGTCGATGCGAAGGACCTTGACGATGCGATCGCGATCGCGGCGCGCATCCCCGGCGCGAAACACGGCTGCATCGAAGTGCGTCCCATCATGAAGATGAATATGTGATCGTCGCGAACGACAAGCGCTCGCCGATCGATGAGACCGGCGAGCGCTCCAATTCCGATCGTCAGCAGAATTTAGAACCTGCGGCTGGAGAACGGCGTGGAGGTAACGCCGGCTCCACTCGCAGTCGAGCATCCCCTGGCGCCGGGACCCTTGGCGCATCCCCAGAAATTCTGCGTGCCATTGACGGTGGCGCTGCTGGATACCGGGATCTGGATTCCGGTGGCGCTCCTACCGAACAGATTGTTGAGGTTCACGTCGACGTGGGTCGGCGTATTGACCACCACGTCGAACGCCTCGTTGGTGATGGTATTGCCTGAAATGATGGTGCCCGTCGCGGGGGAGGCGCCGTAGACATTGATCCCGGTCGGTCCAGCGGTGAACGCATCCTGGGTGTCGGCCTCGTTGCCCGAGATCGTGTTATCCACGATGACGTTGTCAGTGAAGACCTCGCCAGGGGCGTGAGCATGCATCGTGACCCCGGGCAGGCTGTTCTTGGTGAGGGTGTTGTTGATGACGACGTTACCCGAGTCGGTGCCGTTCGGCGCCCCGATGAAGATCCCTACTCCAGCGCCGTCGCCAGGTCCGTTAAGGCCGTTCTGCGTCGAAACATTGTTGGAAATCGTATTCTGCGTGACGCCCAGTGGATTGCCGGAGCCGGCGATTGACGCGCGCCCATGCGAAGCCAAGGTGATACCGCAATCGAAGGGATTCTTCCTCACGGTGTTGCCGGTGATGAAGTTGAGGGTAGCCGGCGCGGTATCATCACTGATCAAAATTCCGCCCGCATTGTTCTCCACCAGGTTGTTCGAAACGATGGAGTGGTCGGCCCCGAGCAGATGGATTCCCTCGCCGCAATCGTCGGCTTCGCCAGTTTCGAATGGCGGTATGCCGGGACACGAGGGCGTCGCCGTATCGGGCATCGTCAGCGCCGTGTTATTGCCGGTAACAATGTTGTTGGAGACGGTCGTCGAGGATGCGTTGGCGACGAGGATGCCCTCGAAGTTAGCGTTCTTCACGGTGAATCCGCTTACCACGACGTTGCTCAATCCGGGAGCGTCGATCCCATCGACGAAGAAGCCGTTGCCGAGACCGGTCGCGTCGACGATGGTGTTTTTTGGATTCACGCCGACGATCGACACGCTGGCAAGAATCTTCACATCTTCGGGGTAGGTTCCCTTTGCGACCTGAACCACGCCACCCGGGCCCGCCGCCGCGACTCCGGCGGCGATAGTTTTGACGCATCCGCCGGTGCCCGCCGGATTGACGCAAGTCGTAGCGGCGCTAGCTGCCAGTGGCGCAGCCAAAATCAGCAAACCAGACAGAGCGGTCCTGGCTCCGATCGACATGACACGTTTCTTCGCACTTGAACGCAAATCTTTCATGCAACCCCTCTCGCGCTGAATTGAAAACCGGAAGTTGAACGGACTCGATAACCTACAAACTGACTTAGCGATTAATACTTTATGGAGGTTTGTTAGGCTCCACAACTCTTCAGCGCGGTCTACTTTCTGACCGCTCTGCAGGTCTATGGATTCTCGATTGAGCGGCGGTCTACCCTCGAGAAGGGAATCAGCATGCCTCAGCCGGACATCACCAGCCTTTATCGCGAGCACTATGGGCGCATCCTCGCGTCGCTGATTCGCGCGCTGCGGAATTTCGAGCTCGCCGAGGATGCGCTGCAGGACGCTTTCGCCGCCGCGGTCGCGCAATGGCCGCGCGAGGGGACGCCGAATAATCCTCCTGCATGGATCGCCTCGACCGCACGACATAAGGCGATCGACAGAGCGCGGCGGAGGAGCTGGTTCAACGAACGTCGCGACGAGATTCAGCGGCTCATCGAGTTCGAGATGACCTCCGCTTCCGATGACGGGGCAGATTCGTTTCCTGATGAGCGCCTGCGCCTCATCTTCACCTGTTGCCATCCGGCGATTAATCGCGATGCGCAGATTGCACTTTCGCTGCGAACTCTATGTGGACTGACGACCGAGGAGATCGCGCGCGCATTCGTGACCCCGACTGCGACTATGGCGCAACGCATCGTGCGCGCGCAGAAAAAGATTCGCCGCGCCGGCATCCCCTATGAGGTTCCCGCGGGCGATGCGCTGCCGGACCGCCTCGAATCGGCGATGGCGGTCATCTACCTCGTCTTCAACGAAGGCTACCTGGCGAGTTCCGGCGACGAAGTGGTACGCCACGATTTGTGCGCCGAGGCGATTCGTCTCGCGCGAATTCTGACTGCGCTGATGCCCGATCAGCCGGAAGCGCGCGGTCTCCTCGCGTTGATGCTGCTGCACGACTCGCGGCGCGTCACGCGCGCGGACGCCAATGGCGATCTGATTCTTCTCGAGGATCAGGATCGCAGCCGATGGGATCAGCGACAGATTGTGGAGGGCCTAGCGCTCGCGGCCGACGCGATGAACAACGCGGCGCCCGGTCCCTATGCGATTCAAGCCGCGATCGCGGCCGAGCACGCGCGTGCAAAGCGTCCCGAGGAAACCGATTGGACGCGCATCGCGCAGCTATACGCGATGCTGCTTGAAATGAATCCGACCCCGATCATCGCACTGAACTATGCGGTCGCGATCGCGATGTCACGCGGACTTCGCGAAGGACTCGCGCTGATCGAAGGCCTCGAAGCCTCGGGCGAGTTGAACGACTACTACCTGATGTGGTCGGCCAAGGCGGATCTCCTGCGCCGAATGGGAAACTTCGCGGCTGCGGCATCAGCCTATCGCCGGGCTCTGGAGGTGGTGACGAGCAACCCCGACCGCCGCTTCCTCAGCCGCCGGTTGAAGGAAGTGGAGTCAGGCCAGGCTTGAACGTTCATCTTCCCTTGGGAATGAAACCGGGGATGCCCGTTTCGACAACCGAATTGAGCCTGACTCGCGTACTGATCCCTTGAGTGATCTCCTCGATGGCGTCATCGGGCAGAATCGAGACATCAAAATTTTCCTCGATGTGGCCGATGCTGGTAGCCGTGGTAAGAGGAGCCGTGCCGCGCTGCAGCGCCCAAGCCAGTAGGACCTGAGCGGGAGTCTTGTGGGCGCGCTTCGCAATCGCGGCGATAACAGGATCGTCGATCAACTTGGGTTCAATACCGTGACCCAAGGCAGCGAAGGCCTGCATCACGATGCCATTCCTCCTGCAATAGTCGAGCAGATCTCCTTCAGGGAGATATGGATGTGATTCGACCTGAACCACAGCCGGCTTTATGCGTGCGACTTCAAACACCTCTTTCAGCTGTCCCAAACTGACGTTCGATAAGCCGATCGCCTTGCACCGGCCTTCGTCGACCAGGCTCTCCAAAGCCTTCCAGGTATTCGTCAGAGTCGTCGCGTCGTCATAAATCACATTACCGTTCTTGTCTCTCGGGTCTTGCTCGTCGCCGGGTTTGAAAGCGAATGGAGTATGGATGCTATACAGATCGGCATAGTCGAGTTGTAGTCTACTCAGACTTGCCTCGAAGGCGGGCTTAACGCGTTCGGGACGATGATTGTTGTTCCAGAGCTTGGTACCTACAAAAACGTCCTTCCGTGTGACCTTGCCCTCCTTGAACACCGCCCGCATTGCTTCGCCTACCTGTTCTTCATTTCGGTAGCGTTCAGCGCAATCGAATTGACGAAAGCCCGTCTCCAGAGAAATCCTAATCGCGTCTTTTGTTTTGATCGGATCAGGAATCAGCGTCCCAAACCCGAGCGCCGGAATCTCATCGGAGCCGTTATTGAGCGGTATCTTTATATAGCGGAGGCTGTCGGGATCACTCATAAAATCATTACTCCTGTGACAGTCGCAGTGTGAATCGATTGTAACAACGCTCTAACCGATTCCGATTAGCAGCATTTGACCCTCGCGACCGGAAGAGCGACTCTATGAAAACTGCTCGGCCGCACCGCTAGCCCGTCAGGAGGAAACGATGAGTATTATCGACAAGGCGCTAGAAGCAAACCGCAACTATGCAAAAAGTTACGATCCAAAGCTGGGAGGGCGTCCGGCCCCCAAACTCGCGGTGGTAACCTGCATGGATCCACGGCTCTCAGACCTCCCTGGAATCCTGGGTCTGCCGCAGGCCGATCTGGACGTCATCCGAACCGGCGGACCTGCTGTCACCGAAGATGTTCTCGGGGAGCTGGTTGTTTCCAACCGTATACTCGGAACCACCGAGATACTGCTTCTCAACCACACCGGCTGCGGGTTCACGACCTTCACAGATGAGGAGCTGAACGCGAAGCTGAGTGCTTCGACCGGTGATTCATCGCCCGCTCCCATGCGCTTCTTCTCCTATAAGGACCCCGAGCAAAATACCCGGGAGCAGATTAAGATAGTCAGGTCGCATCCCTGGATTGCCAAAGAGGTCGCCGTCCGCGGCTGCATTTTCGACGTCGACACGGGCAAATTACGGGAAGTCAAGTAGTTGAACACGAGCGCGCCGGCTGACTCGCGATCATTTTTCCTGGTTCACCGGCCGCGCAATTCTTGCTTCCTTCAAGGCGTTTCTTTTCTGTCTAAGCTGCGGCGACCGTGGTTGTAAAAATCGAGGCGATCGTTGAGCGAAGCTCGTGGCAGGATTCATCGAGCAACAATTCGGCATCCAACGGCCTCTTGCCTGGTTGGATCGACTCGAAGCGCTGGTCGCACGTGAACTTGCGCCTAGTCCCCGGAAGATCCGCACCGCCTTACGCATCTCCACGATTGTGACAATCGCGATCGGACTGGAAGCGATTTGTCACGTCAACACTGTCCTGGGCGCGGTAATTGTCTGGGTCCTGGCGGGCGCAGGACCGATGATGTCCATTCGCAAGGCCCTGGCATGGCAACTCGCGGTGATGCTCGCGCTCATCACCGCGGTGGTGATGGCGCGCGTACTGGTCGAGACGCCGTGGTTGATGCTGTCGTATGTTTTCGCGTGGATTTCAGTTTCAACCTACGTGGGAGCGACGCGCAAACTCGGCGCAGGCCTGATCGTTATACAGATAGTCTGCCTGGTTACCTTCTACGGCGTGGTATTTTCACCGAAGGAAATCGGTTGGAATGCCGCGGCGGCATTCGACGGTAGCGCAATTGCCTTTGGCGTGATCGTTCTGTTCGACAACTGGTTGTGGCCGGACCCGGGCGAGCCGATCCTGCTGGAATCTCTCGGCGCGAGCGTCGCGCGTGCCCGTTCGCAGCTGCTCGAGGCTGCGAACTTTTTTCTCGTCGGCGAAAGCGTGTTTCGACCGCCGTTGCCGGCCCCGACTTCCGACCTGCCCGCACATATGGCGTTGCTTGATCAAGTGATGGCCGAGGGCGCGTCCGAGCATCACCGCGCGATCCTGCTGGCCGCGATCACGCGCGCCGCTCGCATCAGTCTTCAGGTGGATCGCCTAACCATCGCGGTGCGCGAGAACCAACTTCGAGACCTTCGCACGATGGTCCGGGGTGAAATTCAAGGGGCGGTAAATGCGATCGCCGCCGCACTCGACGAGATCTCCCGCAATCTTCCGGCGCGCGTTGTTGCAGGCGCGAACGAACAGACTCCCGCTACGCGAACGCGGGTGCGCCTGGCGATGGACAATCTTTCCGCGCGCGTGATTGAGATCAGACCAGCGTACATCGGTAAAGCCAGTTCGGCGGAAATCGAAAATTTCGCGGAGTTCATCGATTCGCTGGCGATGCTGAGCGGCGACCTCGAGCGTCCACTGGATGAACCTCCGCGGCCCACGACGGCGAATCGGTCCAACAGTCCTGTGCCTCGATTTATCAAGGCGGCCGATCCTGCGGCTGTGCGTTATAGCCTGAAAGTCGGGTCTTGCATCGTGCTCTGCTATATAATCGGCCTCATTAGTCGGCGGCAGGACTCATTCACTATCCTGGTGACCGTAATAAGCATCGCGACTCCCACCTATGGCGCAACGTTGCACAAGATGTACCTCCGAATCGTCGGATTTGTGATCGGAGGAGCGGTTTCCCTTCTCATTATCATAATAGTGTCGCCTAACTTCGAGGCGCTCCCAGCCTATATGCTTGCCGTCTTCGCGGTCTTCTATCCGTTTGCATACTCTTCCCTCGGCAATGCGCGGATGTCGTACGCGGGCAAGCAAATGGGCATCATTTTTTCGTTGGTGTTCATTGGTTTGAGCCCGTCGGTCGATATCTACGCGCCTCTTTGGCGCATTTGGGGCTCCTTGCTTGGTTGTTTTGTCGTGGCGATGGTTTTCTTTACCTTGTGGCCGGAATACGCCGGTGATTCGCTGTTGCCCCGACTGCAGAAAGTCCTTGCCAATATGCTCGCGGTAGCGCCAAGCGGTTCAGCCTCGACCAGCGAGGATCAAATCCTGAAGACCAACTCGGAAACGATGCGCGTGCTGACCGAGTTCCTCGCGATCGCCGATGACGCGCGGATGGAAGGACGCACCTGCACCGTCTACCATGAGGGGATCGTCGAAGCGGCCGGGACTCTTCGCCGGATGTCGAACCTGCTGTCCTCGATCGCAATGGCGCGAGTCCTTACTCAAGTCCCGCAACTCGACCCCGTGACGGAGTTTGCGCGCGAACGGGTTTTCAACACAATTCGTGGACAGCTTGGCTCGTGGCTGGATTTCTTCAGCGGCGCGCAGCGCCTCAACGCCTCCGCCGCTCGCGCGATCGCGGAGAAACATTCAGCCGATGAGTTGGCGCAACCCGTCAACGAGCTCAGTGCGCAATTGGAGGAAGGAGGATTCGCCCGACTGGCATCGTGGCCGCTCGATCCGCGCCGCACGATGCTCGCGGAACTGGAGTCGATGCGACGACTTCAGTTTCTAGGCTCCGAGCTGAATCGGTATCTGGCGGATATTCCCAGCCCCCCACGACGCGCCTCACGCATCGAGGGGTGATCGATCTTCAATATAATTAAGCCGCGCCGGGTCTATGATCCTTTTTTGAGCAGACCTTAGTAAGGTCAAGTACCAACGAAAGCCGCCGTCCCATCGAGAGTTCCGGGGTCGCTATGCACAACCGATCGGATTGTCCTAGCTGGTGAAGTTGTCCATCGGTAGCCTTCTATACGCCGGGGCGATCCTCGCTCCCTTGCGTGCCGCCAGTTGCGGGAGGAGTTGAGGGGGGCGCCGCGCTCTCGGGAACCGGGATGCGATACTCGCAGCCTTCCTTCGCACATTGCCATCGCGCGCCTTCCTTCTTGGTGACTTTCTCCACCAGGTAGGGCGCGCCGCAGGTCGGGCAGGGCTGCGGAATGACTTTGTCCCAGCTCGCGAATTTGCACTTCGGATAACGGCCGCATCCCCAGAAAATCTTGCCGCGGCGGGTGCGGCGCTCCAGCATCTCGCCCTCTTTGCATTCGGGGCAATTGACGCCGGTGTGGATCGGTTCCGCCTTCAGTTTTTTGATGCCATCGCAGTCGGGATACCCGGAACATCCGAGGAACTCGCCGAAGCGCGAGCGCTTGCGCACCATCGGCTTGCCGCATTTGTCGCAAACCACATCGGTCATGGTCGCGGCGACTGACTCCTGGATCTGGATGCCGCCCTGATCGTCGCGCTTGAATTCCTTGGTGTTGCGGCATTCCGGATAGTTGGAGCACGCGAGGAACTCGCCGTTGCGGCCCCATTTGATGACCATATCGCCGCCGTCGAGCTCGCAGATGAGACCGGTCTTCACGCCAGTGCGCTTGACCTCGGGCATTTTGTCTTTCGCTTCGCCGAGGCGTTTCTCGAACGGCTTCCAGAATCGATGCAGGGTCGGAATCCATCCGTCGCGGCCTTCTTCGACATCGTCGAGCTCGTTTTCGAGTTTCGCCGTGAAGCCGACTTCGAGGACGTCGGGAAATCCGGTGACCAGGAGATCGCTCACCACGCGTCCGAGCGAAGTCGGCCGCAGGCGCTTGCTCTCGTCTTCTTCGACGTAGACCTTCGTCAGGCTGTTCATGATGGAAACGTAGGTGGACGGCCTGCCGATGCCTTTCTCTTCCAGCTCCTTGATGAGGGTGGCCTGGCTGAAGCGCGGCGGTGGCTGGGTGAAATGCTGCTCGGGATCGAAGCCCAACAGCTTGAGGATTTCGCCCTCGGTAAGCTGCGGCAGCATCCCTTCCTGCTCTTCGGGCTCGTCCTGACCCTCGATGTAAACGCGCATGAAGCCGTCAAACTTCATCACCTGGCCAGTCGCGCGGAAGATCGCATTGCCGCTCTCGATGTCGATAGTTGTGCGGTCGAACACCGCAGGCAGCATCTGGCTCGAAACGAAGCGGTTGAAGATGAGGGTGTAGAGCGCGAGTTCATCCTTGTCGAGGTATTGTGCGATGGACTCGGGGTCGCGCTCGGTGGAAGTCGGCCTAATCGCTTCATGGGCGTCCTGCGACGACTTCGAACCTTTATATGAATTGGCCTGGTCGGGCAGGTACTCCTTGCCGTATCGATTAGCGATGTAGCCGCGCACCATCTCGAGCGCCTGCGGCGACACCCGCGGAGAATCGGTACGCATATAAGTGATAAGACCGGTCGCGCCCGCTTCGCCGAGCTCGACGCCTTCGTAAAGGCGCTGAGCGATTTTCATCGTGCGCGAGGGCGAGAAGTAGAGCTTGCGCGCGGCCTCCTGCTGCAGGCGCGAGGTAATAAATGGAGGCGTCGGGCTGCGCTTGACCTCCTTGCTCTCGATACTCTTGACGGTGAAGGGCAGCTTCTCGCATGCCGCGATCACCTCGCGGGCTTCCTTTTCGGGAAGCTTGTAATTCTTGTTGTCGATGCGCTGGCCGGCGTGGCTGAAGAGCTTGGCCTTGAACTGCGGAAGACTCTTGCCCTCGAGCAGAGCTTCGAGGGTCCAGTATTCCTCGGCCCGGAAGGCCTCGCGCTCCTTCTCGCGCTCGACGATTATCCGCAGCGCGACGGACTGGACGCGTCCGGCGCTGATGCCGCGCTTGACCTTATCCCACAGGATCGGGCTGATGCGGTATCCGACCAGGCGATCCAGCACGCGGCGGGCCTGTTGCGCATCGAAGAGGGGGCGGTTGAGCTCGGTCGGATGCTCGATCGCCTCTTTTACGCCATCCTTGGTGATTTCATGGAGCAGGATGCGCTGGATCTTGCCATTGAGGGCCTTGCCGAGGCGGTCGGCGATGTGGAAGGCAATCGCCTCGCCCTCGCGATCCGGGTCAGTGGCGAGGTAGATATGGTCCTTGCCCTTGGCTTGCTTCTTAATGTCCTCGATAACCTTGGCCTTGCCCGGAATGACGTGGTATTCGGGCTTGAAGTCATGCTCGATATCGACGCCGAGGGTGCTTTTGGGCAGATCAACGACGTGGCCGACCGAGGGGATGACCTGGTAGCTACCGCCGAGGTATCGCTTGATGGTTTTCGCCTTGGCCGGCGATTCTACTATGACGAGGTTCTTTGCCACTTCTTACTCGATTTCCCCCGGTTTGTGCCCTTGTATATTTGATACGTCAAATATGCTGCCCGACCTACGCGAGCGAGAAAAGCTTGCCGGGGTGCTGGGCGACGACGCCCTTAAGTTCCAATTCTAGCAACAATCTAAGCACGGCTTGGGGCGAAAGCCCGGATGCCGCTATTAGCGAGTCTACATGAAGCTTCTGGTCTTGTTTTAGCTGGGTTAAAATAAGTTTGTCCTCATCGGAGGCAGTATCGGCAATCGTTTTCGGCACCATTGGCGAATTCTCTAATGATTTCGCGCCTTTTTTCGACGTCGAGGCGCCCGCCGCCAAAAGCTGAGGTGCGATTTCCTCGATGACATCCTCGACGCATTCGACCAGCTTGGCGCCATCCTTTAATAGACGATTGCTACCGCGAGTCTTCCCAGTCAAGGGGCTGCCCGGTACCGCGAAGACCTGGCGGTTCTGCTCCAGCGCCATTCGGGCGGTTATCAGGGAGCCCGATTTCTCTGCTGCCTCAACAATAACCACGCCGAGACATAGCCCAGAAAGTATCCGGTTGCGAGTAGGAAAGTTTTCCGCCATCGGCTGCGTCCCCAGCGCAAGCTCGCTGACGATGGCCCCGCCGCCCTCGATGATACCCTCCGCCAGCTTGCGATGCTCCGGTGGATAAATCACGTCGATGCCGCATCCCATCACCGCGACGGTGCGGCCTCCGCCATCGAGCGCTCCCTGATGCGCCGCGCCATCGACGCCACGGGCGAGGCCGCTAACGACCGTGAACCCCTTGGCGGCCAGTTCGAGGCCGAGGCGATGCGCCATCCGCAGGCCAGCCTCGCTCGCCGCGCGCGCGCCTACGATCGCGAGGCATCCGGGTTGATGGAGCGGGGCGGGTCCGCGTACGAAGAGGTATGGCGGCGGGTCCGGAATTTCGCGGAGGCTCGAAGGATAATCATCATCGGTCCATTTGAGGAGACGCGCCCCGAGCCGAGGGAGTTCGCATAGCTCCTTTTCCAGCACTTCGAAGTCGCGAAACCCCTTGATGCTTCGGGCGGCTGGGCGCGCCACCCCAGCGGCGATGATTTCGGCCTCGTCGAGGCCAAAAATGACCTCGGGCGAATGAAACTTATCCAGCAGAAGGCGGCAGGTCCGAGGTCCAACGCCTCGCACGCGTCGCAGCGCCAGCCAGTATGCATCGGGAGTGGGCATGCGCATTCGTTAAAGATGGTAACCTTCGAGGCCGTCGGGGCGTACTCTGACAATAAGCTGGCCTTAAGGGAAATCGGCTGATTACTCGCGGCCAGCTTTATTGACGGTACTTTTTCAATAGCATACTGTTCAGAGACCGCTCTGTTCACACGTTTGTCACATCGGTTCGTTTTTCACGCATCTGGTATAATAAATGAGCGTTTCTAAAGGGGCGGAGGAGTAATAGGGCTAATGGATCTGAGCCGAATGTCTGCGACCGAAAAGCAGATTCTGATATTCAGTTTCTACCGCGACGCGGAACTCCGCGGCGCACGACTTCTATTCAACCTGCTGGGTCGTATTCAAGATCCTGATGCTCAACTCAAGATGTCCAAGCATCTGTCGGACGAGACCCGGCACGCATGGCTCTGGACCAAGCGCATCGCCGACCTCGGCGGTTCGCCGCTCCCGGTCGAGGACGGCTATCAGCGCCGCCTCGGGCTCCGCGTCGGCCTGCCGAAACATATCGTCGACCTCCTCGCGCTGACTGTCGTGGTCGAGGAGCGCGCGCAAAGCCGTTATACCGCTCATGCTGCTCTTCCTGGCGTCGATGCCGAAACGATGGAAGTGCTGAAGGCCGTCACCGAAGACGAAACCTGGCATCTGTCGTGGATCGAACGCAAAATGCGCGACATCGCGGTTCAGGAAACCGGCGACGAGACCCGCGCCGATGAGGCGCTCGCTCGCTATCGGGGCATCGACAAAGAGGTCTACGCGACGCTGGCCGCCGACGAAGCGCAACTAATGCGCTCGTAGTAAATCTCTTCATCGAGGCGCATCAGCGCCAGTTTCCTGGGGAGCGCGATGACGGAATTCGCGTTACGGTTCGTCCCCTAATTTTTCGGGATACTAAGTGCTTTTCTCGTCGAAAGCCTGGTACCGACTGACGGTTGATCATACGAGGTTTTGCGGGCCGTACTCGCTCGCGGGCTCAATCCCCCTGCCTCCGCCGTTCTTTGCCCAAGCATTGACGTTGCTCTCCCGTCAATCGCGCAAGAGGGTCGAAGACCTCTTGCGGTAGCGATTTGCGATCACGGCCGCTTTCGAGTGACTATGAGTTGTCGGCACTACCGTGATGCGAGGGGTGGAAGCGACGATGACATTTCGAGAGAAGATGCGGCAACCCCGGTGATGCTGCTTTTGATGATATCGCTCGTTCGCGGCGGCGTGGTTCGGGCCGCGAGTGCCCCGGATGACGTCGCACGTCTCATCCAGCAGTTGCACGACCCCGATGTGCAGCATCGTCGCGATGCCGCCCGCGACCTCAGTAAAATTTCCCCGCTTCCGCCTGATGCCCTCGGTACGTTGGTGAACCTCCTTGACCGCCAGGATACGGATCCCGAGGTGCAAGGATTCGCCAACAACGCCGTGTGCAACGCAGGCGTCGCGGCCATTCCAATTGCCACGCAGTTCGCAGAAAGCACCGTGCAGTTCACGTCTTATATCGGGATCGGGCTCCTCGGATGCCTGGCGGCCAATAACGAAGCTGCACGTCCCGTTCTCATCAAGATGTACGCCCAAAACCCTTCGAACGTTCCAAGTACCGCCGCCTGGGTCGGTGCGCCTATGTTGCCGCTTCTATTCGACGCGCTTCATGGCAGTGATCCGCCGATGCGCGAGGCAGCTCTAATGACGCTCGGACAAATGGCGTACGACGGGCGCGTCACCGGCAAAGAGAATCTGGTAAAGAATCATTCCGGCTATGTTGCGCCCGCCGACTTGACAGCAATCAAACCGGACCTCGCCGCGGCGCTTGGGGACGGAAATCTGAAACTTCGCGGTGCGGCAGCGGTCGCGCTAAACTATGTCGATTCAGCCGACCCTCGCGTCGTCCCAGTTTTCATCGACCTCGCGAAGGAAAAGAATGCTCCATTCCGCGACTACGCAATCAAGGCGCTCGGTGATTTTGGAAGCACCGCGAACGCCGCGATAGTGCCCCTCGAGGGGATCCTCGCAACCAGCAATGAAATTCTCCTTCAAACCGATGCCGGCGAGGCGCTGGCAAAAATTGAAGGGCGGGCGGCATGCGCGGCACTGGAGAAAGCGGTCGCGCGCAAGCATGGGCTGGACGACGCACCGTTGTCCCGGGTCATCGCGCAGATCGACCCGCCGTGTCCCAGTATCATCGCGGTTCTGATCGCAACCCTCGACCAAGAGTACCCGCCGGACTCTGATACGAACCAGACCCTCGCGAGAATGGGGGCGGTAGCCGTGCCGCAGTTGGCGGAAGCATTGAAAAGCCACAACATCTATATGCGCGAGAACGCGGCCGACGCGCTGGCCGCCATGAGGCCATTGCCTCCCGAGGCGGTGAAGGTGCTGGTCGCGGCTCTGAAGGATAAAAATTCCGAGGTCAGATCCAGCGCGATCTCCGCACTTCGCGACGTCGGCGGCGAAGCGCAAAAGGCCGCGGAAGCCGCCGATCGGCAGCGCGATGTGCAGGCCGCACAAGCTTCTAGACCCGATACCAGGCTCTACACGATGAAACAAATCGTCGCGCCGATTCCTCCCGATGACGAATATATGTACCCGCTCGAGACGGTGTACACCGAGGCGCTAACCAAGAGCGGAACTGCCGACGCAAAATTTATCGCCGCGGTTCAGGCTGGACAGGATCGCTCCGATCGGTTGGTGTTCTGGAAGAAAGTCGGCGACGACAGATACCAGCAGGCAAAGGTGATGTACTCCGAAGAGGAGTACGTGGGAATGGGCGATCATTTCGATAAACCCTTTTCCTTCGAGTCGCCCTACGAGGAGCATCGCAAGGGCGCCGTTACCACGAAGACCGGATTCTTCGTGGACGCACCAATCAGAGGATGGCGCTCGTACACCGACAACATATTCGCCATCGACGATGATCAGTTAGTGCCGGTCGAGTTCAAGGGAGAGGGGATCGACATTGAAAATGGAAAGCTGACCTTCGCAAGCTCGATCTACAAAGAGCACGACCCGACCTGTTGCCCAACCGGGGGGATCGAATCCGGGACATACAAAGATCATCGAGAATGCTGACCAGACGCCTCCTTCATGGAAGATCGTCGTCGCGACGATAAAACGTGTCCTGCCTGCGCCGAAGCCGTAAGATGCTCGAGATACCGCCGGCGCGCGGGCGCGGCAGATTCTTCCAGAAACACAATCATGGCCGCGGCTATAGCCAACGAGGGGCCGACCGCCAATAAACGTCTTTTCAATGCCTCATAAACTCCGCATGATACCGGCGTGGCTTTTTCTGCTAGCTCGACTTTGAGACGCGTCCTGCGCGCTTCTCTCGCGATAGCTCTGTGGTCGCTGATTGCACCGATGGCGCATGCGGATTGGACGCCGGGACAGTTCCAGTCTGATGGCAAGCCGGTCGAGGAGCATCATTGCGTTCCGGCCGGCGATGGACCCTTCCCCGCGGTCATCATCCTTCATGGCTCGGGTGCGCGGGACTTCGGAACCGAAGATTACGAGGCGATGTGTTCAAAGCTCGCTGACTCCGGCTATTACGCCGAGTTTATCGAGTACTACAGCCAGACCGAGGCGGTTTCGCCGGGCGATATCGACGGCATGCATCGCAACTATCCGGTCTGGCTGGATGAAATCCATTCCGGGGTCGCGGCGCTGAAGAAAAATCCGACGGTGAACGACGGCAAGGTTGGCAAAATCGGAATGATTGGGTTTTCGCTCGGTGCCTTCCTCGCGGTCGACTATGGCGCGACCTATCCCGACGAGGTTTCGGCGATCGTCGAATACTATGGCGGCTTGTCACCGGAGCTGTATCCGCGCGTGGCGATGCTGCCTCCTGTTCTCATCATTCATGGCGATATCGATCGCATGGTTCCGGTTCAGCAGGCCCGCGACCTCGATGCGGCATTGACCAAGGCCGGCCGTCCGCATGAGATGAAGATTTATCCGGGCGCGGAGCACGCGTTTAATTTTCCGGCCGCGCTGATGTGGTACAAACCCAGCTTTGCCAACGATGCCTGGGATCGCGGCATCAAGTTTTTCGACAAGTATCTGAAGAGCGATTCGAAGTAGCGATAACGCTCGGTCGAATCTCCCCGTTTCCGTCGTTACCTCGCAAGTAATCGACATTCTTGGCGTACCACCTATTGTCCACCAACGGAGGTCACCCGTGTGGACAGACGAAATCTTCTAAAAACAGTGGCGCTGGCGGCCGCCGGCGCAGGTCTAATGGCGAGCGGCAACAAGGTCTCGGCAGCGACGGCCAGCCCTCAAAACTCGGAGGCAAGAACTATGCGACTTCCTTTCATCGCGGCGAAAGATGGTACGGCCCTGTACTACAAAGATTGGGGCAAGGGCCGGAATGTGGTCTTCGCATCCAGTTGGGGGATGAACTCCGACATGTGGCAGTACCAGATGACCCCGATGGTGAGCCAGGGCTTCCGCTGCGTCGCCTACGACCGGCGTGGGCACGGCCGCTCAGCGCAACCGGCGCACGGCTACGATTACGACACGCTCGCCGACGATCTCGGCGTGGTGATCGAACAGCTCGATCTTCGCGAAGTCACGCTGCTCGGCCACTCGATGGCCGGAGGCGAGATCGTCCGGTACCTCTCGCGCCACGGCGCGGGCCGTATCAGTCGGATAGTGCTCATCGCGCCGACCACGCCGTTCCTTTTAAAGACGCCCGACAATCCCGACGGCGTCCCGAAAGAAGCTTTCGATCAAGTACGAGCGCAATTGAGCGCGGACTATCCGAAGTGGCTGGTAGATAACGCGCGTCCATTTTTCGTAGCCAGTACCTCGCAAGCGATGATCGATTGGGTATTGCGCCTGATGACGGTCGCCTCACTCAAGGCGCTCCTCGATTGCAATCAGTCGTTCGTCGAAGCCGATTTTCGCGCCGAGCTTCCAAAGATCGGCGTTCCAACTTTGATCATCCAGGGTGACAAGGACGCTTCGACGCCGCTTGACCTTACCGGGCGAAAGACTGCGAAGTTGATCCCCGGTGCCGAGCTGAAAGTTTACGAGGGCGCACCGCATGGGCTGATGTTTACGCATATGGATCGTTTCAACCGCGACCTCGTTGCGTTCGCGCAAAGTTGATATCGCGGAGCGTCAGCGAAGCGTTTCCAGCGCGGCGTTGAGTGCGAGGCGCATCGATTCGGCCGCCGCCGAGGCCGCGGCGCCTGGAGTTGCGCCTGCTTTCTTCAGAAAGGCGTACATCAACCCGCGACTGGAATTGACGATGATTCCGGGATCGCTGCCGCGCGCCGCCATCGCCGCATCTTCCGCAGTTCCACCCTGGGTGCCGTAACCAGGTACGAGGATGATCGCATTCGGCATCAACTCGCGCGCGCGCTTCAAATGCTTCGGGTAGGTCGCGCCGACCACCGCGCCGATCGAGCTGAACCCGCTCGTGCCGATAAAGTCATCGCCCCAACCTCGCACGCGTCCCGCGACCGCTTCCCACAGTGGCTTGCCCGAGGCCTCGAGGTCCTGGAACTCGCCCGACGACGGGTTGGAATTTTTCACCAGCACCAGCACGCCGTGGCCGGTGCGGATGCGATTGACGAACGGCATGATCGCGTCGGCGCCGAGATACGGGTTGATGGTAATCGCGTCGGCGGCGAAATCACCTCCGCCGAGAAATGCCTCGGCATAGGCGGCCGAGGTAGACCCGATGTCGCCGCGCTTCGCATCCGCGATGGTGACGAGCCCGCGCCCGCGCGCGAAGCGAAGCACCTCGGCCAGCGCACGCATCCCGTCGAGGCCGCGCGCCTCGAAGAACGCGAGTTGCGGCTTGACCGCGACGATGGATTTCTCGCAGGCCTCGATTATTTCGCAGCAGAACCTGGTGATGGTGTAGCCGGCGGGAACTCCCGGCGCCTCGGCGCTGTCGAGCTGCGGATCGACGCCGAGGATCGCGACACTTTTTTTGGCGCGGGAGACTTCGACGAGTCGATCGGCAAATTCCATCGCGATACATAATCGCATCGCGAGAACGTCTTTGAAAGCGCCGTTATCGCGCGCCGTTCTGCGCGCTGCGCAGCTTGTCCACCTCTTCCCACTTGATGTGCGGCGAATCCACGCGAAGGAACATCAGCTCGCCATCGATGGGCACGTAACTGTATGAGGGATCGATGTCGCGCTGAACTTCATCCGGCGTTGGACGAAACAGCTCGACGATGACGTCGGGTTTGAGCTGGCCGATGGAGTAGTCGTAATCCCACTTCATGTGGCCGGGATGAAAGCCGCCCTTGGGATCCAGATGCATCGGTTCGTGAGCGATGGTCGCGTCGCATCTGCCGAGCAGGTCGACGCCGGTGCGATCGGCAAAATAGGGAATGATGCCCGCCCACGCCACCGCGAGTGTCGCATCGCGATCGGTTATCTCCTCGAGGGTGAGCGCCCACTTGAGATGATCGAGATGGCCGCTCTGGTCGGGCGGATCCAGCAGCAGCATCTCGCGCGCGGTCGCTTTGGTCGAGGTGCTGAGGATGAGGAGGCCGGCCAGCGTCAACGCGACTAACACCCCGGCCTCTCGCCATTTCCTGGCGGTGCTTTGCAGCGACGGAAGCAGCAGGTGGCACAACGCCTCGGACGTTGCCTTGAGCGCGGTCGCGAACAGGATCATGAAGAGTGGCATCGCGATGGCGACGAACCGATTCGCGCCGCCATAGCCTTCCCAGGCGTCGCCGCCGACCCAGATGCTGTATGCGATCTGGCCTCCAAATACCGCGAGTAAGAGCAGGACCTTGGCATCGCGTCTGCGCCAAACGGTTACGCAGATCACAGTCAGAATCAGCACTCCGATTCCTTCCAGGAACGCCAATGCCCTAAGCATTCCGTTGTAGATTCGAAGCCCGGCTGGAAAGCCTGTGACCTTGAGATAGTAGGTGTTGGGCAATGCGCTGCCGAAGTACCATCGGTTCAGGACCAGCTCGACGGCCGGGAACACCGCCAGCCAGCTCAGGCCGTAAAGCACATGCTCGCGGCGGCGCCTTCCATCGAATAGCGCTACCATCGCGATGATCACGAGCGCAGGTGCGGCCATATCGAGGCGGGTCAGAGTGCTGAAACCCAGCAGTGGCCATAACCACCGCGAGTCGCCACCTTCGAGGGTGTCGATTGCCAATAAGACTGCGAGTGTGAGTATAGGAGCCAGTAACGCGACTTCGGTACCGCGCAAAACCCATTGATTGAGCGGAAAATAGGCGCCGGTCAGCAACACCGCCATCAGCGCGGCGGCCTTATTGCCAGACACCTTGTTAGCGAGACGCCAGACCAGCAGCAAATTGATCGCACCCAGCGCGGCACAGAGTAGCTCTACCGGCAGGCTCATCTTCGCGAGCGACAGCGGCAGCAGATGAAAGAGCGCCATGATGAAGACCCAGAGCGGATTGGTGAACCCTTCGACATGCGCCCCATGTGGATTCCAGACCAATCCAAAGCCATGCGCGAGGTTGGCCGCGTACCTCATCGAGATCATTTCGTCGTCGAAGAGCAGGAAGTAGCGCACTCCTCCAACCACGGCGCTGGACAAGTAGATGAACCGCCCGGCATAGACCAGCCATGCCGACAGCATCGAAGTGAGGATCAGCGAGTCGAGTCGTTGGTTCGGAGTCGTGAGCCGGTGTGGCGATGGGTGGTCGCCGCTCTCCTCCGGGTGTTCACGGTCCGAGGAGTCCAGCTCGGAATCGCGAACATCCTCTGCTCGATTAGTGTCCGGAACGTGGCCGGATTTCGGCACGACCTGCATTGCATCCCCATCGCAACGTGCAAAGCGAGTGAAATTGTTTTACCCCGCGTCGCGTATCGCGAAGCGATTACGACAAGAGTCGTACGCTTTTTCGCGGGGCAAGAAAAGTGCGTATGTTACAGATCACTTAATCGAATAACGATCTTTTATGCCGACCTTCAAAGCGCGGGTTCTGATCGAACGCGTCGAACTCCGCGAAGTATCGTGCTTGAATGAGGTTCGAGACTTAGCGTCGCGGGAGTTTGGCCATCAGGATTCTACTCATAGGCGCGGCCGGCCAGGTCGGTTCGCAACTGCGGCGCTCCCTCGCTCCGTTGGGCGAGATTGTCGCTACCGATCGCTCGACGCTTGACCTTACGGATGAAGCCGCGATTCGCGCCGCGGTGCGCCACGCCCAACCGGATCTCATCGTCAACGCCGCGGCTTATACCGAGGTCGATCGCGCCGAGGCCAACCCCAAGCTCGCCATGCTGGTGAATGGTCGCGCGCCTCGGGTCATGGCCGAGGAGGCGCGCGGTGCACATGCGGCGCTGGTTCATTATTCCACCGACTATGTTTTCTCCGGTTCCATCCAGCGTCCGTATCTTGAAGATGACGCGCCGGATCCGCTCAACACCTACGGAAAAACCAAGCTTGCCGGTGAGCAGGCGATTGCCGAGGACGGCGTGCCTCATCTCATCCTGCGCACCAGTTGGGTCTTCGGCATCGGCGGCAAGGGTTTCTTCAACACTATCGTCAGTCTGGCGCGCGAGCGCGACGAGTTGAGGGTGGTCGACGATCAGATCGGCACGCCTAACTGGAGCAGGGCAGTCGCCGAGGCGACCGCGCAGATCCTGACCAGCCTCTCGCCGCGCGGCGGGCCCAGTATCGTCGATGCGATCGGGAAGGTGAGCGGCATCTATCACCTATGCGGCGCGGAGCACACCAGCCGGTTCAGCTTCGCGGAGGAGATCCTGGCGCTCTACCGTCGCCGCGCCGGAATGGATGGCCTGCCACCACTCCGCCTGTCGCGTCTTATCGCGGTCCCCAGCGCGGAGTTTCCGAGCGCGGCGGCGCGACCGCATTACTCAGTGCTTTCGTGCGAGAAGATCTCGCGGACCTTCGGGGTCAGATTGCCTTCGTGGCGCGAGCAGCTCGCGCTGGCATTTGAGGATATGGGCCGGGGTATGCAGGCCGGCCGCGATCAATAGTCGTCGCTGAAGTTATCTTGGCGACCGCTCCCGGTACCGCTCGAGCTCCCGCCGCCGCCCGAAGTAGTGCTGGTGTCGCTCGCCCCGGAGATCAGGGTGGTCACGGTATTGAGCGCGCCGGTGAGAATGCCGGCCCCCGTGTTGTCGAAACCTGCGAGGGCGACTAATGCGATCCCTCCCAGAATCAGGGCGTATTCCGTCATCGTCTGGCCCTTGGAGCCGGTAAGTTTTTCGCGGCGGCGCCTGATTTTGTACATCCGATTCTGAAACCTGCCACACCAGATTACATCCAAATGTAGGATTTGTCTACTATCCAGTCGGGCGGAGAAACCGGTCGGCTCGCAACGCCTCGGCCACCGACCAGGCCTGAAAGGGGCATCCGCGGGGAGTATGCGCGGGCTCCGCGTCGGCGATTTCGGGCAGATGACCGATGCCGGCCTCATCGAGGTGGTTCAGTAACGGCGCGAGGAATCGTTTGCGGGCCTCCGCCCTGGCGCGCTCGGTTTCGCCATGAGTGCGCACCCACGCTTCGATGAAGGGTCCCATCAGCCACGGCCATACGGTGCCCTGATGATACGCGCCGTCGCGATCGCGGACATCACCCGAGTAGCGCGGCTCGTAGCCTGGCTCTCCCGGCGCAAGCGACCGCAATCCGATCGGCGTCAGCAATCGCTCCTCGACCGCATCTACGATCCGGCGCGCGTTAGATCCCTCGACAATCGCGAGCGGCAGGCCACCGACCGCGAAAATCTGATTGGGGCGCATCGCGCGATCGAACTTTCCCCCGACGTGATCGCAATCGACCACATCGAAGAGGCATCCGCGCGTTTCATCCCAGAAGCGTGCGAGGAAAGAAGCTTTCCCATGTTCGTATAGCGTTGACCATTTGGCATCGGTGGCGCTCGCGAGCTGGAGCGCGTTGAGCCACAGCGCCTGCACCTCCACCGGCTTGCCGATACGCGGGGTCACCACCCAATCGCCAACTTTTGCATCCATCCAGGTCAGCTGCACGCCGGGCTCGCCTGCCGCGAGGAGTCCGTCTTCGCCACAATGAATCCGGTAGCGGGTGCCTTTCGAGTATCCTTCGAGGATCGCATGCACCGCCGCGAGTAGCCGCTGCCGTTCAGTATCGAGTAGCTTCGGGTGGGCGCGGAGAAGCTCGTGCACCGCGATGATGTACCACAGCGATGCATCGACGGCGTTGTATTCGGGCAATCCTCCATAATCGGGAAAGCGATTCGGCAGCATCCCTTCCGACACCGCGCCCGACCATTCGAGCAGGATCGCGCGCGCATCGTCGAGGCGGCCGGTCGCGAGGCATAGCCCGCGGATCGAGATGAAAGTGTCGCGGCCCCAATCGAGGAACCATGGATATCCCGCGATGATGGTTTTGCCGGCCCGGCGTTTTACGATGTAGGCATCGCCGGCGCGCGCCAGGCGTGAGGGAAATTTCGCGCGGCGCATGCGCTCTTCTTCGCGGATACGCACCACCTCCGCGATTTGCTCACTCTCAGTCGCGATGGTTAGAGTCGCTTCACCCTTCGACAGGTCCCATCGAAAGACTCCCGGCGACGCGAGGTCTTCCTCGCAATCGAGGCCGCGCGACTGCTCCTTGGGGTAGAGAAAGTTGCGATACCACTCGGGCTGATGGCTGTAGGTGGCTGAAGACTGAAACGCTACCGCGGGCACCCCATGGTAAGGACGGAAAACCACCCGCTGATCCGTTACCTCGGGCGTAAAGTTGAAATCGGGATTCTCATGATGCAGCGAATGGTAGTCGCGCCCCGACATCAGCGGGCGAACCGCGAGGGTGTATCCCGCGCCCTTCAGCATGCGCCAGTAGAGGATGCTTGCGGCGCGGCCCGGTTGGACCAGAATGCCGTGCTCGATCTCGCATCCGTTTGGAAGCGTATAGAACCAGCGCGGCCACGGATCGATCTTGAACTCGCGAATGCGGTCGGCGCCGTCCTGGCAGACGACATCGGGCGCATAGCGCTGCGAGGTCAACGCAATTTGATGACCGCCGGATTCAACCCACGCCTCGAATCCGTTGACCAGCACCATTCGCCCGGAGGGCGGCGCGGTCGCGCTCAGCAGGATGGCGTGATAACGCCGGGTGCGAATTCCATCGGCGGTTCCCGACGCGAATCCTCCGAGTCCATCGGCCTCCAGCCACTCTCGCGAGTCGTACGGCATGCGAGCTAGCTCTTATCGCGAGGCAGTCAATCAGTCCATCGCGCTCGAGAGGGGCTCGGCGATCTTTTCGAGGCCCAAACCTTCCGCGGCGATTCCGAACACTACCTCGACAACGGCTGCCAGCAGCATCAGGGCGGCGGCGACGACGTATCCCAGCCACAGCTGGTCGCGCGAACCCGTGTCGATGAGCCGGCCGAAGAACCATGGCGCGACGATGCCGCCGACCGCGGTGCCGGCCGAGTAGAAAATCGCGATTGCGAGCGCGCGCATCTCGAGCGGAAAAATTTCGCTGACAGTGAGATAGGCGGAGCTCGCGGCCGGCGAGGCGAAAAAAAACATCACCGTCCACAGCGCGGTCTGCCCTATCGTCGAGAGCGCATTGTGCGTGAAGAGATAGCCGATGAGGATTAGCAGCAGCCCCGAAATCGCATAGGTCGCCGCGATCATCTGGCGGCGTCCGATGGTATCGAAGAAATGGCCGAGCGCGACCGGCCCCAGAAAATTCCCGAGCGCGAAGGGCAACATATAAAGACCCGTCTTGTCGCCGGGAACTCCATAGTAGCGATTTAATACCAAGGCGTAGGTAAATAGTACCGCGTTGTAGAGAAAGGCCTGCGCGGTCATCAGCGTGAGCCCGAGGATGGCGCGGGTTTTATACTTCGTCACCAGCGGCTTCAGGATCGCGCCGAGGCCGAAATCGTGGCGCGCACGAATCCTCAGCGTATGCTCGCGATCCGGCTCGCTCAGGCGTTCGCCGGTCTCGCGATGCACCTCGTCCTCGACATCGCGCACGGTCTTTTCGGCCTCATCGCGCCGATCATGCGTGATGAGCCAGCGCGGACTCTCCGGAATGAACTCGCGCAGGTAGAGAATCACCAGCCCGATGATCGCGCCGGCGGCGAAGCCAAAGCGCCATCCGAGGTTAATCGGGAGGATATGCGGATTCAGGATGACGACCGTGGATATCGAGCCGAGCGCCGCGCCGAGCCAGAAGCTGCCATTGATCATCAGATCGACGCGGCCGCGAAAGCGCGCCGGGATCAGCTCGTCGATGGCGGAATTCACTGCCGAATATTCGCCGCCGATTCCCGCACCGGTGATGAATCGAAACAGCGCGAAGCTCCACAGGTTCCACGACAGCGCAGTGAGCCCGACGCCCAGCAGATAAATCGCGAGCGTGACGAAGAAAAACGTCCGCCGCCCGAAGCGATCCGTCAGATGCCCGAAGATCAGTGATCCGATCACCGCGCCCGCCAGGTAGGCGGAGCTGATCGAGCCGATCTCCGCAGCGGTGAAGTGCAGGACATCGGGGCGCTGCAGCACCGCGCTGATGGCGCCCATCAGCGTGATCTCGAGGCCGTCGAGCACCCAGGTGATGCCGAGCCCGACCACCAGCATCCAATGAAAACGGCACCACGGCAGGCGATCGAGCCGCGCGGGAATCAGGGTTTCGAAAATTTCCGAGGTCTGAGATGCGGTTGCAGCAGGCATGCACAGGTTCTCCGCGATTCTCGAGTGAAGTACGAAGGAAAATTATCCAACCTGGAGGGCGAGCCGATCAACGCATCGATTCGACGCCCTCACCGCGATGAATCTTCATCACAGCGCGGTTGTGACAGACTCGACCGCGTATAAGAATCGCACCATGAGCCAAGGGAATCCAAGCCGCAGTCCGGTCGTGTTTCTCCTCGACGTGGACAACACGCTGCTCAACAACGATCGCGTCTCCGACGACCTCCGGCGTCATCTCACGCGCGAGGTCGGCGAAAAGCGCCAGGAGCGCTACTGGGCGATCTTCGAGGAACTGCGCGTCGAGCTCGGCTATGCCGACTATCTCGGCGCGCTGCAGCGTTACCGCATCGAGAATCCGCATGACAGCCATCTCCTCGCGGTCTCGACCTTCATGATCAATTACCCGTTCGCGAATCGGCTCTACCCGGGCTCGCTCGATGTGATCGATCATCTCAGAACGATGGGTCCGGCGGTGATCCTTTCCGATGGTGACGTGGTGTTTCAGCCGCGCAAGATCGAATGTTCAGGATTGTTCGAAGAGGTCGAGGGCAACATTCTCATCTACATTCACAAGGAGTTCGAACTCGCCGACGTCGAGCGGCGCTATCCCGCCGACCATTACGTGATGGTCGATGACAAGGTGAGAATTCTTGCGGCGATAAAAAAATCCTGGGGCACCCGAGTGACGACCGTGTTTCCGCGCCAGGGCCACTACGCGTTAGCGCCCGACGTCGCCAGCTATCCGAAGCCCGACATCACCATCGACGACATCGGCCAGCTGGTCGACTACGATTTGCCCACGCTGCTCAAGGCCGGCCCCGCGCAAAAGTAGACCAACAGTTTCCTCCGAGAAGGACGCATCATGGCAAACACAATCGCTCCTCTCACTGAGACTCCGGCATGGAAGGCGCTCGGCGCGCATTACGAGAAGATTCGCAACACCCATCTGCGCACGTTGTTCGCCGCCGACCCGCGCCGCGCCGACCGATTTTCGCTCGAGCAGGTCGGGCTTTACTTCGATTACTCGAAGCATCGCATCACCGAGGAAACCATCAAGCTGCTGCTCGAACTCGCCGAGCAGTCGGGGCTGCGCCAGCGCATCGATGCGATGTTTCGCGGCGATCGCATCAACCTCACCGAGAATCGCGCCGTCCTGCATGTCGCATTGCGCGCGCCGCGGGGCGCGAAAATCATCCTCGATGGGCAGGATGTGGTGCCTGAGGTGCACAAGGTCCTCGATGCGATGGCGGCGTTTTCCGCGCGCATTCGCGACGGCAGTTGGAAAGGCCACACCGGCAAGCCGATTCGCAACATCATCAATATCGGCATCGGCGGTTCGGATTTGGGTCCGGTGATGGCGTATGAGGCGCTGCGTCACTATGCCGATCCGAAACTCACGATGCGTTTCGTTTCGAATGTTGACGGAACCGATTTCGCCGTCGCAACCGGCGATCTCGATCCGGCGGAGACGCTGTTCATCATTTCGTCGAAAACTTTCACCACGCTCGAGACGATGACCAATGCGCATACGGCGCGGAACTGGATTCTCGCTGCACTGAAGGATGACAAGTCCATCGCGAAACATTTTGTAGCGGTTTCCACCAACGCAGAGGAGGTACGCAAGTTCGGCATCGATACTGCGAACATGTTCGGCTTCTGGGATTGGGTCGGCGGCCGCTACTCGATGGATTCCGCGATCGGCCTCTCGACGATGATCGCGGTCGGCGCGGACAACTTCCGCGCGATGCTCGAAGGCTTCCACGAGATGGACGAGCACTTTCGGCTGACGCCGTTCGAGCGCAACCTGCCGGTGCTGATGGGACTCCTCGCGGTCTGGTACAACAACTTCTTCGGCGCGCAGACCGTCGCCGTGTTGCCGTACGATCAGTACCTGAAACGCTTTCCCGCTTACCTGCAGCAACTCACGATGGAGTCCGACGGCAAGCACGTCACCCTCGACGGCACGCCGGTGACGTATCAGACCGGCGCGATTTTCTGGGGCGAGCCGGGCACCAACGGGCAGCATTCGTTCTACCAGCTGATTCATCAGGGCACGAAGCTGATCCCATGCGACTTCATCGCGTTCGCGAAGCCGCTCAACAACCTCCTCAATCACCACGACATTCTGATCGCCAACGTCCTCGCGCAGAGCGAGGCGCTCGCGTTCGGCAAGACTGCGGAGCAGGTGAAGGCCGAGGGCACCGCCGATGCGCTGGTGCCGCATCGCGTGTTCGAAGGCAATCGGCCTTCGACGACGATCCTCGGCGAGCAGCTAACCCCCGAAGCGCTCGGCAAGCTGGTGGCGTTGTATGAACACAGTGTGTTCACGCAGGGCACCATCTGGCGCATCGATTCTTTTGATCAATGGGGTGTGGAGCTGGGCAAGGTACTGGCGAAGAACATCATTCCGGAACTGCAGGCGGCGACCGAGCCGGGCCTCAAGCACGACAGCTCGACGAATGCGCTGATTCGCCGCTATCGAGGCCATCGAGCGACCAAATAGGCAGTGGCCGGAGGGCGCTGCGCCCGACGGTGGTGGAGCGCCACGATGCTGCGATCATCCGCGTCGCTGCAATTCCGCTCGAATGATGTCCACGACTCCTTCGAGGTTCTTCAGCACGTCCTCATTCCAGAAGCGCAGGACGCGATAGCCTCCAGCTTTGAGCTGGGCGCTGCGAGCGGCGTCGTAGGATTCCTGTTCCGCATGCTGTGACCCGTCCACCTCGACAATCAATTTGGATTGTTCGCAGCAGAAGTCGGCGAAGTATCTATCTATGGGCACCTGGCGGCGGAACTTTGCTCCGTCCACCTGCCGATTGCGCAGGACCTGCCAGAGTCTGTTTTCTGCGACGGTCGCCTCACTGCGTAGGCAACGGGCACGAAGAGTAGTCGCGCGCTTCTGAGGTCTCGGATGAGCGTTCACAGTGTGTCATATTTTACTCTCTGGCTGATGTATTCGCATCACGCTAGTGGTGCGCCCACCACCGGCCGGCGAAGACGCCATCCGGCCCGCACCCGGCCGGCAGTATGCTTCCCATACCGCCACCCGGCCTCTCCCCGCGTGCGCCTGCCTGACAAGGGCAGCAGGCGCGGGAGAGGAGTCAGGCGAGGCGGGCTTGGGAGACGACTGGAATCGGGTCGCCGGGGCCGTCGAGGCGGTACCGCTGCATCTTGCGATACAGCGTCGAGACGTGGATGCCCAACATCTGCGCGGCGCGATCCTTGTTTCCCTCCACCTTGCCCAGCACCCGCTTGATGTGTTCGCGCTCGAGGTCTTCCAGCGTCACGTTGCCGGTTTCGAAGTCGGCGCCCGCGGGCAACGCGTTGCTGCGCAGCTTGTCCGGCAGGTCGTGCGAATGGATGACGTCGGTCTCGGCGAGGATCGCCGCGCGCTCGATGGTGTTCTCCAGCTCGCGCACGTTGCCTGGCCACGCATAGCTGAGCAGCAGCTTCATCGCGCCCTTGGAAAATCGCATTCCGCCGCGCCCGAGCGAGCGCTCGAACTTCTTCATAAAATGACTCGCCAATAGCGGAATGTCGTCCTTGCGTTCGCGCAGCGGCGGCAACTTTATGGTGATGACGTTGATGCGATAGAGGAGCTCCTCGCGGAAGCGGCCGGCCTTGGCTTCGACTTCGAGGTCCTTGTTAGTGGCGCACAGTACGCGCACGTCGAATGACACCGGATCGTTGGAACCGAGCGGATAAACCTCGCGCTCCTGCAGCACGCGCAGCAGTTTGATTTGCAGCGCCAGCGGCATGTCACCGATCTCGTCGAGGAAGACGGTGCCCTTGTCGGCCGATTTGAGCAGACCGATTTTCTCATTCATCGCGCCGGTGAACGCGCCGCGCTTGTAGCCGAAGAGCTCGCTTTCGAGCAGATTTTCCGGCAGCGCGCCGCAATTGATCGGCAGGAAGCGTCCGTTGGCGCGCTCGGAACTGAAATGAATGGCGCGCGCGACCAGCTCCTTGCCGGTTCCCGATTCTCCGGTGATCAGCACGCTGGAATCGGTGCGCGCAACTTTTTCCATGATGCGAAAGACCGACTCGATAGCGTCGCCCTTGCCGATGATGTTTTCGAAGCGATACTTCTCGCGCAGCTCGCGGCGCAGGAAATGGTTTTCCTTGAACAGCGCCTTGGCTTCGAGCGCGTGGCGCACCTGGTTCTTCAGATGATCGTTGGCGAACGGCTTGGTGATGTAATCGTAAGCGCCCTGTTGCAGCGCCTGCACGGCGGATTCGACGCTGGCGTAGGCGGTAACGATAATCGCCATCACCTCGCTGTCGACATCGCGCATTTTCTTGAGCACGTCGAGGCCGCTGCTGCCGCCGCTCAGATTCAGGTCGAGGATCGCGAGATCGATTTTCTCTTTTTCGAAAATCTGCCAGGCGACTTCGCCCGACGGCGCTTCGACGACTTCGTAGCCCTCGCCGCGCATCAGGTCGAGAATGATGGAACGCATCAGCGCCTCGTCTTCGACGACGAGCACGCGATAGCGGCGGCCGGTATCCGGCGAAAATGCGGTCTGTTCTGAAACCATGTGCCCCAGTCAAATGGGCGCAGTCAATTGGACGGTTGCTGCGCCTGCTGGGTCGGCGTGAGGCCGACCATATGCTGCATCGATTCCATCATCGGAAGCCCGATGATGACGCTGGTACCTTTGCCGACCTGGCTCTCGAGCTTTATCATCCCGCCATTGGCCATGATGATGCGCTGGCAGAGCGACAATCCGAGTCCGACGCCCGAGCCCGCAGGCTTGGTGGTGAAAAAGGGATCGAAAACGCGTTTGAGATGTTCCTTCGGAATGCCGATGCCGTTGTCGATGATACGGACCACGACGTAGCGCTGCTTCTCGCCATTTTTGGGCGGGTAGTTTTCCGTCACCACCTTGATGACGCCGCTTCCGCATTGGGTCGCGTCGGCAGCGTTGAAGAGCAAATTCAGCACGACCTGCTGAATCTCGTTGTTGTCGGCGTACACGAGGTTGAGATCGGGCGCGAGTGCCGGCTCGACGGTCACGTCGCTAAAACGCTTGTTGTAACTCGCGAGGCGCAGCGTTTCGGTGATGAGCTGATTGAGATCCACCGCCTTGCGCTGCGCGGTCGAGGGCCGCGCGAAGTTGAAAAGATCCTTCAGCGTGCCCGAGATGCGGGTGATCTGCGAAAGAATCGTATGCAGCGTGGTGCGCCGAGTGGAATCGTTTTCGCCTGACAGCAGCGACTGCACCAGCGAGGAAATCGATGCGAGCGGATTGTTAACCTCATGCGCGACGCCGGCGGCAAAGGTTCCCGCAGCGGCGAGGCGTTCGGCCTTCAACAACTCATCCATCATTTCCCGGCGATGCGTGACGTCGCGCAGAATCATATGGATGAAGCGCTGATTGCCGTAGGTGATGAGCGAGGAGTTCTCATCGAAGAAAAATGAACCGAGCGGCAGATCCAGGGTCTGGCCGGAACCGTTGCGCACCACATCGCGGAAATGCTCGAGGGTGCCGGCGCGCGCTTCTTCGGGTACGAAATCGGTAATCGGGCGACCGATGAGCGGCAGATGCTCTTCGCCGGGAAGCTTGCGATGCAGTCTTTCGGCCGCGGAATTCGCGCCCAGCACGACCAGTGTGTCGGCATCGATCTCATACATCGGATCGGGGGCGTGATTGATCAGATTGCGATATTTCTCCTCGGACGCGCGCAACGCCGCCTCGCGCGTTTCGATGTAGAACCACGACACCATCAGGCGCCGTTCGTCGATCGAGGCTACCGCGACATCGCGTAGCTGCTCGCCCTTTTTTCCGCGGGCGCTCGCGTAGATGTGCTTGAGGATGATCTGCTTGAGCGCGATGTGGATGGTGTTGAACTGCGATGGCTGCGCGCGTTGCAGCATCCCCTGCTGGCAATGCTTGCGCAGGTAGACATAGGTCTGGAGGTCGTTGGGATCGCGCAGATGATCGGTGAATCGAATCAGTGAATTGACCAGGTCGGGACTGGCCTCGCCGGGCTCGCGATTAACGGTCGGAAGGCCAAAAATTGCGCCGATAGCTTCTTCCCATTCGCACACGATCGCATCGAAATGCTGATCGATGATTTCGGCGACCTCGGCCCGCGCCTGGAGGCTCTCCGGGGCGTTACTGTAGATCGGGCCAAACAGGCCCTGCAGGAGCTGGTCAATTTTTTCGAGATGAAGCCGAATCGCGTCGAGCTCCTCGGGCGTGCCTTCCATCGAGGTATCGGATGGAACACGTTTGAGGGGAGTCTTGTTGGGATTGCAGCAGACACGAAGTCGGGATGATCTCATAGGGTTGCTCTTAGGGGTTGCTCTAGCCTGGAGAATATCAGCGTCGGCGCTGAACTGTTAGTACATATCTAATACTAAATTCGCAAATATCAAGGGTAGCATCTAGCAAAATGCCAAACTAGCTTCGGAAATGTCTCGCAGGTTGCGAGAGATGCGTCGCTACGCAGAGATTGCGGCAGGATGCCTCTCGTCGCAAAGCGTGCAGCCTCCCAACCCAATTCGGCTGACGATATCGCGCGATTCCCGGAAAAACGCAACATCGGCGCGGGGTTACCGATGGCATCCTTTTGGCTGATACGGCCTTTCCTCAGGAAAGGAATCGCCACTATGATCGACCTCGAGCCGCTTCGCTCGGTTACTCCGCACGGGAAGTTTTTCTCCCGCAAAGGCCAGAAATTTTTCCTCAAAGCGATGCGGCTGGAAGGCGTCAGCGCCACGCTGGACTTCGAAGCCAAGGTGAGACTGCTAGGCCGCCTCGATGAGCTGAAGCAGGTGCATACCACGGCGCTCATCCTGACCGAGGCGCAGTCGAACCCGATCCTCGACCTGGCAAGCACGGTCGGTCTTTATAGCATCGTGGAGCTGGAAATCGCGCCCGAGGAGATCATCGATCGGCGCAAGCTGGCCGAGGCGACCGCCCGCATCACGCATACGGTGAACATCCTCAATGGACGCCCTGGCCTCCTCGGCTTCCTCATCAATTGCCCGATCACGCAGGATATCCTCCGTGCCTACGGTTTGGAAAAAGTGCATCGTTCGCTGCGCGACGTCATCGAAATTATCAAGTCCCGCAATGCCTCGGCTCTGGTCGCGATCCGCCATCGTCCCGACACCCGCGCATTGACGATGCTCGAAGAAGATTTCATCTATGGCGATGTTCCCGCGCTCGCGCCGGTCGAGTTGCGTGACTATGTCGTTAGTTTACACAACCTCGCAGAAGCTCGACCGGTGGTAATCGAGTTCAGCCAAAGCTCGCCGGGGCAGGACGAGGCGGTTGCGGTGGCGTTCGGAACTGGAGCTGCGGGTGTGGTTGCGCCCCCCGTTCCTACCCCGGCGTCTCCCGATTTCACCGGCGCCATCATGATGAAGGCCTCCGAGCTGATGCCCTTTGTCACCCTCAATGGCACTTGCCCGCCGGCGCTCCCGAAGACGCCGATGGTCTCGGTCGTCATCTGTGCCTACAACGCCGAGCGCACGATGCTTCCATGCCTCGAATCGCTGCGGAAGCTCGATTACCCCAACTTCGAGGTCATCATCGTCGATGACGGCTCGCGCGACCGCACCGCCGAGATCTCGATGGACTTCCCCGAGTTCCGCCTCATCCGCCAGCCCAACAAGGGCCTCAGCGTCGCACGCAATGTCGGCCTCCATGCGGCGCGCGGGAACCTCATCGCCTACACCGATTCTGACTGCGTAGTTGACCCTCATTGGCTTACGTTGATGGTTCGCACGCTTACCGAGAAGAACTTCGACGGATGCGGCGGTCCTAATTATGCGCCTCATGAGGATGGCTGGGTCGAGGCATGTTGCGCCGCATCGCCGGGTGCTCCTTGTCACGTCCTCACCGCCGATGATGTCGCGGAGCATCTCGCCGGATGCAACATGGTCTTCACCAAGGCCGCGCTGCTGAAGGTCGGTGGCTTCGATCCGCAGTTCACCTCCGCCGGCGACGACGTCGACGTATGCTGGCGCATCTTGGATTCCGGCATGCGCCTCGGCTTCTGCCCGTCGGCGTTCGTGTGGCACTTCCGCCGCAACACCATCAAGGCTTACTACGGCCAGCAGCGCGGATACGGTCGCGCCGAGGCGATGCTCTACGCGCGCTATTCGGAGCGCTTCAACGTCCTGGGCCAGATCAAATGGCGCGGGACGATTCCCGGCCTCCTGCGCACGGTGCCCGGCGGCTCGCGCAAGAATATTTTCTGGGCGGCGGCGCGACCCGGAGTTCCTACGGTCCTGGATCCGGCGCTGAGCCTGATGAAGTTCCTGCCGCAGACACTGGAATGGACCCTGGCCGCGATGATGCTCGCGCTGGTTTCGTTCACCTTGCACATCACCATTATTCCCGCGCTGGCGATGCTGGCGCTCGGTCCAATCTGGGCGCTCTACTACGCATGGCACGCGCCGATCGAAAAATCTCACATCAGCTTTTCCGCGCGGATGCTGGTCGCGTACCTCGCGTACACCGGCCCCGTCATCCGCACGATCACGAGGTACAAGACCATGGCCAAAGCGCAAAAAAATCTCGGCGCTGAAACCGCGGTCCGTCAGCGCCCCACCATCCAATGGCTCAAGCGCACCGTGAAGCTCGCCTACTGGAACGAAGACTGGACGCCGCGCGATGTGCTCCTCGACCGCCTGTCGAAGTTCTTCGCCAAGTCCGGCCATCCGTCGACGATCGAATCCGGCTGGAAGGACTACGACCTCGAAGTGCGCCCCAGCCCATTCACCACCGTCGAAATCAAAACCGCCGACGAAGAGCATGAGCAGGGCAAGCTGAAGAACCACGTCGCCGCGCACATCCGAATGAGCCGCCTGAGCGCGATCGCGCTCGCGGTCGGCGCGACCTCAGCGATTGTGACCACCGCGCTCTCGATGCACCTGCTTTCAGTCGGCCTCAGCGGATTGACGCTGGTCTTCGCAGTATGCGTAATGGCGGCGATGGCCGAATCCGGCCGCCTCGCCTATCGCGCGGTGGAAGAATGCGCGACGGAGCTGAATCTGTTCCCGCTCGGCACGCTGATCAAACCTCGCTATGTGCTGGGGACCGCGACGGCGAATGGCGCGACGAAATCGGTCAGCGCGATGGACCTCGCGAGCGCCCCGAATCCTCCCGCAACCGAATAGCGCAGCTCCCGTAATCTCAAAATCCAAGCCCCCTCTCCTCGCGAGGGGGCTTTTCCTTTTGCCTTGACGGTAGGACTGGGGAAAACTGGATAAGGCGAGACTCGGAAATTCGCCAATGAGCGTATAGAGTGCAGAATTGTCTTCGTAAGTGGGGAGTGGATTGTGCGGAAGGATCAAGCCACACGTGTAGGTTCCGCCAGATCGCTGCCGGGTCCCGATGCACTCAGTTCCGGAGTTACCAGGCCGGATCCCTATTTTGTTTCCACCGACGGTGATTTCGTCCTCTACCATGGCGACGCTATCGAGCTTCTGCCGAAAATTGGAATTGAGTCGTCGGTCGATTTGATTTTGGCCGACCCTCCCTACTTTCTTTCTAACGGCGGCATTACCTGTCACGCGGGCAAAATGGTTTCTGTAAACAAAGGCGAGTGGGACCGGCTCGATTCGGTAAAACTCATGCATGAATTCAATCGGCTATGGCTGGACACCTGCAAGGCGATGTTACAGCCGCACGGCTCGATTTGGGTGTCAGGAACGCGGCACGTCATTTACTCGGTCGGCTTCGCGATGCAGGAACTGGGATTCAAGCTGCTGAATGAAATCACTTGGGAGAAGCCGAATCCGCCGCCAAATCTCAGTTGCCGTTATTTTACTCATTCCACTGAAACAATCGTCTGGGCGGCACGCGACAGCAAAAGCAAGCACAAATTTAACTACCAGCTAATGCGGGCGGAGGCAGGCGATCGTCAGATGAAGTCTGTATGGCGACTAACGGCGCCGGCCGCATCGGAAAAGGAGTTAGGATCTCACCCGACCCAGAAGCCGCTAGCGCTGCTGGATCGAATTATACTGGCGTCAACGGATGCGGGCGATTTGATTGTCGATCCCTTTGCCGGAAGCGGCACAACCGGAATATCTGCTTTGAGGAATGGCCGTCGATTTGTCGGAATCGACACCGATACGAATTTCCTTGATTTAGCTATCAAACGATATTCGCGGCAGAGCGCCCAAGCTAAACTTCTCTAATAGTTTCAATCATGCCGCGAGACACGCGAACCGGCGCAGTTTTGGAAAGCATCGTACTGCCCGCACTCGCTCAGGGAGGGTATAAGTACCGCAAGCAAGTGCTCGTCGGCGCTCGTCCCGGCGGGCGAGACCACAAGATAGATGTTCTTGCCGAAGACAAGACAGGCCACTCCTATCTAACATCAATGAAATGGCAACAAGTCGGTGGGACGGCCGAACAAAAGGTCCCCTTCGAGGTGATTTGTCTGATCGACATAATGGTCAGATAAGCCGACAAATTTGACGCCGCCTATTTGGTGCTCGGAGGGACCGGTTGGACATTGCGCGACTTTTACATAGCCGGCGGATTAGCTGACTACATAAAACATACCGAGCTGATCACCATTATCGACCTTGAACATTTCGTCGCGATGGCCAACAAAGGAAAACTGTGACATTGCGCCGGCGGCGAGGCTTCGAAGCTCGGTCCAGCCTACGAATCAATCGCCGTCGAGCAGTTTGTGGATGCTTTCGAGGTCGCGGCGGACTTCGGCCAAGGCGCGACGCGCATCGCTATTCGATGATGCCGGTGCCTTAGACGCAGGCTCCGAGGTTTTCGCCGACGCGCTCTCGATGTTCGATGGATCGATGCCGTTTTCGCGGATATACTTGTTCGCCCCCGCAATCGTGAAACCTTCCTGATGCAGCAGGCGCTTGATCAGCTTCAACGTTTCGATGTCGCGGGGCTGGTAAAAGCGATGCTTCGAGCGCGCATGTTTCGGCTTCAGGATCTGGAACTGGGTTTCCCAAAAGCGCAGCACATAGGCCTCGACGCCGATGACCTTGGCAGCCTCGCCAATCTTCAGGCCGCGATCGTCGCCAGATGCACCAAGTGATGAATTGGCGGACGCGGCCTTGGGCTTTTTGGGTTCGGTCTTGTCTGCTCGGCGGCTGCTTCGATTCATGAGCGCGGCTTCTTGCCGTTGTTGTTGACCAGCTCTTTGAGGACCTCGCTGGCCTTGAACGACAGTACGCGCCGCGACTCGATGGTAATCGGTTCCCCGGTCTGAGGATTGCGGCCGCGGCGCGACCTCTTATGGTTTACCATAAAGGTGCCGAAGCCCGAAATCTTGACCTTGCCGCCGGCGCACAAACCATCGCGAATGATCGCGAAAACCTCTTCGACGACCGCTCCGGCTTCCTTTTTGGAATAGCCCACCCGCTCGTAGATCAAGTCTACGAGTTCGGCTTTGGTCATGCTCCGCGGCGTACTTGGCCCCACTCCGACCGCCGTTATGAGCACACCTACATTTACTGCCTCAGCTCCGCCCCCAATCTCGCCCTCGCCGCTTCGACCAAGGCTGCGTGAACGCGATTAACCTCCTCATCTGTAAGCGTGCGATCCTTTGCCCTGTATGTGAGAGCCAGGGCGATACTCTTTTTCCCCGAAGCAACAGACTGTCCCTCGTACACATCGAACACGGTCACGTCCTCGAGCATCTCGCTGCCGAGCTCGCGAATCGCGTTTACCACCGCGGCGGCCGGAAACTCACGGTCAATGACTAAAGCAAGATCGCGCCGCACTGCCGGAAAACGTGGCGGCGGCTCGATGCTCCCGCGCGGCGTGAAACCATAGGCTTTGAGTTTTTCCAAGTCAAGTTCGGACACCACACATGGTTCATTCAGGTCGCGCTCCATCGCCTCGCGCGGATGCATCTCGCCGAGGTAACCGAGCACGGCGCCGTCGAGCACGACCTTCGCGGCGCGGCCGGGATGGAGAAACTTCAGCTCGCCGTCGGCCGGCGGAACATAGCTGACGCGCGCGCCGATGCCCAATCCGCCGAGGAAAACTTCCAGCACACCCTTCAACGTGAAGAAGCTGGCCTTGATGGCGGGCTTGCCGACCTCCGCCATCGCGTAGTCGCCGTAGCTCAGCGCCGCCAGCGCGACACGTTCCACGGGTGCGCCGGCTTCGAGCGAGTAAACTTTCGCAATTTCAAAAGCGTGAAAATTCGGTGCCTGCCGATTGAGGTTGAAGCGCAACGCCTCGATGAGTGCGGGAACCAGCGAGCGGCGCATCTGGCGAAGCTCCTCGGCGAGCGGATTCTGCACCCGGACCGGCTCCCCGGTCGCGATGCCGGCGAATTTGTCGTTGTCGGCGATGGTAGCGAACGCGAGGGTATCCATCTCGGTGAAGCCGGCGCCCTGCACGATCTCGCGCGCGCCGCGGAAGAATTCGCGTTCACGATTCGGTGGCGCATATGCAAACCGACGCGCCGGAAGCTCCGCGGGAATGTCTTCGAGGCCGGTCAGCCGCGCGACCTCCTCGGCGAGATCGGCGGGTTCATTCAGATCGGATCGATACGGTGGCGGCACTACGCTCAGAAGATTTTTTCCTTGCGCGCTTTTCTTGACCGTCGCGCCGAGTGCTAGCAGGCGGCGGCGCACTTCGGGCGCGGGAATCTCGACGCCGAGCAGCGCCGCGAGTTTTTTCGGATCGAGGGTAATCTCGCGCGGCGGAGCGGGACGAACATCGTAGTCGACGATGGGGCCATCCTCGCGGGCGTTCGCGATTTGACGCAGCAGCTCTGCGACGCGAAACAACGCGGCGACCTGTCCCATCCGATCGACGCTGCGCTCGAAGCGATAGCTCGCCTCGCTGCGAAGACCGAGGCGGCGCGCGGTGCGCGCGATCGTCATTGGCTCGAAGTAGGCGCTCTCGAGGAGCACCGTGGTGGTCGCCTCGCTGACCTCGGAATTCTGCCCGCCCATGATGCCGGCGATGGCGAGCGGCTTTTGCGCATCGGCAATCAGCAGATCATCGGGTTCGAGCACGCGCTTCTCGTTATCGAGGGTGATGAATTCGCGATCGCTGCCGGCGCGCCGTACGACAATCTTGCCTCCGGCGATCTTGGTCAGGTCGAAGGCATGGAGCGGCTGGCCGAGTTCCAGCATCACATAGTTGGTCGCGTCGACGACGTTATTAATCGAGCGCGTGCCACACAGTTCGAGGCGACGCTTCAACCACGAAGGCGACGGACCAATCTTGATGCCCGTCATCTTGAGTGCGGCGTAGCGCGGACACAAATCAGGTGCAGCCATCTCGACACTAAACCCCGCGTTGGCTCCGGAAGCGCCGTCGCGCCGATCGATCTTGATCGTGCGCAGGTGCGGAAGGGTGAGCCGGACGTCGAACAGCGCGGAGACCTCGCGCGCGAGGCCGAGGATAGACAGGCAGTCGCCGCGGTTCGCGAGCACCGCGACATCGAACACGGTTTCATCGAGGCCGAGGTAATCGGCGAGCGGCGCGCCGAGGGGCGCATCGAGCGGCAGCGAGAGGATTCCCGCGTGCTCGGTGGAAAGTCCCAGCTCGCGCTCCGAGCAAAGCATGCCCTCGGAACGGACGCCGCGAATCACCGCGGCCTGCAGCGGAGGCTCCTTGCCGAGACGCGCGCCGACCCGAGCCAGCGCGGCCGTCATCCCCGCCTGAACATTGGGCGCGCCGCATACAATGGAAAGTTTCTCGGCGCCGCTGTCGACCTGGCACAGATGAAGCCGGTCGGCATTCGGATGCTTCTGGACATCGAGCACACGCGCGATGGTGACGCCCTCGAAGCTCGGCGCCAGCCGCTCGATATTTTCGACTTCGAGGCCAGCGACGCTCAGCCGGCGCGAGATTTCCTCGACGCTCGCATCGGTAGTGACGAACTCGCGCAACCACTTAAGCGGAAGTTTCATTGCGCGCCTCCACTGAGGGTCGGGAACTGGTTGAGGAAGCGGATGTCATTTTCGATGAACAGGCGCATGTCGTTGACGCCGAGTTTCAACAGCGCAGGACGCTCGACACCGAAGCCGAACGCAAAGCCCTGGTATGCCTCGGGATCGAGTTTGACCGCGCGCAGCACGTTGGGATGAATCATTCCGGCGCCGAGGATCTCCGTCCAGCCGGTATGTTTACACACGCGGCAGCCGGCGCCCTTGCACAGGATGCAGCTCATGTCGACCTCGACGCTGGGCTCGGTGAAGGGAAAGTAACTAGAGCGAAACCGCACCGCGACGTCGGACCCAAACAACGCGCGGATGAAGTTGGTGAGGACTCCCTTAAGGTGCGCCATCGTAACTTTGCCGGTCACGTCCACCATGAAGCCTTCGATTTGAGTGAACATCGGAAGTCCTCGCACCGAGACCTCATCGCGCCGATAGCATCGTCCCGGGCAAACCACCGCGAGTGGCGGCTTGCGCTTCTCCATCACGCGCACCTGGCCATTGGAAGTATGCGAACGGAGCAGCAAGCCGCCATCGACGGTGAAAGTGTCTTGCATCTCGCGCGCGGGATGGTCAGGCGGAAAGTTGAGCGCCTGGAAATTGTGGAAGTCGTCCTCGATGTCCTGGGTCATCTCGATTTCGAAACCCATCGAAACGAAGATATCGAGCATGCGCTCGCGCATCTGCGTCACCGGATGGATGCGGCCGCGAGGAATGCGCATGCCGGGCAGGGTCACATCGAGCCGCGCCTCCGAGAGCGAGCGCTCCAGATCGGCGTGCTTGAGGACCTCCTTGAGATGATCGATGCGCTCCTCGACCTCGCGCTTGATCTGGTTGATGAGCTGCCCCATCGCGGGGCGCTCTTCATTGGGGACGTTGCGCATCCCGCGCATGATCTCGGTCAGCTCGCCGGAGCGGCCGAGGACGCGGACGCGGACCGCCTCGATTTGCTCATCGGTGGCGCGGTCGGTCAGCTCCGTCATCGCGCGGGTTTTGATTTCTTCGAGTTGTTGTCGCACTTGGGCATCTCCCAGACGGTCGTGGTGCTCGAAGCACCCTCACCCGATTCTCGCTACGAATCGTAGCGTGAATCGTCCTCTCCCAAGGTGCGACCTCGCAGGCTCGGTCGCGGGAGAGTGCTATGATGACCGGCTTCGCCGATCTACAAACAAAAAACCATGTGGCATCGATGCCACATGGTTTCAAGGTGCGTATCCGAGGATGTGTTGGCTCAGGCCGCTTCTTTCAGGCCGAGCGCATCCTTCGCGATGCGCACCAGCTCGGTAAACAAACTATCGCGCTCCAGCGCCAGCGCCGCGAGGATTTTCCGATCGACCTCGACGCCCGCCTTGTTCAACCCATCGATGAAGCGGCTGTAGGACATGCCGAACTCGCGAGTCATCGCGTTGATGCGCGCAATCCAGAGCGTGCGGTATTCGCGCTTGTTTACCTTGCGATCGCGATACGCATAGGTCAGGCCCTTTTCGAAAGTGTTGCGGGCCTGCTTATAAAGTCCACGTCCTCCGACGAAACCGGAGGCGAATTCGAGCTGTCGTTTATGACGGCGGCGGGTTTTGGGTCCGCCTTTTGCGCGAGGCATCGGTCGTATTCCTTATTTCTGGATTTGCAGTCGAAAGTATATGTGATGTTACACGTAGGGGATCAACACCTTGATCTTGTAGCCCTGCACGTCGGTACAGATGTTGGGCTGACGCAAATGGCGTTTCTGCTTGCGATTCTTCGCCCATGCGTGATGGCGAGCGTAGGCCTTCTTGTGTTTGACCTTACCGCTGCCGGTAACCCGAAAGCGCTTTGCGGCAGCGCGATTTGTCTTCATCTTGGGCATGATGCGGCCCGCCTTTCTTAACAATTTCTATCGAAATAAGTTTCTATCGCGGCGTCAGCAGGACCGACATGTTGCGACCTTCCATTCGTGGGAGGCTCTCGGGCGCCGCAACATCCGTCACCGCCAGAATGATCTTATCCATCAGAGCACGTCCGAGTTCCGGATGGGTAATCTCACGTCCGCGAAATGAAACCGACAACTTAACACGGTTGCCTTCCTCAACAAAGCGCCTGATGTGCTTTACTTTGAAGTCCACATCATGGGTATCGGTGCGCGCGCCAATCTTCACTTCCTTGACGGTGCTGGCAGTCGACCCCTTCTTGGAGTCGTGGGCCTTCTTCTTCAGCGCATAGCGATACTTGTCGAAGTCGGTAATGCGGCATACCGGCGGCGTCGCGTTGGAGGAAACCTCCACCAGGTCCAGGCCCTTGGATTCCGCCACGCGGATTGCCTCGCGCAGGCCTAAGATGCCGACCTGCGAGCCATCGACATCGATGACGCGGACTTCCGCTGCGCGGATCTGCTGGTTGACCTTGATCGCCGGTTCTCGGGATGGCGGGGTTCTGAAATCTCGACGAATAACGCACCTCCTGCGGCTATCGCCGCGTCGTAAATCTAATCATGCCGGGAGCGGCTCAGCCTTGAGCCGTTCCATCAAAGCGTCGATGGACATCGATTCGTTCTTGTTGCCGCGCAGCAATCGCACCGAAACCGAGCGCGCTTCGGCCTCGCGCTCGCCGACCACGATCATGAACGGGATTTTCTGCAGCTCGGCGTCGCGCACCTTGAAGCCTAACTTCTCATTGCGAATGTCTGCCGCGGCGCGATAGCCGGCTTTTTTCAGCGAGAAGGTCAGCTCGTTGGCATACGTCTCGACCTTTTCGCTGAGCGAGAGCACCCGCACCTGTTCCGGCGCGAGCCAAAACGGCAGCACTCCGCCGGTATGCTCGATGAGCACGCCGATGAAGCGCTCCAGTGACCCGAGAATCGCGCGATGGATCACCACCGGGCGCTCCTCGGCGCCGGAGCTGGCTGTGTAAGTGAGCCCGAAACGTTCCCGTGCGGCGTAGTCGAGCTGGATGGTCGCGACCTGCCACTTACGCTTGAGCGCGTCGGGCACGTAAATCTCGATCTTGGGTCCGTAGAATGCGCCCTCACCCGGGTTGATTTCCCATTTGTAGCCGTTGCGGGTGAGCGAGTTGCCGAGCCTGGCCTCGTTCGCGCGCCATTGCTCCTCGGTGCCCATATGCTGTTCGGGCATCGTCGCAACTTTGAACTCGACCTGCTCGAAGCCGAGCGAGGTGTACACGTCGTGAACCATGCGCAGGTTCAAGTCCACCTCGGATTCGATTTGGTCCTCGGTGCAGTAAACATGGGCGTCGTCCTGGACCAGCGAGCGCACCCGATCCAGCCCATGCAGCGTGCCGGAGCGCTCATTGCGATGGAGCCGGCCAAAATCCGCGAAGCGAATCGGCAACTCGCGATACGAGCGCTTCTCCGAGCGATACATGATGTGATGCGCGGGGCAGTTCATCGGCTTGACGCCGTAACCGACGCGCCATCCTTCAGGACTGGTGTCGACGAGGTTACCCTGATCGGCTTCTGGGTCGGGCGTCAGGAACATATTTTCGCGAAAGAATTCCCAATGTCCGGAAGTATTGAACAGCTCGTTGCGGAAAATTTGCGGCGAGATGACCTCGGTAAATCCGTAGCGCGCATAGAGGCGGCGCACGTAGGCAACCAGCTCATTGTAAATCGTCGCGCCGCGCGGGAGGAAAAACGGACTGCCCGGCGAGATCGCATCGAAGAAAAACAGCCCCATCTCGCGCCCGAGCTTGCGATGGTCCCGCTGCTTCGCCAGCTCCACCATCTTCAAATGCTCTTCAAGCGCGTCCTTGTTCGGGAACGAGGTGCCATAGATGCGGCTGAGCATCGCGTTGTGTTCATCACCGCGCCAATACGCACCCGCCACGCTGGTCAGCTTGAACGCCTTGATGTAGCCGGTCGAAGGAACGTGCGGTCCGCGACATAGGTCCATCCACTCGCCCTGGCTGTAAATGGAAACGGGGTCCTCCGGAATCCCCTCGATGATCTCGACTTTGTACTTCTCGCCCATCGCGCGGAATTTCTCGATGGCCTCGGCCTTCGACATCATCGTGCGATAGACGCGCAAATCGGCCTTCGCGAACTCCTTCATCTTAGCTTCGATCTTCGGCAGATCGTCGACCGTGAAGGGGGACTTGGGCGCGAAGTCGTAAAAGAATCCGTCCTCGATGACCGGGCCGATGGTGACCTCGGTGCCGGGATAGAGCGCCTGCACCGCCATCGCCATGAGATGGGCGGTTGAGTGGCGCAACACCTCGATGCCGTCGGCGCTGTCGGTGAGGATCGGCTCGATCGCCGCATCAGTCTCGAGCGGGAGGCTGAGATCGACTACCTTGCCGTCGAGCTTCGCCGCGACGATATCGCGAATTTTGCGGGGACCATCGAGGAGAACATCGCGAATGCGCGTGCCTCGTTCGACAGAGCGGCCGGCTCCATCCACAGTTACCGTGATCTGGGAACTCATTTAGAGGGCGCGTATCGCATCGATGGAATACTGATGTAGCGGCTCAAAGTGGCCTCATCATACAACAAACGCGGGCCCGATGCCCCTGCAATGAACGGCAAATTCACGAACAAGTTGTAGCGAAAAAAGGGGGGAAGGTGGTAGGCACGGGCGGGATTGAACCGCCGACCCCTTCCGTGTCAGGGAAGTGCTCTCCCGCTGAGCTACGTGCCTGTGGGTGCGAGTGTCGAACCGCGTATTGAAGCAGAAAAACCAAGCAGCCCCAAGCGGTAACAAAATTCATCAAGGGGGGCAACGGCATCCGATGTTGTCAGAGCGCGCATCTGCTAAGCTCCGCCGCCATAGACGATGGATCGCGAGCGGATAATCCAGGTTTTCTTCTTCGGCTTTTTGGCCCTGATGGCCTACGAGCTGTACGAGCTGCTCGCTCCCTTCCTGATGCCGATTGCGTGGGCGATCTTGCTCGCCTTCATGGTTCATCCGGTGCAACTCGAACTTCGCAAATACGTCGCGAGCCGTACCCTGACCGCGGTCATCATCACGATTGTGGTGGCGACCGGCGTGATCCTGCCCGCGATATGGCTTTCGGAACGGCTCGTCATCGAGGCGCAGGCGCTTTATATCCAGGCCAACGAGTTCGTGAAGAACGGCGGCGTCAAGGAGATGAACGCCTGGATTCAGAATCCACCCTACTTCGGATGGTTGGTGAAGAGATTCACCGGCGGACGGCGATTTGACCTCAACACCGAGGTGCCGAAGTTTTTCGTCCAAGGCGCGCAGGGCACCAGCGAATACCTCATCAGGAATCTCACCGGCGTCGCAAAAAATCTCGTCTCGTTGGTGATCGATTTCAGCATCGTGCTGATGATCTTTTTCTACTTACTGCGCGATGGCGAGGACTACTACAAATCGCTGCGCGAGCTGACGCCGCTGCACGATGATGACAAGGCCCAGGTATATGACACCCTGACCTCGACGCTGTCGGCGGTGATGCGTGGTCTGCTACTGACGGCGCTTATCCAAGGGGTCGCGATTGGACTCGGCCTGCTCGTTAGCGGCGTTCCCTATTGGGCATTCCTTGCGGTTGCGTCTGCGGCATGCGGGCTGTTGCCGTTCGGCGGTACCGCCATCGTATGGGTTCCGGCGGTGCTTTACCTCGGCTACTTCAGCGGTTGGACGATCGCGATCGTGCTCACCATATGGTGCCTCATCTGGATCGCGCTCATCGACAACTTCATCAAGCCGTTGGCGATGCGCCACGGCACCGGGCTTCCGACCATCGCGCTGTTTTTCGGACTGGCCGGCGGTCTCGAAGCCTACGGGCCGATCGGGATCTTCGCCGGCCCGGCGATCATCTCGGTGTTCGCGTCGCTACTGCACGTATATCGCGAGACCTACGCGCGCGGGCGCAAACCTCCGTCGCGTCGCGTCCATCGCGGCGACTAATACCGGATGGACGCGCGCTCAATGACGAAGCTGGTTCCCTAGTAATTCTGAGGAATGGTGCTTCCGGAGGTCTTGTTGCCGGAGGTTTCCGGACCGCGGCAGGCGGCAACTTCGCTTTCCTTGGCGCCGAGATCACTGGCAATCTGTGCGTCGGTCTTTCCCGCCGCCTGTTGGGTCTTCACGAGATTGCAATCGACCGGGGCGTTATTGGCGGAAAACATGCTACATCCCGCGACGCCCAACAACATTAACGCGGCCAAGGGAGCGATTTTATTTGCTACTTTTTGCATCGAACTATTCATTCCTTTTGTTGTGTCCGAATTCGCGGGGACGATAGCCCTTAGTATCAAGGTTGGCAATACGAAGGACGTCTTGACGGGCGCCGGATGTTCAATCCATTCCGTACTTGCGGCGCTTGCGCCATAGAGTCGCGACGTTGATGCCGAGCATGTCGGCCGCTTCCTCCAGCGTCACCGCCTGCTCCAGCACTAACTGGATGTGGCGGCGTTCGAGGTCTTCCAGCGTCAGACCCTGATCCTCGCGTCGCGAAGTCGCCAGCACCTTGTCTGGCAGATCACTGAGCGTGATGGTGTCGCCGCGGCTCAGTACCACCGCGCGTTCGATAAGATTCTTCAGCTCGCGGATGTTGCCCGGCCACGCATACCCGGACAGCGCGCCGCGTGCCTCGTCGGCGAGTTTAAGCGCTGGCCGATGATGCATCTCCGCCGAGCGCTCGATGAAATATTCCGCCAGCGGAACGATCTCGCCGGGGCGATCGCGCAGCGGCGGCACCCGGATCTCGATCACATTGAGGCGATAATACAGGTCCTCGCGGAAGCGCTTTTCGCGTACGAACTGTTCGAGGTTCTGGTTGGTCGCCGCGATGATGCGCGCGTTGATCTCGATCGTGTCCGCGCCGCCGACGCGCTCGAAGGTCTTTTCCTGCAGGAAGCGCAGCAGCTTGACCTGCAACAAGAGGGGCAAATCGCCAATCTCGTCGAGGAAGACCGTGCCTCCCTCAGCCGCTTCCAACCGCCCCGGCTTATCCTTGATGGCGCCGGTGAACGATCCACGCACGTGTCCGAACAGCTCGCTTTCGAGCAGATGCTCACTCAGCGTGGTGCATGCGACCTCGACGAAGGGACCATCTTTGCGCGGACTGAGGCGATGGATGTACGCCGCCAGCATACTTTTTCCGGTGCCGCTTTCGCCGGTGAGCAGTACGGTCGCATCGCTATTGGAAACCTGTGCCGCGAGTTCCGCGAGCTTCCGGCTTTGTGGTCCCAGCATCAGCAGCGGCAGCGGTTGCGATAGACGCTCGAGGCGGGTGCGGAGCGAACGATTTTCGGCGCGAAGACTTTGCAGCTCGAGGGCGCGCGCGACCACGCGGCGGATATGCTCAGTGGTGAAAGGCTTGGGAATGTAGTCGTAGGCGCCATGGCGCATCGCCTCGACTGCGTCGGCAATCGAGGCAAACGCCGTCATCATGATCACCGGCAGCGATGGATTGAGGCGCTTCAGCTCCGTCAGCAGCCCGAAGCCGTTCATTCCCGCCATCCGCACGTCGCTCAGCACCACATCCGCGGTCGATTCGGGAAACAGCTTCAGCGCCTGCTCTGCGCTATCAGCTTCGGTGACGTGATGCCCGGCGGTGTCGAGGGTCGCCGCCACCATGCGCCGGATGTTGCGATCGTCATCGACGACCAGGATGTTAGCCAATCGCTTCCTCCCGCACCGGAATATCCACCGTGAAAGTGGTTCCGTGCCCGAGCTCACTGCGCGCGAAGATTCTGCCGTTATGCGCCTCGACGATTTCCTTCGCGATGTACAAGCCCAAACCGGCCGAGCCGACGTGCGCGGCATCATCGGGAAATTGCGCGAACGGCTCGAAGATGCGCGGCAGAATATCGGGCGCGATACCCGGCCCGCTATCGCTCACGATGGTGCGCGCGACGTTTCCCTCGCGCCGAATTTCCATTCGGATGGTCCCGCCTTCGGGCGTGTAGCGCAATGCGTTGCCGACCAGGTTGGTGACGACCCACGGCAATTTGATCGGGTCACCCCAAATCGGAATCGGGCGATCCTCTGATGAAATAATTTCGAAGCTGATTCTTTTTTCCCGCGCCTGGATGGCGAGCGGGCGGCACGCTTCGCGCACGGTTTTGTCGAGCATGATGGCGCGGCGCTCGACCCCGATTCGCGCCGAGCTTTTCCGCGAAGCATCGAGGAGATCGGTCGAGATCGCATTGAGCCGCGCGACATCCTGATGGATGGTGTCGAGGATCTCACGCTGGCGCGACGCCACCTCGGGTGGAATCGCTTCGGTAAGCAACTCGGCGCCGATGGTCAGCGACGTAAGCGGCGTCTTCAGCTCATGCGACAGCGTGGCGATCAAATTGGTGCGGCTCTTTTCCTGATCGCGCACGTAAGTCACATCTTGCAGCAGCACGATGGTTCCCAGCCGCTCACCATTGGGACCCATCCACGGGAGGTTGCGGCTCAGATAGCTGTGATCGCGACCGCGCAGGAACAATTTGAACTCGGTGCTGTCATTGCCGGCGCTATCGGCGCCTTCCTGGGTTGCGGCGAGCAGCTTCGCGACATGAATATTGCGCGAGGAAACTTCTTCAAGACGTTTGCCTTCCACTTCGTTCGGATCGAGGTCGAGGATCGCGCACGCGACCTCATTCATATGAACCACGGCATGGTTCTGTTCGAGCACGATCAGACCATCCTCGACGCTTTCGATTATAGCGTCGGTCTTGGAGCGCTCGTGGTCGAGTTCGGAAAGCCGTGACTCGTAAGCGCTGAGTTTTTCGCGTTCGAGGGTTTCAAATCGTTGCAGAATCCGTCGCAGTTCCGGCGCGACCGGTGTATCGGAATCCTCTTGCGATGACTTCGAAGGCTTCAGGGAGTCGAGCATCCGTTCAATCGAACGAAGCGAGGAGCGTCGGCCGGCATAAAAAGCCACAGACGACACAATCAACAGAATGATGAGGAGCGCGATGTTCAATCACTTGTGCGCATGACTTAGGTCATTGCGCGAAGCTTCGTATTGTAGCCCTTCTGGGCGGACATGTAACAAGTGTTGGCGTGCGGAGAAGAAGGTTCCGATCACCTTGAGATTGCAAAATGCACGAGTAACCGTCGAGCGAGTGCATGCGATTTGCACGGCACTGATTAAATTTACATTGCTAAATCGAGGAAATCTGCACGGCTCGAAGCTTGCGTTCTGCATGCTAGGTCTTGGGGAGGAAATTTTGCCTCACCCTGGGGAGTCCTACTCAGTTGGCATCACATCTTAGAGCGGTCCGTAAGCATCCGGAACCGATTCCGGAACAACCTCATCAACCTTCGCCCGCCTTTGGAAAACAAACCAAGGCGATCGTCGTCACCAGCGGGATGCTGGTGTTCATCTCATTCTGGCGCGCTTCCGCGATCGTGCTATGCGATCTGGCCTCGACCGCCTATTACATCGGCGGCATCGTCGAGCAAGCCATCGGCAAATCGGCGCCCTACTTCATCCTCGCCGTGATGCTGTTCTCGTATCTGATGCGCGCGGTCTACGTCGAGTCGTGCTCGATGTTCACTCGCGGCGGCGTCTATCGCGTCGTCAAAGAGGCGATGGGATCGACCCTCGCGAAGTTGTCGGTCTCAGCGCTGATGTTCGATTACATCCTGACCGGACCCACCAGCGGTGTCTCGGCGGGACAATATATTGCCGGTCTCGCCAATGAATTGCTGAAAGTGCTGCACACGCCGTTTGCCCTGCCACCCGATTTGACCGCGGCGGTGTTAGCTATCGCGATCACAGTCTACTTCTGGTGGCAAAACACCCTCGGCATCGAGGAGTCCTCGAGCAAGGCCATCGCCATCATGCAGGTGACCACCGTGATGGCGGTTACCATGATCATATGGTGCGGGATCACGCTGATGGTGAAAGGCGGTCATCTGCCGCCGTTCGTGCCCTCGTTCAACAAAGAATCTTTGGGATGGCTGAATCACCTGCCATCGGCGCACGCATTCGGCGCGCTCGGAATTGTGATTGCGTTCGGTCATTCGATCCTCGCGATGTCGGGGGAGGAATCGCTCGCACAGATCAATCGCGAAATCGAAGCGCCGAAGCTCAAGAACCTCCTGCGCACCGGCTTCATCATTTTCATATACAGCCTGCTGCTGACCTCGCTGGTGTCGTTCTTCGCCGTCATGATCATCCCGGACAGCGTCAGGATGGCGCAGTATAGCGACAACCTGATTGGCGGGCTGGCGATGTTTGTGGTCGGGCCGCTCTGGGCGCGCATCGCACTGCGCGCGTTCGTGGTGCTGGTCGGCTTCCTGATACTCGCCGGTGCGGTGAACACCTCGATCGTCGGCTCGGTCGGCGTGCTGACCCGCGTCGCCGAAGACGGCGTGCTACTCGATTGGTTTCGCCATCCGCACAAGCGCTTCGGCACCAACTATCGCATCGTTAACCTGGTCGCCGGCCTGCAGATCGCGACCATCATTCTGTCCCGCGGCGATATGTATGTGCTCGGCGAGGCGTACGCGTTCGGTGTCATCTGGAGTTTCGTATTCAAGACGTTGTCGGTGATCGTGCTGCGCTACAAAGCGAGCTACCACCGGCTGTGGAGGATGCCGGGCAACCTCAGCTTCTTCCGCCCCGGCGGCACTGATTTACCCGTCGGCCTGATCGTGACGTTCCTGGTGCTGCTCGCGACCGCATCGGTGAATCTTTTCACCAAGGAAGTCGCGACCATTTCGGGAATCATCTTCACCCTGGGATTCTTTGTGATCTTTTCCGTCTCCCAACGCATCCAAGGCGACGTCGAGCATGCGTATGGGGAGGAGCCTGAGAAGTTCAACCTGGAACTGGTAGATGAGAGTGAGTTGGTACCGGAGAAGCTCGGACTCAACGGCGGCGAAAAGAAAATCATCGCGATTCGCGATCCCAACAACCTGACGCACCTGCATCGATATCTCGCGGATCCGGACAATGCCGCGCTAATTGCGCTGACGGTACGCCTCGAAAAGGGGCTCGCGTCGAGCGACGGCGGTCAGGTGTTCAATGATGCCGAAGAAAAACTTTTCAGCCGCGTGGTAAAAGTATGCGAGGACCATGGGCGCAAGGTCGCGCCATTGGTCATCGTATCGAATGACCAGGTGCACGCCATCGCTCGTGCCGCATACCAGCTTCGCGCCACTGAAGTCGTGATGGGCGTGTCAGCACGCTTCCATCCTGATGTGCAGTTGGAAAATTTCGCGATGCATTGGGGCACGCTCGCGGGCGAAGACCAGCACGTCAAAGTGCGGGTGCTATCGGAGCACGACGATATCCGCGCCGACGTCTAATCGAATGCGGATGGGTCAGATTTAGTGCAGATCGTGCAGGTAGACGCGAAGATTGGAGAGCGCGTAACCACTGGGCATGGTCTGCTCGTTTTCGGGATCCCAGTTCTTGAGTTCGGTTTCCCAGCCTTGGAGGCGTCGACGACCTGATTCCTCCAGTTCCTGCATGTATTTGCAACGATAAACCCAGTCCACCGCTGCAAGTCCGGTTAGTTTGCTCATGTTTCAGAGACGATTCGGGTTCCCGCGCAATTCACCTCGACGCTAGCGTATCAGGCGGTGCCTTGGGACAAATCGCGATTGCGGCTATGATGTCTTGTCCGGAGCCACCAAATGATCGCAATCGTCGACTATAAGGCGGGAAATCTAACCAGCGTGGCGGGCGCCCTGGCGCATCTCGGGCATTTATGCGAAATCACCGATCGCCCCGAAAAGGTGCGTGCCGCTGATCGCGTGATTCTGCCCGGAGTCGGCGCGGCCGGCGCGACGATGGAAAACCTTCACGCGCTCGGTCTCGATGATTGCCTTCGCAACGATGTCGCGAAAGCGGGTCGGCCGTTCCTCGGCATCTGCATCGGAATCCAGGTGCTGTTCGATCGCAGCGACGAGGACGGCGGCGTCGATTGCCTCGGCATCGTGCCCGGCAGCGTCGTGAAATTTCCCAGCTCCATCGATGGGCGTCCGCTCAAGGTTCCACAGATTGGATGGAACCGCGTCCACCAGGAAAAGCCGCATCCGATTTTCGCCGGCGTCCCCGATAACTCGCACTTTTATTTTGTGAACAGCTACTATGCGGTTACCGATAAATCGGTCGTCATCGGCACTTCCGATTATGGAGTTCCATTCACCGCGGCGATCGCGCGCGACAATGTCATCGCGACGCAGTTCCATCTCGAAAAATCCGGCACCGCCGGTCTTCGGATGCTGGATAATTTCTGCCGGATGAAATTTTAATGCTCGCCAAGCGAATCATCCCGTGCCTCGACGTGCGCGACGGCAAGGTCACCAAGGGCGTGAAGTTTCTCGCCAACGTCGATGTCGGCGATCCGGTCGCGATGGCGCGCTACTACTATGAGCAGGGCGCGGACGAGCTCGTTTTTTACGACATCACCGCCTCGAACGAACGGCGCGGCATCATGCTCGAAGTGGTGAGCGCGGTCGCGAAGGAAATTTTCATCCCGTTCAGCGTTGGGGGCGGGCTGCGCACCCTCGAAGATATGCGCGCGGTGCTGCTCGCGGGCGCGGAAAAAGTTTCCATCGATTCCGGCGCGGTGCGAAATCCGGAAATCATCACTCAAGGCTCGAAGGCGTTCGGCGCGCAATGCATCGTGCTCTCGATGCAGATTAAGCAGACCGGCAAGCGCGCCGAAATTCCCAGCGGTTACGAGGTCGTGATCGATGGCGGCCGCACTCCCACCGGCCTCGATGCGATCGCGTGGTCGCGCGACGGCGAACGGCGCGGCGCAGGCGAGTTGTGCATCAACTCCATCGATCGCGACGGCACCAAGGAAGGCTACGACCTCGAAATCACGCGCGCGATCAGCGAGGCCGTCTCGATTCCAGTCATCGCTTCCGGTGGTGCAGGCGAACCCGCGCATCTGCGTGACGCTTTCACGCGCGGCGCCGCGGATGCCGCCATCGTCGCATCCATCGTGCACTACGGAGAACATCCGATTCCCGACTTGAAGCGCTATCTGCGCAACTGCGGCATCGAAATTCGTGACGCCGTCAACCTGGAGGAGAGCGCCGCGTGAAGATCGCCATTGTCGTTGCCGATTTCAATTCCGAAGTCACCACGCCGATGTTGCGCCGCGCCATCGCGCACGCCACCGCGCTCAAGGCCGAGATCACCCACACCGTGCACGTGTTCGGAATCTACGATATGCCGACCATCGTGAAGCGGCTGCTCCAGCGATGGGACGTCGATGGGGTGGTGATGATCGGCGCGGTCATCAAGGGCGAGACGCTGCACGACGAAGTAATCGCGCATGCGATCGCGAACATCGCCGCCAAGCTGGCGGTGCAGTTCGACAAGCCGGTCGGCCTCGGCATTACGGGGCCCGGCATGACCGATGAACAGGCCGCCGAGCGTATCGACAACGCGCGCAACGCGGTCGAGGCAGTGGTGCGCGTCGCCAATGTGCTCAAGGATCTCGGCGAATAGGACCGCAGCGCCATCCTACCCACAGGCTGTTAAGAAATACCCGCAGGCGCATTGAGCATCCGCACCGAGCTTCCTATACTCTGCTCTCGGTGGGTGTATGGGCGAGGCGGCGGGCACAAATCAGACCTTCTCGACTCGGGCGGCGGCGAGGATTCTCGCGGTGCCTCCCGAGCGTATCCGCTACTGGGTCAAGCGGCAGTTCATCAATCCATCGACGGTGCGAGGACGCAACTTCCGTTTCGCCTTCAATGATCTCATCCTGATGCGGCTTGCCAAGGAGCTGCTCCCGACGCGTCGCCATCTCGAACCGATTCAGCGCTGCTTCGAGCGCGTGCGCAATATGATCGGTCCCTCGCGCCCGGTCCATTCGCTAAAGCTGGAGAATATCGACGGGCACATCGTGATGCGCGACGGCGCATCGTGCTTCGAGGTTGAATCGGGTCAGTTGGTTTTCAACTTCGAGAAGCGCGCGAAGGGCAAGGTCGAGGAGCGCTTCGGCGCGGCCCGCGCTCGCGAGCGTTTCGAAGAAGCGCGCCGGATGGCGGAAGAAGATCCGCTCAAGGCGCTGACCATCTATAGCGAGTTGGTGAGTCGCGAGCCCGTCAACTTCGACGCGCACATGCGCCTCGCCGCGCTGCTCGAGCACGAGGGCGACCTGAAGGGCGCGCTGCGGCACTTCCTCGGTGCGGCGGCGATCCTACCCGCCAGCGCGGATGTTCACTACAAGCTCGGCCTGCTCTATCGCAAAACCGGTGAGCATGACGCGGCGATTCGGAGCCTCAATCGCGCGCTCGAATGCGACCCCACGATGGTCGAGGCGCATCGCAATCTCGCCGAGTTGTTCGATCAGGTCGGGCGCAAGCGCGACTCCATCAAGCATCTGAGCGCGATCCATCGCCTGATCAAGGGCGACTAGCCCAAGTTGAAACGGCGCGATCGACGGCTATAAGCTTCGATCAATGGCACGCGAAACCCTCAAGAGAATCGATATTCTGCGCCACGAATTGAAGGCGCTCCGCTTCATCCTCGATAACTTTCATTCGGGAAACATCGCGCGCGATGCGATTCCTCCGCGCGAGGATTTCCAGTCCGAGCAGGGCCGCGAGATCTACGACATCATCATGAAGGCGGCTTCGCGCGCGGACGCGGAAGCGAAAATCGGCGAGCTGGATCTCGACGATGTGGATATCGAATCTTTTCTGCGCCTGTCGGGCGAGCACTACTACACTTATCCGGCGCTGGTGCGTGAGCGCGCCGAGGCGATCCGCGCCGGCACGCTCAAGGTCGAAGCCGCGTGAGCCTTCCATCGGATCTCGCCGAGATTTATTTCCTGCTCGATGGCGCAGGCTCGCTGGTGGTCTATCAGGAAAAAGATACGTCCTGGCTCGGCGTCCTTGCGTTTTCGAGCGAGGCGAACGCCCGCGAATTCATTGCGGCGAGCAAGCTCGACGTCTCCGACGTGGTGGCGATCGCCGCATCCGACGCTGAATCGATCGCGGGGCTAATCGCGCAAGTCAAAAAGCGCATGGTGCGAAACCTTTTGCTCGATCTCGACTATGGAAGCGGCGAATGCACGATCGTCGAGTTCGAAGGCGACCGTCTTGGCCCAACGCGCCAGTGGCAATTCGAGCCGAAGCATAAAAGTAGATGAGCGTTTTGCACCGAAGCGCGATGAGCGCTAACTACGAGGACATTGAAGCCGCGCGCTCCCGCCTCGACGGAATCGTAAAACCTACGCCGATGATGACCAGCACCACGCTGGATCGGATGATCGGCGCGCGCGTGCTCATCAAGCCGGAGAATCTGCAGAAGACGGGATCGTTCAAAATTCGCGGCGCATTCAATCGCATCGCAGCGATGACCGAGGCCGAGAAGAAACGCGGCGTCGTGGCGGCATCGGCGGGAAATCACGGCCAGGCGCTCGCGTGGGCCGCGACGCGTGCCGGGGTGAAGGCGACCATCGTGATGCCGCGCACCGCGGCGATCGCGAAAATCGCGGCTACTCGCGCCTACGGCCAGGAGGTCGTCCTCGAAGGCGTCGACTACCAGGAAGCGCGCCGCGCCGCCGAGGCTCTATGCGAGGAAAAAGGAGCGCTCTACGTCGACGCCTACGATGATCCCCTGATCATCGCGGGGCAGGGTACGCTCGGAATCGAAATCGCGGAGCAGTGCTCACCCGATGTAGTGATGGTTCCGGTCGGCGGCGGCGGATTACTCGCCGGAATCGCCATCGCAATCAAGCATCGCTTCCCGAATGCCGAATTGATCGGCGTCGAGGCGGCGGGCTCGGCCCAGCTCAGTCTGAGTCTCGCGAAAAATGCACCGTCGTCGATCGACTGCGCGGTCGATACGATCGCCGATGGCTTGGCTACCGGCCGCATCGGCAGGCTGCCGTTCGAAGCGATTTCCGGGCGTGTGCGACGCGCAGTTACCGTTGATGACTACGAAATCGGCGCGGCGCTTTTGCTCATGCTCGAGCGGATGAAGCTCCTCGCCGAGGGCGCCGGCGCAACCGCGCTGGCGGGCGCGTTGAAGATAGCCGACGAACTCAAGGGCAAAACGGTCGTCGTACTGGTCAGCGGCGGCAATATCGATATCAACCTGCTCGACCGCATCATCGGGCACGGCCTCGCGAAGATGGGGCGGCTCTTCCGGTTCGCGATCGACATGCACGATCGTCCCGCCGAACTCGCCAAACTGCTGAGCGAGATCGCGGCGACGGGCGCCAATGTGCACACCATCGAGCACGACCGCACCCGGCGCGACGTTCCGATCGGCAGCGCCCGCGTGATGCTGGAGCTTGAGACACGCGGGCCGGATCACATTGCCCTGACACGATCGCATCTCGCATCGCGCGGCTATCTGGTAGTCGATTAACCTTTGACTCGATGCGCGAGCGATCCTAGGCTCCCTGTTTCAGCAACATGACTACCCGGGTGACACAGGGCGCTGACGGGTTGCGCGCGATCAGGCGTCGCTACTATGCCATTCGCCTCTTCGATGCGATCGGGCCTTCGTTCATCTACGGGATCTACCCGCTATTCCTGCACGCCCGAGGGCTGAGCCAATTCCAAATCAACTGCGTCGCCGCGACCTTCTTCCTGGTGACGTTCCTGACTGACATTCCGACGGGAGCGTTTGCCGATGCGGTGGGACGGCGCGTGTCCTATGTGATCGGGTGCGTGCTGAGCGCGGCCGCTTTCATGGTTTACTTCTATGCGTTCGCCTACAGCACGTTTCTAATCGGCGAAATCATCGACGGCATCGGAAGCACGCTGCGCAATGGCGCGGTGGACGCGTGGGCAGTCGATGCGCTCGACAGTGCCGGCCACGTCGGTTCCAAGGACCTCATCTTCTCGCGCGTGTCGCAGCTGTTTCGGTTTGGCGCGATGACGGGTGCGCTGGCGGGGGCGTACTCCGCGCGCATCGATATCGCGTTGCCGTGGCTGATTGCCGTCGCCGGCCATCTCATCATGGGGAGCGCGGCGCTGGTTCTGATGCGTGGCGAGAAGCGCCGCAGCGGGTCGTTAACCATTGATGGTGTCGTCGCCAAAATCCGCACGCGAGTCGTCGGCGGCATTCGCGAGGGCTTCCATACGCGGGTGATCCTGATGCTCGCGGTCGCCAACGGGATCACGGTCGCGGCATGGGCGCCGCAGTGGTTCGAATGGCCACTGTTCTTCAACGCGGCCTTCCATCGCGGACCGCAAGTGGTCGGATGGCTCTACGGCTTGTTCGCCATCGCGGGCATGATCGGGTCGGAAGTATCCGCGCGCCTGTACCTTGAGCGCTCCTCGCGAGCGCCTTTTCTCGGCTCCATGATGATTGTGCAGAGCGCGTGCTTTCTCGAGGCCGGAATATTCTTCGTTCGGACGTGGCTGGTGATGGGATTTTTCTTCGCCGCGAATTTGATCGCCGGCATCCTCGGCCCGCTCTATATGAGTTGGTACAACGAGCAGATTGACGAGGCGCATCGCGCGACGATGTTGTCGTTCCAGACGACCTTCACGACTTTCGGATCAGCGGCGGGACTTCCTGGCGCCGGCGCCATCGCGGATCGTTTCGGCCTCGCGATCGCGTGGCGATTGGGAGGATTGTTGGCTTTGATGTCGGCGCCGATTTACTTGTCGATGCGACCACGGTCGCATCAGGAGATAGCGGCCGTCGAAGCCGACTAGGTGAACACTGCTTGCCCGTTCACGACGTGAAGATCGCTTCCCGTTCGCTAGGTGAACATCTTTTTCTCGTTCACTTAAGTGAACATTGCCGCGAGGCCCTTGGGCCTCACCATCTTGCCCGAAGGCTTGGCCGACTCGGCCATCTCCTGCAACTGCTTCGCGAATGCTTCCGCTTCGGCCGCCTGACGCTCCTCGAGGTCGGTGCGTTCCTTCACTTGCCGCGTTTCGAGTCGTTCGCGCTCGCGGCGGCGGCGCGCATAGTAGCCTTCGAAGGCTTCGCGCACGCTGCGACATAGCTTCGAGTTGGGCACGAAGGAGCCGGAACAGTTCGGGCAATAGAACACGACGCCCGCCTGGAAATGGCGATAGGGAATCGGGAACTGCTCGTTGCAGTCCTTGCAGATGACCGGCACGGCCCACGTCGCAGGATCGTATTCCTCCACCGAGGCGGCCGATGCCGGCGTCGCGACGGCCACTGGTTGTGGCTTCGGCGCTGGAGCGGGGGCCGGCGCGGCTGCCGCTGGAGCGGCTGCGGCGCCATTTGCCGCGGCCGCCGGTGCGGGAGCGGACTCCCCACCTTCCTTGTTGAAGCGCGACGGGGCGTCATCGGGAATCGTCAACTCGGGATGCAATGCGCGCGCTCGCTGGAGCAGCACATCGGGAGTTTCGGGATTGTTCGGATCGGGCACGCAGCAGTCGACCGGGCATACCGCGGCGCATGCTTCATGATCATAGAAGCCGACGCATTCGGTGCACTTCGACGGGACTATATAGAAGATGTCCTGCGCGATGGCAGGATTCGATGCGCCGCCCAGTTCCCATGGCACGGCGCCCGCATAGATCGCGGTGTTGGGGCATTCGGGCTCGCAGGCCCCGCAGTTAATGCAATCGCTCGTGATGATAGTCGCCATCGACGATTTCTAGCTCCCGGAAAACACGCAAGTGCTGATGTTTCAGCCTGATGAAACTGTATCAACCGCAATTTTTCCCCGCAATCAACCTCAGAGGCATTGGGGGGTTGCCGCGATTTTGACTATGCTGCCAATCGTTGCCCAATCGTTGGTCATGATGCGAGGTACCGCATATGGATCTCAGTTTTACATCCGAAGAAGAACAACTGCGCCAGAAGGTCCGCAACTTCCTCGCCGAGGAGATGCCCAAGTCGGGCCTCAAGTCCGCGTCCGAGGGACGCGAGGACAAGGCCTGGCTGGGAAAGGCCAAGGCGTGGCAGCGCAAATTGTACGATGCCGGTTACGTCGCGCTCGCATGGCCCAAGGAATACGGCGGCCAGGCGATGGATCCGGTTAAGCAATCGATCGTCAATGAAGAAATGGTGCGCGCCAACGCGCCGTACCTGGTCGGCGGTTCAGGCCTCGGCATGTTCGGGCCGACGCTGATTTCATGGGGCGACGAGGAGCAGAAAAAACGCTTCCTGCCGAAAATCCTCACCGCCGAGGAAATCTGGTGCCAGGGATATTCCGAGCCCGGCTCCGGTTCCGATCTCGCATCGCTGCGCACCCGCGCCGAGATCCACGGCGACGAGTTCATCGTCAACGGACAGAAAGTCTGGACCTCGGGCGCGCAATACTCCGACTGGATGTTCTGCCTGGTGCGCACCGATCCCGAGGCGCCCAAGCATCGCGGGATTTCCTACATTTTGATCGATATGAAAACGCCCGGCATCACGGTGCGTCCCCTCGTGCAGATGACCGGTGATAAGGGCTTCAACGAAGTTTTCTTCGACAACGTCCACGTCCCGCGCAAAAACCTGGTCGCGAAGCTCAACGAAGGATGGCTGATTGCCAACGCGACGCTGTTCCACGAGCGCAACATGCTCGGCGCGTCGACCGGCAGCCAGCAGCGCTTCAATCGGCTGCTCGGCCTCGCGAAGAAGATTCGCCGCAACGGCAAGCCGCTCATCGAGGATCCGGTTTTTCGCCAGCGCCTGGTGGACCTGGAAATCAAAGTCGAGGCGATGCGCTTTCATTCGTATCGCCAGCTCACCGATCAGATGCGCGGCAAAAATCCCGGGGTCGAGGCGATGATCAACAAGCTGGTCGGCACCGAGCTCAACCACGACCTCGCGACCGCCGCGATGGAAGCGATGGGTGACTACTCGATGCTCTCGCGCGACGAGGATCAGGCGCTCGACAACGGCTATTGGCCGTATGAATGGATGTTCTCGCTGGGATTGGTGATTGGCGGCGGCACGTCGCACATCCAGAAAAACATCATCGCCGAGCGCGGCCTCAAGATGCCGAAGAGCAGATAGCATCATTCCGGTTCCCCTTCCCGTACGGGAAGGGGCTAGGGGTTAGGTCTTAAGAACCTCACCCGGCGCAGTAGCGCCACCCTCTCCCTGCTGGAGAGGGAAAAAGGAAAGAGGACAACTTTTGTGGACTTTGGAATCAGCGAAGAACAGGAACACCTGAAAACCAGCGCGCGCGAATTTCTCACCGGCGAATGCCCAACGACGTTCGTGCGCAAGGTGATGGCATCTGAAGATGGCACTGCGCCGGAACTCTACGCGCAGATAGCGAAGCTGGGTTGGAACGGCCTCATCATTCCGGAGAAATTCGGCGGCGCAGGTCTCGGCATGCTCGACATGACAATGCTCCTCGAAGAGCAGGGCTATGCCGCGATGCCGGGGCCGTTTCTGTTTTCCTCGGTGCTGGCGGCATCGGCGCTAAAGGAGTTCGGCACCGAGGAGCTACAGAAGAAATGGCTGCCCGCGCTCGCGGAGGGCAAGGCGATCGGCACCATCGCCATCGCCGAAGAAGATGACGGCATCGAGCCGAGAAGCATCAGCACTCGCAGTGGTGCGCACGGCGGCGAAATCGTCATCAGCGGACGCAAGATGTTCGTGCCCTATGCGAACGTCGCCGATTTCATAATCGTCGCCGCGCGCTTCGGCGATGCTGCTGATGATGTGACATTCTTCGCGGTCGATTCCTCGGCGGCCGGCGTGGAAATCAAGCTGCTGAAAGGCCTCGACCTCACCCGCCGCATCTGTTCGGTGGATCTCAAAGATGTGCGGGTCAAATCGAGTGCCGAGTTGAAAGGTGGAAGCATCGCGTACCGGCGCATGATCGATATCGCGTCGGTGGCAGTCGCGGCTGATTCGCTCGGCGGCACTGAGCGCGCGCTGGAAATGGCGGTCGAGTATTCCAAAGTCCGCGAGCAGTTCGGCAAACCTATCGGATCGTTCCAGGCGCTCAAGCATGCCGCATCGGAAATCGTCTCGGAACTCGAACCCGCGCGCTCGCTGCTATGGTACGCCGCTTATGCCCTCGATGCTGACCCGAAGGCAGCTCCTCGCGCGGCCGCGATGGCGAAGGCGCGGCTCTCCGAGGTTTACAGCCGCGCCACCGATCGCGCGGTCCTGATGCACGGTGGGATCGGCTTCACCTGGGAGCATGACATCCACCTATGGTTCAAGCGCTCGCGCTTCGATGAGTCGTATTTTGGCTCGCCGCCGTATCATCGCGAACGCGTCGCGCAGTTGGGTGGCTATTGATGAAGTTCGACATTTTTTATCAACTGCCGGCGGCGGACACTCAGAAGGTTCAGACGCGATATCGCGAGCTGATCGATGAATCGATCGAGGCCGATCGCCTTGGCTTCGACACGGTGTGGCTCGCCGAGGTGCATTTCGCGCCGCGCTTCTCGACCATGCCCACGCCTCTACTATTGCTGGCCGCGATCGCGGAGCGAACGACGAAGCTGCGATTGGGAACGGCGGTCAACCTGATGCCGCTACATCATCCGCTGCGCCTCGCCGAGGAGATTGCGACCCTCGATCTTATCTCCGGCGGCCGAGTGGAATTCGGCGGTGGCCGCGGCGCTTTCGTACTCAACTATCGCGGCTATGGCGTCGACATGATCGCGAGTCGCGCACTGTTCGCGGAGAACCTGGAATTCGTCAAGCGCGCATGGACCGAGGAGCGCCTCACTTTTCACGGAGAGCATTTCAACGTCGAAAACATTAACGTGATCCCGAAGCCACTACAGAAACCCCATCCACCGATTCGCCTCGCGGCCAACAGCGTCGACACTTTCACCTTCGCGGGTGAGCATGGGTATCCGATTTTCGCCGGCGGGCCGGTCAATCCGATTCCGGTGCTGGGCGAGCGCTTGGTCATCTATAAAGACGCGCTCGCCAAAGCTGGCAAGAAAGCTCCAGATGATTGGCTCGCTGCGGCCCTGATGGTGCAGGTCGGGATTGATCGCCCGTCGGTGCGAGCGATCGTCGAGCCCAGCCTGCAGCATTATTTCAAATCGGTCGGCGAAATCATCGAACCGGAAGGGCCCTCGGCCGCGCAGCAGGCGCAGTTTAAGATGATGCAGGATCGCTTGCGCTCGGTCCCCTACGAGACCGTCGACACCACGATGGGGATTTTCGGCGACCCGCAATACTGCATCGATCGGATCTCGGAGTTGCGCGACAAATTCAACTTTTCCAGACTGGTGTGCTGGTTCGAAGTAGGCGGTCAAAGCGGGCATCGCAACGTGCTCGACTCGATGCGAATGTTCGCGGAAAAAGTGATGCCGAAGTTCGCTTAGGCGTGCGCGGGTTTCGATTCCTCTGGGGTGCCGCTAACAGAATTGGCTGCCGCAGTCCGGGTTTGCGCTCGTTCCGCCTTCCGTCGGTCCCGCCAGACGATGAATAAGCCGACGAACGCTGCAAGGTATCCCGCCGCAAGCATCGGTGCGACCGCGATTAGCAAATGCTGATGTGACAAAAAATCCATCAGTTCTTATAAGTCCTCTCTATGAATATACCTAAAGCGAGTAGCAGAAGAGAGAATACAACCACTTCAACGGTTTCGTACCAGAAATTCGGCCCGAGCGTGTCGCCTTTGAGCAAATAGTCGAGCGGAACGAATACGAGAACCAGCGCGGCTACCTCGCGAGCAAATTCGCTGAGCATATGCGCGACTGATTCGCGATGGTCTGCTGCTTCGTTCGCCATGCCTTTGCGGTTTATCCAAGAGTCGCGATCCTATAACATAGTGTCATCTGCCGAGACAAAGGGATGGCTCTCATCTTCGATATGACCAGTAAAAACGCAAAAACAAACCCACTTCGACGCAGACGCTCCTGCCAACTGACGCGGCGGCGGATTACATAAACGAAGCCAAATCATCCTCAGAAATGCTGCGCTTTCGAAAATCGAGCGATGAGGATCGTCTGCATTGTTCAGCTTCGAAAATGCAGAAACAAACCCACCACGAGTTCAGGAGAAAAGATCACGTAACGCGGCGATATCGTTGAGGATTTGCGACAGAATCAAGAGTCGTTAAGGGCAGAATGCTAGCCGGTGCCGCTGGAGTGGTCGAGCTCGACGATCGAACGGCCGCGGGTCTCGGGCAGCATCCACACCATCGCGGCCGCCGAGAGTGAGAATACCGCGCCCAATGATAGGGCGGCGCCCAGCCCGAGACTCCGCCCTAATTCCGTGATGACCAACGGCGTGAAGAATTGAAAACCTCGGGTCATGTTCAGCAGTGCCCCCATCGCGGCGTTGCGGACCCGCGTCGGCAGCAACTCCGACATATATGGCGCGGCGCCGGCCCACAGCCCGGTCCCGAAGCCGGTCAGCATCATCGCGATGCCGATCAGTCCCGGGATGCGCGAGGCCTGCGGCCACATCAACGTCGCGGGCACGAGCCCGAGGGCGAGCGCGAGTGCGAATATGGTGAACATCGGACGCCGCCCGAAGCGGTCCGCAAGCATCCCGAAGATCGCGTAGCCGAACACACCGCCGTACTGCATATGGATCATCAGCTGGCCACTCTCCGCGGTGCTCAAGTGGCGCTGCATCTGGAGATAGCCGGGCATCCAGCTATAGGTGAACCAGTACGCCTCCGAATTGAGCAACAGCCACAACCCCAACAGCAAAATGATGTGGCGATGCTCCCGCACCACTGCCCATTCGGCGGCGCCGAAGAAGGTGCGTTTGCCGGTACGCTGCCAGACGTCGCTCTCCGGAAGGAATCGCCATTCGGCGAATGCGATCACAACCGCGGGCAGCGAGGATATCGCGAAGACCCAGCGCCATCCGAGATGTGGCTCGAGATAGCCAGATGCCGCTGCGGCCAGCAGCACGCCCAGCGGCGCTCCGGTCTGGACGTATCCGGCATAACGCCCGCGCCGTGCGGCGGGCATGCTCTCGGCGATGAGCGCCTGACCCGAGGCCCATCCGCCACCGATGCCGAGTCCGGTGAACGATCGATAGAGCATCAGATCGAGGAGCGAATGGCTCGTCGCGCAGAGCAGCGTGCCGAGTCCATAGATGGTGACCGTCGCGACCACGATGGGCTTGCGACCGAAGCGATCGCCGAGGAAGCCGAACATCACGCCGCCGAACGCCGTCATCAGGAAGGACGTGCCCAGGAGCAGCGAGGAATCGGTGGTTGTGAAATGGAGATCGCGCGCGATCGGAACCAGGAGAAAGGAGTAAAGGATCAGGTCATAGAAGTCGAAAATCCATGCCGCGAAGCATAGCGCCAAAATCCGATAATGAATCGAAGAAAGCGGCTGCTCATTCAGAAGCGGTTGCGCGACCGTCGAGGCCCCGGTGGCTTGGCCATTCACGCAACACTTATCGCGAGATTGAATGACCTACGCAATCTGCTCGTCCGATGATGGGTGTGTCTGAAATATGGCGGAAACGGATATCGGACCTAAAACGTCGAAACAAAGCCACTAGAAGGGCATTACGGACTTAACTTCTGACATAGTTTGATAGTACAAGACCTGATATATATATCTATATGAAGCATCAATGGCTGCGCACACGAACCGCCATTACGCTCGCTTTCGCGAGTGTTGTCCTCCTGGTATCGACGGCTCATACCGCACCGCCCTCGATAACCACGCAGATGTACAACAACCAGCATACTGGCTGGAACAATCAGGAAACGCAGTTGAACATCGCCAACGTGAAGACCAATTTCAAACTTCTCTTCAAGGACAAAACCGTTGGGCAGACTTACTCGCAGCCGCTATACATTCCGGCCCTCAATCTGGGGAGGCTCGGAACCCATAACGTGATTTTCGTGGCGACCGAGAACAACCTGGTCTATGCCTTCGATGCGGACCGGGCGCGCGGTCCATTGTGGACGGCGAAGCTGACGCCAGTGGGCGAGACCCTGCAGGTCACTGCCGATTATGACAACTTTCGCATTCCACAAATGGGGGTCACCGGTACTCCCGTAATCGATGCCACCACCGGCACCCTTTATGCCGTCGCAGCCAGCAAAACGACCGCGGCCTCGCCGGTGTATCATCAGCGCCTGCATGCCCTCGACATTACGACGGGAAAGGAGCGCGCCAATAGTCCGGTCGATATCGTTGCGAGCTTTCCCGGAACCGGCGGTACGACCGATGGGGATGGTCATGAGGTCTTCTCTCCGGTCGTCCAGTTCAACCGGTCCGCGCTGACACTCTTCCAGAACAACATCTACACTGCGTGGAGCGCGCACGAGGACAACGGCAATTATCAGGGATGGGTGATCGCCTACGACAAGACCTCATTGCAGCAGACCGCCGTGTTCGATGATTCACCGAACATCCCGCCGGCGGCTAATGGCAATGGTGGAGGATCAATCTGGCAAGCCAGTATCGGGATGGTTGCCGATGACGCGTCGATCTACGCAGTCACTTCAAATGGCCCCTTTGACATCAACACCGGCGGCGCGGATTGGGGCGATAGCGCGCTGCGACTCGGCCCGACGCTGAATGTTGCGGACTCGTTCACGCCTTGCAATCAGCAGGAGCTGGGCGATTTCGATGTGGACCTCGGCTCTGGTGGACCGATGATTCTGCCTGATCAAACCAGCGGACCGACCAAGCTCCTCACCTTCGCCGGAAAGGAGGGCTCCATCTATCTCATCGATCGTACCGCGATGGGCGGCTATACGCCGACCACGGTTTGCACGCCGGGTACTCCTTGCAATACCCAATGCAGCAACAACGTGATCAACGAGTTGTGGAGAATCATCGGAGCTACTCCCGTCACTTCATCGGATGGCGCCAATCGCGATGCATATTGGGGTGCGCCCGCCTACTTCAAGGATTCGAACGGACGGCAATATGTGTACTACACCGGCGATTATTCGCCGGTGGCGGAATTCGATCTCGCCAATGGAACGCTAACTCCCGGTCTCAATGGCAGTAGCAAGCCCAATCAGACTCCCGGCTCGACCTACAATTTCGCGCATGGCGGGACCATCCCGGTTATCTCATCCGACAGTAACGGCGACGGGACGAGCGCGATCCTATGGGCGATTCGGCGCGCGCTGCCGCCTTCCGACGGCGCCGGTCCCATCACCCTCGATGCGTATTCGGCAACCGATCTCACCCAGCAGATCGTCTACGATATCCCCGCGGGCTCGTGGCCGTACCACAACGACGCGTTCCTCATTCCTACCGTCGCCAACGGCAAAGTCTATGTCTTTTCGGCGGGCGAGCTCGACGTGTTCGGGGTCAGCTCAACCACTCCGGGTGGAACCGGCGCGATCCGAATCGGCCGCAGGCTTAACTTCGGCAAGGTAACGGTGAACTCGACCAGGACCCGGACCTTCACCATCCACAATGCCGGCACGGGCGATCTTCACGTCAGCTTGGCCGCTCAGGATCCGTTTCTGGTGCCAGGCACGCGCAATGTGAACCTTGCGAGGGGACAAACTTCGCCCCCGATCAGCGTGGAATTCTCTCCGACCGCGGCCGGACCTGTCTCGCAGCCGCTTACGATTAACTGCGATGACCCGAAAAATCCCACCCCGTCATTCACGCTCGAAGGTACCGGCAAGTGAAGTAACCATCTTGAGGTCCGCGCATCTTTAGAATCGCGCTCTCGATGCTATCCTTACGCGATGGTGAATTCGCACGAAGCGGTCCGCAACGCGTTCAATTCTGACGCACAGATCTACGATCGCAGCCGCCGCCAGATGGTTCCGTGCTTCGATGAGTTGTACGGCACCGCGGCTGGTTTGATTCCGTTCCCGAAGGATCGCGTCTTTGATGTACTCGACCTGGGCGCGGGAACCGGCGTCCTCTCGCAATTCATCGCGGCGAAGTTTTCGCATACCAAAATTCTCCTCGCCGATATCGCGCCCGAGATGCTTAAGCTGGCGCAAGAACGATTTGCCCGCGAAGCCGGCGTCAATTCACGATTGCGTTACCTTTTGCTCGATCACGGCCAGGAACCCATTCCCGGTACCTTCGACGCGATCGTTTCAGGCTTATCGATTCATCACCTGGAACACGACGAGAAGCGGGCTCTTTTCGCACGCATCTATGCCGCGCTGCGCGAGGGCGGCGTCTTTATCAATGCGGAAGTTATCCTGGGCGAGACTGACGACATCGAGCGGAGCGCCAACGCCGAGTGGATGCGTGCCGCGCGCGATGCAGGCGCCAGCGAATCCGACCTCGCGGCCGCTATCGAACGCCAGAAGCATGATCGATGCGCCACCCTCGACGCGCAGATGAGCTGGTTGCGCGAAACCGGTTTTCGCGAGGTCAGCGCGGCATATCGAAATCTGATCTTTGCGGTTTACTCCGGGCGAAAATAGACAGTGTCACTCGACTTGCCGTCCTGGGCCGCCAAAGCTTTTTTGCCGCGCCCAGTATGCCCACTCAAATGGCGCGCCATCGATGAAGGAAGCATGGTCCTGATGTAACGCGCATAATTTCTCAAACGCGTCGGGTTTAGCCGAATCACCGTCGCGAATGCCCGCCGCGCCTCATCGCGCCTCCCCGCGCTGAGCTCATGCAGACCATAGGATGCCAACCTCCTCGCATGCCGATCCGCGATCGGTCCCGGGAGAGAGGCGTCCGCCAGCGCATAGCGGGAGAAGTCAAGTTCCGCGTCGTGCTGTTCCTGCTTCAAGGGTTTACGATAGGCGCGCATCTTTGGAAGCGTGGCAGCAAAGGTGGCATCGTGGGATCCTCGGTGCTTCCGGTCGGGCAAGAAGTCATCGCCCCGCGGCTTTAACTGTTCGGCCACTGGCGTGTAATGGAAATAGATCTCGAGAAATTTGCACGCCATATATACCGGATGCGACCAGGTGTCATCGATCGCGATCACGCCGCCTGGCTTGACCAGGCGATCGGCGAACACCAGGTCCATCAACGTTGCCTCGTAGCGATGGTCCCCATCGATGAAAGCGAAGTCGAATTGGCGCCCCGCGGAAACCAGCGCCGGCAGTGCGAGATTCGAAGGAGCCGCATGAAATTCCACCAGCTCGTCCACGCCGGATTCGCGCAGCGCGCGCAAGGCCGCGTTGTGAAACCATACCGTCTGCATCGGATCGATCACGACGTGAGCGCGGCCGGTCGCACCGTTGGCCAGCAATGCCTCGATGATGTGGAGCGTCGAGAGTCCCCATGCCATTCCGACCTCGACACTGGAAGTGGCCTTTTCGGCGAGGCACAGTCCGCGAACGAATTCCCCGCGCCACGATGCTACGCTCATGGGTGCGATTGAGTAGCGGACATCGTCCTCCCCGAGGACGTAGCCTCGCTCATAGGTTTGCTGGATTCTGTTTCGAATGCTTTGCGGGCTTGGTAAGGGCAAGATCAACTCCGATGAATCCGATTGAAACTCACGGTAAAGATTTCGCCCTCGCATTACCAGCCGGAATTGACGACTCGCCGCGGCACACCTTCGCGGCATTGCTACAGGGAGACGCTCGATGCTGAGAAAGGCTTTACGATGGTTGCTCCGGACCGTGGTTATAGTGGTCGCGCTGTTTCTGGTCGCGCTGCTTTCCGAATACATCTCGCATCGCGTGCAGGCGGGCTCAGTCCTGGTCGTCACCTTTAACGGTCCGGTGGTTGAGCGTGGAAGCACCAACTTTCTCGGGGTGCTGAGCCAGCGCGAGACGCCGCTCAACGTCATGCGCGTCGCGCTTAACAAAGCCGCCAAGGATCCACGCATCGCGGGCCTCGCGGTAAAAATCATCGATACTCAAATGGAGCTTTCTCAGGCGCAGGAAATCGCCGATTTGATCCGCCGGTTCAAGGACTCGGGCAAATGGACCGCCGCCTATGTCGAGACGGCCGGTGAAATGTCGCCCGGCAATCTCCCTTACCTTGTTGCCGCGGCGACCGGCGATATTTCCCTGATGCCCGAAGGCGAACTCGACCTGGTCGGCGTCGGCATCCGCGAAATCTTCGCCCGCGGAACCCTGGACTGGGTCGGCGTCAAGCCCAACTTCGCGTCGCTGGGGAAATTCAAGAGCGCCGCGAACATTTTCACCGAGAAGGATTTCACGCCCGCGCAGCGCGAAGAGGACGAATCGCTGGTCGGCGCGATGTTCGATCAGATCGTCGAGCAGACCGCCAGGGAGCGCAACATCAATGTCGAGGCGATGCGCGCGATCGTCGACGAGGCCCCGCTCAACGCCGGCCTCAGCCTCAAGAACCATATGGTTGAACGCCTCGAATACGACGACCAATTCACCGATCGCATCAAACATCACGGTGGCGGCACCCATCGCACAGTGGATTTCACCGACTATGTCCATCCCAGCATGCTCTCTGGCTTCAGCTCGCAGGATGCGATCGCGGTCATCTATTGCAACGGCGAAATCGTCCGTGGCCAGGCCGAAGGCATCGGGCTCACCGGCCGCGACATGGCAGCATCCGACGACATGGAGGAGGCATTCAAGGCCGCCCGCGAAGATGATTCCGTGCGCGCGGTTATCTTGCGGGTCGACTCGCCCGGCGGATCGGTTATCGCCTCGGAGCTGATTCGGCATGCGGCCGAAATCACCGCGCAAAGGAAGCCGATCATCGTCAGCATGTCCGGCTATGCGGCCTCGGGCGGCTACTGGGTCTCGACGCCCGCCTCGCTCATCGTCGCGGAGCCGGGAACTATCACCGGCTCGATCGGGGTGCTGGGCGGTAAGTTCAACCTCGGACCGGCGGCGCAGAAGATCTATCTGAACAGCGGAGCGGTGACGCGCGGCGCCAACGTCGAGATGTTTGATGAGTTCACCGACTTCACGCCCGCGCAGATGAAAATCTTCCAGGACCAGTTGCTCGGCGACACCTATCAGAAATTTCTCAAGGTGGTCGCGGACAGCCGCCATATGTCGATCGACGCGGTCAATGACATCGCGCAAGGCCGCGTATGGACCGGCGAGCAGGCCGCGCAAAATCGTTTGGTCGATAAGCTCGGCGGGTTTTCCGATGCGCTTGCGGCCGCCAAGAAAGCCGCCAAGCTTCCCCCCGATCGCGAGGTCGCGCTGGTGGAACTGCCCGAGCAGCCCGGGCTCCTGACGAAGCTGCTCAGCGGAGGCCTCGTGACCGCGAGCGCCCCCCAGCTTCCGCCGGCGATGCGCTCGATGACGCCCGCGCTCATGATGGTCAAGGCGGCGCTGTCGCGCGGCAGCGGAACGATCGGCGCAGTGTATTGCCCGGTGGTGCCGATTTGGTAGGAGACGATCGCCGCGTCCGGTGGTAGGATTTTCCTATGGATACGCAGCTGGAAGGATTCTTGAACACCCTCGGTGAAGCCGAACGCGCTGGCGGACGGGTGCTGCACGAGCTCACGGAGCTGGCCAAATCGCCGGAGCTGCGCGAGCTTCTGAAGAAGGTTGGTCATGATGAGGGCTATTATGCGGGCGAGCTGGCCGCGCATGTGCGGCGCCTCGGCGGTGCGCCCTCCAACCAGACCGGAGACTTCGTCGAGAAGGTTCGCGCGGTAAATGATTTGCGCGGCAAGCTCGAGTTGCTCAATCGCGGCCAGCGCTGGGTCATCCGCAAAATCGAAGAGAATCTCGCGAGCCTCACCGACGCCGATCTGCGCGCGTTTCTCGACTTGATGGCGAAGGGCCATCATGTGAATATCGGCGCGCTTGACGATGCCCTCAAGGAAGGCTTGGCCTGACCAAATCGTAGTCCCGTGAGACAGACTCTGATCGGACTGATAATGGTTGCGCTGACGGCGGTGGGCCTTTTTCTGCTCGCGCGCAACCGCTACAAATGCCCGCATTGCGCGCGTCCGGTGAAGTGGAAGGATGTCTCCTGCCCTCATTGCGGTGAGGATATGAAATTTCTGCATCGCACCGGCCCGAGCACGCAGCCGCCCCGGCGCGTCAGTCATCTCAAGCCGATGAATCCGCCGGTCCGCTCGAAGCGCAATCGCGGCTGAACAAATCGAGCTCACCGTGCGTCGAAACCATGCCTATGGATTCGGCTCCAGCGAAATTTGCGTCTACCTTCGCCGGTGAAGTCATTCTTCCCGATGACTCCCGCTACGAAAAAACGCGTCGCGTGTGGAATCACGCCGTGGATCTCCGTCCTGCGATCATCGCGCGATGCTTCGGTAGCGATGACGTCGTGCGCGCCATCGATTTTGCGCGCAACAACGATCTTCTGGTCGCGGTGCGCAGTGGAGGCCATAGCTTCGCCGGTCATGGCGCCTGCGAGGGCGGCATGGTGATCGATTTGTCGCAGATGAAGCGCCTCGAGATCGATCCGAATCGCGCCTGGGTGCGGCTTCAGTCCGGCGTCCTCGCGGGTGAACTCGACCTCGCGACCAATGCCTTTTCAATGGCCGTTCCGCTCGGTTCCTGCCCATCAGTCGGCGTCGCTGGATATGCGCTCGGCGGCGGCGAGAGCGCTCTCACTCCCAAGCTGGGCTTCGCATGCGACAACATCACGCGGGTCGAGGTCGTCACCGCGGATGGACAAATCCTTCACGCCGCCGCCGATGAAAATCCAGATCTGTTCTGGGCGGTGCGCGGCGGCGGCGGAAACTTCGGCGTCGTGACCACCCTCGATTTTCGCCTCCATCGCATTGGGAACGTACTGGCCGGTCATCTCAAGTACCCGATTCGTCAGGCGCGCGACGTGCTGCGATTTCTCAATCAATACGCGCCGACCATTCCCGACGGACTTTTTATCCTCGCGGCGGTGCTGCCTTTTCCGGGCGAGCGGATGCTCGATATCGCGGTGGTCTGGAACGGCGAAGAGACCGAGGGTGAGCGCGTACTACGTCCATTGCGTAGCTTCATGAAGCCGTTTGAGGATTCCATCAAATCCAAACCCTACATCGACCAGCAGCGGGAAGGCTCGGATGCGCCCTCGGATGGCAACTACTCGAGCTGCCGGCGCGGTGGGCATCTGGAGCGCCTCGAGGCGAGCACCATCGACGTTATCACCGAGTTCGCATCGTCGGCGCCGAGCGAGTCCAGCGGCATAACCATGATGTACTGGCACGGCCCGTGGTGTTCGCAGCCGCACGACAACGCGTTCGGTTTTCGGCGCCTCGGCTTCGAGTACTGGGTGCATTCGTATTGGCAGGAGGATGGCGCGCGGGAAGCCTCGATACGATGGGTGCAGGAATTCTTCGCCGCGTTGCAACCGCGTTCGAGCGGCGCCGTTTACCTCAACGATTTGGAAAACGAAGGCGATGTGCGCGTGCGGGCGGCCTATGGCGAGAACTATCCGCGCCTCGCAGCGATCAAGCGCAAATACGATCCGAACAATTTCTTCCGCATCAATCAGAACATCAAACCCGGGCCGTAGAAGCCTTTCGCGACCATCGCGGCGCGCGGTAGTTTGAGGCGTGCCGATAACATGCATCGAAAGAGTCATTGTCGCAGTCACTGATCTGGATGATGCGTGCGAGCGATGGTCGAAAGCCGGGTTCGCCGTTGCATCCAGGAGATTCAGCGGCGGCGAGCTCAACGTCGCGCGCCTTTATGCGGGCGCGGTCGAGATCGATCTGATCGCAACGGCCCTCGCAAAAGTTCCCGAGTCATTCGCGGCGGCGCTCGAACGCGGCGGCGGGATCATCGGATGGGCTTGGGGATCGAGTGACGTCGTAACGAGCGACGATGCCAATTCTCTCACGCTTCCATTCTCAGATGACGCGACGCGATCCGTTTCCTGCGTGAATTTTCTTCCCGGCGTGTGGACCGGTGGCTTCGAAACCGACACCGACCTCGCTATGCGGCGCGCGAACCTCGAACTGCTATGCGGCCTCAACCAGAACACCGTCGACTATCTCGAACACATCGTGGTGATGACGCCGTCGTTGGAGGACGCGATCGCCGCGCACGAGAAAATCGGTCTTCCGTGCAAGCGCATTCGCGAGGCCGGGGGCGGCGTGCGGCAGGCCTTCTTCAAACTCGAGCAGACGGTGCTGGAAATCGTTGGCCCGGGTCGCGGGACGCCGCAAGTCTGGGGACTTGCCTTTATGTGCAAAGATATTCGCCGCGCGGTCGACATCGCACGCGCGAATGGCCTGGAAGCGACGGAGCCGAAGACCGCGATTCAGGGCGGTAAGATCGCGCGCATCGTCAGTCCCCTCGATGGGGTCGCGATCGCATACATGGAACCGGCCTAGCGTTTTTTCCTCGATTTGGTGGCAGCGGGAGTCTTCACCGCGTCCACTGGCAGCACGGTTTCGAGGCTCCGCCAGAGGTACCATGCCGCGGCGGTGCGATGCGGCTTCCACCGCTCCGCAAATTCGCGTAGCTCCTTCGGCGTCGGACGTTTCGCCAATCCGTAGGCTTTCATTACCGCTGTCTGCACGCCCAGATCGCCGGCCGGCATCACATCCGGCCTGCCGAGGTTGAACATCAGGAACATCTCCGCGGTCCACTGCCCGATGCCCTTGACTTGCGTGAGTTCGGCGATGATCGCCTCGTCTTCCATCTTCGGGAAACGATGGAAGTTCAACTTCCTGGCGACGACATCGGCCGCGAGCCCCTTGATGTAAAGTGCCTTCGGCTTCGAGAGTCCGACCTTGCGCAGTCGCTCGATAGGCGTCGCCACCACCTGCTCCGGCGAAGGAAAACGCCGGCCGGGATACAGCTCGATGAAGCGCTTGAGGATTGCACGCGCCGCATTACCGGCGAGTTGCTGGAAGATGATCGCTCGCGCCAGCGCGGGAAATCTCTCGCGCCGATAAGTGGCGTCGTAGGCGCCGACCTGCTCGATGATTTTCGCCATGATCGGATCGACGCCGGTCAAATGAATCGGCGCGGGATGCGAGTGCTTGAGCTTTCCGGTTGCCATGGTTGGTGAGTGGGCAAAATCTTGCACGCCTGATAAACCTCTTCAATGGCCCCGGCGACCGCGAGTTGATGATGGAGCAGGAAAAACGTCTTCTAATGTGTCCCGACAACGTGCACGAAGGGATGAAGCTCGGGCCGGTTTTCTATGTCGTGCAGCCCGAGCAAATCGAGGGCTTCGCGCGCGGGACCGGCAGCACCAATCCTCTGTTCACGAAAGATTCTCCGGCCGGCGGGCAAATCGCGCCGCCGACGATGCGGCTCCAGGACTACGCGCTGCTCATCGCCGCGCACTTCTATGGCGGCTCCGGCGGCGTGCACGCGAAGCATTGGAACGAGTTTTACGCGCCGATGCGCGCCAACCAATCGGTGAAAACCGAGGGCCGCATCACCACGGTCGAGCGCGAGCGCGGCAAGTTTTATTTTGTACTCGAATACGAAACGCGCGATGCGGTGACCGATGAGTTGCTGATGCGCCAGGCGATCACGTCGGTGCTTCTGTTGGAGGGAAAAATCGCATGAGCACGCGCGCCATCGAAATCGGGCATGAGTTAATGTCGAGGCCATTTCTCCTCGAAGCCGAAGCCGCCAACGCCTACGAAGAAGGGGTTGAGTCGCCACCGCGCCGCACGCGGCGGGTGAATATCCACACCGATGAGGAGGCGGCGCGCAAGGCGGGCTTTCGCGCACCCATCGCAGGAGGAGAGCAGACCTACGCGCTGATGGCGAACTTTATCTTCGATTCGTTCGGCATCGGATTTCTGCGCGGCGGCCGATTGGAGGCCGCGTTGGTCAAGCCGGTTTTCTATGGCGATACGCTGACGATGCACGCGCGCATCATCGATGCGAACGGGCCGCATGTGCAGCTCGAAGTGTGGACCGTGAGCGATCGTGGCGAGCGGGTGTTGATTGGAACCGCGCGCATCCCGAGGAAATCCGAATGACCGCCGGACCGGCCACTGCAAGTCGTTCAGCAGAGCCCGCGCAATCGAAACGTTCGACACCGATTTGGAAAAAAGCGCTACCATATGTAGGCACGGTCGCGATCTTTGCGCTGATTTTCTGGCGCATCCCGATGGCGAAAGTTGGCGAGGCTCTCAGGCAGGCGCCGGTCCTCAAATTCGTCGCCGTATTTCTCCCCTTCTCCGCCTTCTATTGGATGATCGATTCGCTGTGCCTGACCTGGGTGGTGCGCCGTTTCAACGCTCCGATGCGCTTTCGCGATATCGTGCCGATCCGCGCCAGCATGTATCTCCTCGCGTTGATCAACACCAACCTCGGGCAGGGCGGCGTCGCGTACTACCTCTATCGAAAGGCGAAAATTCCGTTCCTCGAGGCGCTCAGCTCGATCCTCTTCATCGCGCTGATGGAGATCTACCAATTGTTTCTTTTCTCGACGCTGGGAGTGATCTTCTACCGCCCGACCTCGCCCGCGCAGATCGAGATCGTCAGCATCCTGCGCGTCGCGTATGTGATCGCATGGGCGTTGCTGTTCGCGATCATCGCACTGTTTGCGATGGCGCGCCGTAATGCCGCCTTGCACGAATGGATTACCAAGAGCCGGGGCGGAGCAATTGCCGGAACCTTTCTCAAGGCGCGGCCACTCGACTATGCGATCGTGCTCGGCATCAAGGCGCCGAGTTTTCTCTTCTCCGTACTCACGCAGTATTTCGCGCTGGCGCTATATGGGATCACGATCCCGCTCATCAAGCTGATGCTCTTTCTGCCTCTGGTGTTTTTGGCGGCCGCGCTGCCGATCGCGGTCGCACATCTCGGTACCAGCCAGGCGGCGTGGCTGTTGTTCTTCTCAGGTAACGCGCCGGAAGCGAAAATTCTTGCCTATAGTCTCGCCGCGCACTTCACCTTCATGTTCTGCAATGGCGTGATTGGTCTGTTCTTTCTGCCGCGCGCGAGCCGCGAACTGACCGCGCTGGAAGCGACCGACTAGTCAGCGGGCCGCGGCGACAACGAGATCGGTTCGAAACGCGTCGGCCGCATCGGATTCATGATGTAGTCGTGCACCCACGGTTTTCGCATCACGTAAGTCACCGGATGATCGAGAAAGACCCACGGCGCATCCGCGACGATGAGTTGTTGCGCCTGGCCGTAAAGCGCATAGCGTTTCTTCATGTCGGTCATCAGCGCCGCTTCGTCGAGAAGCTTCTCGACTTCCGGGTTGGTGTAGAAGGTGTCGTTGTTCGAGCCGAATTGTTTGCGCGATAGCAGCACACTGAGGAAATTCTCAGGGTCGGGAAAATCCGCCTCCCAGGCACTGGAAAAAAGCTCGACGTTTTTCGGTTGACGAATCGCTTCCAGCAGCGGTCCCCATGCGACCGGCTTCAATGTGATGTTGATCCCGACCAGCGCGAGATCCTGCTGGACCGATTCCGCCAGCATCTCGGTCGTTTGATCACCGCGAAACCACAGCGCGGGTTTGAGGCCGCGGGGAAAATGCGCCGCTTCGAGCAGCGCGCGCGCCTTGGCGGGATCGTAATCGTAGCCGCGGACGTTGGGATCGTAGCCGGGCAGATTCGGTGGAAGCACGCCGCGCGCGACGACGCCGCGCCCGTTAATCACTTCGATCAGCTTCTCTTTATTGACCGCATAGTTGAACGCCTGCCGCACGCGAACATCGTCAAACGGCGGCATCTGGCAATTCATTCCGAGATAAGAAGTCGTGACCGTCGATTTGTTGAGGGTGAGCGTGCGCAGTGCGGGCGTCTTCATAACGTAGGGAAATTCTGAGGGCGGAATCGCTTCGAGGACGTCGATCTCACTCGACTCAAACTTGAGCCATTGCAGCTCGACATTGACGCCTAGCTGGTCCGCGATGCCATCGAGATGCGGCTGGCCCTTCACCCAATAGTAGGGATTTTTTTCGAGCACGAGCCGCTGGCCGCCGATCCATTCGCGCAGCTTGAAAGCGCCGCTGCCCACGACGTGCTTCGAGAAATCCTCGCCCCACTTCTCGACCTCCTCGCGCGGGACCGCCGACGCAAACGGCATCGCCAGTTTGTGCGGAAAAATCGGATCTGGGCCGCTGAGCCGAAAAATCATTGTGTACGGATTCGGCGTCTCGATACCGTCGACGTGCGGCTTGCGATGCGCTGCGAACTCCGCCGCGCCTGCGATCTCCTGGTAGTACTCCATTCCCTTTGAAAGCGTTGCGGGATCGATCACGCGCTCGATGCCATATTTGAAATCCGCCGCAGTCACTGGACGGCCATTGCTGAAGCGCACGTCGTTGCGGAGGTCGAACGTGAAGGTGGTTCCGTCCGGCGACGCTTCCCATGACGTCGCAACCGCGGGGTGAAGCTCTACATCGGCGTCGCCGTAGCGCAGCAGCGTGTCGAAGATCGCCTGCTCGTAGGTCCACGATGCAGTGTCATAACCCGCAGCGGGGTCGAGGCTCGGCACATCATCGTTGCTGGCGAGCCGAAGCACCACCGCGCCCGGCGGAAAGCCAAAGTTGTCCACCGATTGACGGCAGCCCGAACATAGAACCAGCGTCATCATCGCAGCGACGACGAGATAATTCTTCATCGCGCGCGCCGCCGCAGGACGCCATAGCCGAGGAGGTTGAAGCCCAGCACCGCGTAGAAAATCGCGAGGCCGGGAAACGTCGCGAGCCATGGCGCAACGCGAAAGTAAATCGTCGCTTCTTCGATCATGCGCCCCCAGCTCGGTGTCGGCGGCGGTACCCCGAGACCGAGGAAGCTCAGCGCCGCATCGAGCAGCAACGTGCCCGAGGTCCCCAGCGCCGCCATCACGATAATTGTAGGCGCGACGTTCGGGAGCACGTGGCGCACGATCAGCCGCTGCGACGGCGCACCGAGGGCGCGCGCGGCAACTACAAAATCGCGCTGCGACATCGACAGGGCCTCGGCGCGCACCACTCTTGCGATCGAGGTCCATGAGACGATTCCGATCACAATGAGGATACTGCGGATGCTGGGACCGAGCACCGACACCAGCGCCATCGCAAGCAGCAGTCCTGGCAACGTCAGCATGACATCGGTGAAGCGCATCAGGACGAAGTCAACCTTGCCGCCGAAAAATCCCGCCGATAGTCCTATCGCGACGCCGATGGTCATCGTGACCACCATCGCGGCGATTCCGACTTCGAGCGAAATCCGCGCGCCGAAAATGATCCGGGAGAAAATGTCGCGCCCCAGCGCGTCAGTGCCGAGCGGAAATTTCCACGACGGCGGCCATGGATCGCCGAAGCTGTTGGCGACGGCACGGGTTGGATCATGCGGTGCGAGCACCGGCGCGAGCAGCGCTACGAGAATCAGGCTCGCTACCATAGTGGCACCGATCAGCTCCATCGCGTTGACCCGCGCCTTCAACCGATTTGCTCCAGCCGGATGCGCGGGTCCAGATACGCATACATCAGGTCGACGAGGAGATTCGCGATCACGATAAGAAATGCCGAAAACAGCACCGTGCCCATGATGAGCGGAATGTCGAGGCTGAAAACCGCCTCATACGCGAGCCGCCCGAGTCCCGGCCAATTGAAAACCGTTTCGGTGAGCACCACGCCGCTCAGCAGTCCCGCGAGGTCGAGCCCCGCGAGCGTCACCAACGGAAGCAGCGCGTTCGCCATCGCATGCTTCATCATCGCTTGCGCACGCGAGAGCCCTTTTCCGATCGCGGTGCGAACGTATTCCTGATCCATCGCCTCGCCGAGATTGGTGTGCAGGATGCGCGAGTAGTAGCCCGCCGAGCCGAGCGCGAGCGTGATGGTCGGGAGAATCAGGCTCTTCCATCCGGCGAGTCCGCCGAGCGGAATGCTGCGGGTGAAGCTGGCAGCAGCGATCAGCAGCATGGTGCCGAGCCAGAATACCGGCATCGATACCATCGCGAGCGACGCGACCAGCAGCGTGTTGTCGATGGCCCGATCGCGGTAAGCGGAGGCGACCAAACCCATCGCGATCCCGAGGATCAGAGAAAGCGCCATCGCGCAGACCGCGAGCAACGCCGTCGCCGGAAATCGCGACACGATGAGGCGCGTCACGCTTTCGCGCCGGATATACGACCTGCCGAGATCGCCTTGAAGTGCGCGCGCGAGGTAGTCGCCATACTGCACGTAGATGGGCTCATCGAGATGAAGCTGATGGCGAATCGTCGCAAGTGTATGCGGGTCGGCTTTGGCCCCAGCCATCGCGACCGCGGGATCGGCGGGAACCATGAATGCGATCGCGAAAGTGATGAGCGAAGTGCCGAGGAGAACGAACGCGCCGAAGGAGATTCGCCGAATCAGGTAAGCCAGCATCGTCAGCCAACCTCACCCGGCGCAGTAGCGCCACCCTCTCCCTGCTGGAGAGGAAATGAGGAAAGAAGCCAGCACAATGCTACGCATCGAGAGCGCCCCTCGCGATCAACTCGCGGCGCAACCTGAGCGACGCGCGTTCGCGATGACGCGCAGCGGAGGGATCATCGGAATCTGTGATGACCGCTTGGCGCTCCTCGGGACGCAAAATTTCCAGCAACAGCTCCATCGCCGCGAGACGATTGCGATCATCCTCGGTTTGCGCGGACGCGGGAATCTTTCGCAGGGTTTGATAGTGCGCGAGGAACGCGGAAACCGAGGAGTATCGATGCACGATGGCGTTATCCTGCGACCGATCCCAAGGGCGAGATCGCCAATCCGATGAGGTAGCCGGCTGCCGCAGCGCTCATCGCGATCGCGAGGAAGCGAATTCCCGAGCGCCATCTCTGCGTGCGATGAGCCAGCACGCCTTCAAAGTATCCGACGATAAAAAGAATCGCTGAAGTCGCCCCCAGAGCGGCGATGAGTCCTTGCCGTGCGTTCTGGATAAAAAAGTATGGCAGCAGAGGCACCAGCGCGCCGACCATAAACGCGATGCCCATCACGATACCGTCGGTGACCGGATTCGCGAGCAGCCCGCTCGCGAGCCCGTAAACCTTTTCCTCAGCGGTGTTGATGAGCGCATTTTCCGACGTGCTCAACAGCTTCACGATGCGATACGCGGAGTCGCGGCTGAGGCCCTCCTTCGAGAGCTGCTCCAGCAGGCTTTCCTGGATCACGTAGGGATGCGCCTCCGACTCGCGCCGCGCCTGTTCGAGTTCTGCCGTCACGATTTCAGTTTCCGCATGGCCGCCAAGATACGCACCCGCACCCATCGAGAGCGCCCCGGCCGCGGTAGAAGCCAGCGCCGCGAGGACGATCTGCTTGTGATCGGAGACCGCGCCGCTCAGTCCGCACAGCACGCCGGCGGTGGTCAACACGCCATCCTGCACGCCGAAAACGATTTCCCGCACATTGGAAAGCCGCTCGAAGGTTTTGCGTTTTTCGGCTGGATCGATCGGCAAGCTATTGATCTCGGAGCATCATCTAGAATTTGCGATCGCCCGGGCCGACTGCCATCCCCGGTTTCCATTCGGCGGGACACATCTGCCCGGTGCCGATCGCCTGCACGACACGAAGCGTATCGGTCACGCTGCGGCCCACGTTGAGCGGACACGCGAGCGCATGCGCGACGACGCGATCCTTACGCATCACGAAGGTTGCCCGGATGGGCACTTTTTCCTTCTCATCGTAGATACCGTATGTGCGCGCGACTTTGCCATCGACATCCGACAGCAGCGGATAGTCGATGCCGCCGAGCTCCTCAGCCCATTTGATATGGCTCTCGACGCTGTCGCCGCTGATGCCGAGCACCGAGCATCCCGCGACGTCGAATTTTTCCAGGGCCTGGTTGAATCCGGTGACCTCGGTCGGGCAGATGAAAGAAAAATCGCGCGGATAGAAAAACACCGCGATCAGATCGGTGCGAAGGTCGCGCAAACGAATGGTCGACGCGCGGCCCTTGATTGCGCAGGGGAGTTCGAAATCAGGTGCGGTATCTCCCGGTCCCAGCATCGTCGTTAGGCTACTCAATCCTCGATGTGAGGGGAACGGTCGCCTCTATGGACGTCGCCGTCACCTTATTCCGGCTTCTTGCCGGCGCCGAGGCCGATGGTTTTGGCCGTTTGCGGCGGCAGGCCCGACGGATCCATCAGCATGTTGAACACTTTCAGGTTGTGCGTATGCGCCAGCTGATGCATCGCGAATGAGGTGTTCATCGCCGCGACCCGGCCTTGAACATCTTCCATCGCATTCACCGACTCCTTGGCGAGCTTCAGCGCGAAGAGGGGTTTGGTCGCGATCTTCTTCGCCATCGTGAGCGTGAATTCCTGCAACTGCGCGAGCGGCACCACATGGTTCACCATCCCGAGGCGATGCGCTTCCGCCGCGGACATCTCGTCGCAGGTGAAGAGGAATTCCTTGGCCTTGCGCGCGCCCATCTCCCATGGATGCGCGAGGTACTCGACGCCGTTGACGCCGAAGCTGGTCGCATAGTCAACGAACTGCGCGTCCTCGCTCGCGATGATGATGTCGCAGGGCCAGATGAGCATCAGCCCGCCCATGATGCAGCGGCCCTGCACCGCGGCGATGGTGGGCTTCGGAATATTGCGCCATCGTTCGCAGAGGCCGATGTACAACTCCTTCTCGCGTGACATCTGCGCTTCGGCGCCTACGCAAGAAAAGCCACACCAGGTCCCGACGGTTTTGTGATTGCGCAGATTCTCCACGCCATTGCGTTCGCGCAGGTCGTGGCCGGAGGAAAAATGCGGACCGTTGGCGGCAAGGACAATTACCTTGACCTGATCATCCTGCGCGGCAGCATCGAACGCATCGTTGAGCTCATAGAGGAAGTGGGTGTCCTGCGAATTGCGCGTCGCGACGCGATTCAGCGTGATTTTCGCGACATGCTCGGCCGGAGTTTCATAGCTGATGTGATCGAAATTTTTCATCGCATTCTCCTTGGTTGAAGCTATTGGCCGTCTCAGCTGCTATTCGATCTCGTAGGTCAGCGACACGGTGGCGGATACAGTGATCTGCGATGCCTCTACTGGTGTCGGCACATTGGGCGCAGCATTCGCGAACGCGACCGCGCCCATCCGTGCCATTGGCAGAACCGGGCCGCGCTCGGGCACCGTCGAGGCGCGGATGACGTGCTTCAGTTTCACATTCAGCGATGCGGCCAGCGCTTGCGCTTGCGCCTGCGCATCTTTCGAGGCACTGGCGATCGCTTCCTCGCGGGCCTTCGTGTCATCACGCAATCCAAAATTTAGATAATTAATTCGATTTGCGCCGGCGGAAATCGCGCCATCGATGAGCGAGCCGAGCAGCGATAGCTCCGTCGTCTCCACCGTGATGGTGTTCTGTGCGGAATACCCGGTAATGACGGGTTTCTGTTGTGGCTGGTTATTCTCGCGATACTCAGGGTTCAGCGAGTAGTCGCCGGTGACGACGGTGCCCTTGCCCGCCAGCTTGTCCTTCAATGCCTGCACGACCTTTTGCGCGAGCGCCGCGTTCTTGCTCGAGGTTTCCTCCGCCGTCGCCGCATGCGTCTCGACCTGAAGGCTCAGGTTGGCGACATCCGGCGTGGTGCGCGCCTCACCGTTGCCGCTCACCTCGATGACGCGGGAGTTGTCGGCGGCGCGACATGGGATCGCGAGCGAAAGGATGACGAAAGCGAGCACCATCGCGGCGGCAGTTCGTGAATGCCTCATCGAGCAACTCCTTCTATGCGTTGATCCGCATCGATAATATCTGGACACTGGTCAGATTGACGATAGCTCTGATCGTCGCACACGCCGATGCCTGCAGATAAACCCAACGAGAAGCAGAACGTAAAAAAAGTCACGCCCCGCAGCCAGGATTTCGCGGGATGGTACAACGACGTCATCCTTCGCGCCGAGCTGGCGGATTATTCGCCGGTGCGCGGCAGCATGGTCTTCCGTCCCGACGGCTTCGGCATCTGGGAGTTGCTGCGCGACGAGCTCGATCGGCGCATCAAGAAGACCGGCGCGCGCAACGCGTACTTTCCGCTCCTCATCCCGGAAAGCTTCCTGAAGAAGGAGGCGAAGCACGTCGAGGGTTTTGCCCCCGAGGTCGCGGTGGTCACCCACGGTGGCGGCAAGCTGCTCGAGGAGCCGCTGATCGTGCGGCCCACCAGCGAGACCATCATCAATCATATGTTCGCGCAGTGGATTCATTCGCATCGCGATTTGCCGATGATGGTGAATCAATGGTGCAACGTGGTGCGATGGGAGATGCGCACCCGGCTGTTCCTGCGCACCTTGGAATTCCTGTGGCAGGAAGGGCATACCGCGCACGCGACGCGGGAGGAAGCCGAGCGCGAGACCCTCACCATGCTGGAAGTTTACCGACAATTTGTAGAGGACTTCCTGGCGATTCCGCTGATCGTCGGACGCAAGAGCGCAGCCGAAAGATTTCCCGGCGCCGATGAGACCTACACCATCGAAGGGCTGATGGCCGATGGGCGCGCGCTGCAATGCGGCACCTCGCACTTCCTGGGCCAGAACTTCGCCAAGGCTTTCGAAATCCGCTTCCTCGACGAGAGCAATCAACTTCAATACACGTGGCAGACGAGTTGGGGAGTTTCGACCCGCTTGCTCGGCGCGATCATCATGGTGCATGGCGATGATCAAGGCCTGCGGTTACCACCCGCCATTGCGCCGACGCAGGTCGTTATCGTGCCGATCTCGCGCAAGCCCGAGGAAGCGGAGAAGGTCCTCGCCGCCGCGCGCGATATTGGCGATGAGCTCGAACGAGGCGACGTGCGCGTCAAGATCGATACGCGCGAGGGCCTGACTCCCGGCTTCAAGTTCAACGACTGGGAGATGCGCGGCGTTCCGATTCGCATCGAGATCGGCCCCCGCGATGTGGCCGCCGGCGAGGTTGTCCTCGCGCGGCGCGATCGCCTCGGCCCCGATGCGAAACAGAAGGTGTTCCTCGCCGAGGTTCCGTCGCGCGTAACGGCACTGCTCGCTGAGATTCAGCAATCGCTGTTCGATCAGGCGCTCGCGAATCGCAGCGCTAACACGCGCGAGTTCGACAACTACGCGGCCCTCATCACCCAGATGGAAGGCGAGGGCGGCGGTGGGATGGCGAATGTTTACTGGTGCGGCAGTCCAAAATGTGAAACCAAAGTCCGCGAGGATACCAAGGCGACCTGCCGTGCGATTCCGCTTAACCAGAACTGCGCGGCAGGCAAATGCATCGTATGCGGCGAACCCGCCAACGAGCGCGCCTTTTTCGCGAAGGCTTACTGAGTAATAATTTCTTCGTGCGATAGATGCCGGCCTAGGCCGGCACTATTTGTCTTCGGACCAACCCCAAGTTTAGCAACCTCGCGAGGGTTTCCGCCGTGGCATCAATTCCTTCTGAATCCGGGAAGCAGCACGAAGGCACCATCGTGGTTCCCAACCGTGTGCGCGATGGAAGCTCCAACGGCGGCGGCGCACCGCGCGCGCGAAGCACCCTGCGCAGGATTAGCGGCGATTTCTACATCCTGGCGTCCGCGATGGCGTCGCGCCGCACCACCCGGGTCCTCGCGAATGGCGAATCGTTCGCGGTGTTCGAAACCACCGGCGACATCCTGGAATCGCCGCTTGAGGCGCTGGGATTTTTCTATCGCGACACGCGCCACCTGAGTTGCTTCGAGATCGATATTGCCGGCGAGGTGCCGCATTTTCTCAACTCATACGTCAGCGACGACAATACCGAAGTTCGCGCCAACCTGACGAACCCGGATCTCCGCGGCGGCGACGACCGCAAGCTCCTGGAGCGTGATCTGATCCAGATCCAGCGTAGTTGGGTAATGAACAGCCCGCGCCTGTTCCAGCGCATCGCGATTCAGAACTTTGCGCCATCAACGGTAAAAATTGAAATCAATTTCTCGCTCGGCGCCGATTTTCGCGACATGTTCGAGGTCCGCGGACTAGCGCGCAAAAAACGCGGCGAGATGCATCCGGCGAAGGTCGGAAGAAGTTCGGTCGAGTTCCGTTACGATGGTCTCGACCAGATTCGTCGCGCCACGCTGATTAGCTTCAGCCGCAAACCCACTGACCTGACCGAAGCAAACGCATCGTTCGCGATGTCGCTTAAACATGGCGATGCGGTGGAGATGGAGGTCGGCGTCGAGGCGCGCCAGGATCAGCCGCGCGCCAACGGCAAGATCTTGGTGCCGCGGGCGTTCGGCGATGCCCTGGAGCGCCGCCGTTCCGAGGTCGGCGCGGTGTCGTCGGGCTTCACCCGCGTGACAACCAGCAACCAGGTCGCCAACTCGCTCATCGATCGGTCGCTGGGAGATCTCGCGGCTCTCACCACCGTGAGTGAGCGCGGTCATTCCATCATGGCGGGGATTCCGTGGTTTGCGACCTTGTTTGGGCGCGATAGCATCATCACCGCGCTTTCGGTGCTGCCGTTTTTTCCCGAGCTCGCGGCCGGAGTTCTGCGCACCCTCGCCTCGCTGCAGGGCACCGAAAACAACGAACCGCGCGACGAACAGCCGGGCAAGATCATCCATGAGATGCGCGCCTGCGAGATGGCGAACACCGGCGAAATTCCGTTCGGACGCTACTACGGAAGTGTCGATTCGACGCCGCTCTTTTTGTGGCTGATGGGCCGCTATGTCGGCGCGACCGGCGATTTGAAACTCGCGGGGGAGCTGTGGCCCAACGTCGAACGCGCGCTCGACTGGATCGGAAACTATGGCGATCGCGACGGCGACGGCTACATCGAGTATCAGCGCGAGACGCCGCGCGGCCTCGCCAACCAGGGCTGGAAAGATTCCTTGGATTCTATCTCGCACGCTGACGGTAGCCTCGCGAAGGCGCCCATCGCGCTCGCCGAGGTGCAAGGTTACGCATTCGCCGCGTACTGTTCGCTCGCCGAAGTCGCGGGCCGGCTCAACAAGCATGATTTGCGTGAACATCTGCGCGAGGAAGCGCGTGCGCTCAAGATAAACTTCGAGCGCGACTTCTGGCTCAAGAAGGAAGAGATGCTCGCCCTCGCGCTCGACGGCGACAAGCGCCCGTGCGCGGTGATGGCGTCCAACGGAGCGCACTGCCTGGCTGCCGGGCTCATCGATGGCGATCGCGCGGCTACGCTGTCAGACCGTCTCCTTGCGGATGACATGTTCTCGGGATGGGGCATCCGCACGCTCAGCAATCGCGAGCAGCGCTACAATCCGATGAGCTATCACAATGGCTCGGTGTGGCCGCATGACAACGCGATGGCCGCATGGGGACTCGCGGCGGCGGAACGCACTTATGGTGCGGTGAAAATCATGACTGGCCTTTTCGAAGCGGCCGCCGGTCTCAACAACGCAAGCCTGCCGGAATTGTTCTGCGGATTTTCCCGCGAACCGAGCCTCGGCCCGGTGCCATATCCCGTCGCGTGTCATCCGCAGGCGTGGTCGGCGGCGAGCGTGTTCCTGCTGATTCAGTCGATACTCGGAATCGAAGTTCGCGGCTTCGAACATCGCATCGTGATGCGCTCGCCGATGATTCCGGAGTGGTTGGATTGGATTCGTTTCGATGATTTGCGACTGGGGAGCTCGTCGATTTCCTTCGTCGCGCGGCGCGGCCGTCGTGGCGCATCGATCGAGGTGCTGGAAAAGCGCGGCCCCGCCACCGTTGAAGTTCACAAATGACTCTCGGTCATCGCCGAAAGGTCATTCTGAAGCGACGCCAGGCTAGCACTGGCGATGGGTGAAAACAGGATTATGGCGGGGTATGGGAACCGACGTTTTCTGGCTGGCTACGAAATCGATTCGCTCGCCAATGAACTCGGTGGACAGCGTGCCCGACCGAGTTTAGTGTGAGAGTCGTTTTGACAAAGTTTCGTTAACTTCAACCTATGGAGCTCTGACGCCATGAGCGACGCATCTGTTTACACCCCAGCCAAAGTCTGGACCTGGAAGAAGGACGCCACCGGTAACTTCGCGAACATCAACCGCCCCATCGCCGGCCCGACCCACGAGAAAGACCTGCCCGTCGGACGCCATCCGCTGCAGCTCTATTCGTTAGGTACGCCCAACGGCGTCAAAGTTACGGTTTTGCTCGAGGAGCTACTGGCCCTTGGCCATAAGGGCGCGGAGTACGACGCCTGGCTGATCCAGATCATGCGCGGCGATCAATTCGGCAGCGGCTTTGTCGCGATCAATCCAAACTCGAAAATCCCCGCGCTGCTGGATCGCAGCGGGCCGGAGCCGATTCGGGTCTTCGAGTCCGGCGCGATTTTGCTCTACCTCGCGGAAAAATTTGATGCTTTTCTGCCTCACGACCCCAAGACTCGAGCCGAGTGTCTCTCCTGGCTGTTCTGGCAGATGGGCAGCGCCCCGTACCTCGGTGGCGGGTTCGGCCACTTTTACGCTTATGCTCCGATCAAGATCGAATACGCGATCGACCGCTACGCGATGGAAGCCAAACGGCAGATGGATGTCCTCGACCGGCGTTTGGCGCAGGCCGAATATCTGGCAGGGGAAAGCTACACCATCGCCGACATGGCGGTGTGGCCGTGGTATGGCGCACTGGCCAAGGGCGCAGTTTATGGCGCCGGCGAGTTCCTGGACGTTCAAAGTTATAAACACGTCCAGCGCTGGACCAACACCATCGCGCAGCGGCCGGCAGTCCAGCGTGGGCGCAAGGTCAACTGCACCTTTGGGAAGCCCTCCGATCAGCTACATGAGCGCCATGACGCCAGTGACTTTGAGAATAAGACCCAGGACAAGTTAAGTCCCCCTGCGTCGTGAGTGCGAAGCTCGTCGGTGGTCGACACGTGTCCGGCCGCTGCCTATGCGGTGCGGTTGAGATAGAGATCGATTTTCCCGCTTTTTGGGCCTGGCACGATCACTCCGCGGCCAGCCGTCGTGCGCATGGCGCCGCGTATGCCACCTATATCGGTTGCTGGCGCAAGCATGCCTGCGTGGTCAAGGGCCAAAGAAGCATCGCGCGCTTCGAGGATGCGAACACAGAGTCAAGCCGAAGCTTCTGTTGCCGATGCGGGACGCCGTTGCTTTACGAGCGCAAGCGCTCGCCACACATGGTCAATATCCCACGGGCACTGTTCACCAGCCGTACCGGGCGCGAGCCTCGCTATCACGTGGCTATCGAGGAGCTTCAGGATTGGACCTACAGCGGCAACCGGCTGGTTCCGCTTAAGGGCTATCCTGGGATCGTCTGGGAACGCCCGAAATCGCGACGCCGCCCGCGCGACGCGGAGGTCTTGGAGTTCCTCGAACGGGACTTGTCCCGATGATTCCCTTGCCGGTATTACAATCATTCGCTCTGAAAGCCTGAAGTTTAAATGGCGACGGAAGCAAACATGTCTTTTTCGATAACTAGAAGCATTGGAGTTGATTACGGACACCGAGTGATGACTCATGGTTCAAAATGCCGATCTATCCATGGCCATCGCGGAACCATCGAAGTCACTTGCGCAGGTTCCGCGCTGCATCAGTCCGGTGAGCAATCCGAAATGGTCATTGATTTCGGCTTTCTGAAGGACGTGATGATGAAAGTGATCGACCACGCGATCGACCACGGCTTTGTTGCTTGTGTCGATGACCATGAACTACTGCGCCATTTCATCCCTGACCAGCGCGATCCTAAACAGTGCATGGCCCAGATAAAATCCAGCATCGATGAAAAGGGTTACTGGCTATCTACAGATGAAGGCGGTCGCCTGAAAACTTTGCTCAATACCAAGCTGTATATCATTCCGTATATCCCGACCTCGGAGCGTCTAGCTGAGCACCTTTTTGAGCGACTGAGACTGCCGGTTCGACAGCAGAGCGGTGGCATCGGTGAGCTGACGAATCTGAGATTTTGGGAGACCCCGAATTGTTACTGCGACTATCCCGGATTCCCTCGTTGAACCGAATATCGACCGACCGAGATTTCCCGCCCGCCAATTTGTCCGGCGGACCGACTATGTGATAGCCATCGGAAAAATGCGGCTGGGGCAATCTCGCAACAGGCCGCGTAACCGCGACTGAAACCTCGGAGGATCGATTGCCATGGCAAATGCGCCAAGGATGCTCGAGGGCTACCGTGTTCTTGATTTTACCCAATTTGTGGCCGGACCGACCTGCACTCGCCTGATGGCTGAGCTGGGCGCCGAGGTCGTCAAGCTGGAGCTGGCCCCGCACGGCGATCGCATCCGCGAGGCGGGTTTCAAGCCCCGCAACGACAAGGCCAGCAGCCACAGCACCTATTACATGCAACACGACCACAGCAAGCTCAGCTTTGCCATCGACATGAAGCAGCCGGGCGCTCGCGAGCTGGTGATGTCGATGCTGCCGAAGTTCGACGTCCTGGTAGAGAATTTCGCACCCGGCGTGATCGGGCGGTTGGGCTTCTCATACGAGGAAGTTAAGAAGGTCAATCCCAAAATCATCATGTGCTCGATCTCGATGGCCGGCCAGACCGGACCGCTATCCAGCAAGGCGGGTTACGACACTATCGGACAGGCCTATGCGGGGATCACGGATAACCTCGGCGAGCCGGATCGCGCGCCGGTGATGATCGGAATGGCGATCGGCGACATCTCGACCGGCGTCGCGGCGGCGATGGCGGTTTTCGCCGCCTTGCTGCATCGCGAGCGCACCGGTGAGGGGCAGTATCTCGATGCCTCGCTGACCGATACCTACTTCCACATGCACGAGCTCAACGTGCCGAAGATCGCGCTCGCGGGCGCTCGAGTGCGGCCCAAGCGCGCCGGTTCGCAGGCCGACGGACCGGGACCTGCCGGCAATTTCCGTTATCGCGGCGACCAATACATCATGATTCTGATTTCGGCGCATCAATGGCCGCAGATGGTCCGCGCGATGGGCAAGCCCGAGCTCGCGACCGACCCCCGCTTCAGGTACGCACGCGAACGACATAAGAATCGCTTCGAGCTCCAGGCGATAATCGAGGAATGGCTGGCGACCTTTCCGACCCGGGAGGACGCGATTGCCGCGATGGACAAGGAACGGGTTCCATGCGCGCCGGTCCTGACGGTCAACGAAGCGATGGCTCATCCGCATCTGAACGAGCGCAAGACCGTCCGCTGGGTCGAAGATCCGCTGCTGGGCAAGCTGGCGATTCCCGGCGTGCCGGTGAAATTCTCTGCCTGGCCGGATCGCACAGAGCTGCGCTCTGCCCGCCTGGGCGAGGATAACGAGCGGGTCCTGCGCGATTACGCTGGGCTCACGGAGGAGCGAATTCGTGAGTTGTACGAAAATGGCATGCTGGTACGGGACAGGACCATCGGATGACGTGTGCCCGACCGCATCCTGCGCGCTGATCAGGAGTCTGCTATGATGTGGCCTCGGCGCTCCTCCGTGGGCGCCTTACGCGTTGTGGGCATGATGCGAACATCGGTGAAATTACCAAACGAAGCCAAATTGTCCTTGAAAATAAAGGATTCGCATCGAGGAGGGAGCACGATCAATCGAGGAAACGAACCCAACTGGGTCTAAAAGTATGAGAACAAACCCACTAATGCCGCACGGAATCGAGGGTTTTGGATCTTAGAGCCATCGCGAAGAATATAGGCGGAAGCCTCTGCCACATTAAAGCAAAAACAAACCCACTTTATGCCCGTAACCGCTGAGCTTTGCAGAAATGCGCAGCATCGATTTCGCAATGTCTGATGAAGGACTTTGGGTGGGTCTAGGACGGATTTGTTTCCGCATCAAAATCGCGAAAACAAACCCACTTTATGCGCGCAGATCCTGAAGGTTTTCCCAAACTAAGGCATCTGCCGACGTAATGTCGATAATTACGCGACCGCGCGATCTTGCACAATCCTGCGGTCCGGCTCCGTTATCAAGGGAGCGATCGGCGACCGATCGCCTCGGGCGCCTCTGAACAGGTCGGATTCAGCCTTCGAACAGATAGGGCTCCAGCGTCGACTGCGCTGCGATGCGATGCTTGTGCCACTTGCCGCCACCGTAGTAGGCGAGGCTCCCCGGCGACGCGTTGCCTTCACCATTATAGTAGGAGATGCAATCGCGCAGGGGCGCAGTTGCGATGTCGACGTCGCGGCAATGCTCCGCATACGCTTCTTCCATCTCCCTACGGACATCGACAATCCGCGCGCGCTGCTCCCGCATCGTCTTAAGCATCCACACGAGATAGTCGCCGTGCGCGTCGATCGCGTCGGTGAAGTTAAAGCTGCCCCCACCTCCCTGCGGACCGGTGACGATGAAGAGGTTGGGGAAGCCGTGGCTGTGCAGGCCGAGGAACGTCTTGGTCCCCTCGGTCTCCCACTTCTCCTTCAGGGTGCGGCCCCCGCGCCCGGTGACCATGTTGAAGGTCGAGGTGCCCATCCACTGGAAACCGGTCGCATAGATCAGCACATCGAGTGGATATTCGACCCCCTCATGAACGACGCCGCGCTCGTTGATCTCGGCTACGCCGCGCGGCGCGGTGTCGACCAGATGAACATGCGGCAGGTTGAAGGTCGGCAGGTATTCGTCGTGGAAGGTCGGCCGCTTGCAGCCATACGGGTAGTAAGGCTTAAGCGCCGCCGCCGTCTTCGGGTCCTTGACGATCGCATCGACGCGCGCGCGGATCTGCTCCATGATGCGGAAGTTGGCATCGAGCTGCTTCTGGATAAGCTCCTGCTCGCTTATCTGATGATCATGTTTCTTCGGCTGTTTGATGTCCTGAATTTTGCCTGCGAGGTAATCGTCGTTGGCCTGGATGGCGGTGCGACCTGCCGATATCTTCGCGAAGCGTTGACGCCGCGCCCGGGCCCATCCGGGCTCGTTGGCCCAGGTCGCCCGCTCCTCGTCGGTCGTCGCGCGCTGATCGCGCACATCGATCGAGGAAGGCGTGCGCTGGAAGACATAGAGTTGCCCGACCGTCTTCGCGAGTTCCGGAATCGCCTGTACCGCCGTCGCGCCGGTTCCGATGATGCCGACCGTCTTGCCGCTCAAGTTGATGTTGTACTTCCAACGTGAAGTATGGAACGACTCGCCCTTGAACTTCTCCATCCCTGCGATGCGCGCCAATTTAGGCGTAGTGAGGATGCCATTAGCTAAGATGACGTAACGTGCGCGCATCTTGTCGCCGCGATCGGTTTCGACGATCCAGCGGCCGGATTCCTCATCCCAAGTCGTCGCCGCGACTGTCGTGTGAAATAAACAGTGTTCGTAAAAGCCGAACTTCTGCGCCAAATTCTGGCAATATTCGAGAATTTCGAAGCCCGAGGCGAACTTCATCGACGGGATGTAGCCGGTCTCCTCGAGCAGCGGCAGGTAGCTGTAGGATTCCACATCGCACGCGATGCCGGGATAGCGGTTCCAGTACCAGGTGCCGCCGACGTCGCCGCCCTTCTCGCAGAAACGCACGTCGGTGAAGCCGGCCTCGCTCAGCTTATGCCACAACAGCAGGCCACCGAAGCCGCCGCCGACCACGAGGATCTCGCATTCGTCGGTCAGCGCCTCGCGCGGGATCGGCGGCTCCGAATAGACGTCGTCCAGATATTTCTTGAACTCGCCCTCCATGTTCATGTAGTCGGCGGCGCCGCGGCGGGCTTCCTTGAACGCGAGGTACCTGGCCTGCTCTTCCGCATTGAAGGTTGCACCCGGAGGCAATTCCGGCAGTTCTTTCATCTTCTGATCGGCGACGACGGAATATCCTTTGCCCGCGATCTTTTCGGATGCTTTGGCCGCTCGGGTGTTGAAGACTTTCAGGCCTGTCTCAGGGTCGATACGGACTGCTGCGTTCATGTGAGTTCCTTACGCTAAACGATCGGTATGTTATACGGAACCCCACGCTAGTTCGGACAGCTCCAAGACGTCAAGTCCGGCCCGGCCTGCTCGCATTTATATGTCGCGCCGCTACCACCCCCGCCCGTCCGTCACGGTTCGTCCCCTTTCCCTGAAGGAGACCTTTGCGTAACCAGGGGATTTTTGCGGATTGTTTTTTGACATGCGTTTTATTGGGCCGCGGCGAACTTCAGATGGTCAGTAAGGGTAATTTTCCTCTGCCACCACGGCTCTCCGTGGCGCGCGACCTGGCGAACCTCCGCAGCGCTGCGGCGATTGCGCCATCATGCGGCACCTCGCAACACGTCGGCGCGCTTGAGGTTCATCGCAAAGCACATCAGCAACAGGTGCAGCTGGTTCTTGACCAAGCCGCGGTAACGCACGCGCCGATAACGGTAGCGTTCCTTCAGCACCGCGAACTTGCGCTCCACCGCGCCGCGAATCTTGGCCAGCCGGCGATTGCGCGCTTTCAGCACCGGATGCGGGTCGCGGCTGTGGCGCATCAGCTTGCGCATGATGCCGTCGATGATCCCGCGCTCGGCCAGCCGTGCGCTGCGCTCGATGCTCTCATAGCCCTTGTCCGCGTAGACCGCGCGCTCATCGCCGCAGATGAGGTTATCCCCCATCAAACTGTCGGCCACCTTGGCGCTGGTTATGAGGGCGACCCGGATCAACTCCGAACCCTGATCCATCGCAATATGGGCCTTGTAACCGAACAAGGCTTTGCTCCCACGCTTGGTCCAGTCCGCGTCGGGATCGAGTGGGCTGCCTTCGCCAGGGGTGCTATGCGCATCCCGCGGAGGCTTCACGCTCGCCTCGATCAAGGTGGCATCGAGCATGGTCCCGTGCTTGACCAACAGTCCCCGTCCTTCCAGTTGCCGGTTGAGTTCGGTGAACAAACGATCGCCCAGCTTGAGTTGCGCCAACTGCGCGCGGAAGCGGCTGATGGTCGAGTAGTCGGGCACCTCTTCATCCAGCGGCAGGCCCACGAAGCGGCGAAAACTCAGGCGGTCGGCCAACGCTTCTTCCAGCTGCGGATCCGACAGCGCGTACCATTGCTGCAGCAGCAAGCATTTGAACATCAAAAGCGGCGGATACGACGGACGTCCTTCGCGCGCGCTGTAAACCCCAGCCAAGACGCGTTCGATCGGGCGCCACTTAATCATCGCGGCCAGCCGCCCAAGCGCTTCGTTCTGTCCGGTGGAGCTACCCCGTTTAGGTGGATAGTTTTGGGCTTGGATGTTGAATGTTG